>Ga0207693_10002217_pt1 | contig 16939 bp, 14 predicted proteins | sample LARL81metaG_FD_184347 | JGI IMG/M metagenome (GOLD analysis project Ga0207693, IMG submission 184347) | Corn, switchgrass and miscanthus rhizosphere microbial communities from Kellogg Biological Station, Michigan, USA - LAR L8-1 metaG... | ecosystem: Host-associated > Plants > Roots >...
ACGCTCTCGACGTGGGCATCGCCACCGTCTACCAGGACCTGGCCATGGTGCCATTGATGGCGATCTGGCGGAACTTCTTCCTCGGTTCGGAGCCTAGGAAGGGGTTCTGGCCCCTGAAACGGTTCGACAAGGAGAAGGCGAAGAAGATCACCCGCGAGGAGATGCGGGATATGGGCATTGATATTCGCGATCCAGACCAGCCAGTGGGCACGCTGTCCGGCGGTGAGCGGCAATGCGTGGCTATCGCTCGCGCCGTGCATTTCGGGGCACGGCTGCTAATTCTCGACGAGCCGACCTCGGCCCTCGGTGTCAAACAATCCGGGGTCGTTCTCAAGTACATTCTTCAGGCGCGGGATAAGGGTCTCGGCGTCATCTTCATCACCCACAACCCGCACCACGCCTACCCGGTTGGAGATCGTTTCCTCCTCCTCAAACGTGGAAAGAGCCTCGGTGACTTCGACAAGTCGGACATCAGCCTGACCGAGTTGACGGGCATGATGGCCGGCGGGGCCGAGCTGGAGCAACTCGCCCACGAACTGGAACAGGAAGGCGACACGGAAACCAGCGCTATCGGACACGAGATCGCCGCCGACATTGGCACCGGCACGACCAGCTGAGAGAGAGCCCGCGACTATCCGATTGGTCGGTCATCTCCAGTTCATGAAGGAGGGACATCAAGCGTGGCGTTGAAAGTCGGCGTCATCGGCACGGGGATGATCGGGAAGGACCATATCCGTCGACTGACGCGAGTGCTGTCCGGGTCGACGGTAGTCGCTGTGACGGACGTGGACGTCGAGATGGCCAAGGCGGCCGCTGCGAGTATTCCTGGCGGTGCCTTGGTCCATCCGGACGGTCAGGCCCTGATCAATGACAGTGACGTCGATGCGATCGTCGTCTGCTCGTGGGGGCCCACGCACGAGGAGTACGTTCTCGCGTCGATTGCCGCCGGAAAGCCGGTGTTCTGCGAGAAGCCTCTCGCCACCACCCAGGACGCATGTTTGCGCATTCTCGAGGCGGAGGTTGGCACCGGACGACGCCTCGTTCAGGTCGGCTACATGCGCCGGTACGACGCGGCCTATCGAGCGCTGAAGTCCTCGGTCGACACGGGGACGATCGGCCTGCCGCTGATGATGCACTGCACGCACCGTAATCCGAGTGTGCCGGGCTACTACGACAGCGATTCGCTGATTACCGACACTGCGGTCCACGAAATCGACATGGTGCGGTGGCTTTTCGGCGAGGAGATCGTCGCCACGGCGACCCTCAGCCCGCGCCAAAGCCGCAATGGAGGCGACCTACCGGACCCGATCATCCTGCTGTTGGAGATGGCTAGCGGCATCCTGGTTGACGTCGAAATCTCCGTGAATATTCGCTACGGCTACGACATTCGCGGCGAGGTCGTCGGCGAAAATGGCACCGCAGCACTCGGTGAGGCCAGCCCGGTCACGCTGCGGATCAACGGCGGGATCCTCAATCAGGTGCCGACCGACTGGCGGGAGCGGTTCATTCGCGCATATGACGTGGAATTCCAAGAATGGATCGACGCAGTCCGCGCCGGCGGTGAGCTCGGCCCGAGTTCTTGGGATGGGTACGCGGCAGCTGTGGTCTCGGACGCGGCGTTAGAAGCCCGTCGAACCAATACCCGGGTCACGGTTCAGCTACCCGGCCGACCCTCCTTGTATGCCAGCAGCACCTGACCGGCCGCGGGCGGGCTGCACCGCACGAGAGGAACCGCTGTGAAGCTTGCTCTCGATCCGTACATGTTCCGGACGACCCCGCTGGTGGACTTACCCGGTCTGGTCGCGGACCTCGGCTATCGGTATATCGAGCTGTCGCCGCGCGAGGACTTCACACCGTTTTTTCTCCACCCGCGGGCGAACCGGGATGTCGTAACGAAGTTCAAGCACGCCTTGGACGCTGCCGGCGTCGAGATCGCAGCCCACCTGCCGCTGTACCGGTGGTCCGGACCGGACGAGGACGAGCGCCAGGCCGCGGTGCGGTACTGGAAGCGAGCCATTCAGCTGACCGTGGACCTCGATTGCCGGGTGATGAATTCGGAGTTCAACGGTCGGCCTGAGGCGGCCAGCCAGAGCGAAGCGCAGTTCTGGCGATCGATGGAGGAGCTGCTGCCGATCTTCGAACGCGAGGGAATGGAATTGCGGCTCGAGCCGCACCCGGACGATTTTGTCGAGAACGGCAAGACCGCCGTTGACATGGTCCGCGGGATCGACTCCCCACTCGTCAGCTTCCTCTACTGCGCCCCGCATACGTTCCACATGGGCGGCGACATTACCGGCGTGATGGAGTACGCCGGTGACCTGCTGACCCACCTACACGTTGCCGATTCCTTCGACCATCGGGCGTCGTCCGGCTTGCGGTACATCGTCAATCCACCGGGTTCGACCGCCCGGATCCACCAGCATCTCGACATCGGGCAGGGCGAGGTCGACTGGGACGAGTTCTTCGGCACACTCGGGCGGATGAAGTTCGACGGCATCATGACCGTATGCGTCTTCGCCTGGGAAGAGCGCGCCCATGAATCGAGCCGGTACATGCCTCCCAACGGTATGCATATCCCGTTGTGCGAGCGACGGACTATGCATACGAATCGGGCTGTGGTCGATGCGGGTCGGGCTAAGGTCGACCTATGGCCGGGCAGCCTCACTACCGCAAGCCAGGGTGGTTCACTCGCAACGTGGCGAACCGCGCCGTCGCCGGACTAACCCGCCTCGGGGTCAGCGTGTGGGGCAGCCGGGTCCTCGAGGTCAAAGGCCGCAAGAGCGGCGAGCCGCGAAAAGTGCCCGTGAATCTGCTGCGCTACGAAGGCCGCGATTACCTCGTGTCCGCACGTGGCACCGGCGAATGGGTCCGCAACGTACGCGCTGCGAACGGCGAGCTCACGTTGCTGCTCGGCTCGCGGCGCGAGCCGCGGCATGCCATCGAGGTCGCTGACGGCGACAAGGTGCCGATCTTGCGGGCCTATCTGAAGAAGTGGAAGGCGGAGGTCGGTGTCTTCTTCGAGGGCGTGAGTGGGGAGTCGAGCGACGAGGAGATCGCAGCTATCGCGCCGAAACACCCGGTCTTTGCCTTGACCTAGGCCCCGGTCACTCGGCGGCGGATGAGCGCGTCGCGAGTAGGTCGCTGACCTCGGCCCAGAGCTCGAGATATGCGATCGCCGCTGGGCTTCGGGGCGCAAAGGCGGTGACGGGTGCCCGCCGGACCGCCATTTGCTCGACGTTGCTCGCGGCCGGCACGGCAATCGAGCTGACCTGTGCGTGCTGCAGCGGAAGGTCGGCCAAGATCTCGCGGTGCAGGCGACGCCGGCGATCGACCATCGAGAAGAACCCGCGTATGACGGGTACCCGGCCGTCCAGTTCGGCTACGAAGCCGCTTAGCTGCTCGAATGTGCGGACGGAAAGTACGGTGGGGATCAGCGGTACCAGAACGACGTCGGAAGCATTCAGCACATTTTCCGAGACGAGAGACATGCTCGGCGGGGTGTCGAGGACGACGAGGTCGTACTCGTCTTCGAGCGGCTGCAACAGCCGGCGCAGTGTCCGCTCCGGTCTCGGGCGCTCGTTGAGGTCGATGTCCATATGGCGGTAGGTGAAGTCGGCCGGGAGCAGATCCAGGCCTTCGAAGTCCGTGGCCTTGACCGCATCGAGCAACGGTCGGGACTGCTGAACAAGTTTGGGACTGCCGCCCTTGACGCGAGGGCGGATGCGGAACAGATAGCTCGCGGCGCCTTGCGGGTCGAGGTCCCATAGCAAGGTGCGCCTGTTCTCGCGCATCGACAAGTAGGCGAGATTCACCGCGGCAGTCGTTTTGCCAACGCCCCCCTTGACGTTGTACGCGGCGATTGTGTTCAGCGCCGTACCAGCCGCTTGACGTGCCGTACCGCCTGCTTGCCGAGGTAGGCATCGTGATGGGCGGTCAACTCGTCCCGCGCGTTTCGTTGGCTGGCGTCGAATCGGCCGCACAGTTCGCCCATGACGAGGATGGTGCCAGCCTTGACCGTGCCACCGTCGATCATCTCCTGTGCGAATTGCCGCAGCGCCGCAGCTTGGACCTCGCTGTCCTGGAATTCGCCAAGTATGTCTTGCAGATCCTTGAAGTCACGGATGACTTGTTTGTAAGCCTTCGGTGCGCACAGCGGTTTGAACAACTCGACGAGGTACCGCATTTCCTTGCAGGTCTTCCGAAGTGCGTGCACCTCCTCCGCGGGTGAGTCCGCGCCGATGAGGCTCGCTCGCTTGCGCACCTTGCGGAAGATGCGCCGCACCCGCTCGTCGGCGAGCTGCGAAGCGGTGAGCTGGTGCCATGCTGGTGCCGCGACGACGGACTCGAGTTCCGCTCGCCAGACCTGACACAGGCTGCTGAATCGCCGGGACCGCAATGCGCGAACGAGATTTCGATACGCGAGCGCCCGCTGGCCGCGAATGTGCTCCGCGAATGGATCGAGCTCATCCGGTCTGCTCACACTCGCCGCCAGCTCGTCAACGCTGAGCAGATACACGTCGAGATCTCTCGCGGGTGTCGTGACTTGCCCCAACCACCGGAACTCGGGGGCCATCCGCTCCGCGAGGCCCTCGGGCAGGACGTCACCGAGCAACTTGACGATCGATCTGGTTCGGCGAACCGCTATTCGCAGGTCATGCAGGTATTCGGTGTCGACGTCGCCGATCACGCCGGCGACATTCGCCTCCAGATCGAACAAGTAGGCAAGCAAGGCCTCCGCGACGACGAGGTCCGCCGGCTGGTCCGGCTGCATCTCGAACCGCTGAGAGCTGAGCGGTACAACGCCAGCCGTGCCGCGCATGTCGTCCAGCCATGAGCCGCTCGTCGCCCCTAGGGGCGCGCCGGCGCTAAGCAGCCGGACAACCTCCCCCGCATCCTTCTGGTACCCACGCAAGCACTCGATGTCGACTCGGGCCGGAAGTGCGGCTTGCCCGGGGGCCTGCAGCGATCCGTCCCACCACACGAGGCGAGCGACCGTCTTCGCGTCCTCGTTCAGGACGGAGAACCTCAGGCCGACGAGGCGGCCCTTGGCGATGGGAAGCAGCGCGCGTACCCAGACCGGGCCGCTCAGCGCATCACGAACCGGCCCGGCCGGAATACCGTTGATGACCGCTGGCCACCGCAAGCGCCCGACCGTCTGTTGAATGCGCCCGCTGTCTGGGCTGGACAGGGCGAGGAGGCCGTCCCGCTCGACGTACACAAGATCGAGTCCGGCGCGCCTCAGTCGCCAGTCCGCGGTGTCCAGGCAAACCAGCGACCGACGCTCGATACCGCCGGACCGCAGCGCAAAATGGCCATTGAGGACGCCCCCGAATAACGCCTCGATATCGGCCTTACCTGGCCGAACGGCAGCTCCGATCCAGGTGAGCGGGGTGCTCGCTGGCGCGCTTGGAAGATATGACGATCGAAACACCATGGCTCGGCCGAAGTTTACCAGTCGTACATCAACCGTTCGCGTGTCGTTCAACCGTGTTTCCCACGGCGATTCGTCTATTTACGGCCACTTTCTTGGGAGTTAGCTGCCCGTCCGGATCGACAGATGGCGCGTCACCTTCGACCCCAGAGATCGCGAGTCCGATCGACCCGAGGGTGCCGTCCGCCCGGCCGTCGGGCAAGTCCGCCGAGGGTGTTGCGATCGCGTCATACGAATGTTCTGCTGTCTATATGTTGGAGGCGACACCTGGCGAGATCGGCGGTGCCGGGCCGCAGTCGATTTCGCCCCGAGTGGCTGACTCGCTGGCCGTTCGCCTCCTGGGTGGGTCGCGTACTCGGATGGGCGGCCTTTCGATCTCGCACGCTCGTAGGGTCGCCGCGCGAGTGCGGGCCAAGGGCGAACTGGTCTTCGCGGTCGCGTTGCTACACGACGTAATCGAGAAAGGCCGAACAACCGCTGAGGACTTGCTCGTTGCTACTGGTGACGCACGGTTGGTGGAGCTCGTCGTGATTCTCACGCGTGATGAGTGGGAATCCGAGGAGGAGTACCTGTCCCGCTGCGCGGCTGACCCGATCGCGCTACAAGTGAAGCGAGCCGATCTGGAGGACAAGCTCGTCGCGGACGGTTCGAACCTTTCGCCCACCCTCGAGTTGCGGCTGCGGCGGCAGGCGGGCACACGTCTCGAGCGGCTGGACGCACTGGCCCGCCGAACGAGTCACTGAGATTCTGGCGTGCCAAATCGTTGCGACAGCATCAGCACGATCGGGCGATCAGCAAGAGTGTCCCATCCGGTTTGCCACCATCGTGTGGGTGATGGCATTTGTCGGTTGCGGCCAATCAGCCGCACGCCGGGCGCGGACGCCTCGTGTTCCGCGAGCGGAAGTCACTAGACAGTCCGGCCGGTGCAGCGGCGAAGATTCACGGCCGATACCATTCCGATCGCTCGGGACCTTGATTCTGGGTAACACGGGGCAATTAGCTACAACATCAGGAGAGTGAGTCGTGCCAGCTGCTGCTGAGTTCGGGACCGGACAAGTGTTCTTGTCCTTCCTGTGGTTCTTCCTGTTCTTCATCTGGATCTGGCTTCTGATCGTCGTGTTCAGCGACATCTTCCGCAGCCACGACCTGTCCGGATGGGCTAAGGCCCTCTGGATCATCTTCGTCGTGATCTTGCCCTACCTCGGCGTCTTCGTGTACCTCATCGCTCGTGGCCGCCACATGCAGGAGCACGCGGTGGCCGACGCCAAGCAACGAGACGCCGATTTCCGCCAGTACGTGCAGAGCGCCGCGGGAACAAGTGGCGGTGGCGCGGCCGACGAGATCACTCGGTTGGCCGATCTCCGCGACAAGGGCGTCATCACCGACGCCGAGTTCGAGCAGGCCAAGGCCAAAGCGCTGGGCTGATCGAATCTGGCATTGGCGCGTCCCCGGCCACCCGGGAGCGGCTATCCGAGTACGGTCGCCCCGCCCGTCACGACGTGGGCCGCAACCGAGGGGCCGAGGCCGCGCGGCACCGTTGCGTTGTGATGCACGTCGCCGCTTCTACCAGCGGCCTCTATACGGCCGTGGGGAAGTGCATGTGGGCGCTGTGATGCTCCGTGTCGTAGACATCGGGCCACCGGCTGGTGATTGCCTTGCCTCGCGTGTAGAAGCGCACACCTTCGATGCCGTGTACGTGCGTGTCGCCGAATAGTGAGTCCTTCCAGCCGCCGAAGGAGTAGAACGCCATCGGCACCGGGACGGGCACGTTGATGCCGATCATGCCGACGTGCACGTCCCGCTGGAAGTGCCGCGCGGCGTTACCGCTGCTGGTGAAGATGGCTGTGCCATTGCCGTACGGGTTCGCGTTGATGAGGTCGATGGCCTCGTCGAGGCTCTCCACTCGGACGACCGCCAACACCGGGCCGAAGATCTCGTCGGTGTAGATGTCCATGTCCGTCTGCACCTGGTCGAAGAGCGTGGGCCCGACGAAGAAGCCCGCCTCGTAGCCAGCAACCACGAGGCCGCGGCCGTCGACGACCAGCGTGGCCCCGGCCTGCTCGCCGCGGTCGACGTAACCGACGATCCGATCCCGTGACTCGGGCGTCACGATCGGACCCATCTCGCTGGATACGTCATCGCCCGGGCCAACCTTGACCTCTTCCGCCTTCTCCTTGAGCTTGGCCACGAGTGCGTCGCCGGCGCTACCGACGGCGACGACGGCCGAGATCGCCATGCACCGCTCCCCGGCGGAACCGTAGCCAGCCGCGGTGATGTGATTCGCGGCGAAGTCCATGTCGGCGTCGGGCAGCACGACGGCATGATTCTTCGCGCCGCCGAGCGCCTGCACGCGTTTGCCGCTGTTGGAAGCGCGCTGGTGGACGTATTTGGCGATAGGCGTGGATCCAACGAAGGACACGGCGGCGATGCCGGGATGGTCGAGTATCGCGTCTACGGCCACCTTGTCACCGTGCACGACGTTGAACACGCCGTCGGGCAGTCCGGCATCCGCGTAAAGCTGGGCAATGAAGTTCGACGCCGATGGGTCGCGCTCGCTCGGCTTGAGCAAGAACGTGTTGCCCGTAGCGATCGCGATGGGATGCATCCACATCGGGACCATGGCCGGAAAGTTGAACGGCGTGATGCCGGCGCACACGCCGAGCGGCTGGCGGAACGAGAAGGCGTCTATGTCGGTGGATACCTGTTCGGAGTACTCACCCTTGAGCAGCTGCGGGATCCCGCAGGCGAACTCCACGACCTCCATGCCGCGGATGACCTCGCCCTTGGCATCGGACTCCACCTTGCCGTGCTCTCGGCTGACGATCTTCGCCAGTTCGTTGAGGTTCTTGTCGACCAGCTCCCGGAAGGCGAACATGATCCGGGCGCGGCGGGTGAGCGAGACATCGAACCAGCTCTCGAACGCCTTGCTGGCAACCTGGACCGCAGCGTCCACGTCGGCTACCTCGGCGAGCAGGACTTGCGCCTGGACTTGGCCGGTTGCTGGATTCCAGACGTTCGCAGTACGGGTGGACGCTCCGACATACGGCGCGCCGCCGACCCAGTGCTCAATCGTGGTCATGGACCGAACTCCCTTCTCACTCACAAGTACTGTCGCTGCTTCCGCTTGCGTTCGCGGTACACGCCGTACGCCTCGTTGGTGCTGTCGATGGCTGCCACCTCGGAAACCGGGACGTCCCACCAGCTCTCCGACGATGGGACGGGCGCCAACGGATCGGTCTCGACGTACACGACGGTCGTCCGCTCGGCCTGCTTGGCCTGGGCCAGCGCTGATCGGAACTCCCCGATGGTCGACGCCCGCAGCACGTCGGCGCCCAGGCTCTGCGCGTTTGCCGCCAGATCCACCGGCAGCTTGTCGCCGTCCAGCATCCCGGTGTCGGGGTTGCGGTAGCGGTAACGCGTGCCGAACCGCTGCGAACCAAGGGATTCCGACAAAGAACCGATCGAGGAAAATCCGTGATTCTGGATCAGGACGATCGTCAGCTTGATTCCTTCCGACACCGCCGTAACAATCTCTTGCGCCATCATCAAGTACGAGCCGTCGCCGACCATGGTGATGACTTCGCGGCTCGGGTCGGCCATCTTGATCCCGAGCGCGGCCGCGATCTCGTAGCCCATGCACGAGTAGCCGTACTCGACGTGGTATCCCTTCGGATCCCGGGCCCGCCAGAGCATTTGTAGATCACCCGGCAGGCTCCCGGCGGCTTGCACCACGACATCCCGCGGGCCGGCGACCTCGTTGACCATGCCGATGATCTCGGTCTGGGCCGGCAGTGGCTGGTGTCCCAGGTGATAGGCCGCATCGACGATCTTGGTCCAGGCCTCGGTGTGCTCGGTGAATTCACGGGTGTACGCCGCACTGACCCGGTAGCCAGCCGTGGCCTCGCTGAGCGCTTCGAGACCGCGCCGGGCATCGGCCACGACCGCCGTCGCGCTCTGCTTGGCCGCATCGAACAACGCGACGTTGATGTTGACGAACCGCACGTCGGGTCGCTGAAACGCCGTCCGGGAGGCCGTGGTGAAGTCGCTGTACCGGGTGCCTACGCCGATCACGACGTCGGCGTCGCGGGCCAGCGCGTTCGCGACCGGAGTGCCGGTCGAACCGACCCCGCCCACGGCCAGCGGATCGTCCCACGGCACCGCGCCCTTGCCGGCCTGGGTGTCGGAAACCGGAATCCCGGTCGTCTCGGCGAAGCGGCGGAGCGCGTCGCTGGCCTCCGCGTACAGCACTCCCCCGCCGGCCACAATGAGCGGTCGCGTCGCGGCCCGGATGACATCAGCGGCCCGTGCGATGGCCACCGGCTCTGGTTCCGGGCGGGCCACGTGCCACACGCGTCGCGCGAACAGCTCATCGGGCCAGTCGAACGCTTCGGCCTGCACGTCCTGGGGCAAAGCGATGGTGACCGCGCCGGTCTCCGCCGGATCGGTGAGCACGCGCATCGCGGCGAGCAATGCGGAGGGCAGCTGCTCGGGCCGGTTGATCCGATCGAAGAATCGGGAGATCGGCCGGAAAGCGTCGTTGACGGACACGTCGTACGAGCGGGGGTCCTCCAACTCCTGCAGCACCGGTGCCGTCGCTCGGGTCGCGAAGATGTCACTGGGCAAGAGCAGCACCGGGATGCGGTTGATCGTTGCTCCGGCCGCGCCGGTGACCATGTTGGTCGAGCCCGGCCCGATCGAGGCGGTGCAGGCGAGGGTCTGCAGGCGGTTGCTCATCCGGGCGAAGCCGGCCGCCGCGTGAACCATGCCCTGCTCGTTGCGGGCCAAGTAGTAGGGCAGGTCCGCACTTCCGGTCAGCTTCGCCTCAAGCAGAGCTTGGCCCACGCCCGCCACATTGCCGTGACCGAAGATGCCGAAGCATCCAGGGATGAGCCGGCGCTCCTCGCCGTCCCGCTCGCTGTACTGGCCGGCCAGGAATCGGACCGTGGCCTGGGCGACGGTGAGCCGTATCGTCACTCACGCACCTCGCTATCTGCGGTCTTCGCTGTGGTGAGTGGCAAGCGCGGATCGACGGTCATCCCGTCCCAGCTATCGCGGATCCAGGCGTGCCGCGGGTCGTCGCAGAAGCGCCAAACCCGTTCTCCGGGGCCAGCCATGACGTTCAGGTAGTAAAGGTCGTACCCGGGTGCCGCCATTGATGGGCCGTGGTAGCCGTATGGGATGAGCACGACGTCGCCGGTGGCGACTTCTGCGCACACGTCGATCATCCGGTCGGGCCCGGACGAGTAGACCCGCTGGTAGGCCCGGCCGACTCCCGGCTCACCTGGCGCCGCATCGGCAACCTCGAAGTAGTAGATCTCTTCCAGCGCCGACTCGACAGCTGACTCAATATCGTGTTTGTGCGGTGGGTAGGACGACCAGTTGCCACCGGGCGTCAGCACCTCGACGGCGATGAGACGATCGGCGGCGAACACGGACGGCGCACAGAAGTTGTTGACTTGCCGGCTTGCCTGACCGGCCCCGCGCAGTTCGATCGGCACATCGACCGCGGCGACGTACCGGAACGCCAACCGTTGGGTTGCCCGCGCCGATGGCAGTGCGAAGCGGCCACCCAGTGCGGACTCGACCGTGACCTCGGCGTCCCGGGGTACGTAGGCGAAGTCGCTGACTGCGGCGAACGGACTCGTCCGCCCGCGCAGCGTGTAGGTCGCGCCGTCGCAGGTAACCGCTCCAGATCCGGAGAGCGGTAGCACGATCACTTCGTCATCACCGGTCGCGAAGCTCGCTCGGCCGCCCTCGGCGAGGGAGAGTACGCGCAGCCCGCTGTAGCCCCACCCGGCGGATTCAGCGCTGATCTGCAGGCTGAATTGGCCCCCCGCCGTGGCACCGTGCCGCACATGGCGCGGCAGCACGGCGGACGTCATAGCAAGCTCACCGCGGCATCGACCGCCCCCGCGACGTCACCGTTCGGCGGGTACAACAGCGATCGGCCGATAACCAGGCCTTTTACGGTCGGCAACTTCAGTGCTTGGTGCCATCGAAGGAACGCCGCATCCTGATCCGCCGACACCTCGCCGCCGAGAATCAGCGCAGGGAGTGTCGTCGCAGACATCACGCGCTCCATGTCGTCGACGACCGGCACTTTGAGCCAGGTGTACGCAGACGTTGTTCCGAGGCCGGCGGAGACGGTCATCGCGCGGATCATGGCGTCCGGCGTCAACTCGTTATGGACCCGCCCGTCCGTCCGATGCGAGATGAACGGCTCGATCATCGCCATCAGGCCCAGGCCGGCGAGCAGGCTGACCGCGTTCGCGCAGGATTCCAGAGTGACGACCGTGGCCGGATCGTCGGGATCGATGCGGGTGAGCATCTTGCCGCCGTCCCAACCGGCCGCCTTGATGGCCTTCGCGTCGTATGCGGTGAACCGGTCGTCCATCTCGAAGGTTGTCCCGGCCAGCCCGCCCCGGTTCATCGAACCGACGACCACCTTCTCCTCGAGCGCGCCGAGCAAGAGCAGGTCCTCCAGGATGTCCGGAGTACCGAGCACGCCGTTGACACCCGGCCGCGACAGGGCGAGGCAGAGCCGATCGAGCAGCTCGGATCGGTCGGCCATCGCCAACGGATCCGGCCCCGCCCGCAACGCACCGCGGGCCGGATGATCGGCTGCGATCATCATCAGCTTGCCGTGTTCGCCGAGCAGGCTGGCGGCCGGCTTGCGTACCTTGGCCGCCTCGGCGATGGCGCCCGGTGAGGCGACGCGCGCCTCGATCAGGGCGCGGAAGCGCTCGTCAGACACGTGCCGCCTCCTCGAGCTTGCGCTCAACCTGATAGGCCGTCGGCATGGCGTCTGCGCATGACAGCTGCGAGGCCACGATGGCGCCGGCCGCATTGCAGAATCGCATGGACCGTTCCAGATCCCACCCGGACAGCAGGCTGTGGCACAACGCCCCGCCGAAAGCGTCGCCGGCACCGAGGCCATTGACCACCTCCACCGGCGCCGGCGGGACCCGGATCAGCTGCGTTCCATCCGAGGCAAGCACGCCGGCCGGACCTTGCTTCACGATCGCCAGCCGCACGCCACGCTCGTGCAGGGCGGCGACGATCCTTTCTGGATCTCGCGTGCCTACGGCCGTGTCATTTTCATCCAGATTGCCGGCCGCAACTGTGGCGAACGGCAGGGCCTCCTGCACCACTGCCCGCGCCTGCTCGCGGGAGGACCAGAACATCGGCCGGTAGTCGAGGTCGAGCACGGTGATCTTGGAAGGATCTCGGGCCTTCAGCGCAGTCAGAGTCGCCTCTCGGCTCGGCTCCGCCGACAGCCCGGTCACCGTCACCCAGAAAATCTCGGCGGCAGCGATCGCCTCGAGGTCGAGCTCGTCCGGGTGGATCTCGAGATCCGGAGCCTTGGGCAGTCGATAGAAGTACAGCGGGAAGTCATCTGGCGGGAAGATCTCGCAGAACGTCACCGGAGTCGGCAGGCCGTCGACTGGGGTTACGTACCGGTCGTCGACGCCGTAGCCCCGCAACGCGTCGTGGAGGAACTCACCGAAGGGGTCACGGCCGGTACGCGTGATGACGGCAGCGCGCCGGCCATAACGCGCGGCCGCGACGGCGACATTGGTGGCGCTTCCCCCGAGGAACTTGCCGAAGGTGGACACCTCTCGCAGCGAGACACCGATCTGGAGCGGATAGATGTCGACGCTGATTCGACCCATCGTCAACACCTCCGGGTGAAACGCCGTAGTCATCTTGTCCGTACCTCATGACTTTCGTGCGACCTGCGGGTGATTTAGGTGGGTTCGGAATTGAAGATGTTAACGGTGCTTGCTTGATCTCGGCGGTCAAGGGCGAAATCATCGAGCTCGGGTGAGCCATGCCGGCTTCGCACGTCGACCAGCACTCCCGTGGTGCTTCTGCATGTAATACCGTCATAGCCAAGTCTGTCAATACTTTGTCATGACAAAGTAAGGAAAGGCAATATGAGTTGGGAGACAGAACTCAGCGCCGGGCGGGGCGTCATCGTCGATCGGTCGAGTCCGATTCCGATCTACTTCCAGGTCGCCACGCAACTGCAGAAGCTGATCGAATCGGACACCATCCCGGTCGGCACCCGGTTCGAGAACGAGGTCGATCTGGCCGAGCGACTTGGCGTGTCCCGGCCCACGATGCGCCGGGCCATGCAATATCTCGTCGAACGCGGCATGGTCGTACGCAAGCGGGGCGTGGGTACCCAGGTCGTGCACCCGAAGGTTCGCCGCACGATCGAACTCTCAAGCCTGTATGACGACCTGGCCAAGTCGGGCCGAGAGCCGTCCACTGTAGTGCGCAGTCTCACCATCACGCCGGCGTCCCTGAGCATTGCCGCGGAACTGGGCATTGCCGAGGGGGATGACGTCTGCCACATCGAGCGGGTCCGCTACGCCGACGGCGAGCCACTGGCCATCATGACCAACTCCATTCCCCGCGCGGTCGTGAAGCTCGATCGAGAAAGCCTGGAGAAGCACGGTCTGTACAACCTGCTCCGCGCCGCTGGGTCCGAGCCGCGGATCGCCACCCAGGTCATTGGCGCACGAATCGCCACGGCCGCCGATGCCCGGATCTTGCGAGAGCGCCGGGGCGCCGCGCTGCTCACCATGACCCGAACCGCCTTTGACGCGATGGGCCGGGTCGTGGACCTGGGCTCGCACGTCTACCGCGCGGATCGTTACACGTTCGAGCTCACCCTCTCGGGTAGCTGATCGCTCTGCCCGCCCAGGCCGAGCTCCTGGCAGGATCAGTACGCATGACCCTTCCTAGGATTGTCATCGTCGGGGGCGGCTTCGCCGGCTACTTCGCCGCTCGAAGGTTGTGCCGCAAGCTGCGCAACGAGGCCGAGGTCGTGCTCCTCAACCCGTATGACTACTTCCTCTACCTGCCGCTCCTACCGGAGGTGGCCGGCGGCATCCTGGATCCGCGACAAGTGGCCGTGTCGATCTCGGCCACGTTGCCCGAGGTTCGGCTCGTGCTCGGTTCAGCCGTGACGGTAGACACGGCCGGTCACTCGGTCGCCTATGTCAACGCGGAAGGCCGATCGGCCACGCTCGACTACGACCAGGTTCTCCTCACGACCGGCAGCGTCAACAAGTTGCTGCCCATCCCCGGAGTCGCGCAGCACGCCCATGGCTTCCGGGACCTTGCCGAAGCACTGTTCCTGCGGGATCACCTCACCTTGCAGCTGGAGCTCGCGGACAGCACCGACGACCCAGCGGAGCGGGACGCTCGGCTTACCTTCGTCGTCGTCGGCGCGGGCTACACCGGCACCGAGGTTGCCGCCCAGGGCGCCCTCATGACCGCGGAGCTCGCCCGAAACCACCCTCGGCTGGCGGGCCATGACCCGAGGTGGCTGCTCATCGACACGGCCGATCGCGTGTTACCCGGACTCGCCGAGAGCCTGTCCCGGACGGCCGACCGGGTACTTCGGCGCCGGGGAGTCGACATACGCACCAAAACCTCGGTCGCTGAGGCGACCGACGACGCGGTTCGGCTGAGCGACGGGACCGTCGTCCCAACCCGATCGCTCATCTGGTGCGTGGGTGTACGACCCGAGCCTCTCGTCGAGTCGCTCGGCCTCCCGACCAACCGCGGTCGCCTCGTCGTGGACGAGTTCCTGGCCGTCCCCGGGCGCCCCGACCTCTGGGCCTGCGGCGACGTAGCCGCGGTGCCGGATCTGACCCGACCAGGCGAGATCACCGCGATGACCGCTCAGCACGCCCAACGGCAAGGCAAGTGCGCGGGCGACAACATCGCCGCGACCTTCGGTCGCGGTGCCCGCCGACCATACAAGCATCACGATCTCGGATTCGTCGTGGATCTCGCGGGCTTCCAGGCTGCCGCCAATCCCCTCCAGGTGCCGCTGTCCGGCATTCTGGCGAAGGTAGTAACCCGGGGCTACCACCTTTTCTCGCTTCCGGGGAACCGGGGGCGAACCGCGGCCGATTGGCTCACCGAGGCGATCCTGCCACGCCAAGCCGTCCAACTCGGGCTCGTCCGACCCGCAGATGTACCGCTGGACACGGAGAAGCCCGCTCGCCTGATCACCGAATAGCGTCGTCTACAAAGGTCAGCGCGCGAAATCCTCTTCGCGGTACTCCCCCTCCGGTCGCGCACCGAGGCGTTCGGCTTCTTGATTCCTCAGTTCGACGCGTCGGATCTTGCCGCTGATCGTCTTCGGCAGGTCGGTGAATTGCAGGCGGCGAATCCGCTTGTACGGAGCGAGTTTCTCTCGACAATGGCGCAGGATGTCTCCGGCAAGCGCTGCGCTCGGTTCGTATCCGCTGACGAGCACGACGAAAGCCTTGGGGACGGCCAGCCGCAGTTCGTCCGGTGCTGGTACGACCGCCGCCTCCGCCACGGCCGGATGCTCGATCAGCACGCTCTCCAATTCGAACGGACTGATCCGGTAGTCGCTGGCCTTGAACACGTCGTCGGTACGGCCCACGTAGGTGATGAACCCGTCTTGATCCCGGGTGGCGACATCACCGGTGTGGTAACGGTGACCGGCGAAGGCGGCTGCGTTCCGCTCGTGGTCACCTTGATAGCCAACCATCAGCCCAATGGGCCGCTCGGGCTCACATTCAACGCAGATCTCGCCCTCGTCGGCGATCGCTTCCGATAGTGGATCGACCAGGGCGATGCGGAATCCAGGCATCGGCCGACCCATCGACCCCAACCGGGTGGGCTGGCCCGGTGAGTTACCGATCTGCAGGGTCGTCTCGGTCTGGCCGAACCCGTCGCGAATGGTGAGCCCCCAGGCCTGCCGGACCTGTTCGATCACCTCTGGATTGAGCGGCTCGCCGGCACTGACCACTTCCCGCAACGACATCTGCCATGAGGTCAGGTCCTGCTGCACGAGCATCCGCCACACCGTGGGCGGCGCGCAGAACGTCGTCACCTTCGTGTCGCGCACGACGTCGAGCAGCGACCGCGCGTCGAAGCGCTCGTAGTTGTATACACAGATCGTCGCCCCCGCGATCCAGGGAGCGAATACGCACGACCAGGCGTGCTTGGCCCAGCCTGGGCTCGAGACGTTCATGTGCACGTCGCCGGGCTGTAGGCCGATCCAGTACATGGTCGACAGATGGCCGATCGGGTAACTGGCGTGGGTGTGCTCCACCAGCTTGGGCAACGCGGTGGTGCCGGAAGTGAAGTAGAGCAATAGCGGCTCGTCGGCCATCGTGTGCTCGTCCGGCTCGAACGGTTCGAGGCTGTCGAACGAGTCGGAATAGCGCAGCCAGCCAACGACCGGACCCCCGACCGCGATTCGCAAGTAGCCACCGTGGACGTGCCGGAAGTGGTCGGTCACGTCCGAACGAGCGACGACCGCATCCACGTGGCCACGGTCGATCCGATCCCGGAGGTCATCCTTCGACAACAGGGTCGTCGCTGGAATGACGACCGCGCCCAGCTTCATCGCGGCAAGGGTGATCTCCCACAGCTCAACTTGATTGCCGAGCACGACGAGGATCTGCATCCCACGTCGGACGCCCTCGCCCCGGAGCCATCCCGCGACCT
>Ga0207693_10002218_pt1 | contig 16923 bp, 16 predicted proteins | sample LARL81metaG_FD_184347 | JGI IMG/M metagenome (GOLD analysis project Ga0207693, IMG submission 184347) | Corn, switchgrass and miscanthus rhizosphere microbial communities from Kellogg Biological Station, Michigan, USA - LAR L8-1 metaG... | ecosystem: Host-associated > Plants > Roots >...
CCGCAGCATCGAGGACTGGAAACAGGCCGCCCAGCCCGACGCAAAGAGCTGCTCGGGGTTGGTCCCGGGGCCGCCGGTGCCGCCCATCTCGCTCGGTACGTCGAGATCGACGTCGAGGCGACCGTCGCTCGTGCGGGCGTGACCTTCGCGGCCACCGGTGGCCGTTGCTTCGGCCGTATAGAGGATCTCTGGTCGTTCGCTCATCGTTTGTTCTCCTTTCGGGGGCGCCTCCGGGCCGCTGGTGCGGGCGGCCCGGAGGCTTGGGGGGTCAGCGGACGGTGAAAGAGCCCTTCATTCCGAGGCTCGCGTGCGAATCGACCGTGCAGAGGTAGGTGTACTTGCCCTTCTTCTTGAACGTGACGATCAGCCTCGACGTCTTACCAGGCCCGATCACCGGAGTCTTCTTCCCGTTGATCTTGAAGTCGTGGGCGACGTGGCCGGCGTTCTTGAAGACGAACGTGACCTTGCGGGGCGTCGCGACCGACTTGGTCGAGAGCTTGAAGAAGAACTCGCCGCCTCTGACCGTGACCGTCGTCGCGTTCGCGGACGCCTGCCGGTCGCTGCTTGCCGAGCCGAGCTGGACGAGAGTCAGCGAGGCAATCGCGACTGCCCCGAGGACCGAGAGGGAGCGGATAGTGAACCGACGCATTGCAATACCTCCTTGCGGATAGGTGCTCATGGCTGGAGCGAGTAAGCGATCAGTTGGAACTGGGGCTTCTTGAGGAACCCGGGCGCGGCCGCACCGACGAGCAGCGTGTCGCCGTCGATTGCCGGGAACGAGTTGATGCCGGCGGGAGCCTTCGCCGTCCAGAGCGTCTTGCCGGTCTGGGTGTCGAAGGCATAGACCGTGCCGGCGTAATCGCTCGTGAAGACGACGTCGTTGGCGACCGTGGCCGCCCCGAAGTCCATCGACGGCAACGCCTGCTGCCACAGCACCTTGCCCGTTGCGGCGTCGATCGCGGTAAAGCCGCCCCGGCCCGTATTGAGGCCGGCGGTCGAGCCCGCGATCCCGCCCGGGAGCCCGGTCGCGCGAGCGCGCGTCGGGAAGTTGAGCCAGGGCACAAAGACACGGCCCTGGGCGAGCGCCATCGGGGTCTCGACGCCGCCCAGGTCACCCGGGAAGATCGTGATGATCTTGCGCGGCAGCGGCCCCGTGTCGTTCTGGTGCTTGCCGACCGGGCGCGTCCAGAGGCGCTGTCCGTCGTCGGCGCGATAGGCGTAGACCTTGCCCATCTTGCCGGCCACCACCACGACCTCGGTCTCGACGCCCTGGATCGGAAGCGTCGTGACCATCGCGGGGATCATCAGGTCGTAGTCGCGGACGTCGTGCGGAACCGCCTGCCGGAACCAGAGGAGCTTGCCTGTCTGGCCGTCGAGGGCGACGAGCGAGTTCGTGTAGAGATCGGGGCCGGGCCGGCTCGACCCGTTCGGGAACTTGGGCGTGCCGTACAGCGGAGCCGGGTTGGCGATGGAGATGAAGACCCGTCCCTGGCTGTCGACCGAGGGCGGGTACCAGAGGCCACCGCCGCTGTTGACCTTCGCGTTGCCGAAGAGCTTGGCGCCGTCGATGATCGTGTTGAACTTCCACTTCGTCTTGCCGGTGGCCGCGTCGAGTGCCCAAACAATCCCGTCGCCGTTGCCGGCGTAGAAGGACGAGGCGTTGCCCGGCACCGTGCTGAAGACGACGGTGTTGTCGTAGAGCTGGGGCGTCATGTCGATGCCCTCTTTGTTGTTGCGGGTCAGCTTGCGCGCCCAGACCTGCTTCCCGGTCTGCGGATCGAGCGCAAAGGCGTCCGTCGCCGTTGCGCCGTAGATGCGGCCGTAGCCATAGGCGATTCCATTCGGGCCGACGCTCGGCTTGTTGAACGTGTGCTTCCACTCGAGCTTGCCGGTGGAGCGGTCGAGCGCATAGACGTTCGAATTCAGGTCCTGGAAATAGACGATGCGGTTGAGGACGATCGGCGTCGAGGCGAAGTCGCCAAAGGCGCTGGCGCCCTTCAGGGCGAAGCGCCATTTCACCTTCAGCGTCGAGACGGTCTGAGCGTTGATCGGAGTCTGGGTCGTGGCGCGCGTGTTCGCGAGGTCGTAGTTGTGCGCAGGCCACTCTTCGGCGTTCGCTGCCCATTCGGGCGGCGCCTGGCCTACGGCGGAGGCCTCGCCGCTCGCCGGCGAGCTACCTACCCAGGCCACGAGGGCGACGGCTGCTATCAGGACGCCGAGAACAGCGAGCGCAACCTTCCCCCGAGCACCTGTTCGGATCTTCTTCGTAAAGGACATCGTTGAGCCGCTCCCTTCGAGTTCGAGTAAGTACAGAAACCGTCGCTGCCCAGCCCCCGCGCGTCTGCACCGCCAGCCCCCGTTCGCGCTGCCCACCGCCCGGTATCCCCGACTACCCGCTATCCACCAGCGCGGGAACCGGGACCGCCTCCAGGCCGCCTATGCGGGCGGCCTGGAGGCTTGGGGGGTCAGCGGACGGTGAAGGTGCCCTTCATCCCGGCTTCGGCATGCCCGGGCACTGTGCAGAGATAGGGGTAGCTGCCGGCCTTGGTGAAGGTGACGGCGAGCTTCGTCGTCTGGCCCGGCTGGATCAGCGGCGTCACTTTGCCGTTGATCTTGAAGTCGTGCGCGACGTGGCCGATATTCGTGAAGACGAACGTCGCCTTGCCGGGCTTGGCGATCGACTTCGTCGAGAGCCTGAAGAAGAACTCGCCGCCCTTGACCTGGATTGTGGAAGCGGTAGACGTTTGTCCGGAAGGCCCAGCCCCGCTGCCGCTGACGGGAGGAGTGGTCGTAGTCGTCCCGGGAGCCTGCTGAGCGGGCGCACTCGCCGCGCCGGTCCCCGACAGCGAGTAGGCGATCAACTCGTAGTGCGGGTTCTTGAAGAACCCGGGACCGCCGGCGCCAACCAGCAAGGTGTCTCCGTCGATCGCCGGGAAGGAGTTGATGCCTGCGGACGCCTTCTTCGTCCAGAGCGTCTTGCCGGTCGTCGTGTCGAAGGCGTAAATCGTGCCGTCGTAGGTGCTCGTGAAGACGACGTCGTTGGCCACGGTGGCCGCGCCGAAATCCTCTGACGGCAGCTTGTTCTGCCAGAGCACCTTGCCGGTGCCGGGGTCGACCGCGGTGAGGCCGCCCGAGCCCGTCTTGAAGTTGAAGGCAAGGCCACCAGCAAGGCCGGTTGCGCTCGCGCGCACCGGGAAGTTCAGCCAGGGAACAAAGAGGCGGTTGGCGGCGAGCGCCATGGGTGTCTCGACGCCGCCGAAGATGCCGGGGGAAACAGTGATGGGCTTTTTGGGCAGAAGGCCGGTGTCGTTCAGGTGCTCACCGACGGGGAGCGTCCAGAGATGTTGGCCGTTGTCCGCGCGGTACGCGTAGACCTTGCCCATCTTGCCGGCGACGAGCTCGACCTCGGTCTGGACTCCCTTGATCGGGACCGTCGCAGTGATCGCGTTCACCTGCAGGTCGTAGTCGCGCAAGTCGTGCGGAATTACCTGGCGGAACCAGAGCAGCTTCCCCGTCTCGCCGTTGAGGGCAACGAGCGAGTCCGTGTAGAGATTTGGACCGGGGCGACTCGACCCGTTCGGGAACTTCGGCGTTCCATACAGCGGCGCCGGATTGGCAACGGAGAGGAAGACCCGCCCGTGGCCGTCGACCGTCGGCGGGTACCAGAGGCCGCCGCCGCTGTTGACCTTCGGGTTGCCGAAGAGCTTGGCGCCGCCCTTGACGGTCTGGAAGCTCCAGACCGTCTTCCCGGTCTTGGCATCCATTGAGTAGACGGTGCCGAATGCGCCGCCCTGGTAGAAGTTCGAAGAGCTGCCCGGGATTGTGGAGACAAGCACCTTGCCGTCGTACAGCTGCGGCGCCATGTCGATGCCCTCTTTGTTGTTCCCGATCAACTTGTGGATCCAGACCTGCTTGCCGTTGCTCGGGTTGAGGGCGAACGCGGACCCCTCCGTCGCGCCGAAGAGCAACCCGTAGCCGAGGGCGAGGCCATTGGGGCCGCCGCTCGGCGTCACCGACTTGTAGAGGTGCTTCCACATCACCGCGCCGGTCTCTCGATTCAGCGCGTAGACGTTGGAGTCGGGATCCTCGATGTAGACGACGCCGTTGAGGACGATCGGGTTCGACGTGTACGCGCCGAATTGACCGATGTACGGGAACTTGAACGTCCACTTGACTTTCAGCTTCGAGACCGTCTTCGAGTTGATTGGTGTCTGGGTGGTGGCGCGCGTGTTGGCGAGGTCGTGGTTGTGGGCCGGCCACGCGCCGGCGTTGGCGGCCCACTCGGGCGGTGCTTGGCCCACAGCCGCGGCGTGGCTCGAGCTCGACGTGCTGCTTCCTGAATTCGAGGAGCTGCTTCCGCAGCCCGCAAGGACGACAGTCACGGCCAAGGCCACGAGAGCGGCAAGCGCAAGCTTGCCTCGACTACCTGTTCGGATCTTGTTCGCAAAGGACATTGTCGAGCGGCTCCCTTCCAATTCGGGTACGTGTAGGAACGGTCGCCGCGCAGCACCCCCGCGTCTGCACCGCAAGCCCCCGTTCGCGCTCCCGACCGCCCCGAATCCCGACTACCTGCTGTCCACCAGACAGCAGCAGCCCTCCGTGCCGCTGCTCTTGACCTAGCGGTTGCCGCCGTCGACCGGCAACTCAACGAGCAGCGACGTCCCGGCGCCGGACGGGCTCTCGAGCGAGACCCTGCCGCCGATCGCCTCGGCGCGGTCTTTCAGACCGAGCAGCCCCGAGCCAAGGGCCGGGTCGGCACCGCCCAGACCGTTGTCCCGGACGGCGACGCGCAGCATCCCGTCGCCAGCCTCGATGGCTACGTGCGCGACGGACGCACAGGCGTGCTTGGCCACGTTTGCCAGCGCCTCGGAGACGACGTAGTAGGCCGCCACCTCGACCTGCTCGGACAGCCGGGTCTCGGCTTGAAGATCGAGCTCAACCGGAATCTGGGAGCGGCGCGCGAGCATTCTGAGCGCCGGCCCGAGCCCATCGTCGACCAAGATCGCCGGGTGGATTCCCTGCGCGATCTCACGCAGCTCCTCCAGCACATCCGCGTGTCCCTCGGCGACCCGCGAAAGCTCCACTCGGAGCTCGCCGAGCTCCGGCGGCACCGACGCCTGGACCGCGCGGACCTCGAGCGCAAGCGACACGAGCCGCTGCTGGGCGCCGTCGTGAAGGTCCCGCTCGATCCGCCGCCGGGTCGCGTCGGCGGTCGCAACGATCCGCGCGCGCGAGGCGTCGAGCTCGGCACGACTTTCCGCGTTTGCAATCGCTGTCGCCAGGAGCTGAGTGAACTTGGCGAGGCGGGTTTCGGTCTGTCCGGACACGGCCTCCGGATCACGCGAGCCCGCAATCATCACCCCCCACAAGGCTCCGTCGACGACTATCGGGACGCCGACTGCCCAGCGGACGCCCGAGGAACGGACGGCCTCGGCCGCAGCGCCCCGAGCCTTCGAAAAGTCATCCATCCGTGCTGCGCGGCCCGTCTCCAAGACGGCGGCGACGAGACTCGGGCGCTCGATCGGCAGACGACTTCCGGCGGCTCCGACTTCCGCGCCGGCGCTTGCCAGTATGGTGGCCAGCCCGTCCGCGTCGTATCGAAGCAACACGGCGATCGGCACACCAAGCGTCCGGGCAACCTCGTCACTGACCGCGGCAAAAACGTCTTCCGGTCGCGCGCCCTCGGCCACCAGCGTCGCCACTCGCCGAAGCGCCGCCTGCTCATCCGCGAGCGACGCAAGCTCCTCGCGGCTCTCGGCGTTTGCAATCGCCGTCGCCACGAGCTCCGTGAACCCGGCCAGGAGATGCTCGGCATCCGCAACCGGCACCGTGCCCTCCTGCGTCCACGCCGCGATGCTCACTCCCCAGAGGTGGCCTTCCAGCATGATCGGCGCTCCAACCACGGCGCGAACGCCAAGCTCGCGCGCTCGGACGGCCCAGTCGCCTGAAACATTCTCGAAGCTTTCGATCCGAGCGGGGCGGCCCGTGTCCACGACCGAAGCCACAAGGCTCGACTGGTCAAGCGTTGCGCGCACTCCGACGGGGATGTCTGAAGCCAGGCTGCCAGAAGACGAAACGACGGTGACAGCGCCGTCGGGCCCACAGCGATTTACGCCCGCCCAGTCGGCACCGAGCAGCTGCTCGACCTCCGCGGCCACGGCATCGAGGACCTCGCTCGGAGAAACGCCGCGCGCGACCAACGTCGCCACACGCCGCAAGGCCGCCTGCTCGTCCGCAATCCGAGCGAGCTCCTCGCGGCTCTCGGCATTCGCGACAGCGGTCGCGACGAGCTCCGTGAACTCCACCATGCGCCTCTCCGTATCGAGCGGCAGGGGCCGCTCGGTGCTCGAACTGACGGCCAAGACCCCCCACAGCCGGCCTTCGACGGTGATCGGTGCACCGACCGAGGAGCGCCACCCCATTTCCCGGCCCGCGGCAGCTGCCACGCCGGGCTCCTGCGAATAGTCGTCGATCCGGGCCGGCCGGCCGGTCTCGAAGACCTTGCCGGATACGGTTCCCTCGAGGGCATATCGCGTCCCGACGTAGACGTAGCCGCCACTGCTCGTCCAGCCGCCGAGCGCGGTCACGGTTCCGTCGGCCTCGAAGCGGGTGAGAGCGGCGCCATCGGCAGGAACCAGCCGAGCGACCTCGGCGCTGACCGCTGCGAACACCTCAGCGGGCGCAGCGCCCTCCGCGACGAGCGTCGCAACCCGCCGCAAAGCCGCCTGGTCCTCCGCGAGCCGCCCGACCTCTTCCCGAGACTGACTGTTGGCGATCGCGGTCGCGACGAGCTCTGTGAACTGGCCGAGGCGCTCCTCGGCGTCGAGCGGTAATCCGCTTTCGGTAGTCGAGCCGATCCCAAGAACGCCCCAGAGGCGTCCCTCGACGATGATCGGCGCCCCCACAGCGGATCGCCAACCCATCTCGTCGCGAACGACGCCCGCAAGCGAGCCGGACGCGGTTTCATAGCTGTCGATCCGTCCCGGTCGGCAGGTCTCGAAGACCAGCCCCGCCAGGGTGCCGCTCCCGAGTGGATGTCGCGTCCCCACGGCGACGTAGCCGTTGGTTCTGCTCCAGCCGCCGATGATGGTGACGCTCTCATCTGTCTCGTAGCGCGACAGGGCCGCCGCGTTCGCCGGAATCAGCGCGCCGACCTCGGCGATCACCGCTTCGAACACCTCGGCCGCAGTCGCGCCTTCGGCCACGAGCGTCGCCACGCGACGTAACGCCGCTTGCTCCTCGGCCAGGGACCGAACCGGGACGCGGTCCCTCACGCGAGACACGCGACAACCTCAAACGAGCGTCGAAGCGCGCCGAACAAGCCGCCCGACGTGCTCATAGCGTCACGCTACCCCATAATCGAGGGGTGAGCGAGCGTCCCCAACGGATTGTCCTCGCCGACGACGACGTCCTTCTCCGCGAGGGCCTGGCGGGCCTGCTCGAGCGGTCCGGCTTCGAGATCGTCGGCCAAGCCGACGACGCTCCGAGGCTGGTGGCGCTCGTTCGGGAGCACCAACCCGATCTTGCAATCGTCGACATCAGGATGCCGCCCGGCCACGCGAACGAAGGTCTCGATGCCGCGCACCAGATTCGGGAGGAGTTTCCCGAAACGGCGATCCTCGTTCTTTCCGCTCATGTCCAGGTCGAGCAGGCGACGGACTTGCTGGCCGGCGGCGAGGGCACGGGCTACCTGCTGAAGAGCCGGGTCACAGACGTCGACGAGTTCATCGAGACTGTCGAGCGGATCGTCAAGGGAGGGTCGGTCGTCGATCCAGCGCTCGTCAAGGAGCTGGTCTCCGCCCGCCGCGCCGAGGACCCGCTCGACGTTCTTTCCCCGCGCGAGCGCGAGGTGCTCTCGCTGATGGCCGAGGGCCGTTCGAATGCCGGGATTGCCCATCAGCTCTGGATCACGGAAGGGACGGTCGAGAAGCACGTGCACAGCATCCTCACGAAGCTGCGTTTGCCGGCGACCGAGGACGACCAGCGGCGGGTTCTGGCCGTGATCACCTTCCTCGACGCGCGTTAGCACCTCAAGGCAGACGACCGTCGACGAGCCGCAGAATCGCCGCCGCGGACAATTCGGCCTTGGGCACGAAGCCCGCGGCCGGGCTCTCTGCGAGCAGATCGGCGACGTCCTCCTCCGCGCGCGTCGAAATCATGATCACGGTTACGTCCGCGCCGACACCGTTTTCCACGAGTTGGCGCGCAAGGTCGAAGCCGTTCTCTTCTCCGAGCGAGATGTCGACCAGCACGACGTCCGGGTGCAGCGCCTTGGCCTGACGGAAAGCCTCCTTGCCGGTCGTCGCCACACCCGCGACGGTCAGGCCCTCCCGCTGGAGGAGAACTCGCGCGGCCTCGAGGTACTGGCGATTGTCATCGACGATCAGGCAACGAATCGGCATGCGATCAGCTTCGCAAACGGAAGCGCTTTGCCGCATTGCGGCTAGCCGTAATCCGAAGAGTTCGGCTAGCGGGGCGCGCAGATCGCTGCTGGCCCCGATGACAGCACGGAGGGAGACAGCGATCGTTCCGCGTGCATCGTGAGACAAGCCCAGGAGGAAGAAACGATGGAACCCACGCTGTTGCCCGCCCACGATCTCGACGACAACGCCAACGCCGAAGACGAGGAGCAGCTCATTCACGCATGGCGCACAGAGCAGCTAAGCCGCCTCGGCCTGCCCCGCATCCTGGCCGAGACCTTCGCCGACCTCGTCGACTGGCACGCACTCGCGGACCTCGTCGAGCGCGGTTGCTCGCCACGCCTCGCGCTCGACATCGTCCGCTGAAGCCGCGCTACCGGTTCTCTGCCTCCTCGGCCTCTTCACCGCTCTCGACGATGTCGCCCTCGGTGAAGAGGATCGTTTGCAGCGCGATCCTCCAGTTCGGCGTTCGCCGGATCAGGAACTCGAGATCCATCCCGAAGTGCTTGAACTCCTCGCCCTGCGCGTTGGCCATGATCGCCTTCGCCTGAGGGTCTGGCTCGAGCGCCATTCGTTGCTCGTACCAGCCGATCGCCTCCGCTTCTTCCGTCAGTGACGCGATCATCCGCGCGAACGTGCGCGTCTCCGCGCTGAGCTCGGCGGCCGGCTCGTGGTACTGGTCGAAGCCCATCTCGCCTCCTCTGCCGATTGCTCGTATTCTCTCGCCGCTCCTTGGTTAGTAGCCGGTGCTCGGCGCCGCGGCCACGACCTGGTTTCCCGCCGGGGAGACCGCGTACCAGAGCCCGCCGAAGGCGTTGGCGCCTTCGCCGTTCGTGTCGCCGGCCTGCGCGTCGCCGCTGAAGAGATAGAGCGGGTGGCCGTTGTAGGTCACCTGGGCCCTTCCGTCGGAGCGCGTCGTGGTACCGACGAGCGAGCTGTCCGCCCCGCTACCCAGCGTCGGCTTCCCGCTCGCCCGCAGCGGCGGCCAGTTGACCGCGCACGCGCCGGAGCACGCGCTGGTCGTGCCCGAGTCCTTCTGGAACAGGTAGAGGGTGCGGCCTCGTGAGTTGACGAGGATCTTGCCGAGTCCGACGTTCGCGACGCCGACCGTGGCCGGTGCTCCGTTCGCGGTCTTCGGGGCGACCGGAGTCGTGCTCGCCTTGTTGCCGCCGCCGCCACAGCCGGCCAGCGCAACCACTGTGAGTGGCAGCGCAATCAGGGTCGCGAGGAAGGCAACGGGTTTTCTGCGGGTCATGACTACTCCTTTCGCTTTGGGCAGAGCGCTCTCCACGCCGTGTGGCCCAACTCTGCGTTGGCCCATCGTCGAGGGAACGCCCTTTGCTGTCTGCCCCGCCAGCTGCAATCGCGGATTCCAGCCTGCCCCCAGGCCGGCTTGGTGCTGGCCGCGACGACACCGATGGACCGACGCGCGAACCTCGGCGCAGTATGTTTCTCCATGCCAGCCGACGTGAGCTCGACGACCCGGACCAGGCCCGCCTTCCCGACCGCGTACACGCGGATCTTCTCTTTGAGCTGCCCGCCTCCCAGGGCGCATCCCTCGGGGAGTGGCTCGGCTGCGCGGCCGTTGTGGCCGAGGTCGAGGCGGACGGCGTGATCGTCAGCGCGCACGCCAACCGTGTCTTCCGCCTGGCGGACCTCGCCGGCCTCGTCCGCGAATGGATGCAAGCGCACTCGGTCGAAGCCGTGCTCGCGAGCAGCGACGAGGCTCTCTTCGCGATCTCGACTCACGAGACGGGGCCGTGAGCGAGGCGGGAGCAGAGCTTCAGGTCCGAGTAGCAGTCATTTACTACAGCGCCACCGGCAACGTGCGCGGAATGGCGCGGGCAGTCGCCGAAGGCGCCGAAGGCGAAGGCGCCGAGGTACGCCTTCGGCCCGTCGCAGAGCTGAGCGAGGAGCTGCGGATCTCGGCCGACCAGTACTGGGGCCGCCACCGCTCCGAGGTGGACGAGGGGCCGGTTGCGCAGATCGAGGATCTCGAATGGGCCGACGGGTTGGCTTTCGGCACGCCGACGCGATTCGGGAACGTCGCCGCGCAGCTGAAGGTATTCCTCGACCTCGCCGGTGAGCTCTGGCAGCAGGGAAAGCTGATCGACAAGGTCGCGACCTCGTTCACCTCCTCGCAGACCAGCCACGGGGGGCAGGAGTCGACGATCCTCGCCCTCAACAACACGCTCTACCACTGGGGCGCAATCGTTCTCCCTCTCGGCTACACCGTCCACGAGGTATTCAACGGCGGCGGGAATCCGTACGGCGCATCGTTCACGAGCGGTCACAGCGTGGACGGGCCCGACGAAGACACGCGGCTCGTCGCGCGGGCGCAGGGAGCCCGGCTGGCCCGTGTCGCGCGAGCGATCCGCGCCGCGCGAGAGACCGGTCTGCTGCCGGCAGGCAAGACGGCACTCAACTGACCGACGGCGGTCTTCACGACGACGTCGTAGCTCCTCGCCCGCCGAGCCGTCACAAGTCGCGGCGGCGGCAGCTGATCTTGGTCGGGATCGGAATCGCGGTTGTCGCCGCGACCTTCGTCTTCGTACTGCCCAAGATCGCCAATTACGGCGAGGTCTGGTCCGTGGTCAAGCAGCTGTCCTGGCTGCAGATCGCGGCGCTCGTCGCGGCGACACTGCTCAACCTCGTCACCTTTGCGCCGCCGTGGATGATCGCGCTCCCCGGCCTCGGCTTTCGGCGGGCGTTCGTGCTTACCCAAGCATCGACGGCCTCCACTTACATCGCGCCCGGGGGGGCGGCGGTCGGCGTTGGTCTGGCCTTCGCAATCCTTCGTTCTTGGCGGTTCAGCGCAGGATCGGTCGGCCTGGCGACCGCGCTGACGGGGATCTGGAACCAGCTGGCGCTACTCGGGTTCCCCGCCGTGGCGCTCGCTCTGCTGACCCTCAAACAGGAGCAGAACGCGCTCCTGCAGAGCGTGGCGCTGATCGGTCTGGTGGTCTTCGTGGTCGCAATCGCCGCCTTCACGGGCGCGCTGGCGACGCCGAAGCTGGCGCATTTCATCGGGCGGGAGACGATTCGTCTGGTCAACTGGGTCCTCGGGATCTTCCGGCGAGGACCAGTCGGCTGGACGGCGGATTCATTCGTCCGTTTCCGAAACAGAGCTGTCCGACTGCTTCGCCACCGCTGGATCGCCCTGACGTTGGCGACGCTCGCCGGTCAGCTCAGCGTCTTCGTGCTCTTTCTCGTGTCGCTCCGCGTCCTCGGCGTTTCCGCGGGCGAGGTCGGCGCCGTCGAGGCGTTCGCGGCTTGGTCGCTCACTCGGCTGCTCGGCTCGCTGCCGATCACCCCGGGCGGGCTCGGCGTCGTCGAGGTCGGGCTGACGACGGCGCTGGTCGGTTTCGGCGGCGCGAACGCCGAGGTCGTCGCCGCGGTGCTCGTCTACCGGTTCCTGAGCATCGTGCCGACGCTCGTTCTCGGGCTGCTCGCAGGTGCAATGTGGCGGCGGTTCACGCCGGCTCGCCCTCAGCCGACGTAGACGCTTGGGCGGCCAATGTTCCAAGATGCGATTCGAGCCGCCAGAGGGCGTCCAGGTGCTGGTTCGCCCAAAGCAAGACGAGCGCCGACCGGGCGTGTACCCCGTCATCCGATATCGCCGCGCGCACGCACTCGAGCAGGCGTGCACGCCCTTCGGTGTCTCGAACGTGAGGCGGCGGTATGACGGTCGAGTGCAGGAAAGAGTCGCCGAGCGTGACGTACCACGACCGCAGCGCGTAGATCTCGTTGCCGAGGTTCGCCCCACAGCGCGTGAGCCTGGCGTCGTCGCCGGTCATCATGCCTAGCGCCGAAAGCGACTGCGCCGCACGCCGAACGCGGGCCGCGCCCGCCACCAGCCCCCCGACCTCCTCCAGCCTCGTGCTCGTTGCCGAGCCCTCCGCGAGGTACTGCCGGAAAGCGTCGTCGAGCCGATGGAGGGCCGTGGCTGCGTTCTGGCCCGGTGCTTCCGACGACCCCGCGGCGGCTTGGTCGATGATCTCCCTGGCCGTTGCGACAACGTAGTCGGCGCTCCGCCCGTAGGCGGCGGCCAGATTCTCACGGAGCAAGGCAGCTGCCCCGCGCGGCCAGAACAGCAGCCCCACACCGAGACTGATCGCGAAGCCGATCGCCACGTCCTCGATCCGAACGAGCCCTACTCTCCAGCCGACGGGCTGAATGATGTTGAAGAGCACGAAGAGGACGACCGTGAAACCGGCCTGGCCCGCAGCGAACGAGATCGCGCGGGGAGCGTAGGCCGCGAGGAGAACCGCGACGGGCAGTACCGCCCAGAGAACGGCCTCGTGCGTACCGATCGCGATCACGAGGCCGGCGCCGATCAGGATCCCCACCGCCGTTCCGGCCAGCGCCGAGAGTACCGACCAGCCTGTCCCCAACGCATTCGAGCGCAGAACCGAGAGCGTTCCGAGGACGACCCAGAAGGAGTGTTGAAGCCCGGTCCGCTGGGCGATGAAGACGGCGACGGCGAGTCCCGCCGCGCCCCGGAGGCTGTTACGGAGCCAGACCGAGCCGCCCGCGGCGTGCTCGGCCGCGAGCCGCTCGGTCGCCTCGACGGCGGCTCGCGCCGGGCGGCTCGCCACGTCTCCGGCGGCGACGTCCAGCTCGTCGAGCTCGGGCGCCGGCTTCCCGCTGGCGAGCAGGGCGTAGCCGGCGACCTGACGCGCTGAATACGAGACCGCACGGATCCGGAACGTCGGCTCGACCGCCGACCCGAGCAGCTCGTCGTCCAGCGATGCCGGCGACTGAGAGAGTCGTCGAGCTAGGGCGCTGGCGAGAGCGTCTCTCGCAGCGTCGAGCCGCCGGAAATCAGGGCGCACGTCGCTCCCCGTCAACGTCGCGGCGCTCGCCCGCAGCACCCCTATCGTCGCAGCCAGACCCTCCACATTCTCCTCGCGACCCAGAGCGACCGAGGAAAAGGCCGGCGCAGGCATGAGAAACGACTTCAGCCAGTCGAGCTCGTCCACTAGGGACGTCAGCGCCGCCATCGGTCCGATTGGCCCGCTCGGGCGATGCGGCGCGGCGAGGTAGCCCTGACGGAGGCCACCGACCGCCTCGCGGGCCACCTGCGCCTGGGACGCGATCGCCTCAGGTTCACCCGCGAGCTCTGCCTCCAGAAGCTCGGCAAGGGCGGCGGCGGCCTTTGCGGCGTCACGGCGCAAGCCGGATTGCGGCCGCGCCGGCCAGAGCAGCATCTGCGCGCAGATTCCCGCGCCGGCCGCCAGGCCCCACCCCCCGAGCCGCGCCGGCACCTCGGAGAAGGGGGCCGTGAGCGTGACCGGAAGGATGAACGTCAACAGCGCGGGGGTTCCGGCCGCGGCGAAGTAGCCATTGATTGCTCCCGAGAAGAGGATCGCAAAGCCCACGACGGCCATTGCGGCCGCGGCCACCCACGCGTTCCGCGAGCACAGCGTCCCGACGACGATGTTCACGGCGCCGGCGCCGGCCAGTCCTAGGAAGGCGAGGAACCTGCTGCGCATCGGACCGGCGAAATCGGCCAACACCAACATCGCGAAGGATCCGAACGCAGCGAAGACTGCGGTCTGAGGATTCCCGATCACCTTGTCGGCGAACGCGAAGACGGCAGGCATGACGATCGCCGCTCGGGCAGCGTGCCTCAATGCCGTCAGGCCCGGGTCTGAAAAGCGGAGCTGCGGCATCGCTGCGCGAAGGCTCTGCGTAACCCGCGCGAGCGGCGGCCAAGCCGATCCCTGGCTGAGCGGACGCTCCGCCACGGTTCGATCTTAAGTTGCCGCCTAGGACTTCAGCGTGGGCGCGCAGTCCCTGCAGGCGCCCCGGAGAACGACGTCGTGGCCGGCGACGGAGTAGCCGGTCCGGCCCTCGACCTTGTGCAGGGCGCGCTCGAGCTGGTCGTCGGCGAAGGCTTCGACCTTGCCGCAGTCGTCGCAGACGAGGTGGTGATGATGCTCGCCGTCCGCGTGGATCGGCTCGAAGCGGGTCGTGCCGGCGCCGATGTCGATCCGCTGGACGAACCCGTCCTTGCTCAGCTGCTCGAGTACGCGGTAGACGCTCGCGATTCCGACCCGGCGGCCCTCGGCCCGCAGCTGGTCGAAGATCTCCTGGGCGGTCAGGCAGCAATCCTGACGCCCGAGCAGCTCGACGACTGCGCGGCGGGCGCCGCTGTTGCGGTGGCCCTTCGCCTGCAGGGAGGCGATCGTCGCGTCGGCCCAGGAATTGGTCTGCGCGGTCACAGCGCTAATGGTAGCGCCTCTCGAATGCAAATAGTAGAGAGAATGAGTATTGTTAGCGTATGACCGGGATGCTGAGGGTTGTGGCCGCCGGACTGCTCGCCGCCGTGGCGCTGTTCGGCGCGGGCTGCGGAGGCCAGTCGAAGTCGAGCGCGGCAGCGCCGGCTGGCGTCCTGCACGTGGTCGCTGCAGAGAACTTCTGGGGCAACATCGCGTCACAGCTCGGCGGCAACAGGGTTCAGGTCAACAGCGTGATCACGAATCCCGCGACCGACCCGCACGACTACGAGCCAACCGCCGCCGACGCGCGCACGATCGCGGGTGCGCGGATGGTGGTCGTGAACGGCATCGGCTACGACCCGTGGGCGGACAAGCTGATCGCAGCGAATCCCATCTCGGGACGAATCGTCCTCAACGTCGGCGATCTCGTCGGGATCAAGCCCGGCGGCAACCCTCACCGCTGGTACTCGCCGCTGGACGTGCAGCTGATGATCGACTCGATTGTCCGCGACTACGACAAGCTCGACCCGAAGGACTCCGGCTACTTCGCGCGGCAGAAGACACGCTTCGAGACGAAGGGGCTTGCCCAGTACAAGCAGCTGACCGCGACGATCAAGCGCAAGTACAGCGACGTGCCGGTCGGCGCCTCGGAGAGCATCTTCGCCCCGCTCGCGCAGGCGCTCGGGCTGAAGATCTTGACGCCGCAGAGGTTCCTCAAGGCGATCAGCGAAGGAACCGAGCCGACCGCCGCGGACAAGACGACGATCGACCGCCAGATCGCAGAAAAGCAGATCAAGGTCTGGGTGTTCAACAACCAGAACAGCACCCCGGACGTCAAGCGGATCACCGATGCCGCACGCAGACGCGGCATCCCCGTCACCACGATCACCGAAACGCTGGTGCCGGCCTCGGCCAGCTTCCAGGACTGGCAGTCGCGCCAACTGCAGGCGCTCGCCGCCGCACTTGCGCAGGCGAGGGGCCGATGACCGCGATGGCCACTTCGCTGAGACCGGACACCGGCACCCAGGAGGGCGCGGCGGTCATGTTCGACGGCGCGGCCGTGCGCCTCGGCGGCCGTACGATCTGGAGCGACGTCTCACTGACCGTCGCCGAGGCGGACTTCGTGGCCGTGCTGGGGCCGAACGGGGCCGGCAAGTCGACGTTGATCAAGGCGATCCTCGGTCTCATGCCGTTGGCCGCCGGATCGGCGTCGGTGCTGGGGCGGCAACCCGGCGACGCGAAGGGCCGGATCGGGTACCTACCCCAGCGGCACGGCTTTGACAGTGGCACGCCGATCCGCGGCGTCGACCTCGTCCAGCTCGGACTGGACGGAGCCCGCTGGGGGATCCCACTCCCGGGCAGCGGGCGTCGCAAGCTTGACGCGGCCCGCGTCGCGGAAGTGATCGAGCTCGTCGGCGCCTCCGCTTATGCCCGCAGGCCGATCGGCGAGCTCTCCGGCGGCGAGCAGCAACGCCTTCTGATCGCACAGGCGTTGGTCCGGCGGCCGAAGCTGCTGCTGCTCGACGAGCCGCTCGACAGCCTCGACCTGCCCAACCAGGTAGCCGTTTCCGCACTCGTGCGCCGCATCTGCGAAGAGGAGCAGGTCGCCGTCCTGCTCGTCGCACACGACATCAACCCGATCATCGGCTACCTCGACCGGGTCATCTACCTCGCAGGCGGCGGCGCGATCGAAGGCCCGCCGGAAGAGGTGATCACGAGCCGGACGCTCACCAGTCTCTACGGCGCGCCGATCGAGGTCCTGCACGCCTCCGACGGGCGGCTCGTCGTCGTCGGCCAGCCTGAGGCGCCGTTCGTCCACGGCGACCGTCATGCCTGAGGCCGCGGTCTTCCAAGGGCTCTCGTGGAACCCGCTCACCGACGGCCAGCAACTCTTCGCGTATCCCTTCATGGTCAACGCGCTCGCAGCCGGGACGATCGTCGCCGTCATGGCCGGTGTCACCGGCTGGTTCATGGTCTTGCGCCGGCAGACTTTCGCCGGGCACACGCTCTCGGTGATCGCCTTCCCCGGCGCCGCAGCCGCCAGCCTCGCCGGCCTCCCGCTGGCCGCCGGCTACTTCGGCTTCTGCGCGCTCGGAGCGCTCGCACTGGCCGGGATCGCAGGCTCGCGCAGAAGCCTCAGCGCGGAGTCGGCCGCGATCGGCGCGCTCCAGGCGCTCGCCCTCGCGCTCGGGTTCCTCTTCGTCACCCTCTACCACGGCGTCCTCAACGGCCTCGACTCGCTCCTCTTCGGCACCTTCCTTGGGATCACGACGCAGCAG
>Ga0207693_10002219_pt1 | contig 16908 bp, 13 predicted proteins | sample LARL81metaG_FD_184347 | JGI IMG/M metagenome (GOLD analysis project Ga0207693, IMG submission 184347) | Corn, switchgrass and miscanthus rhizosphere microbial communities from Kellogg Biological Station, Michigan, USA - LAR L8-1 metaG... | ecosystem: Host-associated > Plants > Roots >...
CTGCTCGACGGCGCGCTCGTGCCTTTTGCCGAACACGGATATGCGGTCGAAATTGTCGGACCGCTGCCGATGGCCGAGGCAATGCACGGTGAGCTCAAAGAACGCGGTGTGTCGGGCAGCGTGGCAGCGAATATGCGGGTCACGCACGTGAACGCCATGACCGAAACCGAGCCGAACGGCGCCTCGTCCGTCACCCTGTCGCGGACCGACGTGGACGCTTTGGGGCGGGCAGTTCCGGTCATTCGTCTTGCCACCACAAGAAAGGATCGTGAATCGATCGCACGCATGAAGGCAAGCTGCATCGCTATTGCCGAGGCCATAGCGCAGCCGGGAGCGGAATTATTGTTGATCGAGGAGCCTGCACCGAACCGCTACCTCTTTCACGAGGCTGGTACTTGCGTGATGGGCGTCGGCGCCGAGGCCCCATGCACGCCGTGGGGTCGGCTGCGGGCGGTCGATAATGTCTGGATTGCCGATGCGAGCGTGTTTCCATCGGCAGGCGACCGGCACCCGACCTTGACCGTTCTGGCGCACGCGCTGCGCGTTGCGCGGGATATGCAGCAACGGCTTCCGCGCTGAGGGCCGGTTAACTCGGGTGCCGCGCGGCGACCCCCGATCAACAAAACTGCTCGGGTGGTCCTACCGCCGGAGTCCATCTAACACGTTGCATGGCTCGGGTGCGTGGTGCAGTAAACCGAATTAGTCATAGCGGTGCGAAGGCCGGCCTTCAGCCCCGTGCGAACCTTAAGCTGCCGCAGCGTCTCCTTGTTGACCGAGAGCTTGGGGCGTGTGACCTCCGAGTGCGTAATCTCGGACGTGATGCTCGTGTCCTTTTCCATGATGTTCTTTTTGCCTAACGGTGCTCCCACCATGGGCGCCGCCGTGGCTCCTCTGTCTCCCGGGGGATGCGGAGGGTTCGCTGCAAGGGAGGGAAAAATGATTTTTTGTGATCGGCATCACGTGCGCACGAATTTGCGTTCCAAGGCGCTGCCGACCAACCCGGCAAGGTCCCTCCCCCAGTAGATGCAAATGCTGGAGCTTACCTGACACACCGCAGCAATCCATAGGAATGGCTGCGCACCCATGCTGTTGGCGGGCGGACCCCCGTCTCTACCAGATCTCACCCCTTATCACCACTAAATTCCGCATTCGTGGCGCCCGATCGTGGCGTGTTGGAGATCACAAAAAACATGTTTGTCCCTCGTGGAGGAGAACCGCCTGCACGGTCGTGCCGACCAACGCTCACGTGGCACCCAATGGTGGGACCACTGTCAACTAGCAGGAGACTTTGATGAAGAACAATATCAAGAAACCCGAGGTCGAGAGCCGCAAGCTCTCCTTGAAAAAGGAGACCCTGCAGCACCTCAAGGTGCGCACGGACCTCAAGGGTGGCTTGGTGCATGCCGCCCTGAAGTGCTGCGCCCAGACCCATAGCTGCGCCGGTTGATTCACTGCTTTGACAGTAGAGGCAATGGGTCCAAGGCCTGCACGGAGCTCCCGAGCTTCGTGCAGTGCCGTGCGTGAGCGGCACGTCTGGCCCTCAAACAGCACTTCGCAGATTTCCGGAGGCAATGGTGCTGATCCAGTCGAGCTATGAACGGGCGAGCGGCCCAATCGCTATGGGCTTGCTCGATTTTTGCAATGTTGGAATCGACGGCAGTGCAGAGCGCGGTCTCGGTGACACGATAGAAACGGCGGTTCTCGCCGAACGTCTCGGCTACAAACGCTACTGGCTGGCGGAGCACTGGGGAGCCGACGTCAGCACGCCGAGCCCGGAGCTGCTCACTCCCATTATCGCCGGGATGACCGAACGCATCCGCGTAGGGCCGGCGGGGGTCCTGCTGCCGTTCTACAGCCCCTTGAAGGTGGCCAGCAACGCGCTTTTGGCGGAACGGCTATCTCCCGGTCGCATCGATCTCGGGCTCGCCCGCGGCGGCGCTGCCCCGCAGGTGGTCAGAGCATTGGCGGGACATGTTGACGCCAATATTGCCGCAACCTACCCGGACAAAGTCAGAGAGGTCGTGTCGTACCTGGAGGGCCGCGGACCGGTTTTGGGTGGTCCGAATATCAGCTCAGTGCCCGAGGTGTGGGTGCTCGGGGCCGGCGGCAGTAGCGCCCCTCTGGCCGCGCAACTCGGAACGAGCTTCGCGCTCTCTTTGTTTCACCCCGGCGCCGCTGCCGATCCCACAATCATCCGCGACCTGTATCGATCCAACTTTCTCCCTTCGCCGATAGGCCCGCACGGTCCACGGGCCTGCATTGCGGTCGCGGGCGTTTGCGCCGACACCGATGCTAACGCTCAACGCATGGGTCTTGCCCACACGAACTCGTTTGTTCGTCCGAACATCATCGGCACGCCGGAGCGCTGGCGCGATGAGATGGATGCACTTTGTCGGCGTTTTGCGGTCGATGAGGTGGTCGTGCTTGAACTCAGCCGCGACCCGGACGATCATCGCGCCGCGATCGAAGCTCTTGCGGGAGTGTTCGCTCTAGATGCATTGACGACGGCGTGAGGTGCGGCAGTGGACCTCGAGTGGCGACCAATACTCGAAGGGGAGCTCGCGACCAAGGCACAAGCGCGCATTGCGCAAATCGGGGCGGCGCTCGATCTTCCGGAACACGCGGAGCCGCCGCGCAATACCGATCCCACATTGGCCGAAGGCCATGCCGGCATCGCCCTTTTCGTCGCCAACGCAGAACGCGAGAAGAACGTGCCGAACATCGCCTGCCGTCAGGATGTTGCCGTGTCGGTTCTGACCAGAGCGTTGCAGGACCTCGATGATCGTTGGCGAACCCCGTATCTCTACAGCGGTATCGTGGGACCCGCTTGGGCGCTTTGCTACATGTTCAATCAGTTCGGTGGCGCCGTCGACCTCTCATTGCAGGAGCTCGAGGATCAGCTGATCGAGCTCTGCGCCGCTTCCGATTCCGCTCTGGAACCCGATCTCATCTACGGGTTTAATGGCATCGGCGTGTACGCCCTCGAGCGTTGGCCAAGCAAATTCACGTCTGACTGCATCCCCCTGCTCATAGAGCGTCTCGCCAACGCCAGTTGGAGTGATCTCGGGTTGGCGCACGGCGCGGCCGGAGTGATTGCCTTCCTGAGCGCTGCTGCCCGACTCGACTCCGGATGGCGCACACACATCAGGCCGGTGGTGAAACAGCACGTCGACAGGCTCCTGCAGCAACGACTATCGGCCAATGAAACGACGTGCGCATTCCCGAGCGAGATCGGCGGCGGCCCCACTCGGCTGGGATGGTGCCTCGGAGACACATCGATCGCCGTGGCACTCCTTGCGGCCGGCATGGCGTTTGACCGCGAAGATTGGTGCAGCACGGCACGGGAGCTGGCATTGGCGGCCGCCAGGCGGCCGCGGGGCTTCAGCGGAGTGGTCGATGCCGGATTATGCCACGGGGCAGCGGGTCTCGGGCATGTATTCAACCGCCTGTTTCAGGCAACAGGCGAGCAGCGGCTCGCACTGGCAGCGCGCGAGTGGTTCAGCGTTGCGTTGGACATGCCGGCACGTCCGGCTGCTCCAATTCTTCTGCCGCAGTCCAAACTGTTCGGCAAAACAATGGAGATGCCAGCGGATGGAATCGTGGGATTTTCAGCCTGGACCTACAGCGAAGGCGTGGGGTGGCATTGGATCCCCGATCGCGGCTTTCTCACTGGCGCCGCGGGAATTGGGCTCGCGCTGATGGCTGCCATTGATGAGCACGAACCAACGTGGGACCGCGTCCTCCTGCTCTCCTCGCGCGCACCCTCGAGTGCGAGCACTCAGGCAGGAGATCAATCCAGAGCTCAGTGATGACCTCGCAACCCGGCAATCTGGAATCGGCGCCATTCTTTGTGATGCGCACCCCGCTCTTTGCATTCGAGGAGTGGATCGCCTGGAGCGAAGGGTTGCCGGGCGATCCGCAAGCAGAGCGCGGGCTGCTATGGGCGCGGCTGCGCAACGTGTTCGCCCGCCCCATCTGCCGCCAGGCCATGTTCTTTGCTGCTCCGCGGGTGGAAGCGGAACTCGCCCGCCTGGATGAAACAGGCGAGATGCCCGACGACAAGCTGCTGCGCACTTTAGTCCGTTACTTCGCACGCATGACCGGGCGGACCACGCCGTTCGGGCTGTTCGCCGGATGCTCTCTCGGCCGCGTGGGTCCGCCGTTTGCGCTCCGCATTGAAGCAACCAAGCAGTATCGGTGCTTCACGACACTGGATGTCGGCCATTTGCTGGGCATGACCGAACCAGTGCGGGTTGCGTCGCGGTCAGCCCGTACGTTGTGGGTGCGCGCCAATCCCAGTCTGTATCGCATCGGTGAACGGCTGCGGTTCGTCGAAAGCCGGACAGATCCGATCAGTTTCGCTCGCGCCTATCACCTCTCTGCCGTCGATGCGACCAACGTCATCGAAACGGTTCTCCGTCTTGCGGCCGAACCGATCCCGCTCGGAAAGTTGGCCGAGCAACTCTGCGGCATTGAAGCCGGCATAAGCTTTGATGAGGCGTTCGATTTCGCCGTACTGCTGCTGCACGAACAGGTGCTGGTCGACAACCTGGAACCAGCAGTAACCGGAGAGGAGCCTTTGCGTGATGTCATCGCGCGGCTTGCCCCGGTGCAACATCCCCAAGCGCAGCAATTGCACGGTGTTCTATCGGACATCGAGCGAGACCTTCGCGCGCTCGATAGCCATGGCATCGGCACGACGCCAGCGCAATTTCGCGAATTGCTCCCGCGCCTATCCAGATCGGGCACGAGCTCGGACGGCGACAGGATCTTTCAAACCGACTTGTTCAAGCCGGCCGCGCAAGCGGCACTGTCTGGCGAGATCGCAGACCGCATTTGTGACGCCGCGCTTCTTCTAAACCGGCTGACATCGGCACCGCGCCTCGAATCCTTGGTTCGCTTTCGCGAGGCCTTCCAACAAAGATTCGAAGGCTGTGAGCTTCCTCTCCTGGAAGTCCTCGACCCGGATGTCGGCATCGGCTTTGAGCTCGACAGCATACCGGACGAAGACGATTCGCCTTGGCTCGCCGGATTGCCGTTAGCGGGACAAGATGCAGAAATGGTTTCCTGGAGCGCGCGCGAGAGCCATCTTTTGCGACGACTGTTGGAAAGCATGGCCGCTCATTCCCACGTGCTGGAACTCACGGCAGCCGACATTGACGCGCTCGCGGTCCCTGCGAAATCTCTGCCGCCGTTCTTTGCCGTGACAGCCACCATTGCCGCATCCTCCGGAACGGATGTTTCGGATCGCGATGCCATCATTGCGCTGCATGGCGTGTCCGGCGCCTCTGGGGCCGAGCTTCTCGGACGCTTCTGCCAGGGAGACAGCGCAGTGGCCGCCGCCGTGGCGGACTGGCTGCAACGCGAGCAGGCGGCGCATCAGGGGCCGTTGCTCGCGGAAGTCGTGCACCTGCCGCAAGGCCGTACCGGCAATGTCGTCTGTCGACCGGTGCTGCGCAGCCACGAGATCTTGTGCCTGGCGCAATCCGGCGCAAACGTCGACCAACAAATCCCGCTGTCCGACCTGACCATTCGCCTGGAGGGCGCGCGCGTCGTTCTGCGTTCGCGCAAGCTCAATCGCGATATCGTACCGAGGATGACGACGGCGCATTACGCCAAGTTCGCGGATTTGGTGCATTACCGCTTTCTCTGGAACCTGCATTTACAGGATTCAACCGGGCTGAGCTGGCAATGGGGACCGCTGGCGAATGCGCCGTTCCTGCCGAGGGTCACCTATGGAAACGTTGTCCTCTCGCGCGCAACCTGGCGTCTCCTCCCCGCGGACTTCGCTGGCATTCCCTCGGGGAAACAGGCGTGCTCGCCCCTGCATCGTTTGCGCGATGCGCGACGGCTGCCTCGGCACGTTCTTTTGCTCGAAGGCGACATGGCTCTTCCGCTTGATCTGGAAAATGTGTTGTGCGCGGATGTGCTGACCGCGGAAGCGCGGCGGGGGCCGGTAACCCTGGTCGAGCAGTTTCCCGCGGCGGACCAGCTCTGCGCAACCGGGCCGGAAGGACACTTCGTCCATGAGCTTATTGTGCCAATGCGCCGGAAGGATGGTTCAGATCCGACGCGCGAGCAAACAACGCAGCGGGCTGGCAGGCGCTCCCTAGGAAGACCGCCGGCGTTTCCTCCCGCAGAGTCCTGGCTCACCGCCGCGATCTACGGCTCGGAGGCCACACTCGATCGCCTGCTCCATGGCTCGATCGCTCCGCTTGTTGAGCGGTTGCGCTCGACCGGCGCCGCCGATGGCTGGTTCTTCATCCGGTACTGGGACCCGGAGCCGCACCTGCGCCTACGGTTTCATGGCGCGCCGCATCGGCTGCGGGATGAAGCGTGGCCAGCCCTGCAGCAAGACATCAGCGCGCGCATGGCCAGCGGCGAGATCCACACGATCCGGCTTGATACCTACTTCCAAGAAGTCAATCGGTATGGCGGCCCGCAAGCGATCGCAACGGCTGAACGTTTTTTTGAGGCCGACAGCGACATGTCGCTTGCGCTGCTGGCGCTCGATGATCATGGCATTGCGGACCTGCGCGAGCGTCCCGCCGTGCTGGCGACCGATACCCTCATGCGCGACTTCCAGCTCGACGAGGGAGCTCGCGAGATGCTTGCCGCGCAACTCGGCGCAGCGCTGACGGCAGAAAGAATATTTGCGCCCGACGTCGATAAAGCTCTCAGTGAGCGCTTTCGCGCGCTGCGTGGAGGACTGAATGCGCTTCTTGCTGATCCGTCCGAACGCAGCGAAGAGTGGGAACGCGCTGCTCGGGCGATCATTGGCCGGCGATCGGCGGTCGCAACGGAGTATCGCGATATCTGCCGGCGGCTTGACCGTGAGGGAGCGCTGACGACTCCCATTTCGGATATCCTCGGCAGCCTGATCCACATGCAAGTCAATCGCCTCATGCACGGTGCCCCGCGCGCGGTCGAGCTTGTGATTTATGATATGTTGCGCCGGCTCTATCGATCGAACCGCGCGCGCAAAGATCGCGCTTAAGCTTGTTTGATGCCTGCTGCTTGCAGCATCGTTGCCAGCCGTTTGCGCGCACTGAACATGCGAGTCTTGACGGTGTTGCGCGGGATACCGACGATCTCCGCAACCTCTGCAATCGACTTTTCATGGAAATAGACGAGATCGATGATCTCGCGATGTCCCCGTGGGAGTCCCGATAAACATTCCCGCAGCACCGAATCCGTCTCCTTGCGCTCGAGGGAGCTGGCAGGATCGTCCGCCGGATCCTCTATGGTATTCGCAGCGCGCTCGTCCAACTCCTCTTCCGGACAGCGCTTGAGCGCCGAGAAGGCCTTCAAACGGGCGATCCCCAGGAGCCAGGTCGAGACAGCGGAGCGCCCTTCAAACTGATCGGCACTACGCCATACCTCAAAAAACACGTCGCTGACCACGTCCTCGGAGAGAGCCCTGTCGCGGAGAACGCGCAGGGCGAACCGATATACCCGCACGTGATGACGGGCATAAAGCATGTGCATGGCCGAGCGGTCAAAGTTCACGATGCGCGCCATGAGCGCTTCGTCAGGGATCGTCTGCGCCGCTCGCGGTAAGCACGCGAACGCCGGGCTCCCCGGACGCGTTTGGCGGTGCTTAGGGGCCGCCGCAGCCCAAGGGAGTGCAGGAGTGAGAGTCGTACCACGCTTCATCGATCGTCATCCTCGTCCGACAGTACTTGCGTTCGCAGTCCGCATCCTAGAAGCGATGCTTCGTGCGCGAGGTGACGACGGTCACAAAAATGCGCTTTTGAATTCTCCCTGTGCGACCGTTCAAGGGAAAGACTTGCCGCTATTTTGCGGTCCCCAGCCGCCCGGTGCGCATCTCGTTGAGCAGGTGCTGCATGCTCCGGCGCAGACCATGCACCTGGTCAAGCAGGTGCAGAATGACCGAGATCCCTTCATCGTTCACGCCGAGATCGTCCCGCAGATCGCGGATGAACTGCGCGCGCGCGAGATCCACGTCGGAAAATGCGACCTCGGGCTCCCTTTGCGGCGGAATGATCCACCCTGCGGCGATCCAGCCCTCCAGCGCTTCATGCTCGACCCGAGCCCGAATAATAAATTCTTGAATCGAGATCATTCAAACCTCCAGCCCGCGACGCGGCTCGTGGCGTTGTCCTGCCTGCCAGCGCCGGGCGAATTCTTCGATTTCCGGATCGAGTTGCTCAGGGAGCACAATCTTGAGCGTGACATATTCATCGCCCCGGCTGCCGTCCGGGTGCGCGACCCCCTTGCCTTTGAGCCTGAGCACTCTTCCGGTATTTGCTCCTTTGGGCACCGTCATGCGCACGGGCCCCGTCGGCGTGGGCACGTCGAGCTTCGCGCCCAGCACGGCCTCCGGCAGACTGATGGGCAGCTCGATATGGATGTCGTCCTCCTTGCGGGTGAACAATGGGTGCGCTCGCGCCTCGACCTCCACCAGCGCATCCCCAGGCGGTCCTCCGCCGATCCCCGCAGCACCCTTGCCGCGCAATCGCAGGACCTGCTGGTCTTTTGTCCCCGCCGGAATGACCACATCGAGAGTCGCTCCGTCAGGCATGGTGATGCGCTTGGTTGTTCCGTTCACCGCCTCGATGAACTCGACCGGCAAGCGGTAGTGCATGTCGGATCCGCGCATGCGAAAACGAGCTCGCCCCGACCCGCGGCCGAGAATGTCCGCAAGGACATCCTCGCCCTCCATGAAATCGGCAAAGCCGCCGGTGCTGGTATAGGCGTGATCCTGCGCATCGGCCGTATGGAAATCGCGATAATAGCGCTCGCGCGGCCGTTCCATGCCCGAAGCGTCGATCTCGCCACGGTCGAAGCGGCCGCGCTTTTCCGGATCGCCGAGAATGTCGTAGGCGCCCGAGACTTGCTTGAATTTCTCTTCCGCCTGCTTGTCCCCAGGATTGAGATCGGGATGCAGCTGTTTGGCCAATCGGCGGTAGGCAGAGCGAATCTCGTCCTGCGTTGCCTCTCGCTTGACGCCCAGGATCGCGTAGGGATCCTCGTTCACGCATCTCTCCTATCTGATCTCACATCAATTCGCGCCCAATCGCCTCAAAGTCGGATAGCATGAGGCTCTTTGGACAGGCTCGGCCTGCAGCATTCGTTGAGTGGCCGCATCCGGAAAACGCATAATGCTCGTTGGGGTACCAAAGGAAATCAAGGACAGCGAATACCGGGTTGGGCTCGTGCCGTCGACAGCGGGCGAGCTCATCGCCAATGGCCACCGCGTCATCATCGAGCGCGGTGCCGGGATTGGAGCGGGGCTGAGCGATGCGGATTACGAAGCGGTGGGGGCGGAAATCGTTCCGGGCGCCGATGAAATCTATGCACGCGCGGAACTCGTCGTGAAGGTCAAGGAGCCGCTCGTGCAGGAACGCAAGAAGCTGCGGCAGGAACAGGTGCTCTTCACCTATCTGCATCTTGCGGCCGACCGCGCCCAGACCAACGACCTCCTGGCGTCGGGTGCCACCGCCATCGCCTATGAGACAGTGACCAGTCCGCAGGGAGCCCTGCCCTTGTTGACGCCCATGTCGGAAGTGGCAGGCCGCATGGCCCCGCACGTGGGTGCACGCTGCCTGGAGAAGGAAAATGGCGGACGCGGCGTGCTGCTCGGAGGCGTACCTGGGGTACCCTCCGCCGACGTCGTGGTGCTGGGCGGCGGCGTCGCCGGCAGCCATGCGGCGTTGATCGCCGCGGGAATGGGAGCGACCGTCACCGTGGTCGATCGCAATCTCGAGGCGCTGCGCCGCATCTCCAACCAGCTCGGCACGCGCATACGCACGGTGTTCTCGACCGCAGACGCGATCTCCACGCTTTGCCGCCGCGCCGATCTGGTGATCGGATCAGTGCTTATCCCAGGGGCCAAGGCCCCCAGGCTCATCACGGCGGAGACGGTCAAAGCGATGAAAGCCGGGGCCGTCATCGTCGATGTCGCCATCGATCAGGGCGGGTGTGCCGCCACCTCCCGTCCGACCACGCACTCGGCACCGACCTACACCGTGGATGAGGTCGTGCATTACTGTGTCACCAACATGCCGGGCGCAGTCGCGCGGACCTCGACGTTCGCGCTCAACAACGTGACGCTCCCCTTCGTGCTCGCTCTCGCTGACAAAGGGGTTCGGCGCGCTCTCGGCGAAGATCCCCATTTGCGCAACGGGCTCAATGTCTATGAGGGCAAGCTCACCCACCGCGCCGTGGCGCAGGCACTCGGGCTTTCATTCACACGGCCGGAAGCCGCGTTGCGTCTCTAAAGCAGCAAGGGGTTTTCGCTTCACACAACCATTGAGAGCGTAGATCGGCGCCGATTGAAAAGCACAACGAAGTTTTCAATGATTTCTATCCCCCGGTTGAAACGGCCGAGCGTACCGGCACGCCGGGGTTCAGATCGAAGCTCGGGAGCATGCAGCTCGCCGTCATCGGGTTCGTCTGGCCAAAATTGCACCCAATGCAGGCCGCCCCGCCCGCTTTGCAAACACAACCAATGAGAGCGCAAAAATCAGTCGGAAGTTGCATTTGATCGATTTGCGACCCTGAACAACAACGTACACGGGACATCCACGGTTCATCGTGGCGAAATCACCTAATCCTCGCCCAGTTCGACATATACCCCCTGCGGAGTTCACCACAGCGACGACACGACCTTCAGACAAGCTCCGTATGGGTGCCTCCCCAAGATCAGGATTGCGATCGATAAGAAATTGCAGGGCCGACCAGCGTCCGGCCTGCGCTTCATCAAAACGTGGCCAACAAAAAGGCCCGGCACAGCGACCGGGCCTCAAAGTTGGCGCACGGCATGAAAATCAAAAACTCGATACGGCGCTTTCCAATCCGAGCAGATGGGCGAGCGACTTGAGCTCTCGCCGCTGGTCATCATTGAAGCTCATCACCAGCGGGTATCCGGCGGACTTGAGCCCCTCGACATTCACCTTGCTCATGTCCACCGCGGCGGTCTGCGTGCGATCCCGCTTGTATTCCATTTTGCGCAACTCGGCCGCCACAGCGGGCCAATACCGCTCCTGCTCGGGCGTGAGATTGAGCCTGCGCTTGATGCTGGCGATCTGAGAGTCGTTCAATACCGCATTCGATCGGCGCGCGGACCGAATGGTGGCCGCGGAGTTGATGGACCCGACGAACGATGGCTGCGCAATGGAGCTCACGTCCCCTGCGGCATCTGCAGAAGGTGCAGCCACCGCCACAGCTTTCAAGGGATAGATCGGCGTCGGATCGAGCAGCCCGGCTGAGCTGTCTGCCGAGACATAAGCAACAGTCATGGCCGAGCCGGCCGGCGCCTCCGCCCAATCATTCGGAAAGCGAAAATTCACGACTTCTGCGGCCGAGAGCTGCGGCAACCCGGACGGGCTCGGCCCTGAACGGGTGTTGAGACCCAGGGCAAAGCCTGCGAGCCCCACGATGCCGAAAGCACCAAGGCCAGCCGCGACCGCGATGCTGTTCCGCTTGAACAGTGCCGCCACGTCCCCCTCACCCCCAACTCCACCGCGATATTGTTTTCCCAAAGCGAGCTTAATTATGACTTAGTCGGCGTTGGAGCGGGAGGACTTTGTCTTCGCCTCGTCAGCCCGCTCTATTCCATCCTTTTGAGCACCTCCTTTTCGCAAAAACCAGGACCGTCCGGTTGCGATCGGACTTGCGACCTCTGTACACGCTGGGATTATGGTTTCCGGGCTCAGGGGCAAGTCGGCAGCGCCGACCGGTCAGTGCCGCGGAATGACGGCCATGCCCGAAATAAAAAGCCCGGCAAATTGCCGGGCTTTGCGCCGATGGTGGCGGCGAAACTACGCCGCCTCCTCTTCCACCACCGGTTCCTGGTCCTGATCCTCGCCTTCACCCTCACCGGCGCCTTCGGGCTTTGGACCCCGTCGCGGACCCTTAGCCAGGGCTGCTTCGATTTCCTTGATCGCCTCGGTCTCGGTAATGCGCTGCACGGCCGAAATCTCGCGCGCGAGGCGGTCGAGAGCGGCCTCATAGAGCTGACGCTCTGAATAGGACTGCTCGGGCTGGGTGTCCGACCGGAAGAGATCGCGAACCACTTCGGCAATGGCCACGATGTCGCCCGAATTGATTTTCGCCTCGTATTCCTGGGCACGTCGGGACCACATGGTCCGCTTGACGCGGGCACGTCCTTTGAGTGTCTCAAGCGCCCGTCTGACCAATGCGCTTTCGGCCAGCTTGCGCATCCCAACCGAGGCGATTTTGGCGGTCGGTACCCGCAAGGTCATCTTATCCTTGACGAAATGGATGACGAACAGTTCGAGCTTGGCGCCCGCAACCTCTTGCTCCTCGATCCCGATGATCTGTCCTACGCCGTGCGAGGGGTAAACGATGAACTCGCCTGTCTTGAACCCTTGCCGCTGATGCGTCGCCTTCTTCGGGGTCATTGCAGGGGTTGCTCCTTCATCCGGCTTGCGAGCTCGCAGCGGGGCTTTGGCCTCAATAGGCGCCTTTGTGGGAGCCGCCTTAATGGGAGCCGCCTTGTGGGTCGGGGCGGAGCGGCGCGAAACTGCGCGCACCGGCTGAGTTCTTCGTCGACGGGCGCCGGCGGAGGTTTTCTTGGGTCGCCGCACGGCGGCGGTGGTCTTCTTCGACCGATGGCGCGCTTTTCCTGCCACGGCTTTTCCTGCGTGGATCTCACGTCCCTAGTTGAAGGTTGCTCGAATGAGCGGAAAAATAACGCTCCCAACGCGGGAGCGGGTCCATTGCGATACTTTGCTCATTTTTTAGATATATAGCACAATTTCCACCGGAATCAAAGGCTTGTTGCGACGCAAAAAAGCAAATTCCGGGAGTCCTTGATTACATTTTCGTTAGGGTTGGTTAACCCCGCCCGTCAGTCGCCAGTTCCGGGATTTTGCGAAAATTGCGTTTCGAGCTTGCCGGGCACATCCTCCCAAGCCTTGGCATCGGCCGGCGCCTCTTTTTTCGTGGTAATGTTAGGCCAAACCTTTGCGAAATCAGCATTGAGCTTGAGAAACTTCTCAAGGCCGGGCTCAGTGTCGGGCTTGATCGCCTCGATCGGGCATTCCGGCTCGCAAACGCCGCAATCGATGCACTCGTCAGGATGGATGACGAGCATGTTCTCGCCCTCATAGAAGCAATCTACCGGGCATACCTCAACGCAATCCATGTATTTGCATTTGATGCAACTTTCGACAACGACGTACGTCATTACACGCTCTCCGAGCCTTGGCTGACTAGCGCATGCGCCGAGGCCAAGCAATATGCGCCGCATCCCCGACCGGCCAGAAGCCTGCTTCAAGCTCCTGTGCGCCAGCGCGCCTGTGACTGAACTCGGGGCAAGCCACGCTCCAAAGGAGGGGCGCCTGGGTCCATGAGCTCGCAAAGCCGGCGCGCCTCATCGGCCGAGCCGCGACGCTCGGCAAAACCGAGAACTTTGATCAGTTGAACGCTATTACCAAGGGCAACTGTAACGACGTCCCCTACGCGAACGGCACGACTGGATGCATGCACGCGCTCGCCATTGATGCGGACATGTCCGGATGTCACGAGGGCGGCTGCTCCTGAGCGCGTCCGCACCACACGCGCGTGCCACAACCATTTGTCTATGCGCTGTCGCTCCAAGCAGGGCGCGTCCTTCAACGCGGGCTCTTAACGCGGGTTCTTGGCGTTCGCCTCCAACTGCTCCTTCAGCTTCGCGAGCTTGGCGAACGGAGAATCAGGATCCGCCTCGCGGTCCCGCGACGCCGCTCCGGCCCCCTTTCCCTTGATATATTTTGCCCGCAGCACCGGATCGCGATCGGGTCGATCGCCGCGCGGCTCGCGCCGTTGCCGTTCGGCGGAGACGGAATGCGTACTTCGGTCACTCGGTTCCGCGGCCTGGTCACGCCCACGGCGAACCACGCGGAGAGACCGTTCCTTTGGGGCGCCGTCAGGGGATTCCGAAGGCGCGTGATGCCGCCGGCGGTGACTTCTCCGGCGCGGCTTTGGCGAATCCACACCTTCGTTCGACGGCAATGGAGGGCCTGGGGTTTCGGACGGCTTGGAGCCACCTTCAACCGCAGGCATCTCATTGGCAGCTGGTCCGCTGGCCTGCATTTCTTTAGCTTCGGCCGTCGGGCGACGACGCGAGCTGCGCTCGCGACGCGTAACACGCTGATGGGCGCCCCGCCGGATGGGTCGCCAGATCTCGATCAACTCCGGCGCTGCTTCTTGGGTTGTTGCGGTGTCGGACGGTTGCGACGCAGCGATCTGGTTGGGGCTGCCGAGATGCTCGCTCCCCGGCATTGGAACCTGCGAGGCTTCTGGAACCGTGCTCGCGGCAAGTGGGGTGGTTTCGATACCGAACCGGTCTGCCTCGGCGAGCTCGGTGCTGATGGTCGAAGGCTGCAACACTTGATCGAGGGCCGAAGAATCAGCCGCCACTTTCTCCGTCCCTGACGCGCTCGCGTCAGCATGCGGCGTCACGGGCATAGGTTCGGACGGGGCCGGATCTGCGGCCGTGACCGACTCTGCTCCGCCGGAACCTACGGACTCCTGTGATGCAGGCTCCGTGGGCGCAGCAGCCGGCTTTGGCCGCTTTTCCATGTGATACCCAAGGGAATGCAGGATCGAGGCGAAATCCTCGCCTGCACAGCCGGCGAGAGAGGTCATGCCAACCGTGACAGCGAATCCGAATCCGTCGATCGCGCCCGGCGGCTTTGATCCAGGGGCCCCAGCACGCCAAGCGAGAGCGGAGCGGATGAGATCTGCGAGCCGTTCCAGTATGTCCACGCGCACTGCGCGCGCGCCACAGACGCGATACCCGGCAACCCGGTAGAGTACCCTGGCGTAATCTTTCCCGACGGCAATCGAGGTCCGCCCGGTGGCAGCCAGCTCGAGCACGGCTTCGGCCCCCTTGGCCTCAGGCCCGTCCTCGTGCTTGAGCCCCCACAGCTGCGTGGCGAGAACGCGCGCCGCGGGCTTGAGCAGCGCGGGCAGATAAATGTGATAAGCGCCAAACCGCACGCCGTACTTGCGCAGCGTTGCGCGCGAGCCCTGCTCCAGCCCTTTGATCTCCTCTGCAACTTTCTGACGTTCGAGCACGCCCAACCCTTCAATGAGCTGGTATGCGATGCCACGCGCAATGCCGGTCACGTCATCCGCCGCGGCAAGCCTGAACAGCGGCTCCAAAACTCTCTCGATGTGCGACTTCAGCCAAAAATCGAGACGGGCCTGGACAGCATCGCGCGGCGCACCGCTCAGGTGCTCGTCGGATATGATTCGCAGCCGCGGCTTTAGCGGCTCGTCACCGGCGACCAACATTGCGACCGGCTGGCCAAGCCATCGGATCGTATGGTTGTTTGCGAGTGTGAGCTGCCCGTCGGCGGCCTGCGCAAGTCGGGTTGCTCGCGCATTGATCTCGCCAGCCAGGGCTTTTTGCGCCGCCCCGGCGAGCGCCTTCGCCTCTGATCCTGCGGTGGAAGCCACCGGCGTGAACATGAAACCATCCAGCCGGCCAATGGCGTGTCCCTCGACCACCACTTCGCCGCTCTTGCTGACAGTGGCTTCCAGCACCGCGTTTTCGCGCAGTCGCTGCATCAGCACGCTGGTACGGCGATCGACGAAACGCTCGGTGAGCCGCTCATGCAGGGCGTCCGAGAGCTTGTCCTCAACGGCGCGTGTTACCGCCTGCCAATGCTCAGGATCTGCGAGCCAGTCCGGGCGATTGGCGGCAAACGTCCACGTTCTGATGTGAGCTATCCGATTCGACAACGTGTCGATGTCGCCATCCGTGCGGTCTGCCTGCTCGACCTGGCGAGCGAACCAGTCCGTTGGAATGGTCCCCTCCCGTGCCAGGAAACCATACAGCGTGATCACAAGCTCCGCATGAGTGGCGGGTGAAATCTTACGATAATCCGGAGTCTGACAGACGTCCCAAAGCCGCTCGATCAATTGCCGCGTTTTGGCGAGCGCCCGCGTGTCGTCATCACGAACAGCGTGCTCGAGCACCAAAATATCCTCGGCAATCGGGGCACGTGTAAGCCCATTCTCCGTCGGTATTTGCGCAAGCGAGGCCTGCAAAGCGCCAAGCGACGAGAAGTCGAGGGCGGTATTGCGCCACTGCAGCACCTTGATTGGTTCAAACGAGTGGGCCTCAAGCGCTTGTGCAAGCTCGGCCTCGAATGGAGGGCATCGGCCGGTGGTACCAAAACTGCCATTGCGCGTGGCCCGACCGGCGCGGCCCGCGATTTGCGCAAGCTCCGCAGGGTTGAGCCTGCGAAATTGATAACCATCAAACTTGCGGTCGGAAGCGAACGCGACGTGATCAACGTCCAAATTGAGCCCCATCCCGATCGCGTCGGTCGCGACGAGATATTCGACGTCGCCGGACTGATAGAGCTCAACCTGTGCGTTGCGGGTTCGCGGCGAGAGCGCACCAAGAACAACCGCTGCGCCGCCCCGCTGCCGGCGAACGAATTCGGCAATGGAATAGACCTCCTCGGCGGAGAACGCGACAATTGCAGACCGACGGGGAAGCCGGCTCATCTTTTTCTCTCCGGCGAAAGAGAGCTGAGACAGGCGAGGCCGGGTGACGATGTGCGCTCCGGGCAGAAGCCGCTCGACGAGGGAGCGCACCGTCTGGGCTCCCAGCACCAGGGTTTCCTCGCGGCCGCGATAATTGAGCATGCGATCGGTAAATACATGTCCGCGCTCAAGGTCTGACGCGAGCTGCACCTCATCCACAGCAAGGAATGCGACGTCGAGATCCCGCGGCATTGCCTCCACGGTCGACACCCAGTAGCGCGGATTCTCCGGCTTGACCTTTTCCTCGCCGGTAATAAGGGCGACCGCATCGGCGCCGGCACGGTCAGAGATCTTGTTGTAGACCTCACGGGCAAGCAGTCGCAGGGGTAATCCGATAATCCCGGATGAATGGCCGAGCATGCGCTCAATGGCGAG
>Ga0207693_10002220_pt1 | contig 16904 bp, 15 predicted proteins | sample LARL81metaG_FD_184347 | JGI IMG/M metagenome (GOLD analysis project Ga0207693, IMG submission 184347) | Corn, switchgrass and miscanthus rhizosphere microbial communities from Kellogg Biological Station, Michigan, USA - LAR L8-1 metaG... | ecosystem: Host-associated > Plants > Roots >...
CGAGGGGGCTATCAAGTTTGCGCTGACTACTGTGTTGAGCGGCGAGATCACTATCAAGGACGGCGCAGTAGAGCAGAGCAATTTCCATGACTATCAAGTGCTACGAATCAATCAGGCGCCAGAGGTCGAGGTTCATATCGTGCCTAGCCTCGAAGACCCGAATGGAGTGGGCGAACTCGGTGCGATGCTTGTGCCTCCTGCGGTAGCTAATGCGGTATTCGCCGCCACAGGAGTCCGGGTGCGGCGCTTACCCATTGATCCTCAACTTCTGAAACGCTCGAAATCCTGAGCCAGACACGGAACCGAATTTGAAATGACCGTCTTTTCTACAAGGAGGAGGAGATCGATGGACCGCAGGGACTTTATAAAGCGTTCATTTATGGCGACTGTTGCTTCGGCCTCCTCGCCCCTGTTTTCCAACACTGCCTTGGCGAGCGCTGCCCCGAAACACACTCTGGTGCTCGGCGGGACCCATTTCTTAGGGCCCGCACTCGTCGAGGCCGCGATCGCAGAAGGGCACACCATCACGCTTTTCAATCGTGGCGTTACGAATCCGGATTTATTTTCGCATCTTGAAAAGCTAAGAGGCTTTCGCAGCAGTGATCCCGGCGACGAAGACTTGTCAGCGCTAGCACGAAGACACTTTGATGTAGTGGTGGATGTATGGCCGAACGACCCTGCGCTCGCCGCGTCGACCGCAATGTTTCTTAAGGACCGCGTGGGACATTACCTTTACGTCTCGTCTGTCGCCGCATACGACTCTAAGGAATTCGCAAAAGCTGGCATCGAGGAGAATGCTCCACTTGAGCCTTGGAACGGGCCGGGCCGAAAATACAACCGCGGTAAAGCGGAGAGCGAAAGAAGGTTGCATGCGATCCTCGGCGAGAAAGTCACGATTGTGCGTCCAGGCCCCATCAAAGGGAACCGTGACACCACTCCGGACCTGCTGACGTGGCTGATACGAGCGCAAAACGGAGGCCGGCACATTGCGCCAGGAGACGGCAACGATCAAGTTGAACTGGTCGACGTCAAAGATGTGGCCCGATTCCTCACGCTGGCCATTGACCGCACACTTTATGGCACTTTCAATTTGACAGGAAGGCCGATGAGTTTCCATGACTTCTTGAATGCTTGCAATGCCACAACACAATCTGACGCGGAATTTGTATGGATACCTCAGGACTTCCTGCATCAGCATGGACTTGAGACGGACTTTGCATTGGGGCTGTTTGCTGGTAATTTCCCCTTCTGGCGTCCCGCCGGAGCAATGCCTGGCTTGTGGCAGATTAGCAGTGAGAAGGCTTTTCGTGCAGGATGGAAAACTAGAGCCTTTCAGGAGACTGCGCTGGATTGTCTCACCTATTTTCGTTCGCTACACGAGACTTTGGATTGGAGTGACTACCTTCCTGCGGACAAGGAAAAGCAGATCCTTGATGCCTGGGAGCATCGCTCTTCATAATCACCGTGTTCAAATGGGGCGATGGGAAAGGGCAAACTCTTTGGCTTCACCATTGCGTATTGTGTCGAAAAATCGGGCGCGTTCGTCTGAGCGCCAATGAAGTTATTGCAGGACGACCAAACCTCGAAAAATTGATTCCGCGCCAGAATCTTGATTTAGCATTGGCTGGATTACGGGAAAGCTGAACTGTTATGGCACATCCCCAGTTTGTCGTCGGGCACCACAAAGCGTTGTTAATTGCGGCCTGGTTGGGGGTGGTCCTTGTTTTCGCGACGCAGTGGTTTGTCTATGATGCAGCTCGCGGATCCGCAGACCCATTCCGCTATTACCTTTGGTGGTCGTGCTACACGTGGGGAGTCCTCACTCCTGCAGTGGCGAAGTTCGCCTACCTCAAACCCATTAACGCTACCACTTGGAAACGAGCTCTGCCGCTCCATCTCGGCACCAGTTTATTGCTTATTGCGGGCGAGATATCGATCGAAGCAATGCTTGGCAAGCTGCGTCTGCACCACAGTCTGTCGATGGAAGAGGCGATGCGGCATTACTTCACCCGGCATACCCAGGTCAGCCTGCTTACTTACTGGATGCTTGTAGGCGCCGTGCAACTATACCGAATGCGCGATGAAGCCCGAAGGCGCGAGCTCCGCTCCGCTAAACTCGAAGCCCAACTGACTGCCACCCACCTAGAGATGCTGCGCGCCCAGATTCACCCCCACTTTCTATTCAATACCCTACAGGCTGCCACCACGCTGATCCATGAGGACCCCGAGGGAGCTGAAGACATTCTCCTTCGCCTCAGCGAACTGTTGCGTGTCTCGGTCGACGAAGCGCACATCCAGGAATTCTCGCTGGCTAGAGAACTCGAAGTTCTTGATCTTTATATTGGAATTCAGGCCCGCCGTTTCGGAGATCGGCTTCGATTCGAGGTTTCAATCGATCAAGACGTTCGGGATTGCATCGTTCCCGCGCTGATTTTGCAACCGCTGGTGGAAAACGCGATTCGTCATGGAATCGGCATGCACAAGGACAGGGATACAGTTTCCATCCGAGCATTTCAACACGGCGGATCCCTCCACCTGGAAGTGCGTAATTTGAGCAGTACCCTCGACGATAACCCGGCACAGCTGCGAGAGCGCGGCGTCGGTCTGGCGAATACGCGCGCACGTTTGGAGCAGCTCTACGGAAATCGGCAGCAGTTTGTGCTACGACGTCTCGAACCAGCTGGAGTCTGCGCCGATCTTTCCATTCCGTTGCGATCGGCTCCAGTTTTTACCTTGGAACCATTTCGATGAGCATCAGAGCATTGATTGTTGACGATGAACCGCTGGCCCGCCGCGCCATACGGCGCTTCCTTGGCAAACATGCAGGCGTGGATGTAATTGGCGAATGCGGCGACGGGGAATCCGCTGTCGGAGCACTTCGTGAAGGAAAAACTGACCTTGTTTTCCTCGACGTCCAGATGCCGGCGATGGATGGATTCCAGGTGCTCACCGAGGTTGGAGCCAACCATATGCCAGTCACGATTTTTGTCACCGCTTACGACCGTTACGCTTTACGCGCATTCGACGCGAATGCCATCGACTATCTGCTTAAACCGGTCGGGAAAGATCGGTTCGATCGGGCTCTCACTCGCGCCAAGCGGCGAATTGCTGGCGAGCTCAAGCATGACGAGGTGCAGCGCATCATATCCAGCCTGGAGCGGCTTACCGCAGTCCACAACTACCCGGAGCGGTTGGCCATTCCTAAGAACGGACGAGTGCAATTCGTCGCGACCAAAGATATCGACTGGATTGAAGCTGAAGGCAACTACGCACGTCTTCACGTTGGCAACCAGGAGCATGAATTCCGCGAAACTCTCGCGAACCTTGAAGAGAAACTCAACCCCGCTGAGTTCTTACGGATACATCGCTCCACAATCGTGAATATCCAGCGTATCAAGGAGATCCAAGCCTGGTTTCACGGGCACCATCGAGTGCTACTCGAAAATGGCGCAGAACTGAGAATGAGCCGGTACCAACGCGAGATCGCAAGAAAGCTTGGGTTGACCTAGTTGGAACCAAGGTTGTCTGGTAGCACCAGTCTCGTAAGTAGTGCAAAACTCCGAATCGGGCGAAATGGGCCCTCGGTAAACACTGTGGTCCACTCAAAAAGATTCCGGCTGCGCAGAAGCCGAGGAGTATCCAAGTTTTACCTACTTTTGACAACTCGGCGCGGAAATCGACCTAAGCTGCAAATTCACAAAAGCGGATTGCGTGGAAGAGCAGGCGCTCGCGAAATGAAGATTTCACAAAACGATTACCGCTTACTCGCTATTGGACTACTCCTTTTTAGTATCACCCCAATTCAATCGAAAGCAGTTCCAGCACCACAACCGTCGGAGCAGCAATTAATCGAGGAGTATCGTCGAGCGCACGATCGCCGTGATTTGGAACGGATGCTAGCGCTCTTTTGCTGGGACAAGGTCACGCCGGAGATAAGGCATATCACGGAAGGGCATGTGAAAAGCAGCTTCGATGACAAAATTATAGATGTAAAGATTACTGCGGAGCATCCCAAGGGGAGGGTTAACCAGTTTCTCAGAAATGGCGTTCGTTACGGATTCAACCTAACGGTGATTAAGGAACTGGTCGTGGAATCCGGTGTTCCGAAGGGCGACGCAGAGATGTCTTATTTTCCGATCGGGATCAAAGATGGCCAATACGCGATTGCGCTAATGGCTCCGCTCTCGAATACATCGGCGACGGCGCAACTCAGTTATGCCGCACCCGAAAAAACACCCATTGCAATGGCTGGCAAAGTTACAGTCCCGCCAAGAACACCTTTGACCGTGCGACTGGACCAGATTGTGGGTTTGAAATTGGTTGAAACTGGAGGTGGCTTCTCGGCAACACTCAGCCGTCCAGTTCAGGTAAACGGCGTAACAGTCCTTCCGGTCGGCGCTACTGCTGAAGGATTGGTTAAAAAAGAGGCAAAATACAGTCCGGAAATCACCCTGAAGTCCATCAGCCTCAATGGACAGTCATGGCGCGTCCGCACTTCAACGATTGTCTTCAATCAGCAGATATCGTATCCGTCAGGAACAGAACTCACGTTTGACCTTCAGTTCCCGTTAGAAATAGTTCCGCGCTGAGTGAAAAGTGCAACTTGTTCATCGACTTTGTCAGCGCCAAGGCTCCGCCATCGCAAGCCGGCCCACAAAAACCAGCGTTGTGATGTTGGCAAAACGTGAAGGCTAGGATTTACCCCAACATAGTATAAAGACTTATTTTCTATGGCCACTCCAAATATCCCGTCTTCTTACCCTAAAAATGACAGCACTTTTTTGACGGCCCTACTGCCGAATCGGGGGAGGACTAGGTTTGTGCGCGCTGCCATTCTGTTGTTTTTGGCTGGTGGCATGGTCGGGTGGATTGCCATAGCTGCGAGGGTATTCTCGGAATTTCATGCCCGGCATAGCTGGCCTGTTGCTCAAGGTTATGTGACTGATGTGCGTGTTAAGTCCTACGCGGGTCCTTCCTCAAGGGACCATGTTTCCCACTATTTCGTAGAATATGAGGTCCGGTTCGCCGTGCCCGCTGAGCAATGTCTCACTCGCACAACTTTCGTCATCAATGGGGAACCACCATTGTGTGAGGGGATCGTGCGCACGCGCACGACAGATTCCGAGACACTGGCGAACAGTTGGTTCGAGCGTCATCGGTTCAATGCAGCAGTCGGAGTTTTGCATGATCCGAATGGGTCGGGCGTCAAGATTGTCGGTGAGCCGATTTACCTCGTGTACCCCTGGAAAGAAATCTCTGGGATGTCTGGCTGGATGATCTTTTTTGGGACATCTCTCATCATCACGCAACGCCGACTCCGATATTTGGAGACTCTGCCAGAGAATAATGATGCATCCCCACCTTCCCAGTCACCACCGCCAAGAGGCGACGATTTAATCGACCTGAAGCTCTCTTGATTCCGTTTACTCAGACCGGATTTTCAGTCCATAAATCGCCAAGAGATTTCAGTGGACAGATATAAAAAAAGTGCTTCGCACTAATCTGTTCACTTTAATGAAAATCGTGCGATTCTGTCACGGCTGCACTAATGGACAAAGGAGAGATGCGCTCCGCTTTCGGATGAACAATTCCGTCTTGATTCTGGACACGGCCTTCCACTCGAATGAAGCGTTCATGAAGCACGACGATTGGGTCACCGGTGTAGACGTCGGGCATCACAATGACGTTGGCGTGACCTGTTTCATCCTCGAGAGTAATGAAGATTAAGCCCTTGGCTGTCCCGGGTCGCTGGCGAGTAATCACGGCGCCCGCGGCAATTGCACGTTTGTTGTGCGAGAGCTGCTTGAGTTCGCTTGCAGAAACAATTCCCATTTCCCGCAATTGCAGACGTCGATATGCCCTCGGGTGTGGCCCGATCGTCAAGCTGGTCCCATGAAAATCGGCGACCAACCGTTAACGGACTAATGGATAGAACTGAAGAACCACCATCACCAGCAGACTCAATAACACTGCCCTTTGAATGGCTGTAAGAAAAATCTCGGGCTTCATTCGACCTCCGCGCGGAAGCTCTGAACCGCCCCGCGTTGAGACCGGAATATAGGGCCAATCAGAATTTCAGTAAAATCAGCGAACTCACTGAAACTGCCTTCCGCACACATACAGGAGCACTTGAGGAAGCCTTCTCGGCCGCGGTGAGGCGTGAGGATGGTTAGAGATGTGAGAGGCCGTAACTGCGATGGCGCTGAAAATAAAGTCTAAGCAGGCCACAGGCTTCGCACACTAACGCCGGAATGGTGTTTTTCGCCGGTGAGTCGAAACAAAAGCTGTTGCTCAATTGGTAGATTTTGTTACAAGTGAACTGGTAAACGGAAAGCGATACGTTCTGGACTTTCAAGAATGGATGCTAAGAAAGAACTCTTGCCGATTTGAAGCTTTTTTGTACTAACGACAAATATCAGGTGTCCAGCCTCTAAAAAGGCGGTTGCCCGCTTGATCGATTTTTGTACAAGTGAACCAACAAAGCGGAACATTCGTTTCGGCTGAGCTTTGACAACGGAAGTTCCTGCTCTGACGTAACTAAACATAACAACTCACATTACCTCCGTGATCGAGCCAGCATCGGCCCTCTCTCGATATGATGAACACGATTGGGGTGGCGGCATGGTCTTCGGTAAAGGCTCGGGAATTGTTGGTCTCATCGCTCAGGTGGCGGTAGCCTGCTTCTGGGCCTACCGGGGAGCCGACGGGATATGGCTCCGGTTTACTGCAAGTGAGGGGCAAAAAGCTTCCGTCGTTGGTATTGCAATCGCATGGGCTCTAGCCGCGGCCACGGCCTATTGCGTTTTTCGCCAGTTCAAGTTCGTGGAGGAAGACGGGCATTTCAAGACCTGGCTGGTGACCAACGCTGAGAAGATTCGCAACAACCATCCAGTTTTCTACCGGGGCCAGCGCATCTCACCGGAAACCGAGCTGGTGCGTCATCACTTGGTTTTTTCGGCCATCATTCTGTCGTTCCGGATGCAGACGCGGTGGATTATTAAAGGCAAAGAGCCGCGGCTGGGACACGCTCTGGCTGCCAGCCTCTACACCTTCTGTTATGGCTGGTGGGGTTTCCCCTTCGGGATCTTCTGGACGCCTGTAGCCCTCTTCAAGAATCTCACGGGAAGCACCTCTGTTCGTGTGGCACAGCTGCTACAGCCTGCGCCCGCCAAGCCGGTTGGCTTCGGGCAGCGTTTTCAAAAGAACTTCTCAAGCCGCCTGCAAGGTGGCTTCTTCATCGACGGAGAGCCCGCTGGCATCATGCCCGCAGACGAAGTGGGCAAGGCGTAGCCTCTTCGAGTCCGGCCCTGACGGTTGCCTGCCGATAGTCGCGCCGAAAGTTGCTTTTCGGCTGGCTGTCAGCGTGAGCCGTCTGGAAGAAGCATTCGGAATTCCACTTCGTAACCCGACTTTTCAGCGATTGCTAGATCGATTGCCCCTTGCGACTTGGCTCGATCCTCCGGATGAGTGCGTGCTGACGTTCTTCAAAAGTCGGCGGGCCATTTTCTGGATCGAAGCCATAAATGCGGTACCATTTCTCGGACAGATGCAAAGCGACTCCTCCCGCTTTCTTGCGGCTCGGAAAGTTTCTCTGGGAAAAGCATCTGTCGAAACCGTCGGATGTCTTGCATGCATCAGATCTGTTGGAACACATCTCCAGTTCCGTCGAGTGGTGCAGGTGGTAGCCGGGGAATTACTACGCAAACGGACTCTGAGCGCAGATGAAGTAACGAAGCTGGTACTTGCGCAATTGTTGGCGGCGTGACGATCTGCGAATCGAAAAAAAACGCCGCGATGCCGGGTCTTTGTGACTGCTGTTATCGTGTTTGTTAAGAGTGGCAGTTTCAGGACACTGCTCCGGACGCCAATTGCGAATCCCTCTTTGAGAATCCTGGCCAGCAGGTGATTTGAAGGAAAGACTGCCTAGCACCCCTTGCCGAACCGTTGTCTTGGAGTGAGGTCCCATGGCGACAATTCTGCCCTCTGTGGAGGTCAAAACAAAGTTATTGGCCGTGTCTCTTAGGTCAGCGCCGCAATATGCGCATACGCGCGGTAGTCGCCGGCGACGTGTGGCCGAGTAATCGGCCTACCCTACCCAGTGACTCGCCAAGGGAAACCAAGTGCGATGCGAACGTGTGACTTAGATCGTGAATTCTCACGGTGAGCCGGTATCGCATCAACTCTCGCTGCTTACCCTGAATCGTCTCTTCCGTGGCCAGCCCTGCCGTTTTCAAGGCCTGAATGGTGAGGCAGGAAGACGAAACCGATCGAGGCCGGGAAGACAGTTCTAACCAGTAGAACGGTCATAACATAAATTCATATCGGTGAGCTGTCAGCGTCGAATGCTTCGAGCTCCCTCTCTTCACGAAAACCAGGATGGCTTTGTAGCAGCCGCGCGCAACGATTCCAGCGAAGAATAGCATCGTCGTTGCTAGGAGGACGAATGGTTTCCGCGTCCGCGAAGCAGCGCATCGCCTCCTCGAAGAGGGGAGCGAGCGTATGCAGAGAGCGCCCCACCTGCATTTGCGCCTTGGCTCGCCGTTCATGAAGGAGACCTGTGTAATACAGGCGTTCGTAGCGCTCGGCAAGTCTTAGGAAGAGACCTTCTACTTCCCCGTAGCGATCTGATGCGTTCCCGCAGAACTGGTCGGTGATGGCAAGCCCCAACAAGCGCAGCGCCAGTTGATGCTCCGGTTCGACGGCGAGGATGTCGCGGCAGATCGATTCCGCCTCTTCCGGTTCATTGAGCGACCGGTAGAGCTCTGCTTTGGAGATGGCTTCTGGGATGCCGGCCTTTGATATGGTCTTCAACTTGAATTCCATGGGAACTCCTTTACTATCACCTCAGTCCTTATTTGGCGCCTCGGATCTTCCGAACCAGCATCAGCACCGGATCATAAAATTCATCCACAACGCGCTCCTTTAGCGGAATGATCGCATTGTCCGTAATATGGATCTCCTCGGGGCACACTTCAGTGCAGCACTTGGTGATGTTGCAGAGGCCGATGCCGAGTTCGTCCTTCAGCATTCGCGTGCGGGACTTCGAGTCGAGAGGATGCATTTCGAGCGCCGCCACCCGTACGAAAAACCGCGGCCCCCCGAACTCCTCCACCTTGTCATGCTCGCGGAGAACGTGGCACACATTCTGGCATAAGAAACATTCAATGCACTTGCGAAACTCCTGCACCCGGTCCACGTCCTCCTGGTACATTTTCCACTCGGAGCCCGAACGGGGCTCGAACGGTGGAATTTTCCTGTTCACCCGGTAGTTCCAGGAAACATCGGTGACCAGATCTTTGATCACAGGAAACGCCTTCATCGGTTGAACCGTGATGGACTTTTCCAGGGGAAGTGAATCCACGCGGGTTTTGCAAGTAAGACGAGGCCGGCCGTTGACCTCCGCCGAACACGAGCCACATTTGCCCGCCTTGCAATTCCAGCGCACGGCTAGATCGGGCGCCAGGTGCGCCTGGATGTAATGAAGAGCATCCAGCACGACCATCCCCGGGGCAATCGGGACGCGGTAGGTGGCGGGCTTCCCTCCTTCTCGGCTTCCCCGGAACACCTCAAAGATTGCTTCCGCCATTTGCGATCCTCCCGCTACTTCGCTTTTGTTATTTCTCTTCCGCAACCAGTTGCCTCAGGTCGCTGGGCATTTCCGGCACCGGGGATTGGTGAAGCATCATCGTGTCTCCGTCGCGGACGATCACAATGTTTTTCGTTCCCCAGACGGCGTCGAGTCCGGGATGGTCAATCCGGCTGTGAGCTCCACGGCTTTCCTGACGAGCAAGCGCGCTCCGGGTGACTGCCTCGGAAACCGTCAGCATCGACCTCAGGTCCTGGGCGAGGTGCCAGCCGGGGTTAAACAATCGCGAACCTTCCACGCTGACCTGTTCGGCGCGGTCCTTCAGCTTCTCAAGTTCCTCCAATGCGCGAGTAAGATCTTCCTTGGTGCGAAAGATGCCAACCAGACTCTGCATGCTTTCCTGCAAGTCGCGATGAATCGAATAAGGACTCTCTCCGGCTTTGCGCTCGAAGGGAGCCAATATCTCGCGTGCAGCCACTGCGACCTGCGCTGAATCAATGGGTGTACCTTGAACAGCCTTGGCATGCTCGGCGGCGGCCAAGCCAGCGCGATGACCGAAAACAAGTAGGTCTGAAAGAGAATTCCCGCCCAACCGGTTTGCCCCGTGGAGCCCGGCTGCTGCCTCGCCTGCGGCAAAAAGTCCCGGCACGGATGATTTTGCGGTTTCGGCTTCGACGCGAATACCTCCCATCATGTAATGGCAGGTCGGTCCCACCTCCATCGGCCCCTTGGTGATGTCCACGTCCGCGAGTTCCTTGAATTGGTGATACATGCTGGGCAGTTTTTTCTTCACATAGTCAGCGGGCTTCTGCGAGATATCGAGATATGCGCCGCCGTGTTCTGTACCGCGGCCTTCGCGCACTTCTGTATAGATCGCGCGCGCGACCACGTCGCGAGTAGAAAGCTCCATCTTCTTGGGATCGTACTGCTCCATGAAGCGCTGGCCCAATTTGTTGCGGAGAACACCTCCCTCACCCCGAACCGCCTCGGTAACGAGAATCCCCTGGACTCCTGGAGGCCAAACCATGCCAGTGGGATGGAACTGCACGAACTCCATATCCATGAGTTCGGCCCCTGCATCGTAGGCAAGCGCCATTCCGTCGCCGGTGTACTCCCACGAATTCGAGGTAATTTTCCACGCCTTGCCAATACCGCCCGTGGCCAGAACAATCGACTTGGCCCGAAACACCACGAATCGGCCCTGCTCGCGCCAGTAGCCGAATGCTCCAGCGACGCGACCGCCATCTTTCAGCAAGCGTGTAATCGTGCATTCCATGTAGACGTCGATCCCCAGTTGCACGCCGCGGTCTTGCAAAGTGCGGATCATTTCCAGGCCGGTGCGGTCGCCCACATGACACAACCGGCGAAAGGTGTGACCGCCGAAAGCGCGCTGCAGGATCTGTCCGTCCTGAGTACGATCAAAAAGCGCGCCCCACTGTTCAAGCTCTCGCACGCGGTCGGGGGCTTCCTGGGCATGAATTTGAGCCATGCGCCAGTTGTTAAGTAATTTGCCACCGCGCATGGTGTCGCGAAAATGCGTGCGCCAGTCGTCGGCGGTGTCCACGTTTGCCATCGCCGCAGCGATTCCCCCCTCGGCCATGACAGTATGGGCTTTGCCGAGGAGTGATTTGCAGACCACTCCCACCTTTGCACCTTGCTCCAGGGCTCCTAGGGCGGCGCGCAGCCCGGCGCCGCCGGCGCCGATGATCAACACATCGTGGTCGTGGATCTCGTATTCTGGGGTCACAGGAGTCTCAGATCTCTAACTGCACCGCTCGCCACCAGCCGAACGTAAAGGTCCGTAAGACCCACCGTAATCAGGCTGATCCACGCATACAGCATGTGCCGCTCATTCAAAATGCTCAACCACTGCCAGGTCGTGTGCCGCGGCCCGGCGAAGGCTACGCAGGAAAAGCAGTCCAGCTTCCCTCCTAAGAGGTGGCGCAGAGAGTGGCAGGACAACGCATAAACCGTAAGAAGGATCACATTGAAGAGCAGAACAAGGGTGCCAACTCCTACTCCCATCCGCCCGTCAAAAAAGAAAGCGTGGAACGCGTCGTGCCATAGAAAGAGGAGAAAGATGAATCCCACATACAGGAAGTAGCGGTGCAGGTTTTGAAGAATAAACGGAAACGCAGTCTCTCCTCGGTAACGGTGTTTGCCGCCTTCGCTAACGGCACAGGCAGGCGGATCGAGGAAAAAAGCCCGATAGTAGGCCTTTCGATAGTAGTAGCAGGTTACCCGAAAACCCAAAGGCCAAACCAGAATCAGGAGCGCCGGAGAGAACGGCCACCAGCGATGGTGAGGGTCAATCAGAGGAGAATAGAAGGGTGAAAGATACGGCCCCCACTCGTAATACGTCCCTTCGAAGGCCCGCAGTGTCGCATAAATTCCGAATGCGCCGAGCAGAACAATAACGGGCAATAACTCAAGCCACCAAGCATCCCGCCGCATCGTCCCGCCGAAATGGCGTTGTCCGCGTGTGGTCGAACCAGCCGACATCGGACCACCCCCTACTGATGCATCGAGCACCCAAAAATAGCCTTTCGAGTCAAAAATGTCCAATCAACAGTTCACTGCCAAACGATTAAATCGGAAACCTTTGGTAGCTAACAGTCGCTGCCGTAGGAAACGCTGCGGATGAGCAAGTAGCCGCGTAAGAGTAAATCCATTTCAGGGAGGTATATGAAATGCACTTCTAGAAACAATACGGGTACGGTTCAAAGACCCTTTTCATCCGACGTTCTCGACTCTTCACAACTAACGTCTAGCACCGTGCATGCTTCCGATGCTGACGGGCAACCGTTATCCCTGGCCGAGCAAATCGAACGGCAGGATTGCGCCCTGACGGCGGACGAGTTGTCTCGAACTCTAAACGTTTCGAAGATCACTATCTTCAAACAAGCGAATCCCGTCTTTCCGCATCGGGACATGTGTACGGTTCGACCCGAGGGCCGTAGGGCAATGGCGCAGAAGCATGTAGAGCGCGGTTTTGGTGAAATGCCGATGCTATATGACCAACGCGCTAGCATAGCTTTCGGATTGCCAGATCCGAAGGTTAACCGAAATACTTTGCCCAGCGCGGGAATCGGGATTGGTCCTTCTTCGGTGAAACCTGCGATGACGAAGGACAGACAAATAAAGTCTGGCTGCACTACGCCAAGAGGACTCCCATCAAAGGGCACGTCAAGGTCAAAGGCGAAGCCAACCCGTACGATCCAACCTATGAAACCTATTTCGAAGAACGGGAACAGGCTCACATGCTGGAAACGTTTCGGGGTACACGCACTCTTCGCTATCTCTGGGATGAACAACGTGGACTCTGCACGCTGTGCCATACACAAATCACCCGGCTCACAGTCTGGCGTCACTGCGTCCCCCGTGTGATGGGTGGTTCGACAGGTGCTACCAACCGCGTTCTACTTCATCCCGAGTGCCATGACCGGGTTCATCGTCAGCGTCTCCCCGTCTCGAAACCGCGTCTCCTTTGAAGAGGCGTTCGAAGGGCTTGAGCTGGGTGAAAGGAAACCTTCACGCCCAGTTCTGAGAGGGCCAGGCGGCCGCAAGACCGCCTGGCTACTCGGTAGTGATGTGAAGCTGGCTTGCCGCGATTAGTAGGGGAAGTCGGCATATCTGAAGTGATCTGCCAGGACTCGCTCAATCGTCCGGATCACTTCCGCATTGACGGGCTATACGAAAACTATTTCGAATTGAATGCTAATTCCCGCGATGTCCATGGATCATGGCGTTTCTGCGCGTTCTCATTAACTCACCCAGAGCCAAGGTCTTTGCAACCGTGGCTCCGGGCGTCGTTCCGTTGCCAGCTTCACGATCGCCCGGCAAAGTGGCAGTCCTTAATGTCCATGGAACAATGAGTTTTATGGACATACCATGTCGATTCTTCGCGAAGGTGAGTGGTAGGAGCCCGCAGGCATTTTCCATCCCTTTACTCTCCACTTCAATGCTCCCCGGCTCCGATTTCGGAAGAAATCGGCGCACTCCGCATTGGCGGAGCTATAATTGCCACAGCCGACCTAAGCTCACCTTAGAACATCTGACCGACGCCTCCCACCTGAAAGGAGGCCGACAATGCCGTTTGACACGATGGAGATCCGGTTTTCCCTCCAAAAACTGCTGATCGGACTGATTCTGGTTATCGTTCCACTCAGCGTCGTTGGGTTGTACCTTACTTCTGAAGCCGACACTGCTCTGGAACAGACCATAGGTTCACACTTCAGAAGCATCGCACAAACTGAGGGTACGGCCACTTCCCAGTTCATCAACGATCGGGTCCTTGATGTTGCGGTACTTGCGAGAAATCCGGCCATGGTAGACGCGATTACCGCAGCGCAGCGGTCCCGCCAGGGTCTCGACGATGCGGCGATCACGGCGAGAGTTGAGAAGATCGAAAGTACGTGGGAAACGCCGCAGCCCGATCCCTTGGTAAAGGCGGTCCTATCGTCGCCAACGTCACAGTTCTTGCGGCACCACCGCGAAGCGGAGCCGAGGATCCTGAAGATTCTGGTCGCCGATGAGACTGGCGCGACCGTGGCCGCGACGGATAAGCCGCTGCACTACGTTCAAACGAACGAGGTGCACTGGCAGGCTGTGTATGGTGGGGGTCGAGGGGGCATTTACGTTTCCGAGATTCGCTATGACGACCAAACCAAGGCCAACTATCTTCAAATCGGTATGCCTGTGCTAGAAGAAGGCACGGGCCGATTTATTGGCGCAGTCAGTGCACTTGTGGATGCTTCCAGTCTCCTGTCCCGTTTCCAAAGAGAGGAGATCGGCCAGACCACGCGCATCATGCTGGTACGGGATGACGGCACGGTGATTAGCGCGCCGAACATGGACCCCTCGCTGAGGTTGAAGTCGGACGAATACGCTACCGTGCACGATGTTCTCGGCACGCCTCAGGGAAGGCAGGCGGGGTATGTTGTCGCCAGTATGAGGGGAGGAAACCGGCTTGTCGGTTTCGCAGATACTGGCCTCAAGAAGGCCTATCCCAACTTGGGCTGGCTCATTCTGGTGAGCCAAGACGAACGGGAGGCCCTCGCTCCACTACGAGGCCTGGGCCACTTTGCGTTGTTGATGGTGGTGCTCGCGTTGCTGATGTTGACGCTTCTTACGGTTTACTTCTTCTTGCACCGAAGACAGCGTTTTGAAGACATCGAGGTACAAGCAGCTGAGGAACCACCGAAGATAGGTGGAGCGGCTGCGGCATGAGGTCGACTGCAGCTTGCCTTGTCCAGATTGGTGCCGCGATTACGTGGGTTGGGGTTCGGGTGTATGCTGGTGGCGCCAAAATGGCGCAAAGTGGGCTATTGAGTAGTTTCTCCCAGGAGATAGTTGGAAGCTGAGGTGAACTCATCGGGCACGACCGGACGTATGGCCGTGCAAGGGGCAGTTGCAGATGAGCACAGAACGTCGTGCCGACCACGGGCCGCACGTCTTAAAACATGAACGGTGAGGCGTCGGCTCGGCCGGCTTTCGCGTGGAGACTTAGCCATGAAACAGACCTTCGCCATTGGTATCGGTGGTGCTGCTGGTCAGGGTGTCGCCACTCCGGGTGACATCTTCGCAAAGATCTTCAGTCGCCGCGGCTTGCACCTGAATGCCTACAACGCCTACCAGTCGATCATTCGGGGCGGCCACACTTTTCTTACCATTCGCACCGGCCCGGAAAAAGTCACCAACATGGGTGACCGCCTCGACCTGCTGATCCCGCTGAACCAGGACGCCATGAATCGCCACCTCGGGCTGCTCACCGATCGGGCTGCGTGTATTTATAACGCTGACACGATCAAGCCCGGCGCTGCTGCGGAGGGCGTAGCGCTGTGCCCGCTTCCCGTCTCGAAGTTAGCCGACATCACCCGGAACAAGGTGGCGCAGAACACGCTCGCGGTTGGCGCCGTTCTCAGCATGATGGGGATCGGCTTTCAGGCGTTGGAGGAAGTCCTCGCCGAGCAATTCAAGAAGAAGGGCGAAGCCGTAGTGTCGGAAAACGTCGGAATCGCACGAGCTGGTTATGATTACGCTAGCGCAAATTTCAAGCCCTTCCCCTGGCCACTTCCCATGACCGGGAACCACTATGCGGTGCTTAGCGGCAACACCGCGATGGCCATGGGCGGTGTCGCTGGAGGTGTGAAGTTTTACTGCGCCTATCCGATGAGCCCTTCGACCGGTGTGCTGCACTGGATGGCGGCTCACGCCCGCAAGGCCAACGTCATGGTGCGACAGGTGGAAGACGAGATTGGGGTTGTCAATATGGCGATTGGTGCCGCCCACGCCGGCGTTCGTTCGATGTGCGCTACCTCCGGCGGCGGCTTTGCCCTGATGAGCGAAGGGCTTGGCATGTCAGCCATGATGGAAACGCCGGTGGTAGTCATTGACTGCCAGCGGGCCGGTCCGTCCACGGGGGTTCCCACCAAGACTGAGCAGGGTGATCTTTGGCAAATGCTGGGCGCCGCCGTTGGTGCCTCGGCAGTGAGCGAACCGGACGCGGCCGAGAACAACGAACTCACCCGGCTGGCCGAGGCGCTTGCCGCGACCGAGGCGAAAGAGGGCCCCACCAGCCCCTTTCTGTTGCCGCTGATCGAGGAGATTGCGCGGTTTCGGCTGCGCCAGGGCGCGTTGGCCGAGGCGGCGGAGTTGCGCCGGCGGGCGCTCGATATCGCAATCGCCCGCTTTGGCTGCGAATCCGCGAGCGCGGCCGAGGCGATGGTCGCGCTGGCGCTCGTTGCGATCGACCGCCGCCGCTATCTCGATGCCGAGCCGCTCCTGATCGGGGCGCAGATCACGTTGGACGAGCGCGTCGCGCCGGATCATCCGGCGATCGCGACCGCGCTCGCCGCGCTAGCCCGCGTCGCGCTGGCGCGGGGCAACGCAGCCGAGGCTGAAAAATCGGCGCGGCGTGCCGTCGAGATCGCGAGCCGCAATCCGCACCGGCGCTCGACCGAGCCGCTGCGCGCCTTGGGCGCGGCGCTCGCCGCCGAGGAACATTTCGCAGAAGCCGAAGAGGTCTTGAAGGAGGCGGTGGCCGAGGACCGACACCATCACGGGCCGGACGGGGCCGACATGGCGCGCAGCCTGGCGCAGCTCGCCAATGCCGAATTGCGGGCGCACCGTTTTGCCGAGGCGTTGCCGCTGATCCAGCAGGCGGCGGCGATCGACCAGGAGCGGCTTGGCGCAGCGCATCCGTTTATTGCCGACGATCTTTTCGATCTCGGGCTTGTCTATGACGGGCTGAAGCGGACAGCGGAGGCGCGCCGCGCCTTCCCCCCCCCCCCCCCCCCCCCCCCCCCCCCCCCCCCCC
>Ga0207693_10002221_pt1 | contig 16903 bp, 19 predicted proteins | sample LARL81metaG_FD_184347 | JGI IMG/M metagenome (GOLD analysis project Ga0207693, IMG submission 184347) | Corn, switchgrass and miscanthus rhizosphere microbial communities from Kellogg Biological Station, Michigan, USA - LAR L8-1 metaG... | ecosystem: Host-associated > Plants > Roots >...
ACCGCGCCATTGCCGATAATGTAGAGCAGCAGCGCCAGCCACAGCCGATGCAGCAACAGCCACAGCGGCGCCAGCAGGAACGCCCAGAAATAAAATCCGTCGCGCACGAAGCGGAAGCGCTCGGGATCGGCGGCGCTCCGGTTCTTGCGCGGCGGCGGTGCGTGCACGGTGAAAGTGGGCATTGCTGTTTCGGCCGCAGGCCGTCCTACTCAGATTGTCATGCCCGCGAAAGCGGGCATCCAGTAATCACGGAATCCGCGTGTTACGGAAAGACCGGGATTACTGGGTCCCCGCCTGCGCGGGGACGACAGACAAAACTACCCGCCGAGCGAGCCCTTGGTCGACGGCACTTCGTCCTTGGCGCGCGGATCGATCGCCAGCGCCGCGCGCAGCGCGCGCGCCAGGCCCTTGAAGCAGGACTCGGCGATGTGGTGGTCGTTGCTCCCGTACAACGTCTCCACGTGCAACGTGATGCCGGAATTCATGGCGAAGGCCTGGAACCATTCCTGCACCAGTTCGGTGTCGAACTGTCCGACTTTGTCGCGCACGAACTCGGCCTTGAACACCAGAAACGGCCGGCCGGAAACGTCGAGCGCGACCCGCGTCAGCGCCTCGTCCATGGGAACGTGCACGTCGGCATAGCGCGTGATGCCCTTCATGTCGCCGAGCGCCTGCTTCACCGCCTGGCCGAGCGCGATACCCACGTCCTCGGTGGTGTGGTGGTGGTCGATGTGCAGATCGCCTTTGGCCTTGACCGTGATGTCGATGCGCGAATGCCGCGCCAGCAGGTCGAGCATGTGGTCGAGGAAGCCGATGCCGGTCGCCACCGTGCTGCGGCCGGCGCCGTCGAGCTCGACGGCGACCTCGACCTCGGTCTCCTTGGTCTTGCGCGTCACGCTGCCTTTGCGCATGGAAATGCCCTTAATTCGCGCGCCTTTTATCAGGGGTCGACAAGATTCGCCACCGGAGAAGCGCGTTCTAAAAAGCGCCCTTTGCATCGTCCGCCGGCTATCCCTACATGTGCTGGCAGCGCGGGGGTTCATGCGTCATGTCATCCACCGAAATGCCGACAAGTCCTCTTTGGCACGGCACCACCATCCTCACCGTTCGCAAAGGCGGCTCGGTCGTCATCGGCGGCGACGGCCAGGTCTCGATCGGCCAGACCATCGTCAAATCCAACGCCAAGAAGGTGCGCCGGCTGGGCAAAGGCGAGGTGATCGGCGGCTTCGCCGGCGCCACCGCCGACGCCTTCACGCTGTTCGAGCGGCTGGAGGCCAAGCTCGAGCAATATCCCGGGCAGCTGCTGCGGGCCGCGGTCGAGCTCGCCAAGGATTGGCGCACCGACCGCTATCTGCGCCGCCTGGAAGCCATGATGATCGTGGCCGACGCGCAGGTCTCGCTGGTCTTGACCGGCACCGGCGACGTGCTGGAGCCGGAGGCGGGCGTCGCCGGCATCGGCTCGGGCGGCAATTACGCGCTCGCCGCCGCGCGCGCGCTGCTCGACGGGCCGCTCGACGCCGAGGCGGTGGTGAAGAAGTCGCTCGACATCGCCGCCGAGATTTGCGTCTACACCAACCGCAACGTCACCATCGAGCAGCTCAAGACGTGACCGCGCCCGCGCGCTCCCCGCTGCGGACCTGCGCGCTGATCGCCGCCGGCGTGCTGGCCGTGCAGGCGACCGTGCTGCTCGCCATGGGGCGCGTGCCGATCTGCGCCTGCGGCACCGTCAAATTGTGGTGGGGCGTGGTGCAGAGCGACGAGAACTCCCAGCATCTGCTCGACTGGTATTCGTTCTCGCACGTCATCCATGGATTCATCTTTTACGGCCTGACCTGGCTGGCGCTGCCGCGCGCCTCGATCGTGGCGCGCTTTGCGCTTGCCGCAACCGTCGAAGGCGCCTGGGAGATCCTGGAGAACACGCCGTTCATCATCGAGCGCTACCGCGCCGGCACCATCTCGCTGCAATACTACGGCGACAGCGTGGTCAACTCGCTCGCCGACACGCTCTGCATGATCGCGGGCTTTGCGCTGGCGCGCCGGCTCCCTATATCGGTCGTGGCCGGCCTCGCCGTGGCCATGGAGTTGATCGTAGGCACCGTCATTCACGACAACCTGACGCTGAACATCCTGATGCTGGTGCATCCGCTCGACGCCGTGCGCGCCTGGCAGGCGGGCGGCTGAAACGCTAGGTAAAGTGCTGTCATGACCGACTTCTCGCCCCGCGAAATCGTCTCCGAACTCGACCGCTTCATCGTCGGCCAGCACGACGCCAAGCGTGCCGTCGCCATCGCGCTGCGCAACCGCTGGCGGCGGCTGCAGCTCGACGACAAATTGCGCGAGGAAGTGCTGCCCAAAAACATCCTGATGATCGGCCCGACCGGCGTCGGCAAGACCGAGATTTCGCGCCGGCTGGCCCGGCTCGCCGGCGCGCCCTTCCTCAAGGTGGAGGCCACCAAGTTCACCGAGGTCGGTTATGTCGGCCGCGACGTCGAGCAGATCGTGCGCGACCTGGTCGAGATCGCCATCGCGCTCACGCGCGAAAGAAAGAGAAAAGACGTGCAGACCCGCGCCGAGCAGTCGGCCGAGGAACGCGTGCTGGACGCGCTGGTCGGGCCCGGTTCGAGCCCGGCTACGCGCGAGAGCTTCCGCAAGCGCTTGCGCGCCGGCGAGCTCAACGACAAGGAGATCGAGATCGAGGTGCAGTCCGGCTCCTCCGGCATGCCGCTGTTCGACATTCCGGGCATGCCGGGCGCGCAAATGGGCGCCATCAATATCGGCGACATTTTCGGCAAGCTCGGCGGCGGCCGCACCAAGACGCGGCGCGTCAACGTGCTCGAATCCCATGACATCCTGGTGAACGAGGAATCCGACAAGCTGCTCGATACCGAGCAATTGACGCAAGAGGCGATCCGCGCCGTCGAGCAGAACGGCATCGTCTTCCTGGACGAGATCGACAAGATCGCCGGGCGCGAGGGCTTGCGCGGCGCCGACGTGTCGCGCGAGGGCGTGCAGCGCGACCTGCTGCCGCTGATCGAAGGCACCACGGTCGCCACCAAGCACGGGCCGGTCAAGACCGACCATATTCTGTTCATCGCGTCCGGCGCGTTTCATATCTCCAAGCCGTCCGACCTGCTGCCGGAATTGCAGGGCCGGTTGCCGATCCGCGTCGAGCTCAAGGCGCTGACGCGCGACGACTTCCGGCGCATTCTCACCGAGCCCGAGGCTTCGCTCATCAAGCAATACATCGCGCTGATGAAGACCGAAGGCGTCGTGCTCGAGTTCAGCGAGGACGCCATCGACGCCATCGCCGACATCGCCGTGTCGGTGAATTCGGCGATCGAGAACATCGGCGCCCGCCGCCTGCAAACCGTGATGGAGCGCGTGCTCGACGAGATCTCTTTTGCCGCGCCCGACCGCGGCGGCGAAACGGTCAAGGTCGACGCCGCCTACGTGCAACAGCACATCGGCGACTTGGCGAAGAACGCGGATCTCAGCCGTTTCATTTTGTGAATTTTTCCACCGCCTTTTTTTGGCGACGTCGCCGCGCCCTGCGTCGGCTTTTTCGCTAACTATTTGATTCTGAAGGCTTACATTGGATTACAGCCTTGAATTGCAAAAGAACAAACAGTGGACAAAAACGTGCGGCTGACAATAATCGACACCTAAGGAGCGCGTTGTCATGGCCGCGTCTAACCGGGGTCGCCTAGAGACAGGGGGCGACCTGAGCCCGGGCGAACACCTTCGGCGGGAGATCGAGCGGCTCGACCTCGATCAGGTCGCGGTAAGCAAGGCAACGCGGGTCTCACGGCAGACCATCAACAACATCGTCAATGACCGCCAGCCGATCTCGCGCGCCATGTCCGCAAAGCTCGGGCGCTTGATGGGCCATAGTTCGGATTATTGGCTGCGCAAATCGTATCCGCGCCAGACCGGCAACCGCGACCAGGCCGCATCGTCGTTCGCCCGGAAAAGCGGCGTGCTGGTCAATCACCAGATCGTTCGGGCGGTGAAAGATGGCGTCCTCGGTATTGAGCCCTTTACTGCGGCGAACGTCCGCATGGCGGCAATCGATCTCACGCTCGGCGACGCGGTGCTCACCAGCGACGGGGAAACCGCCAATGTCGGCGGCCGGAAGGCCTTTTTCCTCAAGCCGGGCCGCGCCGTACAAGCGAGGACAAGAGAGCGGATCGGTTTTCCGAATGACTATGTCGGCCGCGTCGGCGTGATGCATCGCATGGGCACCTTCGGCATCATCGCCTCACTCGGCTTTCAGATCGAACCGGGATTCGACGGCCACGTGCACTTCTGCATGTTCAATGCCGGCGGCGCGCCGTTCCGGCTACGCGGCGGAGAGCCGGTGCTGCGTCTCGAAATCACCGCGCTGAGCGCGCGCCCCATGCCGGCGAGCGGCTGACAACCTTGTGCAATCGACGATTGCACGCATGATGAGGCGCTGCCTGTAAAACAGGGTATAAAAAAATGTTGACAGATGCGCCTCCATTTTTGCTATCGTTTAGGTTGTATCGATCTTCTGCGAAAATAGGCCGGGGGGACTAAAATGAATGCGCATTCGAGGAAAGCGGAGACATGGCGAGCCGCGGTTGTCAGCGATGTCTTTGAGCTGTGGATCGGCATCTCGCGCCTCATGGCGCGGGTCAGCGAGCCGAGGCCCGCACGACGGCAACCGGCTGAAGCGAGGAGGCGCTCACCAGGCAGGCGCCGCGACACCCACCGGCGCGCGGCACGGCGTGAACGCCAGACGCTCTAGCGCTTTTTATTCGAGCCATTCTTGGGCGCGGGCTCGGTCACGGCCACGGCGTCGGAGGCCGGGAAGGTTTCCTCCAGCCCCTCCTCCAGCTTGCGCTCGCGCCGATCCCTCTCGGTTTCGGGCTTCGCGGGTTTGCGGCGCTTCCGCTTTGCAGACATCGCGTGTCTCCTCGCCGGCCGACTTTTACTCGCGCGAGCGGCGCACCCGCACATAGAGCGCGCCCTCGCCGCCATGGGCGACATGGGCCTGTTCGAAGCCGATCACAAGGGCGCGAAACTCCGGCAGGCGCAGCCACTGCGGAACCTGGCGGCGCAACACGCCGCGCTCGCCCTCCCCGCCGCGCGCGCCCTTGCCGGTGATCACCAGCACCAGCCTTGCGCCGCGTCCGCCCGCCTGCCGCAGAAAACGCAGCAGCGCGGCATGCGCCTCGCTTTGCGTCAGCCCGTGCAGATCGAGCCGGCCGTCGATCTCTTCTTTGCCGCGCGCGACGCGCGAACGCATGCGGCGGCCGAGCGGCGACAGTGGCGGTGACGGCTTCGGGGTTGGCGCGGGCCCCCGCGCAAGCGGCGCTTTTGTTGCAGACTTCGTCGCCGCCGGCCGCACGGCCTCAACCGCGTCTTCTTCCGGCGCGGCCGCGCCCGCGCGCATGGGCGCGATCGAGCGCGTCACCGCCGACCACAGCACGCGCTCGTCCGGCGAAAGCCCACGCCGCTTCATCGTTTCACCGTCACGGCGGTGGGCGCCGCCTGCGGCACCAGCACCACGAAGGTGCCGTGCTGCTTGACGCGGCCGGCGATGTGGCCGATGGCCTCGCCGGTGCCGAAGAAAATGTCGGCGCGCGCGGCGCCGACGATGGCGGTGCCGGTGTCCTGCGCCACCATCAGGTGGCGGAACGCGGTCACCGGTTGCTCGCTCTCGATCGGCAGCGCCGCGTCGATCCAGATCGGCGTGCCGTAGACGTGGATGTTGCGGTCGACGGCGACCGAACGCCCCGCCGTCAGCGGCACGCCTTGCGCGCCGATCGACGGCTGGTGCGGCGCCAGTTTGCTCTCACGGAAGAACACGAAGGCGCGGTTCTTGCGCCTGAGCTCGACCGCCTCGCGCGGATTGGCCTCCATCCATTGGCGGATGCGGTCCATGCTCATCGCTTCGCGCGTGATGGCGCCGCGCTCGATCAGGAATTTGCCGACCGCGGTATAGGGAAAGCCGTTGGTCGCCACGTAATTGAGCCGCAGCAAGGTGCCGTCGGTCAGCTTCACGCGGGTCGAGCCTTGGATTTGCGCAAAGAACGCGTCGACCGGGTTCTTGACCCAGCAGATTTCCAGGCCCTGGCCCGCGAGCGCGCCGTTCTCGATCTGCGTGCGGTCGTAGTACGGCGTCCCGCCCTTGCGCACGAACTTGCCGTCGCCGGCGCTCACCAAGTCGGCCGGCTTGCCATAAAGCGGCACGGGGTACTCGGGGCTGCGCACGCGCGAGCCTTCGATCTCGGTCTCGTAGTAGCCGGTGAAGAACCCGCCGGGCTCGCCCGCGGGCGTCACCCGTATCGGCTTGAAATTGCTTTCGAAGAAGGCGCGCGCGGCCGCCGTGTCGAGTGCGCCGGCAACCTGCGCCCTTTGGCACACTTTATAGAGCGCGCCATAGACCGGCCGTGCAGCGCGCAAGGCCTCTGTCGCGTTAAGGATGGCGTGGCAGCTTTTGCGGAAGGCGCCGAAGGCGGCCGCCTGGTCGTCCTCGTTCCAGCCGGTCAGGGCATCGAAGCCGATCAGCTCGCTCGTCGCATTGGGAAATTTCATCACGACATCACGCGCCGCGAGCGGGCCGCCGGCGGCCGCAATCAGCCAGAGCGTCAGGCCGACACGCGCGCAGGCGCGCAACCGCGATGGCGCCATGCGTTCATTGCCCGGCTTCGGTGGCGACCAGCTTCCAGTTCGGGTCGCGTGCGGAGACATCGCGCGCGAAGGTCCAGACGTCGGTGACCTCGCTGACCTTCTCGGCGTTGCCGTCGACGACGTTGCCTTCTTTGTTGCGCGTCGCGGAGATGAGCTGCGAGACGAAGCGCACCGTCACTTGCGCGGTGCGCCCGCGCATTTCGACGGCGGCGATGTCGGCCTTGTCGAGCGAGACGAAGCGCGTTTCCACCGTTTCGCCGCGCTTCTCGCGCGCCTCGATCGCGGCCTCGAAGCCGTCATAGACTTCGCGCGACAACAGATCCTTGAGCATGCGGCGATCGCCCTGCGCGTAGGCGTTGACGATCATCTCGTAGGCGGCGCGCGCGCCGGCGATGAAATGCTGGGCGTCGAATTGCGGATCGGCGGCGGCGATGGCGTCGAGACCGGCCGCGACCGCCGAGCCCGGCGCCGCCAAGTCCTTCCAGCGCTCGCCGGCGCTGGGCGGCTCGGACGGCACTTTCGGCGGGGCGGTTTCCGAGGCGCGATTGGGCAGCGCGACGACATTGTCGGTGGCCGGACGCACCGGCTCGCGCGCGGAATAGGGATCGTAAGGCGGCCGCTCGCGCCCGGTGCGCTGGCCGAGCACGCTACGCAGGCGCAGGAAGATGAACACTGCCAGCGCCAGGAAGATGATGGTGTAGATATCAAACACGTCGCGCATGCCCTCGGCGGCCATCATGGCGGATCGGCGGTCGGCCCGGCGGCGGGCTAACCGCCATGGCGAGCGCGGCCACCACACCTATGTAAGCTAGCGACGCCACCGTTCCATAGGGTTTGCGCCGGATTCGGCGCATTTCGGGCTCAGGCAAGAACATTAGACGATCAGCGCCCCTAACGCCAACGTGGCTCAAGCGGATAAAACACCGATGAATGTGGCAAAATGGCTGCTTTACGCTCTGCTAATGCTACCGCTGGCCGAATTGGCGGCCTTCATCGCGGTGGCGGCGGCGGTCGGCTTCCTCTGGGCGGTGGCGCTGCTGGCGGCGGGATCGTTCGCCGGTGCGCTGATCTTGCGCCGTGCCGGCGGCAATCATATCGCCCGTATGCGCGTGGTTTTGGGCGACAACCGCTTGACCGCCTTGCAGGCGGATGGCGCCGGGACAGCCACCCTTATCGCCGGAATCCTCCTGTTAATTCCAGGGTTTATTACCGATGTGCTGGCGCTTTTGCTGCTTATTGGCCCACTGCGCCGGGCGGCCGGCAAGGCGCTGCGTGGCGCCGCGGCCCCGCGCGACGGCGTGGTCGATCTGCCGCCCGAGCAGTGGCACCAGATTCCGGACCCATCGCTGCCCCGGCCCGAGCGTGAACGCTGAGCGGTCCGCCGCATTTGCCGCATCCTTGTGAGCTTAAAGACCCCATGCTAGCCACGCGCCGCCCAAGGGAGATTTCATGACGACGACCAATGGCGGCCAGGCCGACCCGCAGGCGCAGCCGCAGCTCAATGTGGTGGCGCAGTACATCAAGGACTTCTCGTTCGAGAACCCGAACGCGCCACAATCGCTGAGCCTCGCCCAGCAGCCGCAGATCAATATTCAGATCAATGTGAACGCCCGCCCGGTGTCCGACACCGACGTCGAGGTCGCCCTCAAACTCGAGGGCAAGGCGGAGTCCAACAACAGCCTGATGTTCCGCTTCGAATTGGAGTATGCCGGCATATTCCGCATCAAGAACGTGCCGCAGGACAGCATGAACGCCGTCGTCCTGATCGAGTGCCCGCGGCTGTTGTTTCCGTTCGCGCGCGAGATCGTCGCGACCACCGTGCGCAATGGCGGCTTCCCGCCGCTGCTGCTCGATCCGGTGGATTTCGTCGCGCTCTATCGCCAGCGCATGGCGGAGCTGCAACCGGCCAACGCGCCGACGGCTTGATCAGCCGCTGGCGGCGCGGAATTTCTGCCAGAGCGCGTTCTCGCCCAGGGTGGCCACGAAATCGGCGTGCGCGGCGCGGTCCGCCTGCGTGATGCGCGGCATCAGCGGCTGCGGGCGCTCGCGCAGCACGATTGCGCCGGCGCGGCCATCGTTGCCGCGCGCGATGGTTTCGGCCAACCCCAGTTGCGCCTGGCGCGCGCCGATCAATTCGACATAGACCTCGGCCAGGATTTCCGCGTCGAGCAACGCGCCGTGCTTGGTGCGGCGCGAATTGTCGATGCCATAACGTCCGCACAGCGCGTCCAGGCTGTAGGGCCCGGCCGAATGCTTGCGCCGCGCCAGCATCAGCGTGTCGATCAGCCGCTCGCGCGCGATCAGCGCGCGCTCAATGCGCTTGAGCTCGGCGCAGAGGAAGCCGTGGTCGAAGCTCGCATTGTGGATCACCAACGGCGCGTCATCGCCGATGAAGGCGAGGAAGTCGTCGACGATATCGATAAAGCACGGTTGGTTTCTCAGGAACTCGGAGGTCAGGCCGTGGATGGCGGTCGCTTCCGCCGGCACGTCGCGTTCCGGATTGAGATAGACGTGAAACGTGGCGCCGGTCGGAATGCGGTTGAGCAGCTCGACGCAGCCGAGTTCGACCAGGCGGTGGCCCTGGTTCGGATCAAGCCCGGTGGTTTCGGTATCGAGAACGATCTCGCGCATGGCGTTCGAATCAATTCCGTTTCGGCGGCATCTTAGCCACCTGCGCGAGAATTTCACGCACTTGCCGGCGCGCCGCCTCAAATCCTTGCCCGCTATCCACGATGAAATCGGCCCGCGCGCGCTTTTCCGCGTCGGGCAGCTGCTTGGCGGTGAGCGCGGCGAGCTTCTCCTCGCTCATGCCCGGGCGCTCGAACACGCGGGCGCGCTGCATCTCGGCCGGCGCGGTCACCACCACGACCGCGTCGCAGCGCGCCTCGCCGCCGGTCTCGTACAGCAGCGGGATGTCGAGCACCGCCACTTCGGCGCCGCTGCGCGCGGCCTCGGCCAAAAAGCGCTCGCGCGCCGCCGCCACCAAAGGATGCACGATCGCCTCGAGCCTTTTCAGCGCGGCCGGATCGCCGAGCACGCGCTCGCCGAGCTTGGCGCGATCGACTTTGCCGCCGCGGGTGCTGCCCGGAAACGCCGCTTCGATCGCCGCCGCCGCCTCGCCCTCGTAGAGCCGATGCACCACGGCGTCGGCATCGTGCACGGGCACGCCCTCCTCGGCGAAGAACTTGGCCGTGGTCGACTTTCCCATGCCGAGCGAGCCGGTCAGTCCGAGGATAAACATATCTCAGGTCAACATCGGTTTGCTGTCGTCACCGGGCTCGTCCCGGTGACCCCGCTTAGGAGAGCACAGCCGCGCCCACCTAAGCGAGATGGCCGGGACAAGCCCGGCCATGACAGAATCAGCCAGCAATAAAGCCGTTTTCGCGCAGGTAGGCGAGCAGCGGCATCAAGGGCAGGCCGAGGACGGTGAAATAGTCGCCTTCCACCCGCTCGAACAAATGGATGCCGATGCCCTCGAGCTGGTAGCCGCCGACGCTGGCAAGCGCCGCGTCCCCCATCATGTCGAGATAATCCTCGAGAAACGCGTCGGTGAAATCGCGCATGGCCAAGCGCGCGGTGCCGACATGGGCAAACAAGGTTTCGCCGTCGCGCACCAGCGCCAGCGCGGAATGCAGTTCATGGGTGCGACCGCGCAAGGCCTGCAGCTGCTCGACCGCGGCGCCGCGGTCGGCCGGCTTGGAAAAGCGCCGGTTGCCGCGCGCCAGCGTCTGGTCGGCGCCCAGCACCAGCCGGCCCGGCAGCGTGGCCGCCACCGCGCCGGCTTTGGCGCGCGCCAGATGGCGCGCGGCCGCGGCGGCGTCCGGCGCGCCGATTTTCGTCTCCTCAGCGCGCTCGTCGATCTGCGCCGGGCGGATCTCAAACCGCAGCCCGGCGGCCGCCAGAATCTTGCCGCGCACGTCGCTGCGCGAGGCCAGCACCAGCGGTTGATCGGCGATCCACAGCGCCATGGTCACGTCACCGGCGCGCGGCGGCGCTCGCTCAGCAGCCGCATCACCGCCGCCGCGGTTTCCTCGATCGAGCGGCGCGTCACGTCGATGATCGGCCAGCTGTGCTTGGCGCAGAGCCGGCGCGAAAACGCCACCTCCTCCGCCACCGCCGCCTTGTCGATATATCGATCGTCGTCGCGGTGGGCTTTCAGCCCCAACAGCCGGTTCTCGCGGATCTGCACGATGCGCTCGGGGCTGGCATAGAGCCCGACCACCAGCGGACGGGTGAGCGCCTCGACCTGCGGCGCCAACGGCACACCCGGCACCAATGGAACGTTTCCGGTCTTGACGCCGCGATTGGCAAGATAGATCGAGGTCGGCGTCTTCGAGGTACGCGATACCCCGACCAGCACCACGTCGGCCTCCTCCAGCCCTTCGACGTGCTGGCCGTCGTCATGCATCATCGAATAGTTGAGCGCGTCGATGCGCTGGAAATATTCGGCGTTGAGCACGTGCTGGGCGCCGGCGCGGTGGATCGTCTCGGCGCCGAGATAAGACTGGAACAGGCGAAGGATCGGACCCAATACCGACATGCAGGGCAGGCCGAGTTCGCGGCATTTGCCTTCCAGCAGCTGGATCAGGTCTTCTTCCAGCAGCGTGTAGAGCACCAGCCCCGGCGACTCGGAGATTTCCGCCAGCACGCGGTCGAGCTGCTTCTTGGAGCGCACCATCGGGTAAAGATGTTCGACCGGCGCTACATTGGCATATTGCGCGGCGGCCGCGCGCGCGACCGTGATCAGCGTTTCGCCGGTTGCGTCCGACACCAGATGCAGATGGAAAAAGCCGGTATTGGCCATGGATGAAAGTGGGACACGCTGTGAATTGCAGGGGAGGAGGCCACGGCTTTTCGCCTGACGCAAGGGAGCCGGTCATTTCAACGCCCAATCCATCCACATTGCTGGGCGCGGGACGCCGATGAGATGCGAATCGGAAAATGCCGTCGGTATGTGGATGGCGGCCTGGGGATGACGCGGGAAAACCCCGTGAAATCGCGATAAAACGCTGCTTCCGCTGTGGACCTTTTCACGCCGCACAACGTCCGATTCTGAATTGAGTACCGGCCAACGGTGGACAGGCTGTGAGCCGAAAGGCATGAGTCCAATCAACGGCCTAATAAATACAACAGAGAGTCTTATAAGAGTCTGGATGGAAGAAAGCCTAGAAACAGAGCGACCGGGGATAAAGCCTGTATTGCGCGTGCTGGGCGGAGCGCATGAAGCGGTGCCGCCGGTCTGGATGATGCGGCAAGCGGGACGTTATTTGCCGGAATACCGGGCGCTGCGCGAAAAGGCGGGTGGTTTTCTCGATTTGTGTTTCTCGCCGGAACTCGCGGCCGCGGTGACGTTGCAGCCGGTGCGGCGCTTCGGCTTCGATGCCGCGATATTGTTTTCCGACATTTTGGTGGTGCCGCTCGCGCTCGGACGCAAGGTCTGGTTTGTCGAGGGCGAAGGGCCGCGGCTCGAGCCGATGGCCGACGCGAAAACGCTGATGTCGGTGTGTGGCGATATCGATACCAACATCCTGGCGCCGATCTATGAAACCGTGCGGCGGGTTAAATCTGAATTGAACGCCGCAACAACCTTTATCGGCTTCTGCGGCGCGCCCTGGACGGTGGCGACTTACATGGTGGCGGGACAGGGCACGCCGGACCAAGCGCCGGCGAAAAACCTGGCGACGCAGGAAACGGCGGCATTCCAGCATCTTATCGATTGCCTGGTCGATGCCTCGGTCGATTATCTGTCAGCGCAGCTCGATGCCGGCGTCGATGCGGTGCAAATCTTCGACACCTGGGCCGGAGCGCTAGCGCCGGACGAATTCGAGCGCTGGTCGGTGCTGCCGACCAAGCGGCTGGTGGCGAAATTGCGCGCCAAAAAGCCGGCCGCTAAAATCATCGGTTTTCCGCGCGGCGCCGGCAAGAATATCCCGCGCTATGTGGCTGAGACCGGCGTCGACGCGGTCAGCCTCGAAAGCGAAATCGACCGCGACTTCGCGCGCCGGGAAATCCAGTCGCGCGTGCCGGTGCAGGGCAATGTCGATCCGCAAATCCTGCTCGCCGGCGGCGAGGCGCTCGACCGCGAGGTCGACGACGTCCTCGCCAAGCTCGGCCAGGGCCCGCTGATCTTCAATCTCGGCCACGGCATCCTGCCGGCGACGCCGCTCGCGCATGTCGAGCGGATGCTCAAACGGGTGCGAAAGTAATCTTCGATTGTCATGGCCGGGCTTGTCCCGGCCATCCCGTTTAGTTAGGCACGGCGGTGCCGGATGATCGGGATCACCGGGTCACGGCGCTACGCGCCGGCCCGGTGATGACAAGGCATGTACCTTTGGATCAAGGCGTTCCACATCATCGCGGTCATCGCCTGGATGGCCGGGATGCTCTATCTGCCGCGGCTGTTCGTCTATCACTGCGAAGCCGAGCCGGGCTCGAAACAATCTGAAACGTTCAAGGTGATGGAGCGCCGATTGCTCAGGGCGATCATCAATCCGGCGATGATCGCGACTTGGCTGCTCGGCCTTGCCCTGATCTGGCTGATGGGTAAGGACGCATTTCTGGCGGCGGGATGGCTGCACCTGAAGATCGTTCTGGTGCTGGGGCTGAGCGTGCTGCATGGCATGCTGGCCCGCTACCGCAAGGATTTTGCCGCCGACCGGAACCGGCACACCGCGAAATTCTATCGCGTGATCAACGAGATACCGACCGTCCTCTTGATCGCCATCGTCATTTTGGCGGTCGTCAAGCCATTCTAGATTAACCGGAATTTCGCACAGACCAGCCGCGGCCCTTGCGTGTAAGGCCGGCTCCGCCTATGTTTGGCCCATCCCACCGAACGCAGGCGGATGTGAGTAGCGTTCCGGCTCCCCCTATCGGGCCGGGTGCAGCATCGGGCCCCGGGATGTCCTCCCAAAGCGCCCTTAATCCAGACCCTGCGAGCTAACTGTCTACCCGACCCGGCCGGCCTCCCAATTTTTTTGCGAATGCGCCGCCGGTTTCTTCCACAGGACGAAACCCCCTATGCGGGAAATGAAACTCCAAGACCTCAAGGCCAAGACTCCGGCCGAACTCCTCTCCTTCGCCGAAGAGCACCAGGTCGAGAACGCCAGCACCATGCGCAAGCAGGAGCTGATGTTCGCGATCCTGAAGCAGCTCGCGACCCAGGAGATCGACATCATCGGCGAAGGCGTCGTCGAAGTGCTCTCCGACGGCTTCGGCTTCCTGCGCTCGCCGGAATCGAACTACCTGTCCGGCCCCGACGACATCTACGTCTCGCCCAGCCAGATCCGCCGCTTCGGCCTGCGCACCGGCGACACCGTCGAAGGCCACATCCGCTCGCCCAAGGAAGGCGAGCGCTACTTCGCGCTGCTCAAGGTCAACACCATCAATTTCGAGGACCCCGAGAAGGCGCGCCACAAGATCAACTTCGACAACCTGACGCCGCTTTATCCGGACGAGCGGCTGAAGATGGAATTCGACGATCCGACCAAAAAGGATCTGTCCGCGCGCGTCATCGACATCGTGGCGCCGATCGGCAAGGGCCAGCGCGCGCTGATCGTGTCGCCGCCGCGCACCGGCAAGACGGTGCTCCTCCAGAACATCGCCCACGCCATCACCGCCAATCACCCGGAAGTGTTCCTCATCGTGCTGCTCATCGACGAGCGGCCGGAGGAAGTCACCGACATGCAGCGCTCGGTGAAGGGCGAGGTCATCTCCTCGACCTTCGACGAGCCGGCTTCGCGCCACGTGCAGGTCGCTGAAATGGTGATTGAGAAGGCCAAGCGCCTGGTCGAGCACCAGCGCGACGTGGTGATCCTGCTCGACTCGATCACTCGCCTCGGCCGCGCCTACAACACCGTCGTGCCGTCATCCGGCAAGGTGCTCACCGGCGGCGTCGACGCCAACGCCTTGCAGCGGCCGAAGCGCTTCTTCGGCGCCGCGCGCAATATCGAGGAAGGCGGCTCGCTGACCATTATCGCCACGGCGCTGATCGACACCGGCTCGCGCATGGACGAAGTGATCTTCGAGGAGTTCAAGGGCACGGGCAACTCCGAGCTCATCCTCGACCGCAAGGTGGCCGACAAGCGCACCTTCCCGGCGATCGACATCACCCGCTCCGGCACGCGCAAGGAAGAGCTGCTCACCGAGCCGGCCGTGCTCAAGAAGATGTACGTGCTGCGCCGCATCCTCAATCCGATGGGCACGATGGACGCGATCGACTTCCTGCTCGACAAGCTGCGCAACACCAAGACCAACGGCGAGTTCTTCGAGTCGATGAACACGTAAGCCGCGAATCTCTGCGCGAATTTGCAATGGCCGGGCCGAAAGCCCGGCCATTTTGCATACTAGCGGCGGCATCTCAATTGTCATGGCCGGGCTTGTCCCGGCCATGACAGCGAAGTAGGACGGCTCAGCCGCCTCTCAGGTCACATAGGGGTGGACGATGCAGATCGCATCGGAGCCGCCGATCGCCTTCTTGCACACAGGCGCTCAATGCCCGGCGTGCAACGCCTTCCACATTTCCATGAAGAACAGCACGCAGCCGGTCAGGGCGGCGAAGATGACAACGATCTTGATGAACCAGTTACGCTCGACGCTGCCAACCGCGCCCTCGACCCGCTCGCTCAGCGTGGTGGTGCCCGGCAGCGCGCCGCGCACCGGCTTTTCGCCGAGGAAGGACGCGATCGCGTTGTGAAGCTGCCGATGCGCCGGCTCGTTCGGCAGCAGCATATGATTGCGGCCGTCGAGCGGTACGAATTTGGCGCCCTGGATGCCGGCGGCGATCTCCTGGCCGAGCGCAAACGGCACGCGAACGTCATTACGCACATGCAGAACGAGTGTGGGCGCCTTCACCTTCGACAACAGATCGACAACATTGACGTTGGCGGTCTCGATCAGGAACCGTTCCGCCATTTCGGGCGTGGCGCTGAGCCGTGCGAGCTCGTTGAGCGCATGTTGCTGCTCAATCGAGCCTTCGGGAATGAACTGCGACGTAAAGAACTGCCGATGACTCTCCTCGTTGCTACCCCAACCCTCGCGCACGAGGGCGCAGGCAAGATCGAGGCTCTGCTTCTGCTTGTCCGGATCGCCTTCGCGGTGCAAGAGCCCGCGGGCATAGCCGCAATAGATGATCAGTTGCGACACCCGCTCCGGATGGCGCGCAGCATATGCGATCGAAATCGAGGCGGCCTGCGAGATGCCGACCAGCGGAAAGCGGTCGAAGCCGGCTGCGTCCACGACCGTTTCCAGGTCGGCGACCCAGCGCTCGAACGAAACCTCCACGTTGTCGCGTTGCGACAGGCCGTTGCCGCGCGCGTCGTAGCGCAGCAGGCGATGGCGATGGGCGAGCCCGAGCACGAAGTGCCGCTGGATCGGACTGTTGAGATCGTGGTCGAGATGCGTGAACCAGTGCGGCGCACGGACGATCGGCGGGCCTTTGCCAAGCAGGGCAAAGGCGAGCCGCACCCCGTCGGGCGCGCTGCAAAAGCGTATTTCCTGCTGCATCGGCTCTCCAGCCGCGACGCGAATAGATCTACATCTATATTTTGTTTTTGAAATCAGGCAAGCGTCCGCGGACCGTAAGCTCAGGACGCCGACGATGTAGAGGCTTTCGAAGTTGGGAACTCAGCCGGTCGTGGCCGGCGTGCGCCTTTGCCCCCGGTCGAAACAAATCGCCCGATTTTGAGCGGCGCCGCGCCGGCGGATCAAGCCGGGCGCATCGCAGCCGCCGCCGCGGCAACGCCGTCCGGTTCCGTCACCGGCAGCGAGCAGCGCTCGCCGACGCAGACGAAGGCGGCGCTGCCGGAGACCGCTTTCAACTTTTCCTGCGCCGGATGCGCGGCGGCAAGATCGGCGGCACTCGCGGCGCGCAGCACGATGCGGCCGGTGAAGGGCAGCTTGAGCGCGGCTTGCGCGAAGCGCTCGGAATCGGGACCGGCCGCGACGATCTCGGCCCCGGTCAGCCGCAGGTCGAGCGCGTTGAGCAGCACCACGTGGCCGAACAGATTGCGCGCATTGGCCGAGAGGATGTGCTCGATCAGCCGGTCGGCGCGGGCGCGGAAGGCATCGTCGCCAGCCAGCACCGCGAGCCGCACCAGGTTCCCGGCGGCAAGCGAGTTGGCGTTCGGGATGGCGTCGTCGGCGGTCGCGTGCGGCCGCAGCAGTAGGTCGGAGGCGTCGTCGGCCGCCAGATAGTAGGCGCCGGTGGGCGGCGCTGCCCCGCCGAACCCGACGCGTATCTCGGCGA
>Ga0207693_10002223_pt1 | contig 16893 bp, 16 predicted proteins | sample LARL81metaG_FD_184347 | JGI IMG/M metagenome (GOLD analysis project Ga0207693, IMG submission 184347) | Corn, switchgrass and miscanthus rhizosphere microbial communities from Kellogg Biological Station, Michigan, USA - LAR L8-1 metaG... | ecosystem: Host-associated > Plants > Roots >...
AACACCCGGACCATGATCAGATACAGCAGACGCGCAGACACGAACCGCGATCATGCCCCAGCCCGCCGAACCTGCCAAATCGCAGCTCAGAGACCTGCATCGAGTTATGAAGCGGTACAAGGCATGGCGCAGGGTAGGCGGGAGCACTGCGCCCGCGAAGGTCGGCTGGCTCAGGTGTCCTGGCCGCGCAGCAGGTAGGCCGCGCTGAGCAGTTCTGGATCGTCGCGGAATTGCTGGGCGCTGCCCTGGTGCCGGATCTGGCCGCCTTCGAGCACATGCACGGTCGTAGCCAGGGACAGGGCCACGTGGACGAACTGCTCGATCAGCAGCACCGCCGTGCCCGACTCGGCGATGCCAGCCAGCACCGGGACGAGCCGCTTCACGACGACCGGCGCGAGCCCGAGCGACAACTCGTCAACGACGAGGACCTTCGGCCGGGTGGCCAGCGCCTGGGCCAGAACCACCATTTGCTGCTGCCCGCCGGACAGGGCCCGGGCCGGGGTGTCCCAGCGTTCCCTGAGCTCCGGGAACAGTTCCAGAGGATAGTCCATGGCCCGCTCGCCTGCGCCGCGGCCGAGCGCGTAGGCAGCCACCCGGAGATTGTCCCGGACGGTCAGCGATGGCAGCAGCTGGCGGCCTTCCGGCACGATGGCGATTCCGGCGGCGCGTACCTGCTCCGGCGGACGACCCGCGAGATCCCGGCCCGCCAGCACGACGCGCCCGGCGGTCGGCTTGAGCATCCCGCCCAGGGCCAGGACCAGGGTGGACTTGCCCGCGCCGTTCGGCCCGAGGAGTGCGGTGACCTGGCCGGCCGGCACGTCCAGGGAAAGGCCGGAAATGATCTCCCGGCCCGCCCGGGCGACCCGCAGGTCCACCACGCGCAGGGCCGGCTCGCTCGCCGCCGCGGATCTGCCGGGTACTCCTTCGGGTACAGGGCCGGTCTTCACGTCAGCTCTCCTCTCCGGTGCCGAGATAGGCGCGCACGACCTGCTCGTCGCGCAGCACCTCATGGGTCGGGCCGACCGTAATCAGCTCGCCGAAGTCGAGGACCGCGGTGACCTCGCAGCAGTCCGATACCAGGCTCATGTCGTGGTCGACCAGGATGGTGAGCGCCCCCGTTTCCTCCGGGATCCGGCGGATCACCGCGGATAGGCGGACTGTGTCCTCATCCGGGAGCCCGGCGGCGGGCTCATCCAGCAGCACCACCCGCGGCGCGCCGACTACCGCACGGGCCACTTCGACCAGCCGGCGGTCCCGGCTGCCGAGGGCCGCCACGGACTGGGCGGGGGCGACGTCCAAGCCCGCGAGTTCGAGGGCGGTCAGCACGTCGGCGCGGCGCTTGGACCGGCGGCCGCCGGTGTGCTCATGCACCATCGCCACGTTCTCGTAGACCGACAGGCGCTCGATCGCCTGTTCCGTCTGAAAGGTCCGTCGCATGCCCCAGCGCGCGCGGCGGTAGCCGGGCATACGGAGCAGATCCTGGCCGAAGGCTCGCAACTGACCCTCAGCGGGACGTACGAAGCCGCTCAGGACGTTGAAGAAGGTGGTCTTGCCCGCCCCGTTCGGGCCGATGAGCCCGCAGACTCCGGCCGGGAAGACCAGGTTCATGTCCCGGATTGGCGTGACGCCGCCGAAGCGCACCGTCAGGCCCTCGATCTCAATCACCGCGGCACCTGCCCTCCGGTCCGTCCGGCTGCGCCCGCCCCGGCCGGGCCGGTGCGGGCCCTCCCCAACCGGGCGGACAGCCGCCTTAGATCCTTGGGCAATTGCCCGGCGATGCCATCAGGCGTCGCGAGCAGGCTCTGCATGACTCCTGCGCCGAACACGATGAGCAGGACATCACTGGAGATGCCGAACTGCTGCAGGATCGCGGGAACGATCATGACCAGGAAGCCGGCCGCGATCGCGCCCCAGAACGAGTACATGCCGCCGATGAGCACCACAGCCAGCAGAGTGATCGAGTCCTGGGTGGGGAACTGATACGCGGTGAGACCGCCGGCGCTGGCGGCAAGCAGCCCGCCAGCCACCCCGGTGATGGCCGAGGCCAGCGCGAAGGCCCAGAGCTTATACAGGGTGACGTTGATGCCCGCGGCCGTGGCGGCGGGCTCGCTTTGCCTGATAGCCGCCCAGGCACGCCCTGGCCGGCCGCGGACGTGCAGGTAGGAGATCAAGAACAGCAGCGCGACCGCGGCGATGACGTAGCGCAGGTAAGCGCCGTCCGAGCCGGCCAGCGCGGGCCTGGCCAGCGGCACCGTGCCGGAGTTGACGGGGTTGTATCCAAAGAACCCGCCTCCCCCGTTGGGGAAATTAATGTTGGCCAGCGCGACCGTGACCGCCGCGGCGCCCATCAGCGTGACCAGGGCCAGGTGCAGTCCGGACAGGCGCAGGGCCGGGAGTCCGATGAGGACTCCGGCCAGCGCGGCGATGCCCGCCGTGAGCAGCAGGGTCACCGGAAAGGGCGCAGCGAGCTCCTGGCCAAGCCGCAGCGCGGTCCAGCCGCCGAGAGCGAGCATCGCGATCTGGCCGAGTGAGATGAGTCCCACCCGGCCGAACAGCAGCCCGAGACCGAGGGCAACGGCAGCGTAGATGACCGCCGAGGTCAGCGTCTGCACCCAGAAGTCGCTGAGTACCTGCGGCGCGGCCACCAGGACGACGGCTACGAAGGCGGCGGTGACCAGCGCGCCCAGCGGGTTGCGGGCGGGCCGGGCGGGCCGTCCCCCGGCGCTCACTGTCTCAGCGGCAGCCGTCGGCTGTCCGCGGAAGGAGATGCTCATCCGGCTCACACCCTCGAGGCCGCGGCGGGCCGGCGCCAGGCCCAGATCAGGACGTAGACGATCGCCACGACGAACGGGGTCATCGCCTGGTAGGGGGCCAGGCTGACGACCTCGCTCAGCTCTGACTGGAGGACGCCGATGGCGATCCCGCCGGCCAGGGTCAGCCACAGCGATTGCAGTCGGCCGATTAGCGCGGCGGCCAGGCTGGAGATGACCAGGAAGGTCAGCCCGGTGATGGCCAGGCCGACCAGCGTGGCCAGCAGCATGCCCGTGGCGCCGAACAGCAGGCCGGAGCCGAACCAGGCCAGTGCTTCGACCCGGCGTACCGGCACCCCCAGCATGGCGGTGACTTGGCGGTTGTCAGCCAGCGCCCGCATCGCCGTGCCCAGCCTGGTCACGCGCAGGAACAGGGCGGACCCGGCGGTGACCAGGATGCCGAGGCCAAGCCCGATGGCCTGCGTCCCGTTGACGAACACCTGCCCTACCTGGATCGACAGGTTGGTCGTGGGCAGCAGCAGCTGGTAGGCCTGCGCGTTCCAGACCAGCGCCATCACGCCGAGGAGCACCAGCAGGTAACTGAGCGTAGCGGTGGTTTTCACCACCGGGTCACGCTGGGCAAGCGGCGGGCCGAAGAACACTCCGTAGCCGAGCATGGCCAGCCCGCCGAACAGCACGGCCACGGCCGCCGCCGGCCAGATCGACAGCCCGGCGTGGTTGACGAGAGTCCAGGCGATGAAGGCTCCCATCGCCTGGACTGCGCCGCCGGCCAGGCACAGCACACCGGTGGTGCGGTAGAGCACCACGATGCCTACGCCGGACAGAGAGAACACGCCGCCCAGCGCCAAGCCGATGATCAGGTATGACAGGAAGTTCGACATGGGAAGCGCCCTCTTTCGATGTCTGGCCGTTGAGTCACCTTCCGGGCCGCTCGTCAGCCGCCGTTGAGCGTTGCCGCGTAGCTGCGGATCGCGGCGAAGTGGTTGTTGGGCAGCGCCGGGATGGGCTCACAGCCCTGGGCGAGCACGAATGCGCCGTTGCGGAGGGTAACCGTCCGGGTCACGTTGTTGGCCGCGTGGAAGGCCTGGTCGCCGTAGTACCACGGTGTGCAGTACAGGTCGGACTTGAAGTCCTTGATCGCCTTCAGCGCGGCGTTGACCCCCGCCACCGTGGTGAGCTGGCTCGGCGGCGCGGCGAGGAGCCCGCTGACCGCGATCCGCGCGGCCAGGAAGCCAAGCTGGCTGAAGGTGTCCACCGGCGTGCTGGCGGCGTACTGCGCCTGGATCTTGCGGTAGAGCAGGTTGTCCGGTCCGGTGGAGTCGGTCAGGTTCATCTCGGCGTTGACGCCCAGCTTGCCGTCCCACGCGCTGCTGAGTTGCTTGGCGAACGAGGCATCGTTGCAGCCCGCGGGGCAGCCCCACTTCACCCGGTCCATCAGCCCCTGCTGCTGGGCTGACTCGAAGACCTTGATGGCCTCACCCGGGTTGAGGTTGACCACGATGCCACCGCCGGCCCCGGCCTCCTGGACCGACTGCAGGGTCAGTCCGGTCGGGTTGCTGAGCGGCACATTGACCACCGAGGCGTGCACCGGGACGCCGGCCTTCTTAGCCAGGGCCACCACGCCCTGGTTGATCGCGTCCGACCCCGGGGTGTTGGAGGTGAAGATGACCAGCGACTTGGCCCCCTCGGACAGCAGGTACTGGGCCGTGGCCAGGGCACTGAAGCTCGGACCGTCGTTGACCGGTGCGATGTTCGCCGAGTTGAAGCATTCCAGCGAAGTGCCCAGGTCGATGACGCTGAGGTGCTCTTTCGCGTACAGCGCCCCGTTGACCGAACAGTCCAGCACGCTCATTGAGCCAACCAGGGCATCGACCTTGTCGGTGTTGATCAGCTCAGTGGCTAGCGCGGCGCTCTGCTGCGGGTTGAGCGCATCCTGCTTGACGATGTAGTCGATGGGCCGGCCGTGAATGCCGCCATTAGCGTTGACGCACTCGAAGTAGGCGGCGGCCATGTTGGTGGCGTCGGTGAAGCTGAGACCGGGGACGTTGGTTACGATCGCACCAAGCTTGATTGGCGTCCCGGCGGCTTTCTGCCCGTTCCCGAGCCCGCACTTGGACGCGGACTCGCCCGCCGCGGCCGCGCTGGCCGAGCCGGTATTTCCGGCCGAGGCGGACCCAGTGCCGGGGCTCGAACTGGAACTGGCGCATGCGGAGCCGAGCAGCAACACACTCAGCGCCAGCGCGGGCAACGCAAGCGGCCTCATCATTTCCGTCGGTTTTGGCATAGTGCTCTCCCTACTGCTCAGCGCGAGGCGCTTGTATTACTTGAGGCAGGATGACTGGGGGTACGCAGGGCGGCGGCGCGAGTGCGGGCGGAATGTCCTGCCGCCCGGTGCCGCCCTGACTTCGCTGCCGGCTCTCCCGCGGGGACCTGGGCTGCGCGGGTCCTCGCTGCCCAGGACGCGATCTCGTGCTGCGTAGATGTCACCGCTACCTCCTGAGGCATAGCGACGCCGCCGACCGCGGGGGCACGAGGCCGGATCCGCGTTCCAGCGGAAGCTGAACCTCAAACCCCTAAGACTTCTAACTTGTTACGTGATGGCAACATACTTCGCCGCAAGGCTGCCGTCAACGGTCCTTCCGTAACAACTAGACATCTCAGCCGCAGCTTATAGACAAGAAGTTAGGCATTTCCGGCCTCCGCGCGGTTGCCGGGAATCACTCCGTCCATGACCTTAATCCGCAGCAAAACTGTATTGATTTCTAACTTACTGTCGCGTACGCTGCCAGGGCTGGGCGACCGCCGTGGGGCTGGCTGACCGCACTGAGCACGGCGCGCCACCTCCCGGCCGGTCCTGCCTGCGCTCGACCCGCCCGCGCTTCTACAGGAAGCATTCATGCGCTACCCGCACCTCACGGCGCACCATGAGCTCGCCCGGCCCCGGCACTGCCCGGGCGCGGGGCGCCGGATAGCTGAGGCACGGGTGCCCCCCTGCCATGACCGACCCGCGGCGGGAACGAGACGTCGACGAGACGACCTACGAGGCGCTCGCGCAGGAGGCCAGCCTCGAGATGGTGCCCGGCGTGAGCCTGGCCGCGATGGAGCTGAGCTTCAACCTGATCCGGGCCGCGAACCGGCTGCAGCGGGATCTGGAGATCAACGTGTACCGGCCGGCGGGCATGACGCTGGCCGCCTTCCGGCTGCTGGTCACCATCGGGAAAGAGGGCTCAGCGGACTGACGAGGGCCAGATACCCTGCTTGCCCGGCGAGAAGATCCCGCCCGGATCCAGCGCGCCTTTGAGCCGCTGGTTGAACCGCGCCTGGGCGTGCTCGTTGAAATCAAAGATCTCCGCGACGGCATCCATGTACTCAAGGTGGGTCCGGTAAACGGGATAGCCGCGATCCGCGCCCAGCCCGATCAGCCGCCCAATGAAGTCGTAAGCCCGGCGCGTTTGCCCCTCGTCGGCCGTGTTGAACCATACTGAGGTGATGTTGATGAACGCGCGGGGCGTGATCATCAGCGAGGCGGCGTAGTCGAAGCCGTGCTCGGTGAAGACACTGCGCAGCCACTGGCTCTGCCGGAGGGCTTCCTGGCCGTCGAGCGGCGCGATCGGCGAGTAGTCGAGATGCCCGCCCGCGCCGCTGTCCTCCCAGCTGAGGTTATCGAGCAAGTCGAGGGTGGGGATGCCCGCCTGGGTGCAGTCCGACTGGTGGCGCAGCCTTCCCACCGCTCCGGCCGGCCCCGGCGGAGGCGGGACGGCCGCGGACAGCGTGTCGTGCACATCGCAGCCGCGCATCCGGCGCGCTGACATGCGGGCGCCGGGTATCGCGCCGAAGGCCGCCGCGCAGGCAGCGTACTGCTCGTCGACGATTACCGCCGGACCGTAGAGGGCAAATCTCATGAACCATGCGCCGCAGTCAGTTTCGGCCATCATTTTCCCGATCGCGGGGTTCGGCAAAGATCCCTCGCCGGCGTACCAGTGCTCGCGCGGCACACCGCTGAATGCACCGCCGACGAGGGTGGCGTTGTAGGCGATCGGGTAGTTCTGGATGGTGCCGTCGAGCAGCAGCGGCCGGACCGCTTCCAGCAGCGCCGCAATGTCTTCTTCCCGCTCGACCCGCACGTCGGCGGATATGTAGATCTCGGGTTCCGGAACCAGCCAGCAGCCCATTTTAGTGACGATGCCGAAGTTGGACTGCATGAAGATACCCTCGGCGGACGGGCCGTAGGCGTGCCTGCGCACGTGCCAGGCCGGGTTGCCGGCCTGGCCGCCCATTCCGGTGCGCAGCAGTGAGCCGTCGGCCAGCACGACCTCCATGCCGCAGGCCCGCCCCGGGTGATCACCGAGCGGGGTGAAGCCGACGCCGTGGTCCATCGTGTTCCCGATCACGCTGCCCCAGCCGAGATCGGGAATCGAGGGCCAGAGCGGGAGATTGCGGCGGCGGAGCTCGGCGTACAGATCGGAGAACCGGACCCCGGGCTCGACCACCGCATAGGCCAGGTCTTCACTGATTTCCAGGATTCGTCCCAGCCCGCGCAGGCTCACCGCGGCGCAGCCGGCCTGGCGCGGGGCCGGGCCGCCGTAACCGTAGTTGCGCCCCTGGGAGAACGTCCAGAGCGGGAACAGGTGCCTGCCCGCTATCCGCACGATTTCCTGTACCTGCTCCACCGAGACGGGCTCCAGCACGACAGCCGGCTCGTGTTCACGCCACGACCGGTGCGCATACGGGTCGCGGAATCCGGCCAGCGACGCCGGGTCCGTGCGGACCGCGCCAGCACCAAGGAGCGTGCGCAATTCATCGAGTGCCGCCTCGGGAACGGGGCGGGCCTGAGGCTGTGCGAACGACTTACTCATCAGCGGTGCATCCTTTCCGTGAACGCCCGTCAGCGGGCTGGTGCCGTCTTCCGGTGCGGCGACCCGGCAGGCCAGATGCCCTGCTTGCCGGGCGCCAGGATGCCGGCTGGGTCCAGCGCGTCCTTGAGCCGCTCGTTGAACCGCAGCAGGGCGTGATCGCCAAAGTCGAATTGCTCAGCCGCCACGTCCATGACGTCGAGGTGGGTGCGGTACGGCGCGTAACCGAGTGCCCCGCCCTCCCGGATCAGCTGCGGGTACAGCCGGTACGCCCGGGCGGTGATCTCCTCGTTGCCTGGCGGGAAGTAGATCTGCGCGATGTTGATGAGGAACCGCGGGCCGACGATCATGGCCGGGTCCCAGTCCAGGCCGGTCCCGGCCATCATCCGGTCCAGCATGGCGTGGATACGCTGAACGTGGTGCCCTTGCAGCGGGGCGACGAGGGAGAAGTCGTAGTGGCCGCCGCCCGGGCCGCTGTACCAGTCCAGCGCACGCATCAGGCCCATGCCCGGGATGCCCGCCTGCACCTGGGAGTTCTGGTCCTGTGCCGCGGTATGCACCTCGTGCCCGGCGTACTGCTCCCCGGTCACCTGGACGCCCTCGATATGCGACACCGCGTCCCGCACCATCGCGAACCGGTGCCTGACGATCGGGTCCGTGCCGTACAGGGCGAACCGCATGTTCCAGCGCCCGATGCCCAGGCTGCGGGCGAGGGCCAGGACAGCTTCCTCGGGAACAGGGCCCGGGCCGTCGTAGATCTCCCGCCGGCTGGGAGCGCCGTCCATGATGCCGGCCACGAATGCCGGGTGCCCGATGCCGGCGTGGTTCTGGATGATCCCGTGGATGAACAGCGGCCGCACCGCGTCGATCAGCGGGGCCAGGTCTTCCCGGCGCGGCACCTGGATGACCCCGGACAGGTAGGACTCAGGCTCAGGCATCAGCCAGATGCCCATTTTGGTCACGATGCCGAAGTTGGACTGCTTGAACAGCCCGTCCGCGGTAGGCCCGAAGCCGCGGGGGTGGACCTGCCAGCCCGGGCTGGCGGACATGGCGCCCAGGCCGGTGCGCAGCACGTCGCCGTCGGCGAGCACCACTTCCAGCCCGCAGATCCGGGAAGCGTGCTCCCCGTGCACGGTGTAGCCGATGCCGTGCTCCAGGGCATTGCCCACAATGCTGCCCCAGCCGAGATCCGGCGCCGAGGACCAGAGTCTGTGCCCACGGTCGCGCAGGTAGGCGTACATGTCGGAGAACCGGACCCCGGGTTCGACGAGCGCTGTCGCCCGTCGCTCGTCCACGTCAAGGATCCGATTCATCCGGCGCAGGCTGACCAGCACGGTCCCGCTGGTGCGCGGCGCGCAGCCGCCGTAGGCGTTGTTACGGCCCTGGGAGAATGGCCACAGGGTTAGCGAGTGCTCGGTAGCGATCCGGACGATGTCCCGCACCTGGTCCAGGCAGCTAGGCTCCACCACGGCCGAGGCAAGGTGATCGCCGGAACCGGCATCGCCGAACGGGTCACGGAACGCCTCCAGGGCGTCCGGCGAGGTGATGAGGGCGTCCGCATCGACCGCAGCCGCCAGCGAGCGGACCGCCGCGGCATCGAGTTGCGGGCGGGGCCTGGTCAGAGGTGAATGGGGCACGGGCTTCTCCAAGGCAGACGACAAGGGCGCCGCAGTAAACTAATAAGAATTCTAAGTTGTTGTGCACGTTACACTGGCGATTCAGCGGCGTCAACGAAAGATTTCGCATGTAAAGCAGAGGTCAGCTACTTAGAGCTATGCATGCAACCTACGAGTCGTGTTGCACGTAGGTGCCCGCGGCGTGCTCCTGGGTGCCGGTGAGCCGGACGCGTGCCACCCGGAAGTCCAGCACCGCGGGGACGCCGCGCTCGTTCGCCGCCCGTGCGGCGGCCAGTGCGGGAAGGATGCCATCTGGCTTCTCCACCACAGCGGCATGGCAGCCACTCGCCGTCGCGACACCGGCCAGATCAGGCTGGTAGCTGAATGCCGTATCCAGGATCCGGTCGCCGTAGACGAGGTGCTGCTGATCCCAGATGGAGCCCAGCGCCTGGTCGTTCAGCACGCACCAGGTCACTCCGAGCCGGTATTGCGCGGCCATCGGTAGCACGTTCATCACCATCTGGAATGACCCGTCACCGACGAAGCAGAGCGCATGCCGCTCCGGGTGGACGAACCGGGCGGCCGGTATCGCGGCGGCAGCGAAGCCCATCCCGTAGAAGCTGGACGGCACGATCGTGGACCGCGGGCCGAAGACCGGGAAGTAAGGAAAGGCACCCGCGATATGCTGCGCGAGGGCGCCGACATCCACGCCCAGGATGGTGTCGCGCGGGAAGACCTCCCGGGCGGCGCGGATCACCCGGACAGGGTGCAGCGGCACCTCGGCCGAGGAGGCCATGGCAGCGATGGATTCCTCCAGTCCGACCAGGTCGTGGGTGAGCGTGGCGGGCGGGGATGCGGCCCGGTGCCCGGCCAGCAACGCCAGGCACTGCTCAGTAAAGGCGCGTATGTCGGCGACCACCGCCATGGTGACGGGGACGCTGCGGCCGGGTTCCGCCGGGTCGATGTCGACCTGGATGTAGGTAGCCGACTGCGGCGGGACGGCGTTCACGCTCCAGTTGGTCTCCATCTCCTCAAACCGGAAGCCGAGCCCGAGGATCACATCGGCCTGCCTGAGCAACTGGCGGGACACGCTGGTACTGTGCGCGCCGAGTCCGCCTGCGGCGAGTGGATGATCATCGGCGATGACGCCGCGGCCAGACAGGCTGGTCAGGACCGGCGCCCTCAGGATCTCAGCGAGCGCGGTGACCGGCGCCGACGCGTCCGAGGCCTGCGCGCCCCCGCCGGCGACGATGAGCGGGCGCCGGGCCGAGCGCAGCGCGGCGACCGCCCGGCCGACGCGCTCCGACTCGGCGGCGACCCGCTGCCGCGGGCCGGCCGGCCTGTAGTCGCCGTCGATGTCCTGGATGAGGATGTCCCGGGGCAGGTCCAGCAGCACCGGGCCGGGCCGGCCGCCGCGCGCCGTGGCGAATGCCTGCCGCAGTGCGGCCATCAGCAGATCAGCCCGGTCGACCCGGAGCGCGGACTTCGTCACCGGGGCGAAAATCCGGTCGGTGGGGATTTCCTGGCTCGCGCCGCGCAGCGCCGTCGCGGTGGCGCCACGTCCGCCGAGGATAACGAGGGGCAGGGCGCCGACGAACGCCTCGGCCACCGCGGTCAGCGTGTTGGTCACGCCCGGGCCTGCGGTGACCAGGACAACACCGGGCTCACCGGTCAGCTGAGCCCAGCCGGCCGCCATCGCCGCCGCGTGGTGCTCGTGCCTCGCGAGCACGCTGGTGATGCCCTCGGTCAGGTAGATTCCGTCGTAGATCGGCAGCACATGGCCGCCGGGCATGCCGAAGACCGTGGAAACACCCTCTTTCCTGAGCGCAGCGACAATGGCATGACCAGCGTTGATCTTCAATGCAGCATGCGCCTTCCGTGCGCGCCGGGCAGCCCCGGGCTTCCCAGAGTCGGAAATTATACTTAGAACTCACACTAGATCAGCAAGAGCCGCTAGACAAGCAGTGTCATCATCCGGCAGCTATCGCAGCGGTACGGCCAGCGAACCGCTGGTCACCAGGGCACCCACATCGGATCATCTGCCATTTCACGCCTCCGCGCCGCTGACCAGATCCGGCGACTATTGCGCACCCACAGACAATATGCTTAGACTTCGATGCAGTTTCTCCTTCCAGCCCACGTAAAGGCAAGAGGACACTCAGTGCTGATTGACCTTCATGGAAAGACCGGCCTGGTCACCGGCGCAGCGGGCGGCATCGGCCGGGCCAGTGCGATCGCGCTGGCCGCGGCGGGAGCCCGGGTCGTCGTCTCAGACCTGGCCGCGCGCTCCGACGACGGCCAGCAGACGGTCAAGGCGATCCGCGAAGGCGGCGGCGACGCCATCTTCACCGCCTGTGACGTCACGTCCGCGACGGACTGGCAGAGCCTGATCGCGGAGACTCTGGCATGGGGCGGCCGGCTCGACTTCGCGCACAACAACGCCGGCATAGGATTCCCCGCCTCGCTTGTGGACACCACCGAGGAGGAATTCCAGCGGGTGCTCACGGTCAATACCACCAGCGTGTGGCTGGGCATGAAGTACCAGATTCCCGCCATGCTCGCCGCCGGCCGCGGATCCATCGTGAACACCTCGTCACTGGCCGGCCTGCGCGGGCTGGCGCACGGCTCGGCGTATTCGGCGAGCAAGCACGCCGTCCTCGGGCTTACCCGCAGTGCCTCCAACGAGTACGCCAATGACGGGGTGCGGGTCAACGCAATCTGCCCGGCGGCGGTCGACACGAACATGACCGCTGCCCTCCCCGCCGAGTTGCGCGCACAGATCCTGGCCCCCCAGGCAATGAAGCGGTTCGCCGCGCCGCAGGAGATCGGGTACGCGGTCGCCTGGCTGTGCTCAGATGCCGCGTCGTTTGTCACCGGCGTGGCCCTGCCCGTCGATGGCGGCGCGTCCGCAAGCTGACCAGACGTTCCGGCTGAGCGTTGTCCGCTCGCCGGGCTGACAGAGCCACCACTGCTGAGGAGACAACGAACCGTGTGTGCTAAACACATGCTGGAAGCGGGTTCGCTGCCCGCTGGCCTGACTGACAGCTGCTTCGACCACATCGGGCTGTCGGTCGCCGACCTGGACGCCGCCGTGCATTTCTACCAGCACGGGTTCTCCCTGCGCGAGGAATTCCGCTTCGCAGTCGAGGCGCACGCCATGACCGCGGTGATACTGCGCAGCCCGCAGGGGTGGGCGATCGAACTGCTGCACCGGCCCGACTCGGCGCGAGCCGGGTGCGCCCGCCCGGATCCGGACAGCGCCGTGCTGGACCGCGGATACGGCCACTTCTGCCTCCGGGTCGACGACATAGACGCGGTCTTCGGCCGTCTCCTCGGTCTGGGGGCGACCGAGGTCGTCGCCCCGCGGGTCTCACCGCACCCGGCCATCCGGTTCAGCTACGTCGCCGACCCGGAAGGCAATCTTGTCGAGCTCATCAACGTTCCTGCCGGGGTGGCGCTGTGAAACTGCTGGAGGGCCGGGCCGGCCTGGTCACCGGCGCGGCGGGCGGCATCGGCCGGGCCAGCGCGATAGCGTTCGCCCAGGAGGGGGCGGCCGTCGCCGTCAGCGACCTGGAAGCGCGCCGGGACGAAGGTGAGCAGACCGTTGCCATGATCAAACAAGCCGGAGGGGAAGCCTTCTTCCACCCGGCTGACGTGACCGAGCCGGACGACCAGCAGGACCTGGTCGCGGCCGCGGTCGCCCGGTACGGCAAGCTCGACTACGCGCACAACAACGCCGGGATCGAGCACCAGAGCCTCCTGGTGGACACCGAAGAAGAAGACTTCGACCGGGTCATCCGGGTGAACCTGCGCGGCGTGTGGCTCGGGCTGAAATACCAGCTGGCCCAGATGCGCAGGCAAGGCACTGGCGGGGCGATCGTCAACACCTCGTCCCTCGCCGGGCTTGTGTCACCCGCCCTGCTGGGCGCGTACGTCGCCAGCAAGCACGGGGTTCTGGGACTCACCAAGACGGCCGCCGTGGAACATGCCGGGGACAACATCCGGGTAAACGCGATATGCCCGGCGAACCTGCGTACCCCGCTGATGGACGTGCTGACCGAGGAGCAACTCGAGCAATGGGTCTCCCGGATGGCGATCAGGCGTATCGGCGAACCGGAGGAGGCTGCGTCCGTCGTCGTGTGGCTTTGCTCCGATCAGGCCAGCTTCCTCACCGGAGTCAGCCTGCCCGTTGACGCGGGAGCGCTGGCGAAGTAGACCGGCCCCGCACCGGCCACCCCAGCATTCCCGTGATCCCGCTGGCGCAGCAGAGTGCTAGCACTACCGAGATGAGGCCCCCATGAGTGAGACACTCACCACCCCGAAGCTTGATGTCCGTGTCGTACCGCGCGAGGCAGAACGGCTGCTCTCCCGGCTGACCGACGAGCGGCAGCGTGCGATCGTGGCAAACTTCCGCGAACACGCCATGCTCGAAGTGTCTGGCCGCTGGCCGGAGATTCTCAGCCCGAAACTCACCGTCGCCCATCCGGTCTACCGTATCAGCGAGGGCACCGAGACGGCCGTCTACGACGGCTATGACGCCGTCGCTGGCTTCTACCGGACGCTGACCGAGAACGGGATGAACGTGTTCAGCCCGCTGACCGAGAAGATGGCCGTGTCCGACTGGGGACTGGCCGCGGAGTCCGTACTCGGCCAGATAGTGCCCGGCAAGCTGATGCACGTTTTCGGGGAGACCCCCGGCAACACCGACGCGTACTACCTGATGACGCACCGGGTGGCCAATGTATGGCCCTATGACGAGAACGCCAAGCTGATAGGCGAGAACGTCTACGTCGACCGCGCGTCACGGCAGATCTATGAACTGGACCCGGCCGACATCGTGACGCCAGAGCAGGCCCGTGAGATCTTGGCTCCCATGCTCGCGGCGATCGGAGCCTGAGCTGTCCGGCATCCCCGCAAGGCAGGGGCTTCGCCGGCCGGCAAGCCCGGCCGGCCTGCCGGGCAGGTGCCGGCGGGACGGCGTGCCCGGCCGTCTGACGTGGGCCTAGACTCCAGACGTGGCCACGTCCAGGAACGCCTCCAAGGTGCCAGCCGACCCAGCCGACGCCGACCTGCAGGCCGCCGAGGCCGTGTCGGCCTTTTCCCCTAATGCCGACATCGACGCGATGCTCATGTGCTTCAACCTGATCCGCGCGGCCGACCGGGTGCAGCAGGACTTCGAAGTCAATGTCCAGCGGCCGGCCGGACTGACCTGGGCAGGCTTCCGCGCCTTGTTCGCGCTGCGGACGCTCGGCCCGGCCACCCCGGTACAGCTGTCCATGCTGTGCAGCGTGTCCCAGGCCAGCATCAGCAGCGTGCTCAAGACACTGAGCGCACACGAACTGATCCGCCGGGAGCAGTCCCTCAGCGACGGCCGGTCGGTCACCGTGCACCTGACAGCGGAGGGGTGCCGGGTCGTCGATGAGCTCTTCCGGCGGAATAACGTGCGGGAGGCCGAATGGGCGCACGCCCTCACACCGGCCGAGCAGCGCATCCTCATCCTGCTGATGCACAAGATCCGCGCCTACCCAATGCCCGTAGCCGACAGCGTCGAGCAGCCCGTGCTGGCCCGTGACCAGGACCCAGGCACCGCACCGGCCAGCACCTGACATCCGCGCCCCCCAGGCGGTTCCAGTCCGGGCGTCCACCAGCGTCATCACGACCTTCGAGCCCGCTCCGGTGTTCGCTGACCTGGTGAAAGTGAAAGGCATCCGCGGCGCGGACCACATCCGCCAGTTCACCATTCTCGTTTCCAGGTCGGAGGCCAGGCTCATCAAGCGCTGCGGGCTGTGGAGACTGACGTTTGCTCCAGCTCTTAGTCACGACACTCACTCCACCGGTCGCCTGTGAACCAGGGCCGGGGCAACTGTGAAGTTTCCGTGTGGCGTGGCTGTCGCTATGCGGACGGAGAGGTGGGCCGGCAGCTCATGAGCGCCGTGCATTACAGCGTCCCGACTCGCATTGGACCGCCCGAGCGCACTTCACCGATAGTGCAGGGGATAGGAACATGTACCACGACGGAGGATCATCGTTGATGTCCAGCTCCCCAGCACTCGACGAACCGGGTGCCGCCGCACCGCTGGTACTCAGCGAGCAGGGCGGCTTCTGGGTCGGCGTCGGACGCAGGCAGACCGAGGCCGGTACCGTCCCCGAGGCCGCGATGTACGTCCAGTTCCAGATCCCGGCCGACCTGAGGCATCCCCTGCCCGTGGTGATGGTCCATGGCGGCGGAGGTCAGGGAACGGACTTCCTGTCCACACCGGACGGCCGCCCTGGATGGGCGACGCGATTCCTGCAGGCCGGGTTCGCCGTGTACGTTGTGGACCGGCCGGGACACGGGCGCTCCCCCTATCACCCTGACGTGCTGGGGCCGATCGCGGGTCCGCCGCCGACCTACGAGTTCCTGACGTGGCTGTTCTGCGCCGGGGCAGGGCGCCCGGGCAGCCAGTGGCCCGGAAGCGGCGAGATCGGCGATCCCGCCCTGGACCAGTTGCTGGCGAGCCAGGGACCCGCGTTGCCCACGTTCGCCGAGAACGAGGAGCAGATGCGCCGCTGCGGGGCCGAACTGCTCGACCGCATCGGTCCCGCCGTACTGCTCACCCATTCGCTAGGCGGCCCCTTCGGCTGGCTCGTCGCCGACGCCCGGCCCGAGCTGGTCAAGGCGATCATCGCGGTCGAGCCGATCGGGCCGCCGTTCACCGAGCTGCCCGGCTTCGGCCGGCTCGACTGGGGCCTCACCGCGGCCCCGATCACCTACGAGCCGCCGGTCCGGAATCCGCACGAGCTGCGCACCAGGCTCCGCGCAGCCGGAGCCGACGGATTGCAGGACTGCCTCGTGCAGGACGAACCCGTCCGGTCTCTGCCCAACCTGAAGGGCTTCCCGATCGCCGTCGTCGTGACCGACACCTCGCCGTTCGCGGCGTTCGGGCACGGCGTCGCCGATTATCTGACGCAGGCCGGTGCGGACGTCGAGCTGCTGCGCCTGCCGGAGATGGGGATCACCGGAAACGGTCATCTGCCCATGGGCGAAAAGAACTCCGACGAGGTGGCGGAGGCGCTGATGGCCTGGCTGGGCAAGCGGCCGGCAGCGGTGGAGGAGGACGCCCGATGACGATGGCGGAGACCGATGTGCCCCGCGGGCTGATGCGCGGCGGTCATCAGTGTCGCGGCCAGTGGCATTGGACGGCTTTCCAAATAGTGCCGACACTCCAGTAAAGGCCAACTGAGATACTTCGCGGATGGGGTCAAATTGTCCGAGACAGCCGAGGAAACCATTGAAATACCGCAGCCCGAACCGGGCCTGACGCCGGAAGAACTGGTGCGCCGGGCACGCGATCTCCAGCCCTGGCTTCGTGAGCGGCAGGACCAGACCGAACTGCTGAACGGCATCTCCGATGACACGCACAAGGCGTTCCTGGAGGCCGGCTTCTACCGCACTCTCCAGCCGCGTCGCTTCGGCGGCTACGAATTCAGCCTGCGAACCTTCTCGCAGATGGTCACCGAGGTGGCCCGGGGCTGCCCGTCCAGTGGCTGGAACCTGTGCCTGGCCACCTCCCACAGCCTGGTGGTCGCCGGACGCTTCCCGGAACGGACACAGCGCGAGGTCTTCGGTCCCACCGGCGACTTCCGGGCCCCACTGCCGGTCGCCCCGACCGG
>Ga0207693_10002226_pt1 | contig 16887 bp, 22 predicted proteins | sample LARL81metaG_FD_184347 | JGI IMG/M metagenome (GOLD analysis project Ga0207693, IMG submission 184347) | Corn, switchgrass and miscanthus rhizosphere microbial communities from Kellogg Biological Station, Michigan, USA - LAR L8-1 metaG... | ecosystem: Host-associated > Plants > Roots >...
CGACTTGCAGGTATTCGTCGCGGGGCATTCCCACTCCGGCCGGCGTGCCGGTGAGGATCACGTCGCCCGGTTGCAGAGTGATCAGTCGACTTGCGTGCGCGACCAGCCGGTGCACGTTGATCACCATGTCTGCCGTCGACGAATCCTGTTTCACCACGCCGTTGACGTCCAGCACGATGCGCAGATTCTGTGGGTCGCCGACGACCGCCGCGGGAACCAGCCCCGGCCCGATCGGGCAGAATCCGTCCTGCCCCTTGTGTGACACCCAGTCCCATTCGAATACCGGGAACACCGCGTCGGGTTTGCGCATCAGGCCGCGGTCGGAGATATCGTTGGCGACAACGTATCCCGCGATGCACTCGGCGGCCCGGCTTTCCTCGATCATGCTGGCCCGCTTCCCGATGACAACGCCAAGTTCGGCTTCCCAGTCCACCCGGGATCTTCCGTCTACATGGATCGCGACGTCGACCCCGGGACCGACAATGGTGGTGGCTGGGGGCTTGAGGAAGAAGAACGGCTCGGCGTCGGGACTTGGCCGTGCTGTCTGCATCTCTTCGGCGTGGCCGTAGTAGTTGGCGCCCACGCACAGCACGGCCCTGGGGTAGGTCAACGGCGTGATGATCGTCGCGTCGGGCACGGCCTCAAGTGAAGCCGGGACAACGTTGTGTATCTCGGGCAGCCATCGGTTCCAATCGGCCAGCACCTCGAGAAGGGTCTTGCCCGCCAACGCCGTTGGGGCAGCACGCACGACACCGTCGGCGTAGACGCCGATCCGGGGAACGCCGTGCTGCGAGGTGGTGAACTGCACCAGCGACCACGCCGGCAACTTCACAACAGCTCCGGTGTCACAGACGTTCGGTGTATCAGAGACGTTCACGAGTACTCCTGTCTTGGTTGGGGCCGGGCTTAGAACGCTGAACCGGCCGTCAGTTCTCGGTAGAACGCGACCACCAGCTCGTCGGTGCGTTCCGCGTCGCGGCGATCGAAATGGCTGAGGGCCCGCTCGAGCACCGGTGTGGGCGTGTGCAGCTCGGCAGCGAGCTGATGGATCCAAGCCAGCGCATCGGCCAGCCCCCCAAGGGGACTCGCCGCGGGTGTGTCAGGCGCATCGAGAACACGGCGTGCGCGATGGTCGAACACCCCCGAGGACACGATCGTGCCCTTCAGCGCGGCCAGCACCTCACCGATGTTCAGGTCGGCCGCGCGTGCGAACGCCAGCGCTTCGGCGGCGACCAGGCTGTGGCCGGCCAGCAGCAGATGGGCGGTGTGCTTGGCGCGTATCCCCCGACCGAATTCCCCTAGGTAGGACACCCGCGGGCTGATGGCCTGTAGCACGGGCTTCACCCGATCGTGAGTGTCGCGCTGCCCGCTGCTGAGCAGCACCGCCTCACCGGCCTCGAGCTGGCGAGGTGCGCCACTGATCGGGCAGTCCAGTGTGCTCCAACCTATTTCAGCCATCTTCTCAGCCAGCGCACGCTTCACCGTCTCGGGCACGGTGCTCATCTCAACCCAGATTCCGTCGCGGGCTGTGGTGCTGGCGAGACCGAGATCGCCGGTCACAGCAGACATCAGAGCCTCTGCCGATGGGAGCACCGTTAACACGATCGGATAGCTGTCTGTCGCCTTCGCCGGGCTCGGGCAACCACGCCCGCCGGCTGCGAGAAACGGCGCCCGGGGGTTCGCGTCGGCGACAACCCGCGACGCGAAATCCTGCCGCCAGCAGGCGAAGTGCGATTGGCAAGCCCATCTGGCCTAAGCCCACGACAGCAACCGTGCCCGGCGAAACACTTTCGTGCATGTGCACTGGTGCGAAATCGGTCATCGTTGTACCTCTGTCGACGATCTGGTATGTACGAGAACGTATTTGCGTGCCATGCCGCGACGCTGCGACACTCACCGCCGGTGACGACCGCGCGTTTCCCGCGCAGGATTGCTTGGTCAGACGAACGTGTGTCTGTTCATTTTTTTGTCAATTGCTCGTGTTCGACGGGTAGTCCCAAGCCGCTGGCCAGCGTCAGCAGCAGTCCATGCAGCCGTTGCCGCTCGCCAGGATCGACAAGGGCCAACGCCTTGGCGTTCACCCCTGCGACCATCTGTTGTCCCCGGGCGGCCAGGGATCGTCCGTCCTCGGTGACGCTGAAGCACACCACCCGACCGTGCGTGGGATGCGGTGCGCGGACGACCAGCGCCCGCTTTTGCAGGCCGGCAAGGGCCGAGGCCATCGACTGCGGTGTCACCCCAGACCGCCGAGCCAATTCGGCCGTCGACAGATCACCGCCGCGGCTCAGCTGAACCAGGGCACCCAGCTGCACGTGGGTCAGGCGCACCGGTCGCAGCGCCCGCTCAATCTCTTGGGTGAGCGCACCGGAAATCATCCGAATGACGAACGCGATGCGCTCGGTGGGATCAATCACGTCCATACCAGATATCATAACATATATCTGGTATAGTGCAAACACTGAGCGATGCCGTGGACGAAGGCCCCATCGGTGCCGTGGCGGCCCATGATCTCGGTGGGATGGCTAATTCCAGGGCGCGTCCGGCACGGCCAGCGCCGTCGTCTATGAGAGCCATGTGGGCCCGGGTCGATCACCGCAAAACCCCGCGGCTCATGGTTTCTGGCCTCTTCGACCGGTCACCCCCACCTCAAGATAATTTTGGGTCATTGCGGTGCGGTACTTCCGGGCGGTCGCCGAAGAACTGCACTTCGGCCGCGCCGCCGAACGGTTACACATCGCACAGCCCCCGCTGTCACAGCAGATCCGCCAACTCGAGCAGGAATTGGGCGTGACGCTTGACATTGCCGGCGTGAGTTATCGACGGTTGCGGCCCCGGAACTTGGCGGTGGATCTGCTGGCGGCGTGGCTGGGGTCGGTTGAAAACCCTGTGATCCCAAGGGTTCTGCAGGTGCTCAGAGATCTGGCGCGAACGAAAAGGGGTCAGGGCTGGTAGGCCTGGCTGGTTCCCGGCAGGTGCAAAATCTCATCCCTTCCGCATGCGACCGGCCGCGGGAGCGAAGACCTGGTCTATCGCGCCTGTGTCGAAGCGAGACAAGCGCGAGGTGCCGGCGTCTAAATTATGGCCGCACAACACGGGCCGAGACTGCGATGTTGTGGCCCAGCTCGGCCGACATGGTGCTGGTTGTGGTCCGCAGTTCCTCGGTTACTTTGGCGAGCACCTCGTCGGTGGCGTGCCGGGCGGGGAGTGCTAGGGCGACGGCGAGGGGCAGGGAGTCGATGGCCGTGAACACCGGCGCGGCCACTGACGTGACCCCCGGGATCACCCCGCCGGAGGTGAGCGCGACGCCGTCTTGCCGGACGACTGCCGTAATTCGGGCGATCTCGGGGTCGGACAGCGGGTTCGGCGAGGACTCCTGCTCCGCTTGTATGACCGGCCCGGTGAGGGTCTCGGGCAGGTAGGTGAGATACACCCGTCCGACCGAGGAGGTCAGCATCGGAAGGGTGGCGCCGACCCGTACGGTGATAGGCAGGGCGTAGGAGCCGTAGTCCCAGCGCACGACGACTGGTCCGTGATCACCCCAAACCGCAAGGTTGACCGCGTGCCTGGTCCTGTCGCGCAGCCCAGGCAGATACTCCGAGGCGAGGCCGACCTCGTCCATGCGGCGCAGTGCCTCCATGCCCAGACGGCGCAGCGACGGGCCGAGATCGTACAGACCGGAGCGGCGTGACTGCGCCACCAGCCCGATTCGGGTCAAGCTCACGAGGTAGCGGTGGGCCTTGCTGACGCCCATTCCGCTGGCGGCCGCGATCTGGGTGAGGCTCATCGGCCCCATCTCCTGCTCGAGGGCCTGCAGCACGGTCATGGCCAACTCGACTGACTGGATGCCCTGCCGCGCGTCCTCTACCTCCGCCACACCCGGCATCATACGAAGCCCGGCTGCTGTCTTGCCTGGACTGGAGGGACGAGGGCGGCGAGCACGGCGCCGACCACACCGCGCACTGCGGACAGGTAGAAGTTCCATTCGACGGCGAGCTGAGCGCGAAGAATGGCCGCGCCGATGATCGCTCCGAGTCGCCGACCGCGAGCGCCCAGCCGATGCCGGGCCCACGTGGCACCCGCCGCGAGCAAATTCCTCCTAGGAGCAACCGTAGACGTGAGCGTGCGGATCCTTGTTATCGCAATACGAGGATTTGAGCGTCGGGGCAGCGGAGGGACGCATCGGTGGCGCCGTCAGCGTGAGGGTAGTGTCTGCCTTCCAGCGATCTGGGCTGGTGCTGCCGGCAGGGGTCGGCAAGGCAACAGTTAGCGCTCCCATCGTGGCGAGGACTCCGACGCCAAGCGCCGCGAAGAGCGCCTTCAAGTTGCCACGAAGACGGTGGAAGCTCATGGGATTCATCATTTCTCTCCTTGATCGAGTGTTCGCGTTGATCGAGTGTTCGCGGTATGCGGAGGTTGTCAGTGCCGTTGCGTGTCAGAGCACGCGTCGCGTGTGGTGGGCGATGGTCACAGACGATCCAGTCCCCCAAACCAATTCAGTTGAAGTAGTGAACTGTCCAAACATTGCAGTTGATCCAGTTGGTCTTGTGGCAGCCACGACCGAGGCTGATCATCTATCGGATGGCACCGCGGCCACGGCGGCGCGATTAGCACTGTGGTTTTCCGCGATCGGCTCGCACCCTCGAAAACCCCAGCGAAATTTCGCGCTGTTCATCGCGATCACCTTCCCCATCGCACCGTCTCTGCAGATCGCGCCAACTAGCAAACCTGGTGGGCGCGAGCTTTTGGTGCGGCATGAAGGCACGGGTCGGCGATAACCTGCGCTCTGAAAGAGGGTCCCGTACGTATTTCCGGAACCAGCGTGAGATTCGTGTCTGCCTTCCAGCGATCTGGGCTGGTGCTGCCGGCAGGGGTCGGCAAGGCAACAGTTAGCGCTGCCATTGTGGCGAGGACGCCGACGCCAAGCGCTGCGAAGAGCGCCTTCAAGTTGTCACGAAGACGGTGGAAGCTCATGGGATTCATCATTTCTCTCCTTGATCGAGTGTTCGCGGTATACGGAGGTTGTCAGTGCCGTTGCGTGTCAGAGCACGCGTCGCGTGTGGTGGGCGATGGTCACAGAAGACCCACTCGCTCAAAACAATTCAGTTGTTCTGTTGTTTGTCCCCGGCCCGTTTTTGGGCGAAACTATTCGAGTGCTGGAAGTCGGGGTCATAGGGTCACCGCGCCGCGGCGGCGTGACCTGTCGCCTCGCAAGTCGGCCAAAGTGTCTGTGCTGGCGGCATTCTCACGGACCTCGAGACCGCGCGGTTACCCCTCGTTCTCGCCCCCGTATGCGCCAAAGGCCAGCGCGACGAAAGTTATCGCGGCCAAACGCTCCCCATACGGGCCCGCCGACTGTTCCTTGACAGCGGTGGCCCGATGCGGCGCCGGCGGTGATGGTCGGCAGAACGATGCCCAGGCCGATACCGACAACCAGGCGCGCCGCACCGAAGAGCCAGAACGCGTGCGCCGCCGCGCAGACGAGCATGCCAGCGGAGAACAGGGTGCACCCGCCGAGCACTAGTCGGCGGGTCGCGAAGCGACGGACCATCGCTGCGGACAGTGCTGCCCCGACCAACATGCCGATGGCGACCAGCGATCCGACGGTGCCTGCCGATGCCTTGTCGGCTCCGGTTGCGCGGTCGGCCAACAACGAGGGCACCGTCGCGCCGTAGCAGGAGAGGTCGTAACCTGCCAGCGCGGCGAAGACCGCTGCGAGAGCGAGGGTCGTTCGGGAGGCCGTGCTCGTCATTGTTGACATAGCCGGTTTCTTCCTCAGCGTTCGGCCAGCGCTGAGTTCTGAGGGCGAAGGGTGTCGAGCAGTTCCTGCGCGAGAGCGGCGGGATCGGTCGAGGCGCCGAAGACGTATAGGTCGGGGCGAACGGCGAGGGCGCGCACTCCCAGCTCGGCGAACCATCGCGAGTAGGTGCCGCCGATGTCGTGGACGTCGGGGCCCAGGACCACGACGGTCACGCCGGCCTGTGCGAGCGCCGGTGCATCGACGCCCTTGGCGGTGCCGTCGATCAGCAGGTGGAATCCATCTCCGACGATCTGGTCGAGCAGGCCGCGGCGTCCGCCGTGCTCGACCACACCTTGCAGGGACAAGATCCCGCGTGCCGGGTCGTCCGCAGCGAACAGTCCGTCGCCGAGTCCCCGGAATCGGATGGCCTCGGGCGCCTCCGCGGTGGCCCGCCTCGCAAGCATGTCCCGGTCGCGCTCGGCGGCCTTCACTGGATCTCGGACGGTCTGCATTCTCCCGAGTTCGATGCCCTTTTCGATCACCGCACTGACGTGGGGTTCACGCTCGGATTTGTAGGTATCCAGGACGGCGTCGGACCAGTCACCTCGCAGCACGCGGTCGAGTTTGAAGGCGAGGTTCTGCGCGTCCCGGATCCCGGAGCACATGCCCTGTCCGAGAAACGGGGGCATCTGGTGGGCGGCGTCGCCGGCCAGGAGCACCCGTCCCACCCGCCATCGCTCGGCGATCAGTGAGCGGAAGGTGTAGGTGGCGACGCGGATGAGCTCGGCGTCGTCCGGGCTGAGCCGACCGGCCACCCGCGCCCACACCCGGTCGGGATCCCGCTCGGTGCAGAAGTCCTCTTCGACGTCGAGCATGAAGCTGAAGCGGTGGTGGTCTGGCCCCAGGGAGATGATTGACGTTGGGCTCAGGGGGTCGCCGACCTGCACGGCATGTGGCACACCGGGGTTGACGCCGGGCCTGCGGAACCGGAAATCGCAGACCATCCAGGGCTCGGCGAACCCGTAATCCTCCTGGCCGATGCCGAGTGCCTGCCGGATGAAGCTGTTCCCGCCATCGCAGGCCACGACGTATCGGGCCCGCAAGAACCCGCCGTCGACAGTCGTCAACTCAACAGCCTGCGGTGACTGCGACACATCGGTCACCGCTCGACCCAACCGCACCTGGACACCGGTGGCGCGGCAGACGTCGTCGAGTGCTGTCTCGAGGTCTGGCTGATACATCATGTACCACTCGGCCCAACCGCTGCGGCCGACCTCAGCGAACTCGTGCTCGATGAGTAACTCACCCGCGCCGTTACGCCACTCGTAGGTGCGCTGGACATGCAGCTTCGGCAGCAGCCTGTCGGCGATGCCCAGACGAGCGAACGTCCGCATCGTCTCGTCATCGAAGATCGCTGCCCGCGGCAGGTTGTAGAGGCCCTCGTACCGCTCCACAACCGTGACGGTGTGCCCGGCTCTCGCGAGCAGGGCCGCGGTGACCATTCCGACCGGCCCGTAGCCCACCACCGCGACGTCAACGGTGTTCGACTCCAGGGTGTGTTGCGCCATTTTCGGCTCCTCTTGTGATCTGGTGCACGAAACAATAGGTTTCCTTTTTAGTGAAGTCAATGCATGATAGTGAAAAGACACGTCGAGGAGGCATGATGCGCACTATCGGACTGGAAGAGCACTTCGGCACAGAGGAGCTGGCCGCCTACGGGGCCGGCACCGCCACCGTTGCCCAGCCCCAGGTGTGGGCGGAGGCCTCGCGCAGGCTGCTCGACCTCACCGCTGACCGGCTCCCAGCCATGGATGCTGCGGGAGTCGACGTGCAGGTTCTCTCGCTGAACTCGCCGGGGATCCAGGCTGAACTAGATCCGGTGATCGCCGTGTCACATGCCGCGGCGGTCAACGATCTGCTCGCCGCCACCATCGCCGAGCACCCGACGCGTTTCGCCGGGTTCGCCGCGCTGCCGCTGCAGGACCCGCAGGCAGCGGCCAAGGAGCTTGAGCGCTGCGTCACCCAGCTCGGCCTTCGCGGCGCACTGGTCAACGCCCACACCCAGGGCCGCTACCTCGATGACCCCACGCTGCGTGTGGTCTGGGAATACGCGTGCGGCCTAAACGTGCCGCTCTACCTGCACCCCGCCAACGGGTTCGACTCTGCTCACGTGCTCTCCGGGCACCCTGAGCTCATCGGTCCGATGTGGAGCTGGGGCACTGACACTGCCGCGCATGTCCTGCGGCTGGTCTTCGGCGGAGTGTTCGACGACTTCCCCGAGGCCATACTGCTGCTCGGGCACATGGGTGAGGGACTGCCCTACGCGCTGTGGCGGCTCGATTCGCGCTGGGCCTTCCACAACCACCACGGCATCGAACTCGCTCGCGGCAATCCCTCGGCCTACCTGCGGCACAATCTCTACATCACCACCAGCGGTGTGTGTGACGCGCCGCCCCTTCTCTGCGCGATGCTGGCCCTCGGCGCTGATCACATCCTGTTCGCCACGGACTATCCGTTCGAAGACATGGCCACCGCGACGGCATTTCTCCGGGGAGCGCCGATCAGCGACGCTGATCGCGCCAAGATTGCGCATGGCAACGCCGAGCGATTGTTGGGGCTGTGACGATGAACAGCACCGCAAAGGACCTCACCGAGCAGACCGTCACCGCCGCCGTCGTCGAGAGCTTCACGCACGCCGCGGACCCGCGGCTGCGGGAGCTGCTGCAGAAGCTCGTGCCCCACCTGCACGCCTTCGTCTGCGAGACCCGCCTGACGCTGTTGGAGTGGGAGACGGCGATCGAGTTCCTCACCGCCGTCGGGCAGAAGTGCGACGACACCCGGCAGGAGTTCATCTTGCTGTCGGACGTCCTCGGCATCTCCATGCTTACCGAGACGATCAACGGCGCCCGCCAGGGCACCGAGAGCACCGTGCTCGGCCCGTTCCATCTGACCGAGTCGCCGAAGCGCGCGAACGGTGACTGCATCGATCTGCTTGGCGGGAAAGTGCCGTGCGTGGTCACCGGGCGGGTCCTCGACGCGGATGGCACGCCCCTGCCCGGCGCGAGCGTGGACGTATGGCAGTGCACCGAAGACGGTTTCTACGATGTTCAGCAACCCGACCTTCAACCCACCGGTAACGGCCGCGGCCTGTTCACCACCGACGGTGACGGCGCCTTCCACTTCCGCACCGTCGTTCCCAGCCATTACCCGATCCCAACCGATGGCCCGGTTGGCGAACTCCTCGCGGCCTCCCACCGACACCCTTACCGACCTGCGCACATCCACTTCATCGCCGAGGCCTCCGGACACACTTCCCTGACCACGCATATATTCGTCGCGAACGGTCCCTACCTCGACTCGGATGCCGTCTTCGCCGTGAAGCAGAGCCTGATCGCCGATTTCAGCGAGGTCAGTGACCCGGCCCTCGCCGAGAAGTTCGGCGTCGCCGTCCCCTTTCGTATCGCGGAGATCGACCTCGTGCTGGAGGCGACATGACCGGACCTGGGGGCTCGCGCATTGCCGCACCGTCCACCCGGTTCATCTACGAGTCGCTGCCGATGCGCGTCATCTTCGGGCGGGGTCGGACCGCGGACCTGCGATCGGAACTGGACCATCTCGGCCTCGACCGGGTGTTGGTGCTCTCTACACCAGAGCAGCAGACGACGGCCCGGAAGGTCGCTGACGGGTTCGGCGGCCGGTGCGCCGGGGTCTTCCCCGGTGCGGTCATGCACGTCCCGGTCGACGTCGCCGACCAGGCTGGTCGGCTCGCCAGTGAACTCGGCGCCGATGGATGTGTCGCTGTCGGTGGCGGCTCGACCATCGGCCTGGGCAAAGCGATTGCACTGCGCCGTGGCCTGCCGATCATCGCCGTGCCGACCACCTACGCCGGATCGGAGATGACCCCCATCTGGGGCGTCACCGAACGCGGCGTCAAACACACCGGTCGCGACCGGATCGTCCTGCCCCGCAGCGTGATCTATGACCCCGAGCTGACGACGTCGCTGCCCATCGGTCTGTCTGTGACCAGCGGACTGAACGCGGTCGCGCACGCCGCTGAGGCGCTCTACGCCCCGGACACCTCCCCGATCCTGGACCTCATGGCCGAGGAGGGAGCCCGGTCTATCGTGACCGCGCTCCCCCACATCGTCGAATCCCCCACCGATCACGACGGCCGGGCCGACGCCCTGCGCGGGGCCTGGTTATGTGGCGCGGTGCTTGGCGCGACCACAATGTCCCTGCACCACAAGCTGTGCCATATCCTCGGCGGCACCTTCGGTCTCCCTCACGCCGAGACCCACACCGTCGTGCTGCCCCATGTGCTCGCGTTCAACTTGCCTGCCGCCCCCCACGCTGCGGCCGCGCTCGAACGCGCGCTCGGAGACGCCGACATCGCCGGCGCGTTGTGGGACTATGCCCGGGACCTCGGCGCCCCAACCTCATTGCGCGAACTCGGCATGCCACCCGACGGAATCGACGAGGTAGTTCGGCAGGCGATCACCGTCCCGTATGCCAACCCGCGAGAGACCAGTGCAGCTGCGATCTCGCAGCTCCTCCTCGCCGCACAGCAGGGGCTGCGACCGACGTGATCGGGGACGACCGCCGCCGCGATACGCATGCCCATCCATGGTGCCGTGACGTTCGGAGCGGACGCCGCGGCGGCGGTCATGTACGCCGTCCTATTGGAACGGGCGTGTCGCACAGAGCTATTGGCCGCCGGCGCTGGCGGTCCACGGCTCTGGTCCGACGAAAACGAGACACACTTCAAACGTGAGCAGGTCTGGAATCGACCTCAGCTGGAAGCCGGATGGCACTACCTGCTGCGCAAGGCCGGGGTCGCGAATGCTGAAGCAAGTGGAGGCATGCCGAACGGCGCACAGGTGTGCTGACGCTTCACTGCATCAGCATGAACCGAGGCAATCAGTGTCACGGTCGTCACCACATCCCTCACGCGGCTGCTTGTGGCGGGCTGCGGTCAACAACACTGGCAGTCCGATAATGGATCTCGCGAAATGAGCCGTACATGACCGACGATCTCGTGCGAGTCGTTCACGGCGCCCGCAGGCCACACGGCTACACGCTCGCAACCGGCGCTGGCGTCCTGTGCATCGATAAGTACGGCCTACCTGATCTAGGGGGTGTGCTGTTGTTCGTTTCCGGTGCGACAAGTGCGCTTTGGTGTCATCCTCTGGACTGTCCGCAACAGGCAGGCGTCCGTACCGGCGCCGAGAGTGCCGCTGGCCGGCGTCCACATTGGTGCGCTGAGCGCATCGACGTTGACGACGTGGACTGTCGCGGCATGGGTGCCTGCGCCGTGGGGATGGTGTGCAGCGTCGGCTATCTCGACCGTCGTGTTCCTCGTGATTCATAGCGCACAGGACTGGGCGGCAAGGGTGTTGGAAACAAAAGCGCGACCGCCGAACGCACCTGTAACGCGGCCAACTAATCTTGGGTCCCAGGCCCGACCCCGATCGCAGAGTTGATTCCGATGATCGGTTCGTTATCCATGAGTTGGCGGGTCCACGGCCAGCACGCGCCAACACCACCCAGACCTGCCGATCGCCCAACGCGCGCTGCCGCCACCGCCTGTCGCCGCGTGGTGCCTGTGACTTCTCACACTGCGTGTCCAATCGCATGTCGCTGAACTGGGGTTATGCGCGGCGTCTCACGTGATGTCCACCGGGTTTTGTCTCACGTTCGTGTCCAATGTTCAGTCGCCCGCGGTGGTCGCCCGCGCTGCGATTTCTCGCACCGACATGGGGGTAACGCCGACAAGAGCATTTCGTCACGTGGATGCGCGGCCCCGTGGTGACACCGCGTCGCAGGTCATCGAGTAGCCACCGATACCGATGTGCTTGCCAGCCGCCGCAGGTTGGTTGCGAGGCCGCGTATCGAGCTCGTCACGACAAGACCAAGGCCTTCGCGACCGAGGAGATGTAGTCGTAGTGAGCTTCGGTCGACTCGAGGCCGAAGCCCATGGTCGAGATCGAGAAGTGGGTGCCGCCTGCAGCCCGCCACGCTTCGCTCTCGGCGACAAGGCTTTCGGCGCCTTGGCTGAGTGAAACGTACTCCGCTCCGAAGTGCTCAACGGACCGGTCGAGAGTGGCAAGCCGTTCGCGCATTGCTATCCAGGAGTCAACGGCGCCGTTGAGGCCGCCCGCGCCGAAGAAGATGAAGCCGTCGGCAAGGCGCGCGGCACGATCAAACGCCTTCTCACCTGATCCGCCGAGCCAAATCGGAATGGCGCGTGCGGGTTTGGGGATGAGGGCAGCTCTGTCCACCCGGTCGAACCGCCCCCCGAAGTCGACGACGGGTTCGACGAACAACCGTCGGAGCAAGTCGATCTGCTCCTCTTCCCGTGCACCGCGCGTGCGGAAGTCCTGTCCGAGGGCTTCGTACTCGACGTGGTTCCAGCCGACTCCCACTCCGAGGCGGAGTCGGCCTTCGGACAGCAGATCGACGTCGGCGGCCTGGCGGGCCACCAATGCCGTCTGCCGTTGCGGAAGGACGAGCACCCCGGTGGCCAAACCGATGCGCTCGGTGATGCCGGCGAGATAGCCGAACATGACCAACGGGTCATGGAACGGATCGCGCTCGGTGTACGGGCCGGGAAGTGGCGGAGTGCGGTTGTCGTGCATTGCGCCCAGTACGTGGTCATAGGCGAGGAGGTAGTCAAACCCCAAGTCCTCGACCGCTTTCCCGATCCGACGTACGGCATTGGGGTCTTCACCGAGTTCGATCTGCGGGTAGACGACACCAATCTCCATGGGCTCAGTCTCCTTCACTCGCTACGTCGCCGGGCGATTCCTCGGGAGATGGCTCACTCCACCAGAGCCATGTTGCCGGCGTCCATGCGCTCTCCGTAGACCCGCAAGGCGTCGGATTCGGTGCTGATCTGCTGCACCTCTGCCGGTGTCAGTTCGACGTCGAGGGCACCCATGTTCTCGTCGAGGTGCTCGATGTTACGGGTGCCGGGAATCGGGACGATGAACGGCTTCTGCGCCAGCAACCAGACCAGAGCGATCTGGGCCGGGGTCGCGTTCTTCGCCTTCGCCCATCGAGTCAGGAGGTCGACGAACGGCTGGTTGGCCCGCAGGTTCTCCGGTGTCCAGCGCGGGAAGGTGGCCCGCTTGTCGGTGGTGGCGTCGAATCGGGTGCCGGGGTTGATCTTGCCGGTCAGGTAGCCCTCCCCGAGCGGACCCCAGGGAACGAAGCCGACGCCCAACTCCTGGCAGGTGTCCAGCACGCCGTTGCGTTCGGGTTCGCGCTGCCACAGCGAGTATTCGGTCTGCACCGCCGCGACGGGGAGCACGGCGTGCGCGCGTCGGATCGTCTGCGCTCCGGCTTCAGAGAGCCCGAAGTGCAGCACCTTGCCCGCGTCGACGAGTTCCTTGACCGCACCGGCGACCTCCTCGATGGGCACGTTCGGATCGACCCGATGCTGGTAGTAGAGGTCGATCCGGTCAGTGCGCAGGCGGGTCAGTGACTCCTCGACCACCTTCTTGATGTGGTCGGGTCGGCTCAGCGGTCCACCGGCCCCTTCGACGTCGAAGCCGAACTTCGTGGCGATGGCCACCTGGTCGCGGAACGGTGCAAGTGCCTCTCCAACAAGGGTTTCGCTGGTGTACGGACCGTAGACCTCGGCCGTATCAAAGAAGGTCACGCCGTGATCGTGGGCAGCGCGGATCGTCGCGATGCCCTGACCTTTGTCAGCTGGGGGTCCGTAGTTGGCGCTGATGCTCATGCACCCCGCGCCGAGTTCGGAGACCTCTAGGTTTCCGAGTTTGCGATTACTCATTCTGCTTTGACTCCTGTTGTCGATCTGCGGGGTTGCGGCGGAGCACGCGGCCAACACCAAGGGGCCAGCCATGACTCCGGCACCGATCAGGGCTGCACGGGTCATGAGGGTGCGGCGACTGATCCCCCGGAGGTCGTCCTCGTGAGTCACGTCGGGTGTCTCCTCCACGTCTCGTCAGCCCGGTCTCGGGTCTGCACCCAGACAACCGGAGGCCAGACGATCTAGGCAGGGGCTGCGTATCCACGTACTGCCAGCACACCCCACCGAGGGGCGGGCGGCCGTAGCCTCAAGGGGTGGACGGCAAGAGCGAGATACGGGAGTTCCTCGCCACCCGGCGCGCCCGAATCACCCCACAACAGGTCGGACTGGCCACCTATGGCCGTCGCCGGGTCCCCGGTCTGCGCCGCGAAGAAGTCGCCGTCCTGGCCGGAGTCAGCACCGACTACTACGCGCAACTCGAACGCGGCAACCTGGCCGGGGTCTCCGACAGCGTGCTCGACGCCATCGCCCGCGCCCTGCACCTCGATGAAGCCGAACACGCCCATTTGCACGACCTGGCGCACACCGCCAACACCACCCCGAACACGCGCCGCCGCGCCACCCGGAAGCAACAGATACGCCCCGTCGTGCAGCGCATCCTCGACGGCATCACCACGATGCCCGCCATCGTCATGAACGTGCGCCTGGACCTGCTGTCGGCCAACCGGCTCGGTTACGCGCTGTACTCACCGGTGTTCGACGACGACCCGGCACGTCCAGTCAACCTGGCCCGCTTCACGTTCCTCAACCCGCACGCCACCGGGCTTTACCCGGACTGGAACCTTGCAGCGGACACCACGGTGGCCATGCTGCGCACCGAGGCTGGCCGCCATCCTTATGACCGGGAACTGTCCGACTTGATCGGCGAACTGTCAACTCGCAGTGACACTTTCCGCAACCGTTGGGCGGCCCACAACGTGCTGCTGCACCGGTCCGGGACCAAACGCTTCCACCATCCGGTGATCGGCGATGTCAGCTTCGCCTACGAAGTCATGGAACTCTCCGCCGACACAGGACTGACCCTCACCGCTTACAGTCCCGAGCCCGGCAGCTCATCCCACGACTCAGTTGCCCTACTGGCGAGCTGGGCCGCGACCCTCGACGAGCGTCCGCAGGACGCTAGCTCACCACACCGCCGTCCCTAAGCTGCGCGAAAGCCCCCGTACTACCTGCTGCAACGACTCAACCAATCTCGGGCATACGCCCTGCGGTAGCAGAACCGTTTCGTCACGGTGACGTCACGCACGCCCCGCTGTCGGGGCTGCTGATCCCGATCGCGAGCACAACTTGTTGTCAACGCCGATGCTTTCGTACGCCTCACGCGCGCTGGACTGCCAGCGCCCTACACGTCATCAGACAAGCCTGATGAGCTGGGCCTCCCCTATTCGTTACGCAGAGGCGTCGGCGGAACCACCGTCTCGACCAGTCCTGTGTCGACGTCGTAAACCAGTCCAGAGACCAGGAAGTCGCTGCCGTGCAGCGACTCCATGATCACCTCGACGTCGGCGCGCACGGACGAAATGGGGTCAGTGACCGACTTCGCCGGGAGCTGCTGGGTGGGGATTTCGAAGTACTCGGCGAGCAGGTCGGGATAGGGTGCCAAGTCGGTCATCCCACAATCGGTGTGATGCAGAATCACGAGATTCCAGATGCCGGGCACGTGGGTGTCTGCGTTGGCCTGTCCGACCTTGCTCAGCATTGCCAGCGTGCGCAGAGTTGCCGGGGTGATCCGGCCGCCCACGTTGCGGATAATGGCGGCTTCACCGTTGTCGAGCCCGAGCACGTGGCCTGGGTCAACGCGTGGATCGACGCATCCGATAACCATCATGTTTCCGCGCGGGTTGATGGTCAGCCCTGAAACGAATCCTTTGGAAGCGAATGCGGCGTTGCGCTCGGTCAAGTCTTGTGTGGTGGTCATGGATTCTCCATCCTGCCGGTGCGATGCCCGGGTTCGACCGAGCTCGGTTGGTCGTGACGTAGATGTCCGGGCTGGGTCATCCAGCCCGGTGGAACGTCTACGGAGAGCGCCAGGTGGACGAAGCGGGCGATGGCGGCGGTCTTGGCCCGGTCCGGATTCCATTGCAGTTTGTAGTGGAGCAGTTCGGCGGGCGATACGGACAGCGCGACGGTATTCGCGCTCGGCTCGGCCAGAGCAGCGGTGGTCAAAATCCAGTCGACGGCGGGTTGCTTAGTCCATCCGATGGCACCGAGGTCGCTCGTGTCAGTTCGACGGTCGGTGGTGCGATGGCGGTGTTGGTGAGGGCCTGCCGTTGCGCCGATGCCCATGCGGGGAAAAGGGATTCGTTCGGAAAACCGAGGCGGTCGTGGGCCAGATCGGCAAATGAGACGCTGTCTCGCGTGGCGAAGCGATGAGTCGTCCGCAAAGCCACCATGAATGTCTCAGCGCAGAAGACCTCGCCGATGACGCCGGGCGGCTCTGACAGCAGCCCGCATGTGATGGCCACGTCGACCGTGCCTTCGGCGATTGCGTTGATCAGATCGGGCTGCCACATCCTTCGCACCTCGAGGGTGATGTCTGGTGCCCGCGACTGCAGTGCTGCGGCAAGGTGAGGCGCAAGCACTGGCACGACTGGTGGTGTGATGCCGAGGCGAACCGTGCCGCCTCGCCGCTGGCGACGCGGCGCACCGCGGCGTTGGCGGCAGCGACGTCGTCGAGAATCACTTTTGCGCGCCCGAGGAGTTCGAAGCCGGCTCCGGTCAACGCGACTCTTCGGGTGGTGCGTGTCAACAGCGGCGTGCCCACATCGCGCTCCAACCGCTGGACCAGCTCGCTGAGTGTCGGCTGAGCGATCCGCAGTCGCTCGGCGGCGCGCCCGAAGTGCAGTTCGGTGGCTACCGCCACGAACGCCTCCAGCTGGCGCAACTCCACTGGTCAACAGTACGGGCAACCGGGCGGCACTGCGACGCCTATTGATCGTGATGAGCGATGAATGCCATCGGATATTGCCGCTTGTTCCCACGCCGCGATAGGCGCACGGTAAGCCAAGTCGCTCAACGATTTTCACCGGCATGTTGCTGTGACATCGCTGTGAGGAGTAGCCATGGACGCCCTATTTGGGATGCTCGTCGGTATTCAACGCCGGCGCGGCGTGTTGATCACCGGTCGGCTCAAGCGTCGCTTCATGGGTGGCGACCCACAGGGTTTCACCATTACGGCGACCTGATCATGGCCGCCCCGAGGCATGCACGCGACTTATCCAGCGAGAGTTCCGACTCAGCGATGTGGTCATTTTCCATGAAGCGAGAGCAGTGGTCACGCGCCCGCCTGCGGAATCGACGAGATGCCCGACAGTGG
>Ga0207693_10002227_pt1 | contig 16886 bp, 17 predicted proteins | sample LARL81metaG_FD_184347 | JGI IMG/M metagenome (GOLD analysis project Ga0207693, IMG submission 184347) | Corn, switchgrass and miscanthus rhizosphere microbial communities from Kellogg Biological Station, Michigan, USA - LAR L8-1 metaG... | ecosystem: Host-associated > Plants > Roots >...
GTGACGCCGTCGGTGTCGAAGCGCTCGAGCAGCAGCTGCGACGTCTTGCGCGAGGTGCCGAGCAGGTCGCGGAAGCGCGCCAGCGTGATTCGCTCCGTGGCCTCGAGCTCGCCGACCAGCAATTCGCGCGCCTGCGCGTACGCACCGGACGAGATCGCGTACCCGTCGCCGACGCGGACGAGCCGGCCACGTTCCTCGAGGAAGCGGGCGAGCTCCGGGCTCTCGACCTTCACCGGATCGAGCCCGAGTTTCGCCTCGAACTCGGTCGCCTCGTGCTCGCGTTCGCCGAGTGCTCCCTCGGAACCGGGACGGTAGAGCTTCGCGCCGCGGCGCTCGAGCCCGAGCCGCGCGACGACTTCCGGTGCCCAAGCGTCCGTCGGCGCCGGGATACCCGGGTCGAGAGGATCGGCCGCGTCCAGCCGCCGCTCCAGATCCTCACGGAGCTCGCCGAGCCATTCCTCCGAGTACTGCCATGCTCCATTCGCGTCCCGGGTCGGAGCGTGGACGAGGACTTCGCCCCGTGCGCTGCGCTCGAAGCGCTCGAGATCCGCATGGCGCGGCGGGGAGGGATCGACGATCCGTCCGCCACCGACCGTCGTGCCTGCGCGCAACACCACGCGGTCGCCGCGCGCCGCGACAACGGGCGCATCGAGGCGAAGCTGCGCGAACCGTCCGGCACGAACCACACGTGCAAGCATCGTCGCGGTGCCGTGATGGACGAGCACGCGTGGTGGAATCGGCGCGAGCTCCTCGAGCTCGACATCGAGTCGGTAGCTCGCGTTGTAGGAGCCGCGCTGGACGAGCACGTCTCCCCGTCCGACCTCGCTGCGCTCGACGCCGGGGAGGGCGACGGCCACGCGCTGTCCGGCCTCGGCGGCTTCGACGTCACGGTCGTGCACTTGCACGCTTCGAATTCGCACATCGCGGCCCTGCGGCTCGACGCGCAACACGTCGCCGCCGCCGATTCGCCCGGACCAGAGGGTGCCGGTCGCGACGGTGCCGATTCCGCGCAGCGTGAATACGCGGTCGACGTACAGCCGCGTCGGTGCGTCATCGCGTTCCGTCTGCACGGCCGCGCGTGCAAGCGCGGCCCGAAGCTCGTCCAACCCCGCACCCGTCTTTGCGCTCACGGCTACGACCTCGACCGTGGGAGCGAGCTCGTGCGCCTCTGCCACTGAGAGCTCGACGGTCTCGGCGTCGACTGCGTCCGCCTTGGTGACCGCGACCACGCCGCGCTCGACACCGAGCAGGCGCAGGATCGCCAGATGCTCATGCGTCTGGGGCCGCGCGCCTTCCGCCGCGTCGATCACGAGCAGGAAGAGATCGATGCCGGTGGCGCCGGCAACCATGGTGCGAACGAAACGCTCGTGACCGGGCACGTCGACGAGCGAGAGGCGGCGCCCGTCGGGGAGCTCGAGCGGCGCGTAGCCGAGGTCGATCGAGATTCCCCTGGCCTGCTCCTCCGGCAGGCGGTCCGTGTCCTTGCCCGTCAGCGCCCGGACGAGCCACGTCTTGCCGTGGTCGATGTGACCGGCGGTCCCGACGGTCAGCGGCACCGGCGGATCGCCTCCGCGACCTCCTCGATCTCGTCGTCGGCGAGCGTGCGGCAGTCGAGCAGCGTTCGGCCGTCGCGAACGAGTGCGATCACCGGCGGGTCGCACGCCCGCAGCTTCGCCGCGAGCTCCTCGCCGACCGCGCAGGCGAAGCTCGGCAGCTCGGTCAGGGGAAGCGCCCCGCCGCCCGCTCGCGCGACGGTCTCTTCGACTTCGCCGTCGACGAGCTCGGCGAGCCGGGTTGCCCGCGCGCGCACGGTCTCCGGTGACTCGCGCAGCATGCGAACCACGGGAATTTGTTCGGGCGCATCGATCGCGACAGCCAGCGTTGCCTCCAGTGCGGCCAGCGTGAGCTTGTCCGCCCGCAACGCACGTTGCAGCGGGTGCCGGCGCAGCTTCTCGACGAGGTCTGCGCGCCCGACCACGATCCCGGCCTGCGGCCCTCCGAGCAGCTTGTCGCCTGAAAAGCACACGAGATCGGCGCCGGCCGCCAAGCTCGACCGCGGCGTGGGCTCGTCGCCGACGTCGACGAGTGCCCCGGACCCGAGGTCGTCGACGAGCACCAGCTCGTGCCGTCGAGCCACCTGCGCCAGGTCTTCGAGGCCGGGTTGCTCCGTGAAGCCGACGATGCGGAAGTTCGACTGGTGCACACGCAGGAGTACTGCTGTGTCCGGACCGATTGCCGCCTCGTAGTCGCTCGCGCGCGTGCGGTTGGTCGTCCCGACCTCGCGGAGCCTGGCGCCAGACCTCTCGAGCACATCAGGGATGCGAAAGCCGTCACCGATCTCGATCAGCTCGCCGCGAGAGACGAGCACGTCACGTCGTTCGGCGAGCGCGGCGAGGGCGAGCATCACCGCGGCCGCGTTGTTGTTGACGACGAGCCCGGCCTCGGCGCCCGTCAGTCGCCGAAGCATCGTCGTGACGTGATCCTGCCGTGAGCCCCGCCCGCCGGCGGCGACGTCGTACTCGAGGTTCGAGTACCCGCGCGCGATGTCACGGATTCGATCGAGCGCCGCCTCGGCAAGGGGCGCACGGCCGAGGTTCGTGTGGACGATCACCCCGGTTGCGTTGACGACGCGGCGCAGATGGGGTGCACGCGCCGAGTCGATCTCCTCGTGGAGGCGCTCGGCGAGGTCGCCGGGCCGGCCGCCCGCTCTGATCTCTTCGCGTGCGCGGGCGAGCACGATGCGTGCGGCCTCGACGGCGAGCGGGTCGTCGCTTCGCCGCGCCAGTTCGTCTACCGACGGCAGGTCACGCAACTGCATGGGCGAAGGCTACTGCGCGTCCGCTTTGACGGGCGCGGCTGGGGTTTCGGCGGAGCGGCGCTCGTAGCGGTCGCGCACCTGGGCGACGGCCTCGTCGAGGTCGTCGGTGACGTACAGGAGGTCGAGATCGTTGGGAGAGATCATCCCATCCGCCAGCACCTCGCCTTTGATCCAGTCGAGCAGCTCACCCCAGTAGTCGCTTCCGTACAGCACGACCGGGAAGTGCAACACCTTTCCCGTCTGAATCAGTGTCAGCGCCTCGAACAGCTCGTCCGCGGTCCCGAAGCCGCCCGGAAAGACGACGAATCCCTCGGCCACCTTTACGAACATCGTCTTGCGCGCGTAGAAATGACGGAACGTCAGCGAAATGTCGAGGTAGGGGTTCGGCGACTGCTCGTGCGGTAGCTGGATGTTGAAGCCGACGGAGAGCCCACCGCCTTCCTTCGCGCCACGGTTGGCGGCCTCCATCACGCCGGGGCCACCGCCGGTCACGACTGCCCAGCCGAGCTCGGCGAAACGGCGTGCTGTTGCGCGTGCCTCCTCGTAGAGCTCGGTGTCCGCATGGATTCGCGCTGAGCCGAAGATCGTCACCGCCGGTTGCACGATCCGGTCGACGGCCTGAAAGCCCTCGCGGAACTCCTGTGCGATAAGGGCGATGTCCTGTTCGAGATCCTCGGTCTTCTCCTCGGCGGAGAGGATCCGTCTGTCTTCCATCAGAAGGTTCGAGGCACGTGTGTCGCGTGCATCCCGAGCACGAGGAGGATCGCGAGGCCGAAGTAGAGCACTCCGACGATGAGCCGCTGGTGCGGCTTGACGCGGTAGTACTCCTGCATCTCAGGATGATCACGCATCTTCCAGCGGCGCCAGAGCTCTGATGCCGAGAAGAGCAGGATGATGATCAGGATCGGGTTCGGCTTCCAGATCACGAGGCCGAGAAGACCGAGAATGCCGACGAGCCACAGCGCGGGGTGCAGCGCGGCGGTGACACGGCCCCCGTCGAGCGGGACGACCGGGAGTAGGTTGAAGAGGTTGATGAAGAAGCCGAGGAAGGCGAGGGCCTTGAGCGACTGCGAGTCATAGGCGACGCCGACGAGATAGATAGCTAGGGCGCCGGCCGAGCCGAGCAGAGGGCCAGCGATCGCGAGCTTCGCCTCGCGCCAGGCGTTGTGCGGCATTTCCTTGAGCGTGATCAGCGCGCCCATGAAGGGGATGAACAGCGGCGCCGTCACCGGAAGCCCCTGTCGCTTCGCCTCGAGCACGTGACCCATCTCGTGGACGAACAGCAAGACGACGAGGCCGATCCCGAACCACCAACCGCCGATCCACACGTACACGGCAGCCGACACGAACATCGAGAACAGGAACTTGAACTTGAGCAGGACGACGCCGAACTTGGCCAGGAATGCCCCGATCGCCGCGATCGGCGCCCAGAGCTTCCGGAGGAATCCACGCCAATCGAAGCCTTTCGGCTGGATCGGCTCGTACTGGCGCCACTCCTGTGGGTACTGCTCCATGTCAGCCATTGTGCCTATCGGTATCGGCTCGAAGACGGCGATTCACGAGCCGCGGCCGATCCACTCCTCGCCGCCCTCATAGAACTCCTTCTTCCAGAGGGGTACGTGTTCCTTCAGCGTGTCGATTGCGTCCTTGCACGCCGCCAGCGCATCCTGCCGGTGGGGTGCCGAGACGGCGATCACGACGCTCGCCTCCCCGATGTCGACACGGCCGGTGCGGTGGTGGATCGCGATCTCGCAGAGGTCGTAGCGGCTTTTCAGCCCGTCGGCGACCTCCGCCATGACCTTCTCGGCCATCTCGGCATAGGCCTCGTAGTCGAGGTGCAACACGGTGCGGCCACGCGATTCGACGCGCGTCGTGCCGACGAAGGTCGCGATCGCGCCTGCGCGGTCGTCACGGACTTCTTCGACGACCGCATCGAGCGACAGCGGCTCGCTGCTGAGGCGGAAGGCTCCACCGGAGACCGGTGGAATGACGGCGACCTCGTCACCGTCCTCAAGGCGCTGGTCCTGCTCGGCGTACTCCTTGTTCACGGCGTACAGCAGACCCGGAGGTTCCTCGCCCAGGCCGAGCGCCGGCCAAACGTCGCCCACGGTCGCCGTGCCGTCGAGCTCGCGCTCGCTCCAGCCCGCGCGCTCGCGTAGACCCGCAAAGAGGCGCACTCGCACGGCCACGGAGGTCAGGCTAGCGCCACCCCTGCTACCTTGTCCCCGCAAACCAGGACGAGTACCGGTAGCGGTTTCCAGCCCTTCCACTACTTGTTCGTTGAAAAGGCAGGAGGACGCAAAAGTGGCAACCGGAACCGTCAAGTGGTTCAACGATGCAAAGGGATACGGGTTCATCGCCCCCGAGGACGGCGGCAAGGATCTCTTCGTGCATCACTCAAACATCGCGGGAGACGGCTTCAAGTCGCTGACCGAGGGTGCCAAGGTCGAGTACGAGTCGCGCGAGGGCCAGAAGGGCCCTGAGGCGATCAACGTCACGCCTCAGTAAGGGACACGCAGTCGCTGAGAAAGAACAGAAGATCGAGCTCGACGGCGAGGTCGTCGAAGCTCTGCGGAACGGCTATTTCCGCATCGCCCTAGAGGGCGGACACGAAACGCTCGGCTACACGGCTGGAAAGATGCGGCGCTACAGGATCCGCATCTTTCCGGGGGACCGCGTGAAGATCGAGCTCTCACCGTACGACCTCAACCGCGGCCGGATCGTCTACCGCTACAAGTAGCGGGCGCGCCGGCCGCGTACGATTGCGGCGTGGCCACCACCGGCGACGAGCGTCGCACCGACTCGGACATCGAGATCAAGCCGGTCTACACGGCTGACGACGCGCCCGCGGACGTCGAGGCGCCCGGCGAGTTCCCGTTCACGCGCGGGCCGTACCCGGACATGTACCGCGGGCGGCCCTGGACGATCAGGCAGTACGCCGGGTTCGCGTCGGCGGAGGAGACGAACCAGCGCTTCCGTTACCTGCTCGAACGCGGCCAGACCGGTCTCTCCGTCGCCTTCGACCTGCCGACGCAGCTCGGCTACGACTCCGACGACCCTCGCGCTGTGGGCGAAGTCGGGCGCACCGGGGTCGCGATCGACTCCATCGCCGACATGGAGCTGCTGTTCGACCAGATTCCGCTCGACGAGGTCTCGACGTCGATGACGATCAACGCGCCCGCTGCGTTGCTGCTCCTGCTCTACGAGCTCGTCGCCGGGGAGCAGGGAGTTTCCGGCGAGCAGCTCCGCGGCACCGTGCAGAACGACATCCTCAAGGAGTACATCGCGCGCGGGAACTACATCTTTCCGCCACGGCCATCCATGCGGATCACGACCGACCTCTTTGCCTACACGGCGGAGCACATCCCGAAATGGAACCCGATCTCGATCTCGGGGTACCACATCCGCGAGGCGGGCTCGACCGCCGTGCAGGAGCTCGCGTTCACGCTTGCGAACGGGATCGCGTACGCGGAGGCCGCCGTGGAGGCAGGGCTGTCGCCGGACTCGCTCGGTGAGCGGCTCTCGTTCTTCTTCAACGCGCACAACCACTTCTTCCAGGAAGTCGCGAAGTTCCGGGCGGCGCGACGACTCTGGGCGAGGATCATGCGGGAGCGCTTCGACGTGACGAATCCGAAAGCTCAGGCACTTCGCTTCCACGCGCAGACGGGCGGCTCGACGCTCACGGCCCAGCAGCCGGAGAACAACATCGTCCGGGTCGCGATCCAGGCGCTCTCCGCGGTCGCGGGTGGTGCGCAGTCGATCCACACGAACGGCTACGACGAGGCGCTGGCGCTGCCGTCCGAGCGCGCAGCGCGAATCGCGCTCCGCACGCAGCAGCTGATTGCGCACGAAGCCGGCGGCACCGACACGGCCGACCCGTTCGGCGGCTCGTACTTCATCGAGGCCCTCACGGACGAGCTCGAGGCGAAGGCGTGGGAGCTGATCGAGCGGATCGATGAACTAGGGGGTGCGGTGTCCGCCGTCGAGCAGGGCTTCGTGCAAGCTGAGATCGAGCAGGCCGCGTTTCGCTGGCAGCAGGAGGTCGAGAGCGGTGAGCGCGTGATCGTTGGCGTGAACCGGTTCACCGAGGGAGAGGAAGAGCCGATCGAGCTCCATCGCCTCGATCCGGCGGCGGAGCAGCGACAGCTCGAACGGACCGCACGCGTGCGCGCGGAGCGGAACCCGGCCGACGTGGAGCGCGGAATGGAAACGGTGCGCGACGCGGCGCGCGGTGAGGGCGACCTGATCGTCCCAATGCGTGAAGCGCTACGCGCCCGCGCAACGGTTGGGGAGATCTGCAACGCACTCCGAGACGAGTTCGGCACGTACGACTCGCAACGGTGAGCAGCCGGGCCTCGCCGAAATCGTCCTCGTCGCCGACGACGTTCCGCTAGCTGCCCGCTTCTATGACGCTGGTTGACTTGTTCCGCGACGCTGCGATATATCGGTCGTGAAATCGATCCTAGGAGGGCCTGATGTCGTCGCTCGCTTCCGCTCCAACCCGCAGTTTCGGGCGTTTGCTACCACCCTGGTGGCTGTTCCTGATTACTGGTATCGGCTGGACGGTCGTCGCGCTGATCGTGCTGCGCTTTGACTACAAGTCGGTAAACGCCATCGCGATCCTGTTCGGAGTCGTCGCGATCGCCGCCGGCATAATCGAGGTCGCGATGACGTTCATCGCCGCCGGATGGTGGAAGTTGCTCTATGGAATTTTGGCGGTTGTCTTCATCGCCGCAGGGATCGTCTCGTTCATCCACCCGGGCGATACCTTCCTGGCACTGGCTGCCGTGATGAGCTTCTTCCTCGTGATCGCGGGGACGTTCGACATCATCATGTCGATCTCCGCGCGGCACGAGATCGAGGTGTGGTGGCTGCAGTTGATCGGAGGCATCATCGAGCTCGCGCTCGGGTTCTGGGCGGCCGGTTACTACGGGCGGAGCGCAGTCCTCCTCGTTGCCTGGGTCGCCGCGTTCGCCATCATTCGTGGCGTCAGGGACATCGTGACCGCGTTCCGCGTGCGTGAAGTCCAGCACGCAGATGGCCCCCCACAGCCCGTGCGGGCCTGAACGACGAAAGCCCCGCCGAGGCGGGGCTTTCCGTCCTTTACGTGTGGCGATGCTGCTCTAGTCGCGCTACTCGTCCGCTCTGGCCGGGCTGACGGTATTCATGAGCGCCGGCCCTGCGCCGACCCGCGCACGAACCTAGGGCCGGGCGCAGTCGCGGTAGGGTGCCGCCCGGTGACCGGCGGGTGACGGTCCGGTTACGCCGACGCGCCCGAGTAGTGCCGCAAGCCGAAGCGCCAGAACCAGCGAGTTAATCCGAACAGCGCCACGGCGAACACGACCGAGACGACCAGCGTCCCCCAGTGCAGTCGTGAGGTGATCGCCTGCGCGGGAACGGTGACGGCAAAGCCGACGGGGATCAGAAACGTGACGCTGAAGCGGAGCCAGGTGGGATACACGCCGATCGGCCAGCGGCCGGTCTGGTAGATCCCCTCGAAGAGCTCGAGCACGTTCTCCATCCGGACGATCCAGAACGCGCTCGTGGTCACGATCAGCCAGAAGCAGTAGACGAGGACGATGCCAATGCCGAGTGCGAAGGCGAACGTCAGCGCATCCACGACTCCGACCGAGTTCTCGATTCGCGTGAGTCCGACGATCAGGAGGGTCAGGCCGGTGAGGACCTCGACGCTCTGCCAGATCTGGAACTGGCGCACGCTCACGAGAACCTGCGAGTCCGCGGGCTTCGTTAGGGCATAGTCGAGCGTCCCCTGCTGCACGTCCTGCATGAGCTTCTCCATGTTCGGCTGGATGAAGGTGTGGATCAGGCCGCCGAGCAGGATCTGGACACCGAGGAGGCAGAGCAGCTCGGGCTCCGTCCACCCATTCAGCTCGGCCGTATGCGAGTAGACGAGCGCGAGCATGATCAGCCCGGTCCCGGCCTGGATCAGCGACTGGAAGAGCTGGAGGAAGAAGTTGACGCGGTACTGCAGCTCGTTGAGCACGCCCACCTTGAAATAGAGCAAGCCGACCCTGAGTGCGTTCATCCGCCCACCGCCGAGAAGCGTTTGATCGCCGCGGTCCACGCGAACTTGAAGAGCACATAGCCGATGCCGATCCAGAGCACCTGCACGCCGAGCCCAAGCATGAGCGAGGCGGGGGACATGTGGCCGACGAGCACCTCGATCGGAAAGCCGAACGTCCACTTGAACGGCAGGAAGTTCGCCAGGGTCTGAACCCAGCCGGGCATCAGCTGCAGCGGGACGAGGCGGCCCGACAGCAACAGCTCCGTCGCCATGTAGAGGTCGAATACGGCCGCGCCCCTCGTCGTCCAGAAGTTCAGCATCCCGATCACTCCCTGGAACATGCTGCGGATGAGATAGGCGCCCCAGATCGCGAAGACGAAGACGACGATCTCGAGCGGGGTCGGATGGAGGTCCGGCTTGAACACGAGCGACAAACCGATCGCAATCGGCACCCAGAGGCCGATCACCACGAACTTCCAGCCTGCGAAATAGGCGAGGTCGTAGTGAAGGATGTGCATCGGCCGGAGGAGCTGTCCCGAGAGTTGACCCTCGCGAATGCGCCACTCCCAGAACGGCGCTCCGAAGACGATGTTCATGTTGCGAACGAGCGTCCAGACGATGTAGTACGCCGCGAACTCGCCGGCGGTGATTCCGTTGACCGACCCGCCGTGCTGGTCCGCAATCGTCGTCCACACCACGAGCTGGATCACCGGCTCGGCGATCATGCCCAGCATGTAGAAGTAATTCGTGACGCGGTACTGCAGCTGCTCCGCGACAGCCGTGCGCATGGTCGTCAGGTAGAAGTCGAGCAGCGAGCGCCAGCGGCCTTCCTCCCGCAGTTGCGCGACGGGTAGTTCCGCGGCGTCGACGCTCATCGCTCTTGTGCGAAGACGAGCTCGATGACGTCCTCGATCGGCGGCTCCTCGATCGTGAGGTCGAGGACGTCGTGATCGTTGAGCAGGCGGGCGGCCACGCGCGACGTCTCCGCCTTCGGGACGCGTAGCGTCACGCGGCCCTCTTCGCGGTGGATGATCTCGCCGTACTCGTCCAGTGGAGCGTTGCCGTTCTCGAGCACGACGCCGATGGTCTTGTATGCGGCGAACTCGTCGCCGAGGCTCGAAAGCGCGCCGTCGAAGAGGATCCGGCCGTGGTGGATCACGATCACGCGCTTACACAAGGCTTCGACGTCGGCCATGTAGTGGCTCGTCAGCAGGACGGTCGCGCCGTGGCGGAGGTTGTACTCCGCGACGAAGGTGCGGATCCGTTTCTGCATCGTCACGTCGAGGCCGATCGTCGGCTCGTCGAGAAACAGCACTTGCGGGCGATGCAGCAGCGCAGCGACGATCTCGACCTTCATGCGCTCGCCGAGTGAGAGGTTGCGGACGGGCTTGCGCACCAGGTCGCCGACGTCGAGCAGCTCGATCAGCTCGTCGCGCATCTCGAGGAAGTCCTCGCGCCGCAGGCGGTAGATGGCGCGGTTGAGCTCGAAGGAATCGAGTGCCGGGATGTCCCACTGCAGCTGGTTGCGGTTGCCCATCACCATCGTCATCCGGCGGAGATAGTCGCGCTCCCGGCGTGATGGGACGTGACCGAGTACGCGGGCTTCGCCGCCCGAGGGATAGAGCAGGCCGGCGAGCATCTTCAGGGTCGTCGTCTTGCCCGCGCCGTTCGGGCCGAGAAAGCCGACTACCTCCCCCGGCGCGATCTCGAACGAGATGCCGTCGACGGCACTCACCTCACGGTTCTTGCGGCGCACGAGGCTCTTGGCGGCGGCGCGCAGGCCCGCCTCGCGCTCGGGCACCTTGAAGATCTTCGTAAGCTCGGAGACATGGATGATCGAAGCCGGGTCCGACACGGCGCTCAACCTATCTGCCGATGAGGATCCTGCTCGTCTCGCAGATGTATCCGGGTCCGTTGGATCCTGATCTAGGCGTGTTCGTCCGCGGACTGGAGGAGCAGCTCGTGGTCCGCGGCCACGAGGTCGAACGCGTGGTGCTCGACCGCCGAGGCGGCGGCAAGCAGAAGTACCTGCGGCTCGCGCGCGCAACTGCGGCCGCATCGCGCCGTTTCCACCCCGACGTCGTGTACGCGCACTTCCTCTTTCCGACGGGCCTGATCGGCGCGCTCGCCGGTGGCGCCCCGGTCGTCGTGACGGCGCACGGCCGCGACGTCCGCAACGTCGGCTGGATGCCCGGCATCGGCGCCGCGACCAGACTCGTCGCGCGCCGAGCTGCGTCGATCATCGCGGTGTCCGACTACCTGCGACGGGAGCTCGAGGCGAAGGTCCCGGAAGCGCGCGGCAAGATTGACGTTGTCGATTCGGGTGTCGACCTCGAGCGCTTCACCGTGGAGCTGGCACCTGCGGGCCCGACGCGCTACCTCTGCATCGCTTCCTTGATCCACCGCAAGAACGTGGTCCGACTCGCTTCCGCTTTCGAGCGGCTCGGGGAAGGGACGCTCACGTTTGTGGGCGACGGCCCTTTACGTCCGCAGCTCGAGGGCCGCGCCGGGATCGAGCTCGTCGGGCGACTTCCTTATGACCGTGTCCCCGCCGAGATCGCGGCCGCTCACGTCGTCGTGCAGCCGAGCCTGATCGAGCCGTTCGGCCAGGCCGTGCTCGAGGCGATGGCGGTCGGCCGCTCGGTGGTCGCGACGAGGATCGGCGGCCCGCCGGAGTTCGTGCCGCCTGACGCGGGCGTGCTCGTCGACCCTGCGGACGAGGATGCTCTTGTCGAGGCGCTTCGGACAGCGGCCGCGCTCCCTTGCCCGAACCCGGCTGCGCGAGCCGCCGCCGAGGAGCACGACGTCAGGCGTCAGGCGGAGAAGGTGGAGGCGATTCTCGAGCGAGCCGCTCGAGGTCCGCGAGCCTGACCTCGACGAGTGGCCGGATCGCGTCCTCGAGCCCGGCTTCCCGCGCAGCCTCGAGGGCCTGCTCGTAGCTCTGCCTCGCCTTGGCCGGATCGACCCCTTGCTTGAGTCGGTTGTCGCCCGTGACCAGGAGCTTCTGGATCTTTGCGCGCGCGGGGTCCGCGCTCATGAGGAGTCGGAACGTATGCGGCTGAGATCGATCATCTTTTCGGCGCGGCGCCGATTCTAATCGGCCGATTTCCGGTCAGGCCCCCTTCACAAATCGGCCGTAACCGGTCACATTTCGGTGGGACCGTCATGGAGGCCGCCGTCAACGCTCCGGGCAGAATCCGCGTGCTCATCGCCGACGACCACCGGCTGTTCGGGCAAGCGCTCGAAGCCATCCTCGCCACCGACGACCGGCTCGAGGTCATCGGGCAAGCCGCAGACGGGGCGGAGGCGGTCCAGCTGGCGCTGAACGTCGACCCCGACGTCATCCTGATGGACATCGCGATGCCGATCATGGATGGCCTCCAGGCGACGAAGCAGATCCGAAAGCAGAAGCCGCAGGCTTGCATCCTGATGCTGACCGGCTCGAACTCGCGTACGGACGTCGACCAGGCGCGCCAGGCCGGCGCCGCCGGCTATGTGACGAAGGACCGCATCGCCGCGGAGCTGATCGAGGCGATCGTGGAAGTCGTTCCCCGCTGATACCCTGGCCGCGCCATGCTTCAGGTGCTCGCTGTTCTCCAGGTCCTGCTCTGCATCTCCCTCTGCGGGCTGATTCTCATGCACTCGGGGAGGGACGCCGGGCTCGGCGGGATGGGCTTCACGCCGGCATCGCAGGGAGGCACGCACATCGTCGAGCGCAACCTGACGCGGCTCACGGTCGTCGTCGCGATCATTTTCGTAGCGAACTGCATCGCCCTCTTCCACGCCCTGAAGTAGCGGCGTTCTGCGCGGCTGTGGCGCTCGTCGCGGCCGGTTGCGGTTCGGATCAGGCGGTGCCTTCCTCGTCAGCGCTTCGTGCGGTAGGGCCGCCGAACGTCGCGCGAATCGCGCTAAGCGATTTTCGCTGGCCGCTCGATCCGGCGCTTGCTGCCGGACGCGACGAGTTGACGTTGGCGCGGGCTCTCTACTCGACGCCGCTTCGGACTGACCCGTCGACCGGCGCGGTCGTTCCGGGTCTCTGCACCGCGTGGACAGCATCCAACGACTTCCGACGCTGGACGTTCACCTGCCGTTCGGCTCCGGCGATCGCCGCCGCCGTGCGACGAATCAAGCACCTCGACGGCGCGCCTGCGCGCTGGCTCTTCGCCCACGCCGTGGTTTCGGCACCGTCGGCCTCGAGACTCGACGTACGGCTCGCATATCCCTGGCGCCGCTTTCCGTACGCACTGACGGTCGTCGGCGCGGCACCGCGATTCGTGCCAGGCCCATTCAGGATCGTGAGTGGCTCGCAGCGCCTCGTCGTTCTGCGCCGAGAAGGACTGACGCTGCAGGTTCAGCGGCTGCCGGCGCTCGCCGCGATGCGGAAGTTCGAACGGGGCGAGCTCGATGAGGCTCCGGTCGCGGTCGGCGACATTGTCGCCGCCAAGGCCGACTCGCAGCTTCGTGCGAGTGTACGGGCGCGAACGCTGCTTGGCATCGACCACGCCGACATCGCCGGCTGGAGCGAGCGCTTCCGCCGCGTGTACTGGGAGACCGCGAACCGCCGGGATTACGAGCAGTTGATCCCGGAGCTCGAGGGTTCCTCCGCTTACGGATTCCTCGGCGGCGAACAAGCTCGGCCCGCGGACTTCCGCAGCGCCGTGGATGCGATCCCGTCGCTTCGCAAGCTGCCGCTCTGGTTCTTCGTGCCGCCGGACCCGGCGCTGCGAGAAGGAGCAAGGCTTCTGTACGCACAGTGGCGCGATCTCGGCCTCGGCCCGATCTTCTTGCGTAGCGGACCGGAGGCCAAAGTGAATGCGGGCATCCAGCGGACAATCGCCGCCTATCCGCAGCAAGAAGCGCTTCCGGCCGAGCTCGTGCTACGGAACGAGCTTGGTTCGCGCCGCCTACTCCTAGACGCGCTGAGCGCGACAAGCCAGCAGCCCGAGTTGCAACGCCTCGACGACCAGATGCGCCGCCGTGCCTCGGCGATCCCGATCGCCTGGGTCGTAGATGCGCGGCTCGTCTCGCCGCGCCTCGAAGGCTGGCGAGAGGACGTCCTCGGGAACGTCGACTACTCGGTGGTCAAATCCCTGGCTTCGAGCCGACTCCGGTGACGGCGAAGCGCTCCGCTGCGATCGCCGGCGTCAGCACGCCGTACGGATAACGCTCGCCGTAGAAGTTCTGCGAGTTGACGAGTGCGGCCCCGCTCGTGAGCCCGAGCACGTCGCGGAGGAAATCGGGAACGGCGACGGTGAAGCGCAGATTGACGAGCGGCTCCGCGATCTTGCCGTCGCGAATGCGGAAGGTCCCGTCGCGCGTCATGCCGGTGATGACCCCCTCGCGCGGATGAACGACCCCGAGATAGTGCAGACGCGTGATGTAGAGACCGTCGCCGACGAGCTGCGCGAGCTCCTCCACCGATTCGACGTCCCCGGGCGACACTGAGAGCGCCGACGGCAGCGGGCCCCAGTCGCGCAGCTCTGCGGGGGGTGCGTGGCCGGTGGACTGCGCGCCGTTCTTCGACTGAGCTGCCGTCGTGCGGTCCCAGACGACTCCGCGGGCGACGCCATGCTCGACAAGCTCCACACGCTGCTTCGGCGTCCCTTCGAAGTCGAATGACTTCGGGAGTCCCCGTGGATCGAGTGCGTCGTCGTTGATCGAGATCTTCTCGTCGAAGACCTTCTCGTCGAGCCGCCCTGCGAAGTAGCTGCGCTCCTCGAGCAGCCCGAGTGCACCGAACGAGTCGTGCGAGAAGTAGTCGAGGAGGTCGGCGAACGCGTAGGGCTCGAGGACGGCGCGATACACGCCGGGCTCGATCTTCCCGCCGCCCCTGGTTCGTCGTGCCTTTTCCGCGGCCTCCTCTGCGACGAGCGCGGGATCGATCCCGCCTGCGCGCCAGGCGGTCTGCTCGGCATAGCCGGACCCGTTTTCGTCGGCGGCGACGACGAGCGCCGTGGCGTCGGTCATGCGTTGCTGGACGGACAATCCGGTGGTCGAGGCGACGGCGAGGTCCGACATCGCACTCGTGAAGAAGCCGTAGACCGGAACGTCGCCGCCTGCGTCGATTGCGGCATCCGCAAGCTTGGCCTGTTCCTCTGGGCCGAGCCGCGCTGTGTCCTCGTCGAACCCTTCGACCTTCGGCGGGTCCATGGGCGGCGCCAGGCCCGGGAAGCCGTCGTCGGGCGGTGCGCTCCGAGCAGCGGCGTGGGCGCGTTCGGCGACCTCGGCGAGCCCGTCCGCGTCGATCTTGTTCGTCGTCGCGACGCCGACTCGAGTGTCCTGCACCACACGGAGCGTGACCATCGCGTTCTCGATCAGCGTCGGCTGGTGCACCTCCGAGCCGGCGAAACGCGCGAGCCCGGAGTGCTCGACGTGCGCAACGGCTTCCGCTTCTCCGTTGACGACCTCGAGCGCTGCGTTCGCCACCTCGATCGCGTTCAAGAGCGAACTCCGACCTGGACGTCCCGGAATCGCGCCGGCGCTGCGCCGTGCGAGACATGCGCGCTTTGGCCGGGCTGGCCTTTGCCGCAGTTCGTCAACCCGTACAGGCGCCACGAGTCGCGTCCGGCGACCGCGTCGAGCGTGCCCCAGAACTTCGGAGTGATTCCCGTATACGTCGCGTCTCGCAGCATGCGTCCGAGCTTGCCGGCCTTGATCTCCCACGCGATCTGCGTGCCGAACTGGAAGTTGAGCCGCTTGTCGTCGATCGACCAGCTGCGGTTCGTCTCCATGTACACGCCGTCGTTGACGTCCGCGAGCAGGTCGTCGAGCGTTCCGCTGCCGGGCTCGAGGTGAAGGTTCGTCATGCGAACGAGCGGCATGCGATTCCAGCCGTCCGCACGCATCGAGCCGCCGTTTCCGGCGCCGATCCTCGCCGCCGTCTCCCGTGAGGTGAGGAAGCCGGTGAGCAAGCCGCCCTCGACGACAGCCGTTCGTTCGGCAAGGACGCCCTCGTCGTCGAATGCGAAGCTGCCGAGCCCGCCAACAGTCGTCGGATCGGCGGTGATGTTCATCAGGTCCGAGCCGTATTGCATCGAGCCGAGGTCATCGGCCTTGAGAAAGCTCGTTCCGGCGTACGAGGCCTCGCTGCCGTACACGCGGTCGAGCTCGGTCGGATGGCCGACGGACTCGTGCACCTGCAGGGCAACCTGGTCGCCGTCGAGGACGACTGTCATCACGCCGCTCGGGCACACGTCTGCCCGCACGAGGGCGGCGGCCTGCTCTGCGACACGCGGTGCTTCGCCGCTGAGGTCGAGCCCGTCGACGTACTCCCAGCCCATCTGAGAGCTCGAGCCGACATGCGCGCTCGGGTAGCTGCGCATCTGGAAAACACCGTCGCGTGCGGCCGCGCATTCGATCCCGGCGCCGCACTCGATCAGCTCCTGCTCGACCTCGGTGCCCTCGGAGGTGAGGAGGAGCTTGTGTTCTCTCTGTGCCCGAACCATCGCCTGGCGAACGACGATGTCCGGTCCGTTCATTCCTTCGTCCGCCGCGAGGCATTCCGCGACCTTCTCGTCCAGCGAGACCTCGAATGGGTCGCGCTCGACGGCCGTGCGGTGCGTCGCGCTCGCGGACGCTACGGGCGCGAGTTGTCTCGACGTATGCCGACCCGCGGCAGCGCGCGCGAAGGTGCAGGCCCGAAGCGCCGCCTCGCGAGCGCCTTCGCTCGAAAGCCGGCGGTCGCACGCGAAGCCCCACGCGCCGTTGACGAGGACGCGGACGCCGATCCCCTCGCTCTCCGAATCCGCGAGCCGCTCGACTCGTCCGTTCTTCGTTGCGACGAACTGGTTGCGCTTGGCGACCACCCGTGCGTCCGCGTACTCGGCTCCAGCCCCGGTCGCCGCATCGACCGCGGCTGCACAAAGATCACGCATCGGCGGAGGACTTTAGTCAGTCCTTGAGGACTTGAAACAGTCGGACCTCTTGTGTGGCCACCGCTACACTTCCGTTCCCTCGAGCGCTGGTGGCGGAATTGGTAGACGCGCTAGGTTGAGGGCCTAGTGGCCTTAAAAGGCCGTGGAGGTTCAAGTCCTCTCCAGCGCA
>Ga0207693_10002229_pt1 | contig 16880 bp, 15 predicted proteins | sample LARL81metaG_FD_184347 | JGI IMG/M metagenome (GOLD analysis project Ga0207693, IMG submission 184347) | Corn, switchgrass and miscanthus rhizosphere microbial communities from Kellogg Biological Station, Michigan, USA - LAR L8-1 metaG... | ecosystem: Host-associated > Plants > Roots >...
CCACCGGCCCGTCTGCACGGCGATCTGTGGCGCGGAAACGTCATGTGGACGCCTGACGGCGCGGTGCTGATAGACCCGGCGGCGCACGGCGGCCACCGCGAGACAGACCTCGCCATGCTGGCGTTGTTCGGGTGCCCGCACTTCGAGGCCGTGCTCGGGGGCTATCAGGCGCAGCGGCCGCTGCGCGAAGGCTGGCGGGACCGCGTCGGGCTGCACCAGCTCTATCCGCTACTGGCGCACGTCGTGCTTTTCGGCGGCGGGTACGCGGGGCAGACGCTGGCCGCTGCATCGAGCGCGTTGAGAGCTGGCAAACAACGATATGCCTAGCTTTATCCACAGGAATCAACAGCGGGTCGACGGTTACGGGCTAATTGAACGGCGACGTCAGTTGAATCGCGACGGCTGAGCCGTCAATTGAACGCCAGCCAACTGGGCAGCGCGCGCTCGCGGGAGTCGCACAGCACCTGACGGGTGTCGCAGTTTCCATCCGGTACACCCGCGCCGGCCCACATGCCGCCCGTGTCGCGCCGCAGCACGATCGCCGACGAGCCGCCACCGTCGAGCAGGATCGCGGTGTCGCTGCCGAGGCCGCGGAACAGATCCTGGATCTGGTCCGGTGTGTAGCTGCCGCCCTGGAAGACGTACATCTCGTCCTTGCCCTTGGAGTAGGCGAGCGCCGTGCGGGCTGCGCTGGGGCCGCCGTCGTTGAGCTGTCCGGTGTCGCCCGGTGCCAGCAGCCCGATACCGCTCACCGCGACGAAGCGCGCGCCCTTGTCGAGCAGGCCCTGAATCGCCGGCGATGCCGCGTCGTAATCCTGCGGGCCGCTCGGCGACACCACATGTGGTGCGCCGCCGACCGGCAGGATCATCGTGGTCAGTGCGCTCCAGCTTTCGCCTCCGCCCGACAGACCCTGCTTACCTGCGTAGGCGACAGTGCCCGTCACCGCGGCGTTGGCGCGGCCCTGCCCGCGGGTGTTGTCGACGTAGGCGCCCAGCGGAGAACTGCATCCCGTCGACTTCCACGAGCCGCCCTTCTGTCCCCGCACGTCGAAGAAGTTGGCGTTGATCGCAATCGTCGGCTGTCCGAGCGCCCGCCAGGCCTGCAGCGGCGTGTAGATCTCCGACGCCTGCCACAGCCCTTCGCCGGTGCGCGCCCGCGGATCACGTTCGCAGCGGGCCTGATAGCCGGAGTGCGAATCGACCAGGAGTCGCGGCGCAAGCCGTTGCGAGGCCGACTTGATGATCATCAGGTGTCCGCCGCTGCTCATCTCGTAGGCGCCGCCGCCCGCGTTGAGCATCGGTGCCGGTGCGCCGCCGCCGAAGTTGTAGACGAGGTAGGAGCCGCGGGTGGTCGCGATGGCATTGGCCAACAACTCGCGGCCGTCGGCGGCCCTGACGGTCGGCGCGGCCGTCGTCGCCACCCCGGCGCACAACACAAGCGCCGCGGCACACGCCACGAACCGCCCGAAGTTTGCGGGTGGAATCGGCACGGTCGCCCCTTTGCTGAGACAGCTAAACCAAGCCAACAATAATCACAAGAGACACACAGTCAACTTTGATAACACCTTTGCATCGGTTGGGAGTCGGCTGGGAGTCGCACCCTTAGCTGAGTGGATCTTGCGGGAACGGGTAACCGCGCGTCGTAGGACCTTCAGCGTGAGGAGCAGAAATGATCGGCACCATCATCGGAGCAATCGTCGTCGGATTGATCGTCGGCGCGCTGGCGCGCCTCATCATGCCGGGCAAGCAGAGCATCGGCGTCATCATGACGATCGTCCTGGGCGCCCTCGGATCGTTCATCGGGACGTGGGTCACCTACAAGGTCGGTTACACCAACTCGAACGGCGGATTCGAGTTCATCCCGTTCATCGTGGGCGTCGTCGTCGCGATCATCCTCATCGCGCTCTATGTCGCCATCACCGGCCGGCGCGGAACGCGGGTGCGTTAACGCGGTGCCAACCGGTAGACGGCATCCGCGTAGTCGTCGGTGATGTAAACCGCCCCGTCCGGTCCAGTCACCGCAGCGACCGGGCGGCCCCACCTGGAGCCGTCCTGGGCCTGGAAGCCGCCGACAAGCGTTTGCAGATTGCCGAGACCGCCGTTCTGCCAAGGAAAGAACGCGACCTCGGGTGCGTACGGGGGCTGGCGGTTCCACGAGCCGTGCACGCCGACCAGCGCGCCGTTGGCGTACGGCGCGGGCAGCACGTTCTGCGTGAAGCTCATGCCAAGGGGAGCGGCGTGCGCGCCCAGACTCTGTTCAACGGGCGGCAGTGACGCACAGTCGAGCTTGCTGCCGTCGGCGTTGGTCTGTACGTCGCGGATGAACGGCAGGTTCGCGGGACCGCCATCGGGATTGCAATAGGGCCACCCTAATTCGCGTCCACGCGTCAGGCGGGCAACGGCCTCCGGCGGGTGGCCGCTGACATAGTCAGGGGTGACTTCGCGAGATTGCGGGTTTGCGACGTTGTCGCGGTTGTTGACCGCAGTCCACACCGAACCGTCGGGCGCGATCGCCAGACCCGTCCCGTTGCGCACGCCGGTCGCGAACGGCTGAGCGGGCCCGCCGCCGGGCGGGATCCGCATGATCGTGGCGCGCGGCGGGTTCGCCGTGCGGTCGTCGGCGGTGATGTTGCCCGTCGAGCCGATGGAGAAGTACACCGCGCCGTCCGGGCCGACGGCGACACTCTTCAGCGCGTGGGCGTACGCGCCGCCCAAATCGGGACTCCTGGCGTCCGGCAGGCCGGCCGCCACGGTGCGGCGATTAGTCGCTACGCCGTCGGCGTAGTCGTAGGCGTCAACCTGATCGCTCTCGGCGATGTAGAGCGTGTTGCCCGAGAACGCCAGACCGTGTGGCTGATCCAGCCCGTCGAGCGGCACCGACAACCGAGTGCCTGCTCCGCTCGGCTCGAGGCGCAGCACCTGCCCACTGCTCGGCACGGAAACCAGGAGGCTTCCGTCCGGGGCCCACGCGGCCAGCCTGGCCCTGGGGACGCGGGCCCACACCGACAAAGACCAGCCCGCCGGCACCAGAGCCTGCCGCGGCTGGTCGAACGGCGCCTGGGCCAGGTCCGGATCGACCTGCACGGTCACCGGGACGAGGCCGGCAGCGGTCGGTGTCGGCGACAGCGTTGAGGTCGTCTGGTTGGAGGAGTTTGTTGAGCAGGCCGCGACCAGCGCAATGCCGATCAGTGCGACTCCAATTCGCTTACGCAGCAGCCAAACCCGCATGCATTTCCCAAACCAGAATCTCCGAGGGTTCGGTGGCGGTGACGCGTTGACCGCCGGACGCGGTGAACCGCACCGCGTCGCCTTCGCGCAGGGGCCCCGCCCCCTCCAGCGTCACCTCACCACGGGGGATGAACAAGTGCAGATAGGGAGCCTGCGGTAATTCGACGCTGTCGCCTGGCGCCATCCGGGCACCGTGCAGCGCCGCGTGGCGGTTGCGGATCGTGATGGCCGTTTCGTCGCTGTGTTCGGGCATGCCCGACGCGATTGTCACCAGGCCGCCGCGCAGCAACTCGTCGTCGATCTCGAGCTGTTGGTAGCCAGGGGAGATGCCCGACTCGTCGGGGACCACCCACATCTGGACGAAATGCACTGGCTCCCGATGGGATTGCTCGCCGGTCAGGGTCCACGAGTCGTTCTTCTCCGAATGCAGAATGCCGCGGCCGGCCGACATGCGCTGCGCCAGGCCGGGGTATATCACGCCGGAGTGCCCAGTGGAGTCCTGGTGTACCAGCGAGCCACGCAGCACCCAAGTCACGATCTCCATGTCGCGGTGGGGATGGGTCTCGAATCCAGTGCCTGGCGTGACTATGTCGTCGTTGTTCACCAGCAGCAGGCCGTGATGGGTGTTATCGGGCTGATAATGGCTGCCGAACGCGAACGAGTGCTTGGAGTCCAGCCAAGAGATCTTCGTCTTCGCGCGATCGTCGGCACGCCGGATCTCGACAGTCGGTGTGTGCATGTGTTCACCTCTCGATTGGCCAGCCTATGTGGGCGGCATTGACCGAGACAACATAGATGATGTGTCATGTATTCCATGTGGCTGACCGATGAGCAACAGCAGATCTGGCGGGGACACCTGGAGATGGTGAGCCGGCTGCAGACTGCGATGCACCGCCAGCTGCAGCAGGACTGTGAACTGTCGCTGTCGGACTACGACGTTTTGGTGGCGTTGTCCGAACGGGAGCCGCAGCGGATCAACGACCTCGGCGAAGCGCTGGCGTGGGAGCAGAGCAGGCTGTCACACCAGTTGCGGCGGATGCGCGGCCGCGGTCTGGTGGACCGCCACGGCAGCGGCGATGACCGCCGAGGTGCGACCGTAGAGCTGACCGATGCCGGGAGAGCGGCGCTGGCGGCCGCCGCGCCGGGACACGTCGAACTCGTGCGTTCTGTCGTGTTCGACGGGTTGAGCGCCGCGCAGTTGCGCGCGCTCGGATCGTGGGTCGAGCTGGTTACCAGTCGGCTTCGCTGAATTTGATCACGCCGCGGATGTTCTTTCCGTCCAGCATGTCCGCATACCCGTCGTTGATGTTCTCCAACGAATACGTCGTGGTGACCATCTCGTCGATCTTCAGCAGGCCGGATTTGTAAAGGCCGACAAGTTTCGGCGTCTCGACATGTGAGCTGCCACCGCCGAAGATGTTGCCCTTCAACGTCTTCTGCAACATGGTGAACAGGAACAGGTTGAGCTTGACGTCGACGTCCATCATCGAGCCCATGCCCGTCACCACGCAGGTGCCGGTCTTGGTTGTCAGCGTCAACGCCTCTTCGATGTACTCACCCTTCATCTCGCCGACCGCAATGATGGTCTTGTCGGCCATCACGCCGTAGGTCAGGTCGATGATCGGCGCGATGGCCTCGGCCATCGACGGGTAGACGTGGGTGGCGCCGAACTTGATGGCCTGGTCGCGCTTCCACTCGTTCGGGTCGATCGCGATGACGTTCCGGGCGCCGGAGATGACGGCGCCCTGCAGCGCGCTCATGCCGATGCCGCCAACACCGACGATCACGACCGTCTCACCGGGCTGCACCTGGGCGACGTTGGTGGCCGAGCCGAAGCCCGTCGGCACCGCGCAGCCCATGATGGCGGCGGTCGCGAACGGGACGTCTTTGTCGATCTTGACGACCGAATCCTTGTGCACGGTCATGTACGGCGCGAATGTGCCGAGCAGGTTCATCGGTGATACCTCGGTGGCGCCTGCATGCACCCGGCTGGTGCCGTCCGCGATGGCCTTGCCGCCGAGCAGTACGGCGCCGCGGTCGCACAACGAGCGGTAGCCCTTCAGGCACGGCTGACATTCACCGCAGGCCGGGATAAAGGCGAGGATGACGTGGTCGCCCTCCTCGATGCGGGTGACGTTCTTACCGACCTTGGTGACGACGCCCGCGCCCTCGTGGCCGCCGAGTGCGGGCAGGCCGATGGGGGTGGCTCCGGTGGTCAGGTGGTAGTCCGAGTGGCACATGCCTGCGGCGTGCAGCCGGATCTGCACTTCATCGTCGACCGGGTCGCCGACCTCGATCTCGTCGATCCGAAATGGTGAATTGAGCTCCCAAAGCAGAGCCCCCTTGGTCTTCATGAGTCGCGATCATAGAACACGTTACAAAATACGCGTCACCTAGTAATCTGACCTGGTGTTATCCTTCGCTAGACTTCATCGTCCGACGAATGGCCACTTGTTCACTTTGGCGGTTCTTAGTGTCATACCTGGCCACTCACGGCGGGCGCTGTGGATAACCGGTCGCTCACGCGCCGAAGTTGTCGCACCGGGCCCACATCGTGGGCGCGTGAACGTGAGAGCACCGAGGCGCTCCCACTCGGCGCGGTCACTAGGCGGGGCCTGCGCAGCCGCTACAAGCCGGTGTCGAGTGGCTAGTTATTGCACGAATGTTGGACGATCGCGTGGCATAAGTGGCCACTCGACGACTAGAGGGAGGCGGGCAGGCCGAACTTCTCGAACAGTGAGGTGTCGAGGAACGCCACGACATGCGACACCCCGTCGGGCTGGATATCGAGCACGTGCAGCTGGAACGCCTCGTGCTTGCCGCTCTCGCGATTCAGCATGTACAGCGCCGCCGCCAACTGTCCGTTGGCGGTCGTCCGGATGAAGCGCATATCGCCCGGCCCTTCGGCGGGGCAATGCACCCGGGTCAGCGTGACGATCGCTTCGGGCCCCTGATACCACCCGTCGAACGGAGGCATTTCCCAGATCGCCTCGTCGGTGAAGAGCTTCACCAGCTCGTCGATGTCATAGGCCTCGAACGCCGCGATGTAGCGGTCCAGCAGGTCCCGGGTCTCCGGTGAATCCGGCTCGGCCAGCGGCTCGTCTTCACTGGGGCCGACCGCGTCGAGCTGCGCGCGCGCCCGCTGCAGCAGGCTGTTTACCGCGGCCGTCGACGCACCGATGGCCTCGCCCACCTCGGCCGCCTTCCACTGCAGCACGTCGCGCAATACCAGCACCGCCCGCTGCCGCGGCGACAGATGCTGCAGCGCCGCCACGAACGCCAGCCGCACCGACTCCCGGTGACCGACGATCGTCGAGGGATCAGCAGGGTCATCATGTTGATCCGGCAGCGGCTCAAGCCACGGCAGTTCGTTGCGTTCCACCAGCTCACCCGCCGCATCCGAACTCGGCGCGCCCAACCCCGTAGGCAACGGGCGGCGCTGCCGTGAGTCGAGCGCCGTCAGGCATGTGTTGGTGGCGATCCGGTACAGCCATGTCCGCAATGAGGACTGGCCCTTGAACCCGCTGTAGGCCTTCCACGCCCGCAGATAGGTTTCCTGGACCAGGTCCTCGGCGTCATGCAGTGAACCGGTCATCCGGTAGCAGTGGGCAAGCAATTCACGCCGGTGAGGTTCTGCCTTGAGGAGGAACTCGTCATCGGTTTCGTGGGCGAGGACGGTCACGTGGCCGAGCTTACGCAGACCGACCGACACGCACTCGCTACTCTCCCCTGATGGCCACTACCCGCAAGGAACGCAGCTTCGATGGTGTCGGCGGCGTGCGGATCGTCTACGACGTATGGACACCCGATATCGAGCCGAAAGGGGTCGTCGTGCTGGCGCACGGGTACGCCGAGCACGCCCGTCGCTACGACCACGTCGCGCAGCGGTTCGGTGAGTCCGGCCTCATCACCTATGCGCTGGACCATCGCGGTCACGGCCGTTCCGGCGGCAAGCGGGTCTACCTGCGCGACATCTCCGAATACACCGACGACTTCCACACCCTGGTCGGCATTGCCGCCGCCGACCACCCCGGGCTGAAGCGGGTCGTGCTGGGCCACAGTATGGGTGGCGGCATCGTGTTCGCCTACGGCGTCGAGCATCCCGACGACTACGCCGCGATGGTGTTGTCCGGCCCGGCCGTCGACGCCCGGGACGCCGTGTCGCAGGTGATGGTCTTCACCGCCAAGCTCTTGGGCAAGATCACGCCAGGCCTGCCCGTCGAACAGTTGCCCACCGATGCGGTATCCCGCGACCCCGAGGTGGTGGCCGCCTACAACGCCGACCCGCTGGTCCACCACGGCAAGCTGCCCGCCGGCATCGCCCGCGCGTTGCTGGGCGTCGGCGAGACCATGCCGCAGCGCGCGGGAACCCTGACCGCGCCGCTGCTCGTCGTGCATGGCGAGCAGGACAAGCTGGTCCCCGTCGACGGCAGCAGGCACCTTGTCGAATGCGTAGGTTCCACTGATGTGCACCTGAAGGTCTACCCCGAGCTGTACCACGAGGTGTTCAATGAGCCCGAACGCGCCTTGGTGCTCGACGACGTCACGTCATGGATCGAGGTTCGCGTTTGAAACGCATTGTCGTTCTTGCCGTTTCGCTGGCGCTGGCGCTGGCTGGCTGCTCATCCGGTGACCAGCATCCCTGGGTCGACGACGACGTCAGCTTCGACGCCGACGGCCTGACCATCCACGGCACGTACCGGCACCAGCACGACGCCGGGCCGGGGCCCGCGGCGCTGCTGATATCCGAAAGCGGGCCGACCGACCGCAACGGCGACAACGCGGTCGTCGGCCCCATCGGCAATATGCGTCAACTGGCCGAACAGCTTTCAGACCAAGGCGTCGCCAGCCTGCGCTACGACAAGGTCGGTACGGGCAAGACCGGCCTCGGTCCATACCAGAACCGGCCGAATGACGTCGTCAGCGCCGTCTACACCACCGGCGCCGGCGCTGCGGTTCGGTACCTCGCCGATCAGCCCGGAACCGATAAGGCGAAGATCTCGGTGTACGGCCTCGGTGAGGGCATCATCCATGCGATGACGCTGGCGACCGATACCACGCCCGGCGCGCCAAAGATCCACTCGCTGGGCCTGTTTCAGCCGCTTTCCGGCCGCTACCTCGACATCATCACCAATCGGGTGCGCGGCGACGCGAGTCCCCAGACACTGGATACGTGGCTGGCGGCCGTCGATGAAATCCGGACCAAAGGCACCGTGCCCGACAAGTTGCCGGAGGGGCTGAACGCCATCGTCAACCCTGGCAACGTGAAAGCCGTCGCCGAGGCCGACAAGATCGACCCGGTGGCGCTCGCGGCGAAGGTACCCGCAGGCACTCCCGTCTTGTTGACGTGCTCGGACACCGACAGTCAGGCCAAGTGCGGAACAGAGCAGCCCCTGATCGACGCACTCAAACACACCGCGCTCAAGGTCGTCGAACTAAAGGGCGTCAACCATGTGCTGCACGACGATCCCAGCGACAGCATCGCCAACCTCACCAAGCCGGCACCGCTTTCTCCACAGGTGGTCACGGCGCTCGACGTCTTTGTCGGCCAGTAGCCCTAATCTGGCGACATGACTTTCGAGCGAGAAGCAGGGCGTTTCGCCCGCCCCCGGGGCAGGGGGACGAATCGCGCATGACTGACGACAAGATGCTGGCGCGTATCGCCGCGCTGCTTCGCCAGGCCGAGGGCACCGACAACCAACACGAAGCCGACGCGTTCATGGCCGCCGCCCAACGTTTGGCCACGGCGACGTCGATCGACCTCGCGGTCGCCCGTGCACATTCGGACAAGCGCACGAAGGCGCAGACGCCGGTGCAGCGCACCGTCACCATCGGCAACGCCGGTACCCGCGGGCTGCGCACCTACGTGCAGCTGTTCACGGTGATCGCGCACGCCAATGACGTTAAGTGCGACGTCGCGTCGAACTCGACGTTCGTCTACGCGTACGGTTTCGCCGAGGACATCGACGCCATCCACGCGCTGTACGCCAGCCTGGTGCTGCAGATGGTGCGGGCGTCGGAGGCCTACATCACGTCGGGAGCGCACCGGCCGACGCCGACGATCACCGCGCGGATCAACTTCCAGCTCGCGTTCGGCGCGCGCGTCGGTCACCGACTGGCCGAGGCGCGTGAGCAGGCGCAGCGCGAAGCCACCAAGGGCCGCAACAGCCGTCCTGGTACCGCTATCGCGTTGCGGGACAAGGATCTCGAGCTGAAGGACTTCTACCGCGAGACGTCGCCGGCACGCGGCACGTGGCGGGCCACCGGCGCGACGGCAGGATATTCGTCAGCAGCACGACGCGCGGGCGACAAAGCCGGCCGGAGGGCCCGGCTGGGTAACAGCCATGAGTTGGCCGGGGCCCGCTCCGCATTGGAGACGTGACGCCACGCGACACGCAGCGGGCAAGGGTCTATGCCGCTGAGGAATTTGTACGGACGCTGTTCGACCGCGCTGCCGAGCGCGGCAACAACGTCGTCGAGTTCTTCGGCACGCAGCTGACCCTGCCGCCGGAAGCGCGGTTCGCGTCGGCGCCCTCGGTACAGCGTTACGTCGACAACGTACTGGCCCATCCCGCCGTCCGGGCTCGCTGGTCGGCCGCAGGCATGCTGACGGTCCGGGCACGACGCGGGGCCACCGCCGCCCACTATGAACGCTTCGATGACGGTGCGGCGATCGCGGTGCCCGACGGTCGCTCGACGTGGGCATTGCGCGAGCTGGTGGTGTTGCACGAGATCGCCCACCACCTGTGCGACGCCGAGCCGCCGCACGGTCCGGAGTTCGTCGCGACCTTCTGCGAACTCGCCGAAGCGGTGATGGGCCCCGAGGTCGGCCACGTGTTACGGGTCGTATACGCCAAAGAGGCTGTGCGGTAGCGTTTGTCGCGTGGCGGAGCCGGATCCGATGGCGCTCGACGAGCTGTTCAACCGCGTGCTGCAGACGGAGGACGATGCGCTGACGTCGGCGCGCGAGGCTGGTACAGCCGCCGGGATGCCGGCGATCGAGGTATCCGCCCAACACGGAAAGCTGTTGTTCATAGTCGCCACGGCCATGCGCGCCACGCGGGTGCTCGAGATCGGCACGCTCGCGGGATACAGCACCATCCAATTGGCCCGCGCCGTCGGTCCTGGCGGCCAGGTAGTCACGCTCGAATACGAACCCAAGCATGCCGAGGTGGCGCGGGAGAACCTGGCGCGCGCCGGGGTCGACGACCGTGTCGAGGTGATCGTCGGCGCCGCGCTGGACACGCTGCCGACGCTGGCCGGCCGTGGCGAAACGTACGATCTGATCTTCATCGACGCCGACAAGGAGAACAACATCGCCTACGTCGAGTGGGCGATCAAGCTCGCCGCGCCGGGCTCAATCATCGTGGTGGACAACATCGCCCGCTCCGGACGCGTCCTCGACCCGACGGCCGATGACCTGCAGGCCCGCGCCGTGCGCGACATGCTGGAGATGATGGGCGCAAACCCGAGGCTGGAGGCGGCGGCGATTCAGACGGTTGGCACCAAGGGCTGGGACGGCTTCGCCGTGGCGATCGTCAAGGAACCGGTCGAGTAGGAGCGGGCACCTCTCCCTGCCCAAACCGCCCGTTTCGGAGCGGGGGAGTGTCAAGATATCGACGTGGGCGACAGCGGGGAAGTCTCCGCCCACACGGCGGCGCCGACGGAGTGCGCGGCGTGTGGCACTGAACTGCGGGCGGGCGCCAAGTTCTGCGACGAGTGCGGCACGCCCATCGCGATGGCGACAAAACCGGCCGAGTACAAGCAAGTGACCGTGCTGTTCGCCGATGTGGTGCACTCGATGGAGCTCGCTGCGACGCTCGGTGCGGAGCGGTTGCGCGAAGTCATGACGGAGTTGGTCAACCGGTCGACGCAGGTCGTGCAACACCTGAGCGGCACAGTGGACAAGTTCACCGGCGACGGCGTCATGGCCGTGTTCGGTGCCCCCGTCGCGCTCGAGGATCACGCCGTTCGTGCGTGTTTGGCCGCGCTGGAAATTCAGGATGAGGTGGCGCGGTTATCCGCCGAAGTCGAACACCATGACGGCGTTTCGCTGCAGGTGCGGATCGGCCTCAACTCCGGCGAAGTGATCACCGGCGAGGTCGGCTCGAAGGGGCTGGGCTACACGGCGGTGGGCGAACACGTCGGGATGGCCCAGCGGATGGAATCGGTGGCGTCGCCGGGCACAGCGGTGGTCAGCGAATCGACAGCGCGACTCATCCAGGAGGTCGCGGTGGTTGGCGACCCCGAGATGGTGCATGTCAAAGGAACCGACCAGCTGGTCTTGGCACGGCGGTTGCTGTCGATGGCCGTTGAACACGAACACCAGCGCCGTCACGACCCGAAACTGGTCGGCCGCATCTGGGAGCTGAACAACATCTCCTGCGTTCTTGACGAGGCGATCGCTGGCGCCGGTTGCGTCGTCAACGTGGTGGGGCCGCCGGGAATCGGCAAGAGCCGCATGGTTCGTGAGGCTGCGGCGCTGGCCGCGGACCGCGGTGTCGAAGTGTTCACCACTTACTGCGAGTCCCACGCCAGCGATATCCCCTTCCACGTGGTTGCGCCGTTGTTGCGGGCGGGCTTCGGGGTCAACGGTCTCGACGCCGTAGCAGCCCGGACACACGTCCGCACCCTGGTACCTGACACCGATCCCGAGAATCTGCTGTTGCTGGATGACCTGCTTGGCATCGCGGATCCCAACGTGGCGCTACCCAACGTCGACGCAGGCGCCCGCCGGCGCCGAATGACCGCCCTGGTCAACGGTGCGTCGCTGACGCGCGAGGAGCCCGGCATCTATGTGATCGAGGATGCGCACTGGATCGACGAAGTCAGTGAGTCGATGCTTGGCGACTTCCTGGCGGTCGTCCCGCAGACCCACTCGGTCGTGCTGATCACCTATCGCCCCGAGTACGAAGGTGCGCTGGCCAGGGTGCATGGCGCGCACACCATAGCGTTGCGCCCATTGAGCAATACGCAAGCCGCAGAGCTGATCGGTGAGTTGCTGGGCCTGCACCCATCGCTTCAGGGACTGGCCGACCTCATCGCCGAACGGGCCGCCGGTAACCCCTTCTTCGCCGAGGAGATCGTGCGCGACCTCGCCGAACGCGGCGTCCTGCGCGGCGAGCGAGGCGCGTACAAGTCGAGCGGCAACGTCGGAGAACTTGGTGTGCCACCCACCCTTCAGGCCACTATCGCCGCACGCATCGACCGACTCGACGAAGGCGCCAAACGGACGCTGAGCGCCGCGGCGGTGATCGGGATTCGGTTCGGCTCGGACCTGCTGACCAGCCTGGGAACCGATGTGGCGCTCGGCGAACTGGTCGACGCGGAACTGATCGATCAGGTGATGTTCACGCCGCGCGCCGAATTCGCATTTCGTCATCCATTGGTGCGCAAGGTGGCCTACGAGTCGCAACTGAAAACGGACCGCGCCGAGCTGCACCGCAGGCTGGCCGCGGCAATCGAGCAGCGCAACCTAGAGTCGCTCGACGAGAACGCCGCCCTGATCGCCGAGCATCTCGAGGCGGCAGGAGATCTGCACGAGGCGTTCGCCTGGCATATGCGGGCCGGAACTTGGTCGACGAACCGCGATATCACCGCGGCCCGGCTCAGCTGGCAAAGGGCACGGCAGGTCGCCGACAGGTTGCCGGACAGCGATCCGGACCGGCTCAGGATGCGGATCGCACCCCGGACGCTGATGTGCCTGAGTTCCTGGCGGGCAGGTGGGCGCCTTGCCGACACCGGTTTCGATGAACTTCGCGAACTCGCGGGTGACGGCGACGACAAAGTATCGCTGGCCATCGGGATGGCGGGGCAAGCGTCGGCCCTGCTCGTGCACGGCTGCTATCGCGAGTCCAGCCGCCTGGCTACCGAATTGATTGGTCTGATCGAGTCACTTGGTGACCCGACGCTGACGGTGGGTCTGCTGTATGTGGCGCTGGGTGCCAAGTATCAGGTCGGGGAGGTAAAGGAAGTCATCCGGCTGGCGCAACTGATGATCGATACCGCCGACGGCGATGCCCGCAAGGGCGATCTCATCATCGGGTCGCCGATGACCACCGCGATCATGCTGCGCGGTCTGGCGCGCGCTTGCCTGGGGGACCCGGGATGGAAGGACGACGTCGACCGTGCCACGACGATGGTCCGCGACTTCGACCCGACGATGCGTGGCTTGATGGCGTTGTACAAGTACAGCGGCCTGGGGAGTATCACGCTGCCCGATGCGACGGCACTGCAAGAGACCGCCGAACTGCTCGAGGTCACCGAACGGTCCGGTGACGACCTCGCCTTGGCATGTGCCCGATTTGTTCGCGGCCTGATCTTGGTTAGGCAGGGCGGCCCCCAACGCGCGGAGGGATTCGAGTTGTTGGCGCAGGCTCGTGAGTCCGCAGCGCGGGAGCGCTTCACGATGGCGGTGATCGAGTTCATCGACCTCGAAGTCGCCAAGGAGAAGGCAGGTACCGGCGACGTCGACGGCGCAATCGAGATCGCCCGGGCCGTAGCCGAAGCAGAATTCGACAACGGTGAATCGATCATTCGAGCGCCGGCGGTCAGAGTTCTGGTGGAGTCGCTGCTCCAGCGCGGTGCCGACGACGACTTGCGGGAGGCGCAGGCAGCGATGGACAAGCTTGCGGCGATCCCAACCGATCCGGATTTCGTGGTGTACGAACTGGCGTTGTTGCGACTGAATGCGTTGCTTGCCCGGGCAAACGGCGATGAAGCCGGCTACCGCGATTACGCAGACCGCTATCGCCGAATGGCGACATCGCTTCGCTTGGAAGGGGAGATGGCGCTCGCTGAGGCCATGACCTGAGCTCATCGCCGGCGCAGCGGCTATCCAGTTCGTCGAGCCGTCGAGGCTCGGCCTCAAACCGACGGACGCGGTGACGATCTGCGCGCGGCCGGGGTCGAGTGACATTCCTGTCGACGTCGGCTGGCTCGTCCATCATGTCCGCTCGACGCGCGACGGCGTGGAGATGCGGTCACGGTTCTGGATGGACGGACGGCGCCCCACGCTGCGAGTTGGAAAGTCGTTGGCGGACAGGGCGCTTCGGCCTGTCGCGGCTCGTCAATTGCCCGACCCGCGCGACCTCATGGTGCACTGCGCGCAGGAGATGAACCACCTCGCGGGCTTCCTGCCCGCGCTCTACGACAGCTTCAGTGACACCTGTCCGCCCGCGAGCGACCGCAAATTGCCACGCGACGCCGGCGTGTCACGTACAGACACGGCCGCTCGCCGACTGAGGACTAGCCGCAGACCGCACCGCCGGCCGCCGAACCGACCAGCTTGGTGTACTTGGCCAGCACGCCGGTGGTGTAGCGCGGCGGCGGTGGCTCGAAACCCGCCTTGCGGGCTTCGAATTCGGTCGGATCGACAAGCACGTCCAGCGTTCCCTTGGCCACGTCGAGGCGAATGCGGTCACCGTCGGCAAGGAACGCGATCGGCCCGCCATCGACGGCCTCCGGCGCGATGTGTCCCACACACAGCCCCGTGGTGCCGCCGGAGAACCGGCCGTCGGTCATCAGCAGCACATCCTTGCCGAGGCCCGCGCCCTTGATCGCGCCGGTGATGGCGAGCATCTCGCGCATGCCGGGTCCGCCCTTGGGGCCCTCGTAGCGGATGACCACGACGTCGCCCGCGGTGATGGTGCCGTCTTCGAGAGCGTCCAGCGCAGCACGCTCGCGTTCGAAAACCCTTGCGGTGCCTTCGAACACGTCTGAGTCGAAGCCGGCCGACTTCACCACGGCGCCCTCCGGCGCCAGCGTCCCGCCCAGAATCGTGATGCCGCCGGTCGGGTGAATCGGATCGGACAGCGCCCGCAGCACCTTGCCGTCAGGGTCGGGCGGCGCGATGTGCGCGAGGTTCTGGGCCATCGTCTCGCCGGTGACCGTCAGGCAATCGCCGTGCAGCAGACCGGCATCGAGCAGAGCCTTCATTACGACGGGCACACCTCCGATGCGGTCGACATCCGTCATCACATGCTGCCCAAAGGGTTTGACGTTGGCCAGATGGGGAACCTTCGAGCCAACTGCAGTGAAGTCCTCCAGCGTCAGCTTCACTCCTGCCTCGTGCGCGATGGCCAGCAGATGCAGCACCGCGTTGGTCGACCCGCCGAATGCCATCACCACCGCGATCGCGTTCTCGAACGCTTCCTTGGTCAGAATGTCGCGTGCGGTGATGCCGCGGCGCAGCAGTTCGACGACGGCCTGACCGCTGCGGCGCGCGAAGCCGTCGCGCCGGCGGTCGGTGGCCGGCGGGGCTGCGCTACCTGGCAGCGACATGCCCAGCGCTTCGGCCGCTGAAGCCATCGTGTTGGCGGTGTACATGCCGCCGCAGGCACCCTCGCCGGGGCAGATCGCGCGCTCGATCGCGTCGACGTCCTCGCGCGGCATCAGTCCGCGTGAGCAAGCGCCGACTGCCTCGAATGCGTCGATGATCGTTACCTGACGCTCGGTGCCGTCGGACAGCTTCGCGATGCCGGGCAGGATCGAACCGGCATAGAGGAAGACACTGGCCAGGTCCAGCCTGGCGGCGGCCATCAGCATGCCCGGAAGCGACTTGTCGCAACCGGCCAGCAGCACCGAACCGTCGAGGCGCTCGGCCTGCATCACCGTCTCGACGCTGTCGGCGATGACCTCGCGGGAGACAAGCGAGAAGTGCATGCCCTCGTGGCCCATCGAGATGCCGTCGGACACCGAGATCGTGCCGAACTCCATCGGATAGCCGCCCGCCGCGAACACCCCGTCCTTGACGGCCTTGGCCAGCCGGTCCAGCGACAGGTTGCACGGGGTGATCTCGTTCCACGACGACCCGACACCGATCTGCGACTTGGCGAAGTCGTCGTCTTCCATGCCTACCGCGCGCAACATCCCCCGGGCGGCGGCCTTCTCGAGGCCGTCGGTGACGTCGCGACTGCGGGGCTTTATATCGGGGGAGTCTGAGGGCATCGTTCAAGTATGCCTTCGGCGTTTGACCCGGCCAAACCGCTATCAAATACCCCCACGGGGTACCCTCGGATCATGGCGTCGATGACTCGTCCACTAGCACCGCTGGTCGCGTTGACCGCCGCGCCGTTCTTGTCGTCGTGCAGCACTTCGGCGTCCGACAGCCACGCCGATCACCCGCAGACCGTCATCACCGGGCAACCGGCCGGCTACAACGTTGACGATGTCGCGTTCGCCACCAACATGATTCCGCATCATCAGCAGGCAGTGAATCTGTCGGCGATGGTTCCCGACCGCTCCACCAACGCCGGCCTCGTCGGACTGGCCAACCAGATCTCGGCCGCGCAGCAGCCGGAGATCAACATCATGAAGGTGTTCCTGGTGCAGTGGAACGAGAACCCCGACACCAACTCCGGCCATGCCGGCCACGGCAGCACCACGCAGGGCATGGTCGACGCGGCGACGATGACGAAGCTGGAGTCGCTGAGCGTCGAGGAGTTCGACAAACTGTGGCTGGCGTCGATGATCAGCCATCACCAGGGCGCGATCGAAATGGCCAAGGCCGAGATCGCCAACGGCGACAATGTGGATGCCAAGGCGCTGGCCACGAACATCGTCACCACGCAGGAAGCCGAGATCGGCCAGATGAAGCAGATGCTGGGAGGCTGAAATGACTGCCGACAGTGCCAGTCCGCGCGACGTTGTCG
>Ga0207693_10002233_pt1 | contig 16866 bp, 11 predicted proteins | sample LARL81metaG_FD_184347 | JGI IMG/M metagenome (GOLD analysis project Ga0207693, IMG submission 184347) | Corn, switchgrass and miscanthus rhizosphere microbial communities from Kellogg Biological Station, Michigan, USA - LAR L8-1 metaG... | ecosystem: Host-associated > Plants > Roots >...
GAGGGAGCCGCTGAGTAGGGCTTCTAGTTTAGTGAGATCTCCACACAGACGATCAACGTAAGTGATGAGTTGGACTTGATTCTTCAAGGTCACAGGTGTCCCGTGATTCGATCTGGGCTCAGGAGAGAAAACCCAACAAAATCCAAGCTGCGGCTTGAACACTTCTAGAAGCGTGCAACGCGAGATGTCAAGGATATTGCCACAGATTAATCCATAAGTTGTATATGGTAATAGTCGGCGGCAAAGCGTATTTTGGGTTACGCTGGCTGCTCTGTGACGCGGTATGAAGAAAAAGGGACTTGATGGCAAATCATAAATATCGCCAGATTTTCGACAAACTTCAGGAAGATATCTCATCTGGTCACTACAAGCCTGGACAGCGTTTGCCAAGCGAAGCTGAATTGGTTCGGCGCTTTGGGGCCTCCCGAATGACGGTATTTAGGGCGATGCGGGAGTTGCAGTCCCTAGGTGCGGTGACCCGCCGTGTTGGTTCTGGCACTTTTGTGTCATCTAGCGCAAACACCGGAAGTCATGTGTTTGGACTCTTGATCCCCGAGCTAGGGCAGACGGAGATTTTCGAGGTGATCTGTCAGGGAATGATGGAAGCACAACAAGCCATGCATCACTCTTTACTCTGGGGGAATGCAGGGTCGCAGGAGAAAGAAAAGGAACAGGCCGCGGAGCAACTCTGCCGACACTACATTGCTCGGAAAGTATCAGGCGTATTTTTTGCTCCAGTCGAATTCAGCACGAATCGATTTCAGGCAAACCATCGGATTGCGGCCGCTCTTGATCGAGCTGGTATTCCGATCGTCCTCCTTGATCGTTGCCTAGAGCCCTATCCTCAACGAAGCAAATACGATTTAGTCGGGATTGACAACCGACGCACAGGGTATCTCGCAACTGAGCACCTGATCAAAGTGGGCGCGAAACGCATCGCATTTTTCGCAAGACCAAACTCCGCGCCGACGGTGGACGCCCGTATCGCCGGATATCGCGAAGCCCTTATGTCGAAGGCGGCGGGCGGTAGGCGTGACTTGGTCCGAATGGGGGATGCGTCCGACGCAAAGTTTATTAAGTCGATATTGAAGAAAGATCGCCCCGACGCGTTTCTCTGTGCAAATGACCATACCGCAGGAAATCTAATGCATACGCTCATATCACTGGGTCAGCGGATCCCGGAGGACATTCGTATGGTGGGCATCGACGACGTGAAGTATGCGCGCCTGTTGCCAGTGCCTCTTACGACTCAACACCAGCCTTGCCATGACATCGGGAGAATAGCATTGGCGGTAATGCTTGACAGGATTGCCAATCCAGATTTGCCTCCGCGCGATGTGCTTTTGGGATGCGAACTCATCGTTCGTCAGTCATGCGGCCGGCTCTCGAAGTAGACTTTGCCTTCACTCGTGCGCACGCCTTGCCACTAAATCCTGCGTCAAAGTGCCCTCCCTACGAGCGCCGACGCGATCACTCCCCAAAATCCCAAGTGGTATAGACAGGTTTTTGGAAGTTGTCTGCAAATGATCTTGACAACTTGAAACCTTCAAAGCTACAAGTTCAATCCGTGAGTGGTCGATCGGAGTTTATCTGACCGCATGATCCCAGAGGCAGTTTCATCCCGGATTCAGATGTTTGTCTTTTCCGCGTCGAAGGGGCGAAAGATATGACTAATGCTCGATCGTTGGTTTCAGGTCAGCTCTCGAAGTTTGCAGCCACGTTCCTCCTCCCCCAAACCAAGTTATCAGTCGGCCAGACTGGTATCGTGTCCAAACGCCGACGCCCTTTCAAGCTGATGATGCTGCTTTTTGGTGTCGTCGTCATAGCTATAACGTGCTCGTCGGTGTCTGCCCAAGTCAGATTTGGAACTGTCCTGGGAACTATTGTTGATTCCAGCGGGGCCACGGTCTCGGGAGCGACAGTGAAGCTGAATAATCTAGGAACCAGCGAGACCCGCACCACGCAGACCAGCAGCGCGGGAACTTTCACCTTCCCTAACTTAACCGCGGGCCTTTACCGGATCGAGGTCGAGATGGCTGGGTTCAAGCACTTCACTCGAGAGAACGTGGAGGTCCAAGTTGACGTCAGCACCCGAGTGGATGCCGCGTTGCAGGTGGGCAGCGTGACGGACAGCGTCGTAGTTACCACCGAGGCGCCGCCATTGCAGACCGATAGTGCCTCTCTCGGGACTGTCATTAATCAAACGGCAGTAGAGAGCATTCCGCTAAGCGGTAGGAATATTAATAACATGCTGACGCTCGTGCCGGGTGTAGTTCCCCAAGGCGGTACCTACGGCAATGCGGTCTCAAACCAGGCGGGCGGGGCGAGAACGAACGCTATCGGATTCGGAAACTACGCGATTGGCGGAGGCTTTGGGAACCAGAGCTCTTTCTACATCGATGGCGTCGCCTCTAATGCACCTGCTGGCAATCTAAACTCGCTCATTCCCTCTCAGGATGTGGTGCAAGAGTTCCGCGTCGTCACCAACAATGTCGCCGCTGAGTATGGAAACTACGCCGGAGGCATCATTAACCTCACCACCAAATCGGGAACCAACGCTTTTCACGGAACAGCTTACGAGTATCTGCGGAATAAGGTACTGAATGCGAATGATTACTTCTCCAACCAGGCCGGGCTTGCTCGTGTGCCTCTGATCCAAAACCAGTTTGGCGGGACAATCGGCGGACCAATACGGAAGGACAAGACGTTCTTTTTCTTCGGGTACGAATATGAAAAGCTGAAAACCGGCACCCTGGTCACCACTACAGTTCCTACTACGGCCGAATTAGGAGGTGACTTTACGGCACCCGGCCTGCCGGTGATCAACGATCCCACCACGGGAACTCAGTTTCAATGCAACGGAGTGCTTAACAAAATTTGCCCGGATCGACTTGACCCCTCCGCGCTGGCACTTTTTGCGAAGTCCTATCCTGCCCCTAACCGGCCCGGCCTACTAACGAACAACTTCATCGTTCAAGAGGCCACGGGAGGCGTCAACGAGCAATACAATGCGCGGGTCGATCACCGTCTTTCCGAAAAGAACAGCTTGTTTGCCCGCTATTCGTACTGGAAGGCAGACAGCGATCCCTATGATGCCTGGGGGACTTTGACGAACGGTCAGGGTCACACAGGGCTCTATACTCACTCGGCTATCCTCGGAGATACTCATGCCTTTAACTCTTCGACGATTCTCGATCTTCGCCTTTCTTACCTCCGGGTTTTTCAACATGAATTTCCCAACAGCCAAGGCGTCGACCTGTCTCAATTCGGCGCCGGCTGGGGAAGCCTTGCAAGCCAGCTTGTAGCCCCCGCGAACTATCCCGCAATGAACTTCAACGACAGCCTCGGGGTCAGTGGGAGCAACGGCATTGGTTCGGAGCTCTTTTGGCATCAGAATGTGTACGGTCTGTCGGGAACTCTTACCAAAATTGTGGGTCGCCACCAGTTCAAGTTTGGCGGCGTATTTCGCCACGTGCAGTGGATTTCCGATCCGGAAAACGGAGTACTTACCCTGAACTTCGACCAGGCGGCTACCGCGAACTCGACCGGCGCAGGCGGCAGCGCAGTTGCGTCGGCACTGCTTGGAATCATCGGCGCACAAGGCACACAGGTGGCGCCCGGTATGATTGGCGGCTCCAGGGCGTACTTCAACTCCTACGGTTTCTTTGTCGACGATACCTTCCAGGCCACCAGAAAGCTTACCGTCACAGCCGGTCTCCGCTGGGACCAGCCCAGTGTCTTCTCGGAAGCGAACAACAATGACACAGTGTTTCTGCCGAATCAGGCCAGCCCTCTGGGATCGTTCTTTAATCCGGTCACAGGACAAACACAGCAACTCAAGGGAAATGTCGCTTTGGTTAACAGTGCGGCGTGGCCCTCCCAGAGAGAGGACAACTTGCACTGGAAGCTGTTTTCGCCGCGGCTTGGGTTAGCTTACCGCCTCACCGATAAAACTGTGTTGCGCGGGGCGTACGGCATTTCTTATCCGCCCAGCACGCTTAGCCAAGACGGACCGAACCTCTCCCCGGTCAATCTAGCTCCGGCTTCAGGTGGTCCCCTTGCCACGGTGGCTAATCCGTTTCCCAACGGTCTGCCCACGCCACTGCGGCGGAATGCAACCCCCGGTGACTTTTACGGACAGGGCATTTTTGCCATGCGTACGCCTGGCGACAAAATGCCGTATGTGCAGCAGTGGAATGCGGCAGTCGAACGGCAGATCGGCAAGGATGCCTCCCTTACAGTGGCATACGCGGGATCAAGGGGAACCCACCTTCTTATGCAGGGTTGGGCTACCGTTTCGAATTTCAACCAGAATCAGTTGCCCGATCAATATTTTTCCATGGGACCGGCTGCATTGGAGGCTCAGGTTCCGAATCCGTTCTTCGGAATCATCACGACTCCGGGACCTCTTTCAGGACCAACGGTTGCCACCGGACAGCTTTTGTTGCCCTTCCCGCAATACCAGCGAGTTCTATTCCTGGATCCACATAGAGGCACCTCAAACTACCGTTCGCTCCAGGCGTCGTTCATGAAACGATTTGGAGGTAAAGGCATCCTGAGCGTTGCCTATACCTGGTCGCGACTGATGTCCAACACCGACAGCACAAGTGCATTCCTGGACGAGGGATTTATTTTCGGGGGGGCGACTCAGGACAATAACCATCTGGAAAGAGAGTACTCAGTGAGTTCTTACGACATTCCTCAGAACCTTTCCGTAGGGTACGGTGTTGATTTGCCTTTCGGCAGGAACAAGCATTACATGAATGATGCTCACGGAGTACTAAACGCGGTCATCGGAGGATGGCGGGTCAACGGCATCACCACCATACGGAGCGGTGTCCCCATTAGTTCTTACCAATTTTTCCCCGGGTCGGCTCTCAGCCAGTTTGGCGGTGGTCAAGGTTACTTCGGAGCTCAAGGTCTCTGGATGAGGCCCGATCTTGTACCGGGGTGCAACCTGAAGGCATCGGGTTCGCGTGAGTCGCGCGCAGCAAACGGCTGGTTCAACACGGCCTGCTTCCAGCCTGTCGATACTGCCACTGAGGTCAGATTCGGCGATGCGCCACGAAACATTGATACTGTTCGCATGGATCACATGAACAACTGGGATTTCTCCATTGCAAAACGCAACGACATCACAGAGCGTGTGTATCTGCAATTCACTGCGGAATTCTTTAATGCGTTCAATCATGTGCGATTCGGCACGCCAAACGAGCAGGTAGGTACACCAACCTTCGGCATTGTGACTTCACAGGTGAACCCGCCGCGCGCAATTCAGTTCGGTCTGCGGCTCGGCTTCTGAAAACCTCACACATTGGAGCATCGTTTCAAACCCACGATGCTCCAGGTTTTTAACTCGCACGCCGTTGAGCCCGCTGACAACGAATGTGACGCAGCGAAGCTGGCACACCTCCAACCGGTTATCGCTGAGGCAAATTTCAAAGGTGACTCGTGCTGCTGAATCGTCATGTTGTTTCTCTCGCCCTGTGGTCATGCTCGCTAAACCTCTTACTGCAATCCACAATGACACCCGCTCAGGCGCGGGCTGGCGGAGAAACTCCGAAGTTGGTTGTGCAAGAAAACGGCACGGTCGAAGTCCCTGCCCAATCCGTACCGATGTCAACGTTTCTGAGTCCCGAGGCAAAAGCGTACGTCACGCAGCATTTGAAGGACATGCAAAATCCGGACATCCTGACACAGGACGCTGGCGTACCGCGCTTTATGAAGCCGTATCTCGAGCGCGACCGTTTATTGTTTGCCGTTGAAAAAAAGGACGAAAGAGTTGGCGGTGTACATGTCTATGTTTACACGCCCAAAGCAGGAATCCCGGCGAGAAACCGGAGTCGAGTCCTAATTAACCTTCACGGCGGCGGATTCTCTGGTTGCTGGCCGGGCTGCGCAGAACTCGAATCTATTCCCGTCTCCGCAATGGGACAAGTTGATGTGGTCAGCGTCGATTATCGGGAAGGTCCAGAGAACAAGTTTCCCGCTGCCAGCGAAGACGTTGCCAGTGTTTACCAGGAACTCCTGAAGACCCGCAGGCCGGAAGATATCGGTATCTACGGGTGCTCGGCTGGAGGCATGCAGACCGCCATGTCCGTTGCCTGGTTCCAGACCCATGCACTTCCGACACCGGGAGCGATTGGGATTTTCTGCGCCTCAGCAGATGGTGCCTTCGGCGGCGATGCGCTCTATACCGCCGGGCCGCTAGGTGAGGCTCGTATGGCATCGCCAAATGCCCCGGGAGGACCTCCACCGTTAGGTTATTTCATCGGGACCGATCCAAAAGATCCGCTGGTTTCGCCAGCTAACTCGCCAGAAGTTCTGGCGAAGTTTCCCCCCACACTAATGATCACCGGCACTCGAGGCTTTGAATTGAGTGCCGCACTCTATACCCACGAACAACTAGTTAAAGCGGGAGTAGAGACTGAGCTCCACGTGTGGGAAGGGCTGTTCCACGGATTCTTTTACAACGCTGAAGTTCCCGAGTCGAAGGACGCACTAAACGTGATTGTTAAGTTCTTTGATCGACACCTGGGGCGGCAGTAAACACTGTTGCTTTGCAGAGCGGGCGATCTAATTCCAATAGGGCGCCACCGGAAGGGAAGGAGTCGTGTCCAAGCTTAGTGTTCAGGACCTGATGGATAGGATTCAGAAGAATCTTGGCGTTCCGTGGCAAAGCCAACGGGCCGACGGCTTTGCAGATGGCATTTACTCAGGAAATCCCGATACGTCGGTTACGGGAATCGCGACCACATTCACCCCGACTATCGATGTGTTGAGGCAAGCTGTCTCTTCAGGCAAGAACACGATCATTTGCCGGGAGACGCCCTTCTACAGCCGCGGTGAGAGAGCTCCCCTATTTTGGAGGAGTGGTGCGGCGCCTTCGACGGACCTGATGGAAAGTGACTCGGTCTGTCGTTTTAAGCGTGCGTTTATTTCCAGCAACAATCTCGTAATTATTCGGTTCTTTGACAACTGGGAAGCACGGACAACAGACTCCCAGCTTCGCGGTCTTGCCATGGTTCTGGGCTGGGATAAAGTTCACGTTGTTCCTAAGGGCAGTACCGAACCCTACCGGCCGGGGAACACGTCCTTTGTGTTGCCATCTCTGTCGTTGAATGACTTGGGGGGGAACATTCGGGAAACACTCAAAGTGCGCGGTATGCGGATCATCGGTGATCCGCTTGCACGAGTGAGCAAAGTGGCACTCACGCATGGACTTCTACTGGTGGAGGACCTTCAGCAGATCTTGAAAGAACCTGGGGTCGACGTAGTGGTCGGCGGGGAGCCAGTGGAGTGGGAGGCTGGTCCGTACTTCGAAGATCTTGTAACAGCTAAGCAGGCGAAGGGACTCATTCTTATCGGCGACCAGGTGTCGGAGGAGCCGGGAAGTGGCCAGGTTGCAGAGTGGCTAAAAACTTTTATCAGCGAAGTTCCAGTTGAGTGGATGCCCGCGGGGGAACCATTCTGGACGCTGAGCTAGCACGAGGCCTCCAGTGACAGAACCTGCAATATCTCGGCGAAAGTTTTGTCAGCTTGCGGGGAGCAGTCTGCTCGTGGCCCCAAGCCTCTTGCGAGCGCAGTCTTTTGGGAAGCTGACAGCTCGGGAAGTTGTATCAAGAATTCGGGAGAATACCGGCATAGCCTGGAGGAGCCCGACCGCCGACACTTTCAAAATCGGTGACCCCGATGCCGCGATCACGGGGATCACAACCACGTTTATGTCGACCCTCAGTGTTCTTGAGCGCTCGGTCGCTGCTGGCCACAACTTTGTGATCACACATGAACCGACCTTCTGGAGTGCGGACGATGTAGTGAGGGATTTGAGGGACGATCCTCTTTATAAGCACAAGGTCAATTTTGTGGAAAAGAACAGAATGGTTGTTTGGAGATTTCATGATCACTGGCACGCTCGACGACCAGACGGGATTTTCGCAGGATGGAACAGAACGATGGGTTGGGACAACTTCGTAGCTCCGTCTGAGAACAACTTTTCACATGAGTATGTTGTGCCTGAGACGACTTTCGAACAACTTGCAAGTGAAGTTCAGAGCAAGCTCAATGTACGCAGTGCCAGGCTCGTTGGCGACCCGCACCTGAAGGTCACAAGAGTAGGCCACGGCGGTCACTATATCTCCCAGTGCATGGCCGTGCTTCCTAAGGTCGATGTCTTGATCGTCTTTGAATCGAGGGAATGGGAAACGGCTGAATACGTTCGGGACGCCGTGGCAGCGGGTCAGAAGAAAGCGTTAATCCAGCTTCCCCACGAAGGTGGAGAGGAAGCCGGAATGGAAGAGTGTGCCCGATGGCTGCGAACGTTCGTCAGCGAAGTACCAATTGAATTCATTCCGTCTGGCGATCCATTCTGGAGGCCAGCCTAGAACGGACTGACTATTGTTTGTCCCCGAACGAGGTGGGATTGGCGAGCATGAAATGTAGAACAGCTGTTCTTGTCGTGTTGATCGCGGCGGCTCTAAACCATGGTGCCGCTGCTAAGAACAAAGCCGGCATCGGACATTGGGTGAGTGCCTGGAGTACCGCAGTGCACTCGCCGCTTCCATTTCCTGGTCTCCCTCCCTCGCCTGTCTTCGAAAATCAAACGATTCGAATGGTCGTGCGTCCTTCTATCGGTGGCGAACGCGTGCGAATTCGGCTTTCGAACGCATACGGAACTAATGCGCTGGCAATCGGCGCAGCCCATATTGGCATTACTCGTCAGGAGGCGATGATTGCCCCAGAGTCCGATCGTGCCCTGACCTTCGGCGGAAAAGCATCAGTCAGCATCCCAGCCGGCGCGCCGATTATGAGTGATCCGGTCGATTTGAAGGTGGCTCCCTTCGCCGAAATCACGGTGAGCGTTTATCTGCCCGAGAACACTCCTGCCTCCACAGTTCATTTCTGGGCGCAACACGAGACATACATTTCAGGACCAGGAGATTTCACTGCAAAGGCGGAAATCCCGAATCCGACAACCAAACTGTCGTGGTATTGGCTAGCAGATGTCGAAGTTTGGGCTCCTGATCAAGCAACCGCGACGGTAACGTTGGGAGACTCGATCACTGACGGCGTCGGTGCGAAGCAGGGTAACTACACAGACTGGCCGGACATGCTAGCCAGCCGACTGGCGGGAGAGCACGGATCCCCTGGGTTGGCGGTGACCAACGAGGGGATTGGTGGTAACCGCATTCTGCACGACGGTGCCGGCGTTAGCGCACTGGCTCGCTTCGATCGCGATGTGTTGGCGCAGCCTGGCGTGACAAACTTGATCGTGCTGGAGGGTATTAACGATATCGGTTGGCCTCACATGAACACGCTTCCATCGAAAGACGGTACTCCTCCAACGGACCTACCATTTGCGAGCCAGGTGGTAAGCGCCCAAGACCTGATCGTAGGCCTGCAACAAATCATTGAGCGGGCGCACCAGCATGGAATCAGGGTTTTCGGCGCTACTTTGACTCCATATCAAGGGGCCGAATACTACAGTGCGGATGGCGAAGCCACGCGGCAAGCGGTCAATCAATGGGTTCGCACCACCGGCGCATTTGATGCCGTTTTCGACTTCGATGCTGCGGTGCGTGATCCGAACCATCCGGCACAGTTTCGCGACGGTTATCACTCGGGCGACCACCTTCACCCCAGCGCGACGGGTTACAAGGCGATGGCCGATGTAATAGACCTCTCAGTTCTCAGGCGACCCTCCGCAAAGAAATGACGCGAAAGGGCGATCTATCCCCCGTTTCGTGTTGCTCCGCGTGGGAACGAGAAGGAAGCAAGAGGGAAGGTATCACGGTGCGAATCAAGCTACTTTTACTAGTGATCATCTTTGTCTGCGGTGGGTGCTGGGGGCAGGAGGGAGATTCACGACCGGCGCCGACCAATATTCCTGGTGCGGAATATCCACGACTCCATAGTGACCTGACTGCGACCTTCCGCGTGCAGGCCGACCACGCAGACAAAGTCCAGCTACTGATGGAATTAGGCCAGTCTACCTATGACATGGTTAAGGGCAAGGATGGCGTATGGGAGGTGAGAACCAAGCCATTGCTGCCAGGCTTCCACTATTATGCGATTTCCGTGGACGGATTTATTTCGAACGACCCCGGAAGCAGAGTTTATTTCGCCGCCCGGAAGGAAGTCAGTGGTTTCGAAGTTCCCGCCTTGGAGTCAGAGTTCTTTGCCGTTAAGGCTGTACCACATGGAACGGTCCGCACTCAGTGGTATCTCTCGAAGACAACCGGTGAAACAAGGAGAATTCTTGTCTATACGCCGCCCGGATACGATCAGAGCACTTCACGCTATCCGGTCTTGTATCTGCAACACGGATTCGGCGAGGACGAAGCAGGCTGGAGCGCCCAGGGACATGAAAACTTCATTCTCGATAATCTGATCGCGGCAGGGAAAGCAAAGCCAATGATCATTGTGAACGAGAACGGGATGACCGGCGTGCATTTTCAACCCTCTCCTCCGGTTCGACCCGATTCCGCCTCGCATCTTACACCCACGGGGACAGTCGCGCACTGGTTCATGGAGGAAAGGTACGCGGCGTTTGACAGTGTACTTTCGAACGACTTGATTCCGTTCATTGACGCGAATTTCCGCACCCTATCTGACCGTGAGCATCGTGCCCTAGCGGGTCTTTCGATGGGCGGAGCCCAGGCCGTTCGCATCGGGCTCAACCATTTGGATCAATTTGCCTACGTCGGAGCGTTCAGTCCTGCGATTGCAATCACCGATACGAAAAAAGATTACGACGGCAAACTGGCAGATGCCATGAGAGTGAACCAGCAGCTTAGGCTGCTTTGGATCGGAATCGGCAGCGATGATTTTCTGCTCACGCCAGTAATGGAGTCTCACCAGATCTTGGAAAAAGCTGGCATCAAGCACGTCTGGGTTGAAAGTTCTGGTGCACATGTCTGGACGTTGTGGCGCAAATATCTAGCTGATTTTGCACCAAGGCTTTTTCAATAGCTTCTCGGTGTGAATATGACGAGGCGTATGCTGAGAAAAGTTCATGACTAAGCCAGCTATCATGATCGGTTTGGGCGAGGTCTTGTGGGATCTTTTGCCATCTGGGAAAGCGCTAGGAGGAGCACCCGCGAACTTTGCGTACATGGCAAATGTGCTTGGAGATCAAGGGATCGTAGCCAGCCGTGTTGGTGGTGACCGGCTGGGACAGGAAGCACGCACTGTCATGCAAGGGCTTGGGCTGAGCACGTCCTACCTGCAACAGGACGATCAGCACCCGACCGGCACCGCTGGAGTAGTCATCGATGCGGCCGGCCAGCCCACATTCACAATTGAAGAATCGGTCTCTTGGGATTTTCTGCAATGGACCGATTCTTGGGAAGAGTTAGCCGCTCGGGCTGACGTGGTTTGCTTCGGTTCGCTTGCTCAGCGCTCGCCGACGTCCGCTGGTACCATCGACAGTTTCTTGCGAGCCGTTTCAAAGGAGACCCTGCGCATTTGTGACGTTAACCTCCGCCAGTCCTTCTATAACAAGGATGTGCTACACAGATCTCTTCAGCACGCACACATCGTCAAGCTCAACGATCAGGAATTTCTCAAGGTGTCGTCTTTACTCAGGCTGGGTATCGGCAGCGAAGAAACGCTGGCCAAGCGATTGCTAGACCAATGTGCTTTGCGGCTCGTTTGTGTAACGCGCGGCGAGCGCGGCAGCCTGCTTGTGTCAGAGGACAAGACGGTGGACCACGATGGTTTCAATGTAAAGGTCGCCGACGCTATCGGAGCTGGGGACGCGTACACAGCGTGCTTGGCGCATCACTATGTACGTGGGGAATCGCTGGAGGACATCAGCGAGTCGGCGAATCGCTTTGCATCGTGGGTCGCGACCCAAGTAGGCGCCACACCTCTGATTCATAAACCGCAGTTGCAGGCCATCTTAAATGGGATCGTTCTGTAAGGATAAAGCCCTTAGGGAGCGGAAAGCGAATATTGGCGACGTGCCCGCGAAGGCAACACAACAAGGAAGTAACTACTAGACGAACTTTGCTAAGACTCTGAATCCTAAGGCATTGGTTCTTCCCATGTGGAAATCACTTGGAAAATCGAAGACGACCGTGATCTCACTCGGCGGAATAATTTGGTCGGTCCGGAGCCAGAGATTGAGGAGCCAAGACCACGCGAACATGAGTCGTCGGCAGTTTCTGGTTGGCGGTGCTTGTGCGCTGGCCACCAGTGCTATTTTTGGGTTGGATTTCGGAGGACAACTTGTCGAGGACCGTCATAGGCCGCAATACCACTTAATGCCGCCCGCCAACTGGATGAACGATCCGAACGCACCACTTTTTTGGAAAGGTAAGTTCCACATGTTCTACCAGTACTGCCCAGCGATCTCCAATTCTGGGACGAAGTACTGGGGGCACGCGGTCTCCGATGACATGGTCCGCTGGAAGAATCTCGGTATCGCCATCGCCCCCACCCCCGCTGGCGCCGACAAGGACGGCTGTTGGACTGGCTCGGCAGTAGTCCACAAGGGGGTCCCGACGATTGTTTATACGGGCGCGTCGTTTACCGAAGAAAATGAGCGTGCGGATCGCGCGAAGGGATTAGTGCCGGAACGACAGTTCGTCGCTGTTGCAGCGGATCCCGATGACCCCAATCTCAGGAAGTGGAACAAGATTCAAGAGAACCCAGTGATATCGTTGCCGCCATCTGGAGTGACAGTCACCGGCTGGCGAGATCCCTCACTGTGGAAAGAGGGCGATACGTGGTACATGGTGATCGGTTCTGGCGCGCAAGGTGTGGGAGGGATGGCACTCATGTACCGCTCTACGGACCTTCGCAAGTGGGAGTACCTCCATCCGCTAGCGGTCGCCAAGCCGGATCCGAATCCGCCCGTCGGTACTGGAGGAATGGTGTTTCCGCCGATGTGGGAGTGCCCGGACTTCTTTTTCTTAGAAGGCAGACCGGTTTTGTTGGTAGCCGGGGAGAACACATATTTTACCGGGGTCTATCAAGACCACAAGTTTGAGCAACATCTTGAAGGACGGATTGATTACGGGTCTGCCGCGTACGCGCAAAAGACCATGGTCGACGGCAAGGGGCGAAGGATTTGGTGGGCCTGGCTGCACGAGATGCGCAGTCTTAGGGCCCAGCAGGAAGCTGGTTGGGCGGGTGTGATGTCGCTGCCAAAGATATTGACCATGCAGGCAAACGGCCGGCTGGGCATCGCGCCCGCACCTGAACTGAAGACCTTACGTAGACGGAGTCACAAGCTAAGAAATCTGTCGATTAAGCCTGACGGGCCGCGGCTGTTAAAGCAGATTTCCGGGGACTGCGTAGAAATCGTAGCCGAGATTGATTTAGGAAATGCACATCAGGTGGGCCTGCGGGTGCGAAGCGCGGCAGATGGCAGCGAACAGACACTGATCGGATATGACCGCGACAACAACACGCTTTTCAGCGACACAACGGAGTCCAGCAAAGATCCAGAAACCACGAGCACAAATGTCTATTTTCGTTCTGGGCGCGGCATTCAGAGAGGAGATCTTCTTCTCGGTCCCGGAGAGCAACTGCGCCTTCAGGTGTTTGTCGATGCTTCAGTGATCGAGGTTTTCGCGAACGGTCAGGCAAGCCTCAGCGACCGGGTTTATCCGCTAAACCCCAGGAGCAAGGGAATCGGCTTGTTTGCGAGAGGAGGAGAGGCCAGCTTGCGGTCACTCGAGGTTTGGAATCTGTCCCCGATATCCCCTGATCGTCTAACCTCCAGCGCTGATCTTTACCGAGTCAGCACAGATCGCGAAACGACAGAACTACACCTCTGAACGGTCTGAGGACTCCCACCGAGGATGCCTTCTATCGCGATGGTCGCTTGGCCACATTAGCCAAGGTCGCGCACCATTACGACGGTGGCTTCAGCCTCGTTTTTACGGCGCAGGAATAGCGATGTTGTCGACCCACGAAGTCAAGCGGGTTCGCAATCTACAGATACAACGCCAATCGCTCAGGTTCCATATCTAGCAGCCTCTCGAACCACTAAAATCGATTCAAGCTGACTTTGCTCAACGCATTGTCGCGCGTGGGGAGGTGTAGCTTTCGAATGCAGAATTGAATGGAAAGTTCTGCTTTCGCGCCCGCATTATGAACCACCTGGACGTGCCCGCCCTCAATGCTAGCGATGGTATTTTAATCATCCGCCAGCAGGCGCGTCCGCACCGTACCGGGGGACGCGCCGACCGCTTTACCCATCTCACGAAAACTTGCCCCTTGTTCTCGAAGCCGATTCATCTCGTCACTGCTGACAATGCGACGAGGACGGCCGAGCGTCTTTCCCTTGAGCCGCTGTCCCTGCGTGCACGCCGGATGTTCCCAACGCGGCGTTCGGCAATCAGGCGAGGGTGTGATCAAGGCCAAGTCAGTGGCACCCCGTCGTGAGTGTAGTCGCCTGCTTTCGTTAACTAACGGCCTCGGCCCGCTTAAACGCTCAGATTCATTTCGCCGGACTCGGGTAGATCAAGATCGAAGAGTTTGGGGTTCGATCTTTTCGCGGCGAACGATTCTTCCTTTCGCTTTTGTCTTGTCCGGCCACTGGATGGTCAAATGGTCGCCATCAATTCGTGCAGGAATACGACTGTATCTCCTCAGGCTGGAAAACTTGTCATCTCGTTTTAACGGGGGGTCGTAAACACCGGTGTAGCATTGTGCCATTGAGGATGACTGAAATCTGATGGACAACTCCACCGATGTGAAGTTCCGGAAGGCTTCATTGTAGGGCTCCCCGGGAGCGTGAGTCTGCGCGAGTGCCGACCCACTCAAAAGAACTGCGCAGTGCGAATTTTCTGAGCATATAGCCCTTGCGGCTAATCCTCCTCGTTGGTGAGACGCAAGTCAAGATGGAGGCGTTTTACTACAGACCCGTTTGAAAATAGGCCCTCACTTCTTTCCGGCTAAAGAAAAATAGCCAGCGGAGTCCCACTGCAATTGGAATCAGAAACAGCATTGTAGACGCAGTTCTTAAGAGTATGAGCGTCCAGCCGGAGACATCCCCTCCGGGCATGAGCAGAAATCCCACGATTCCGAGGATGCCGAGCGCGGCCAGAAGTCCGCTGAAGATCAGAGTGGAGACGCGAGCCCAGCGCCACGCTCGCAACAATCCCATTCCGGTAGCCAAGCCCCAACCAGAAAAGAGCAGAGTCCAAACCATATTATCGTGGTAGAACCTTCCGATGTCTCCGTGTCCTCCCGACTGGGATTCGATTGAAAAAATTGCGAACACCGCGAAGGCATTGCAAATGATCGCCAGATAGCCCGTTCTCCTGACTTTCCCGAAGTAGTTGACCGTCGCCTTCATCGGAGATTGAAGCGCATAAGTTCGAGGAAGTTTACTGTGCGCTGGAACGATTGGGAATGCGAACTAATTCTATAAATTAGGATGCAACACCATGCGTGTGAGAAGTTGAAAGCTGCATGAAGTCGTTCGCACCAATGATCCAGAGAACCATCACATTCGTCTTGAATACCGGGCGTTGCGCCCACGGCCCGAGCGACTGATCGATATGGGCGTACACGCTGCCTGGCGTGACATCGCCAACCAAATTGGCAGCCGCGCCGCCAAGGGCATCCACAAATAAGGTCGAGAAAACGCCGGCGCCGCCGCCTGGCACTTCCACGGCATACTGCTCAGCAGTTGACGCCGTAAGAACCGTCATGCCCTCTTTAATTTCCGTGACTCCCGGAGTTGTCGGCTTGTCGCCGGCAATCCCGCTGTGGCAGCTGTCTAGGATGATGATCTTGTTTCGCGCGTGCGAGTTACTGGCGAGAGTCATCAGCTCTGCCAATGAGAATCCGTCATCTCCTGTCCTGCAGTCACTGGCACAGAGGAATCCTCCAGTATCCTCAATGTATCCGTGCCCTGCGAAGTATAGAAGGGCAATCTCCGCGTCACTGGAAAAAAGCTCGCGCACGGCTTCCTTAAGCTGACTCCTTTCTACCGCTCATCGGGACCTGATGCCGTGAGCAGCCGGGGCGTGACAAAGTTTACCGTTCCGTCCGCGTGCCGTTCGAGCACTGCCTTTACGGCGTGAGCGTCATTCATGCACCCAGTTAGGGACTTGATATGGCTATAGTGGTCGATGCCGACAATTAATGCTCCGAGCATGAATTCATCACTTAAAGTGAATCAATGAAATCGCTAATGTTCTTATCACTCCAGACGAACGTGTTTCACGCCATCCAGGTTGGTGCGATCATCCGTATAGGCCCAGATACCGCGGATACGTTTCTTTTCCTCCTTTGCGCAGGCTATCTCTAGGCCGCCAACGCCGTGTCGCAAGACCGCATTGGCTAAATGTGGTGACTGCGGATCTGCGATCTGTTCTGATTGCTGTACTGAGTGCTGCGGGGATTCCTTCTGCCAACTGTGCTACGACTACCACGTCACATTCTTGTGTAAGGAAGCCTGTTCAGAACGACAGGCATGTCTATGGTCCGCACGAGGCTGGCTAGCTCACCCTCGTTCCACAGGCCAGCGGCTATCAGACGGGATCCAGTTCCGTTGCTCTCAACACGAATCCATTGTGCCAAATCGTAAAGTTGTGTAAAGGCTCATTGGTCGAAGATGATCGCCTGTTAATGTGGTTGTGGCCGGACGAGTGCGGTCGTTTCCAACGCGATCCGCATCTCTTGTGCGACGACCGTAGGCGTTCGGCACTCGCAACCTCAACGCGTGAAGGGACCACTTTTCTGGCCGTCTCCAAAATGAATCCACCCTGCCAGATCGAATACATCGCCGCTCCTGGCGAACTCCCTCACTCGGCTCCACGTACTGCGCGCGATGTACCTGCTGCTGGTCATCGGCGGCGCCATCGTGTTTCTGCCGCAGTTGATAGGCCATGAGCTGGCGAC
>Ga0207693_10002235_pt1 | contig 16865 bp, 11 predicted proteins | sample LARL81metaG_FD_184347 | JGI IMG/M metagenome (GOLD analysis project Ga0207693, IMG submission 184347) | Corn, switchgrass and miscanthus rhizosphere microbial communities from Kellogg Biological Station, Michigan, USA - LAR L8-1 metaG... | ecosystem: Host-associated > Plants > Roots >...
GATTTCTGAAAAAGAAGAAGACGAGGACGAGATTGAAAAACAGAACATGGAAAACCTAGAGAAAGAATACGAATCAGGATTTCCAGGTGTCGGACAAGAGGAAGAAATTCCAGAGTAATTATAAAGATTTTCAGACCACTTTTGCGTCTATAATGTCGGGTTGACCCTGACATTAAACCTGACATTATGTTTTTAACTAATTTTAAACTGGTGCACGCATGGGTTCAAAACAGTCTGCCGTGAACCGTTTCTTTTGATGCCAGTTTAAACTAGTTCAAATGCACGCACGGATTTAGTTCACGGAAATATCTCACGAGTAGAAAATTAGTTTATTGTAGTTCATGGTATCTTTTGTGCGTGTAAAATCAGTTAATTTATGCGTGCAGATGAACTTGGAAAAGGTATTGTTCGAAATTTTTTATTGGTATTTTTGAACTGATTTTAAACTAATTTTAAACTTTGAACCAGTTTAAACTAAATCCATGAACTCGTCTGAACCAATTCATGAAAACAATCTTGTAGATTTTTGAACTAGAGATTTGGTTAACTCTTTACTACCTATACTTGTCTCTTTGATAATTGCCGTCTCCTCCTCTTTGGATGTCTTGGATGATATAGTGTGCATCTCTACTAGAAGATGGCATGGGTCCACGGTATCCTCTGTTTCGAAGCCATGCAAGTTGTTTCATACTTGGTGGGTTAGTGTAACTTCCCCATGGTCCTCCAACTTTTTTGTATGTTCCTGCACCTGCTGCAATTACAAGCAGTATGACTAGCAAAACAATCCAAGATTGTGGGTTGGGGGTAACGTTTGTGGTAGTGGGTTGTGTTGGAGGTGGAGTTGAAGTTGGCACCTGTACATTTGTTTTTTGGATAGGTACTGCATTTACTGCCGATGATGTATCCGGAGTATATGGTTGCGAAGTGGCTGGTGCAGAACCGTAATGTTCATAGTTTTGGTAATTGTTTAGGACTTTTTGGCTTTGATCTGTAAGTGCCCAGGCTTCAGAGGAGCAGGTTATGCATAATATGATAATGGCTATTAAAACAAGTACTTGCAACGGTTTTGAAATTATCTTTTCTGATAGATTAAGTTTTTTGGATTTTATGATATTTTACTTTTTTACGTGAATAACCTGAGTTGAATCAAATATCCTAGGCTGATTATTGGATTTTTTAGGTAGAACTTAATTACATGGATCAAAAAATTTATTCAATTGACACGAAGAGGAAGACTTCAAATTGATGAAATAATTCAATTAGAAGATAAATCAATTCATGACCTTTTTACCGAATCATTCAGTGAAATAACTGCTATTTTGGATGGAGTAAAGGACAATAAATTTGATTCTGCAATAAACACCGCATTGACAGACTATGTGATAATTCATTTAGTAAGTGTGGTAGAAACTTTTTGTAAGAATCTTGCACGAAAGATTATAGATGAATTCAATTTACCACCAAAAGGAATATTTGAAAAAGATGAGATCAGAATATCTATTTTCGATTTAAAAGAGATTAAAAATAATCAAAAAATTACCGTAGGAAGAATTGTTTCTAGAGAAATAAATTTTCAAAATCCAGATGAAATTAATGATGTCTTCTCAAAACTATTCGGATTTGATTTTTTTGAAAAGATAACTCAATTATCTAAAGATACAAGCTTTAGTGTCAGTATAGAGCAGAATGGTGAAGAATATGGTTTTGAATGGAAGGATTTTCATGCATTATTTAGAACTAGGCATGATCTAATCCATGAAATGGTGAATGTTAAACCTGGTTATGAAAAGGCTTCACTGTTTTTTGCTAATGTTTTATTGTTTTTGTCCTATGTTTTGTCAATTACCACTGATAAAGAAAAAGAGATGAAAAAGTGATAAAATTATTTATTTTCGTAGTTTCTTCTTCAGCTGGCTCTTTGTTGTGACGCCATAGTCTCTCAGCACTGTACCTAGATTTGTATCACTTCGGTATTTGTCAGTTACAGAAGATGGTAAATCAGAAATATTTCTTATTTTTGTATCATCTCTTTTTTTACGAAGAACCAATAAGATACAATTACATTCTGTTGTTATAAAATTTACTCAATGATTTTACGCTATGATCTTACATTAAAAAATTACCAATTATTAAAACAACTAATCCCTAGTATTAGAACTAGTTAAACATGAATAAATTATGAGATAAAAGGATTAATTCACTAATTTACTGTTATTTTAAGTTCTAATCTCTTAACTATTTCTGAAAAAATTCTATCAAGAGATTCTTTCCTTGTCTTAATTGTAGCATCCGTGTTCTTGGGCTCCATTCTGTAATGAGCCAATTTCAAATTGGAATGATATTTTGGAGTGTCTAATTCTCCAGAATATGTAAATTCTTTGAAATCAAAATTTGGAAAGAGTAATGCACCATAGCCTGCTGACAGGTTTGTGATATATGCTAGCATCTTGTTACTTGCTTCGGTTTTTAGTGAGCTTGCTTTATTGTAATTTTTGGCATCAAATATAGCTAATATCTTGTCATCAGTCATAACTGTAAAGTCAGGTCTAGATGTGACTGCCCAAGCATGATCTTTTTCTCCTCTAAATTCTCGCTCATAGTAGAATCGAATCTTTGATCCTGAATATTCTATATCAAAATAGTTTGGTTCATCATCTAATTCTAATTGCAAAAGTATGCCTTTTTCATTAAAATAATCAATCATTTCAAAAAATAGCCACACCTCATAAATTGTATCAAGATTTTCTATACTATCGAGAGGAAAATCTGTACTTGAGCCGGAAATCATACGGATATTCAACTGTCTGAATTTTTCTATCCATGTGAGCAGATTTTGATATTCTTTATTATGAATTATTCCACGTCTTATTCTTAGTCGTACATTTGATTCAAGTACATTAATTCTAGAATCTTTAATGTCTAATGTTGCATATCGTCTTGAAGAATTTACTACGTTCTGAAACGGAAATGTATGAATGATTTTCTGTGTATTTTCTACAATTTGTGAAAGAATAGATAGTTCATGTGATTCCAATGGTTCTGTAAACTCTGTTCCAAGTAATCTTTTAGATTCTTTGTTTAGCCATATTGCAACTAGGACAAGAAGTATATTTTCATCAGTTTCAAATTCTCTAATCCATTGGGTTGTTTCAAATTTTGTAGGTACTTTAGTAGTAGAGTTTTTTAGTGTTTTATCCCAGTTAATCTTTCCTCGTATTTGTGTTTCTGAAATATTTTCGACGGGATGATCAAAATGAATTCTATTTACAGTATTTTTATAAATTTGGAAATATTCTCTGTATAAAATCATCAATCTATTCAGATCAGCCAATCTGTCTGGAAAATAAAACGTTCCTCGTTCGTTTTTTATTTTAAAATAATCAGAATAGCTTTTACGATGTTTTAACAATAATCGTACCAGTGAATCATACATGTACTGATGTTCTTTAGGATCTGATAGTGCAAACCTAACAAACTGGTGCCATTTTTCCTTGTTTTTTCCTTTTTTTAGTCTATTATTCTCAAATTCCACGTCTAGATAGGAATATTCTGGCAAACCTGTGAAACCTTCTCCTATTAGAGAATCATATTCCATGCCTGAATCTCGTAAACGCTTTATCTCTTCTATTAGGTCTTGTCTGTTCAAATTACACCAGGGTTGATTTCTTTAGATCTTCAATAGATTTCTTAAAGGATTGCAAGGATAGTGGAAGATTGATTTTTGCTTTTGTTTCTTCATATGACTTTTTAATAGAATCCCACCGTGATGTGTCCATTTTCCCTAGAACAAATTGTTGTAGTCGGTCATCTGTGTTTGAGGCGCCTATGAAACTAAGAAATGCATTAAAATCGTCTTTGTATCTTTCTTTTGTTTGATCTTTATTATGTATATTTTCAAAGAATTCGATTGGATTTCCAAATAGCACTTGCAAAATTGTTTCAAGAGATGTATTTGGTAGATTTTCTAATTGTGTAACTAGATTAGTATTCAATGCAGAATTTAAGATCTCATTATGATCATTAGTTAATTTAGTTCCAACAAGTATTGTCTGATAGATAGATTTTAGAATTGCAGTGCCTAGCGGTTTTGTGAATCTGATTAGATCTAAAACATCATAAGCGATTTTGATATCTTGTATTATTTCTTTATTTGACTTTTCTTCATTTATTTTCTTTGTTTGTTCGTCTAGTACAACAACAGTGCTAAAATCTTCATTATGCATTTCAGACATGGCATTTTTTAGAGCATAAAATATTTCGTCGTCCTTTTGATGACGATTTGGCGGTAGAACTTCGATATATGCAAATCTTCGTTTTAGTGCATCAGATAATTTGAATAAATAGTGTTTGTCTGCAGTGTTCAATGTACCTATTATTCTATAATCTTGTGGAATTTGCAATTCTGCAGATCCAGTACCATTAGAGATAGGTATTCTGACCATCTTAGTCTCAAGCGAGGTAAAGAGTTGGCCAAATGCTTTGTCAATATCTGCACGATTAAATTCATCAATTACTAGCCAAGTTCCTCGAGTGGATTTACCATCTCTAGTTTGGGAAACACGATTTTTCCCATCTTTTGACCAGTTTTGTAGTATTGTATCTGCTACGCATCCATATTGTATATCATAGGTTACCTGCTCACCTTTCATTCTAGGCACAATTCCGCCAATAACATCCTGCGTATTCCAATCTGCAGTGGCAGTATGTATCTCTGAATAATATCCATCATCTTTCCAAATTATTTCAGGAATTAACTTTGCAAGTTGTGTTTTTCCTGTACCTATAGGACCAGCAAGTAAAATATGTCTATGACTCGCTAGATTCAGTACAATTTCACGAATAGTATTACTATTGATTAGAAGTTGCTCTTGGATTTTTTTTATTCCTTCTTGTAATTCTGAATCACTTGGTATTCGTAATGGAATGTCTTCCAATGAATTTAGTTGGTTTTCAAGACCCACTATTTCATCGTAGATCTCTTTATTAATTTCTAGAATTGAGCTTTGTATATTCCAACCAGGAAGTGATTTTATCTTTTCATCAATTGATTGTCTTGCTTTTAGTGGAACAATTTGAGATGATTCGGATTGTTTGTTGAAAAATTCAAATCCATCTAAATGCGCTAAAAATTCCCCATCAGCATCTTCTTCAACGTTGTTAACCTCGCCATGTCCCCAGAAATAGAAATCTCCATTATTTCTATCAAACCAAATAGTTTTTGTCCCTTTTGTTATCTTAGTATAATTTGCAATTTTACCATAATGATATGTCTTTCCTAAATTGTCATTATCCCATTTGTTGTCTCTATCCGAGTTGTATCGTAATAACAAATAGTTTGTTTTGAATTCCATCAATTCATCAAATTTTTCTTTATCTAGCTGAACTATTGTAATCATCCACCCTTCTTCCTTTGGAATCGTTCCAGATGTAGTATCATACCAATCCACAGGAAAAGTATGAGGATGTTTCATTTCTTTTCGATATTTGTAAGGTCCCACTACTCGTCCTATGCCCAAAATTTTACTTTTTCCGCCATTTGCTACTATAATATCACCTTCTTTTATTTTTAGAAAATCTCTCATTTGCATAAACGTGTTTGAGATTTTTGAATCACTTTCATCATTTCCATATTCTTGACGAATTTTCTCTTTTAGTTCATTCTCTGTCATTCCTGTAAGATCTCCGAAATCTAGAAAGCGAATTCCTATCACGCCGTTTCTTCTTTGATTCTCCCAGTCTTCTCCGTTTGAACCTGGAGAAATTTTCCAATAATTCACCTCTTCATCATTCAATTCTGTTGACATTGCTGTTAAGATCGTTAAATAATCTTCATAGGAAATAGGTTTTCCATTATTAGAAGGATAACCTGCACCTCCTTTCAATGCAAGATTGACGATTCGTCGCTCCTCAGGTCTTGGAATGAATTTCAATTTAGGAGCAATCCGGTAGATATTCACATGTCCTAATTTGATAGGTTTTAGTTTGATCTGTGATCGATAAATTACAGTTCTGGTTTCATCTGCCCATATTGGCTCTTTTGCATCGTACCACTCTCCATCAAATTCGTAGATTCCTTGAAATTCTCCTGTTCCAAGTACATAGAAAATTACTTTATCACCCGGTCTGACTCTAGTTCTGATATTTTCTGGAATTTTACTTGCCCAGATCTTCCTAGTTTTTACAATACCCCAATTTTCTGCTGTGACAGACCAGATCCATGCATTAGTAAAGAATTCGATTTTAGAATCAGGTAGTTCTTTTACATATACTCTTTGTTGCACTATTGCAGGTATTTCCTTCTCCTCATCCATCAACTCCAACATGGTATGATCAAATGGTTCACATCGTTGCAAATTTTTTAAATGTAGAAAGGTCGAATATCGATTTAATGTGTAATCTACACTATCAGGCTTTAAACTAAGTTCTTCTTGTGGAGTATCATCATAATCGGTAATATCTGTGATATTAGCAACTGCAATAATCTTTTGTCGATAGTAAATGTAACCTTTGATTGGAAAATCACTTTTTTGAATTCTAGGTGCTTTCCAGTTGACTCCCCATAACGCTTTTCCCTTTATTTTAGCTATTGCACTAAATGAATCAATTTTTTCATCATCTCTATCAGTAGGCCAACAGATTGCAATTTTATCTTCATTTAGTTCTTGAATTTTTTGCATACATAGATGGATTAATTCAGCCCGTTGAATCTCATTGAATTTTCGATCTATGTTTAATTCATATTTTCGGTTTTGCTGATTAAATTTTATGATATTGTGTTGTGCTTCACCTAATACTTCTAGATATACATCTGAAACAATCTGGTTGTAATCTCTAGTTTTGTCTTTGTTATTGTTCCTAAATACCTCTACCATGAAATCTTTTTCTACTACATAATCTTGTGCTTCAAGGAGTGTTTTTATCATAAGTGGTTGGTAGTTTGCTCTAAGAATCATTTTATTGAGGATGAAATTTCTTAATTGTTCAAAAGTAAGTTGATTTTGTACTCTTTTCAACCACACTTCTCCTATGTTAAAATCTACTTTTTCTTTTCTCCAGCCTGCTTCAAGAATTTCTCTCATTAGAGGATGAGACGGATTGTTTGACCACCATGCATCATATTGATACGCAGAAGGTGGGAGTTTTTCTCCTAGTATTTTTTCAATCTCTTCAAAACTTAAATTGTAATTATCAACTGTTAGATTTTTTAGAAAATCCACTAGTGGGGAATATTTAGACAATACCGGATCAAAGGTACTGTACTATAAAACTTTAGAAGAATGTTCTGTAACAATAATCCATACATGGACTATCCTCCAGTTGTAAAAATAGTTCATTTTTCAGATACTCACCTAGGCTTTTCTGCGTACAACAAAACAGACCCTGAAACAGGGCTAAATCAAAGAGAAGTTGACGTTTATTCTGCATTTAAACAGATAATTGATTACATACTTGAAACGAAACCAGATCTAGTCATTCATTCTGGTGATCTTTTTGATAGCATTCGACCTTCAAATCGAGCTATTCGTGAAGCGTTCAGACAATTAGTAAGACTTTCTACAGCTAAAATTCCTACTGTAATAATCGCAGGAAATCATTCGACACCTAGACAAAAAGTGACGGGCTCCATATTTCAGTTGTTTGAATATCTTGAGCACATTTATCCAATATTTGATGGAGAATACAAAACATTAGAGATTGGAGATTGTAAAATACATGCAATACCTCATGCATATAATGAAGAAATGTTCAAACAGAATTTTGAAAATCTTCATGTTGATAAGAATTTTAAACACAATATTCTTGTAATTCATGCTACTGTAATTGGTGTTATTGCATTTTCAGGTGGAGAGTTTAAAGAATTATCAATACCTGCCTCAGTTTTATCAAAAGATTTTGATTATATTGCACTTGGACACATTCACAAATTCATTCAAGTTGCAGAAAATGCATACTATGCAGGAAGTCCAGAAAGATTAGGATTTGGAGAAGCGGATTACAAAAAAGGATTTCTTGAGGTGGAGTTAGGAAGTTTGAAAGTCAAACATATTGAAACAAAAGCTCGTGATATGATTGATGTCAACCCAATTGATTGTTCAGAACTAGACGCTACACAAATTATGAGGACTATTGAGTCATCACTACCATCTGATATTTCTGGTAAAATCTTACGACTCACTTTTCAAGATATTCTTCCTCATGTGTATACTGCTCTTGACTTTAAGAAAATAGATGAGATTACCTCAAATGCTTTGTACTGTGATAAACGGTTTGAGAAAAAATCATCAGAAACTAGATCTATAGGAACTAGTCACATTGGCGCACTTGCAGAAGAATTTTCATTATTTGTAAAAAATCAGGAAATGGATTCTCAATTCAAGGATAATGTAGAGAAAATCGGGTTGGAATATCTAGAAGAGGCAATGCCTGAGGTGGAAGATTAGTGATTATTCGTTCATTAAGACTAGAAAATTATAGAAAACACAAGAATACATACGTAGAATTCCCTGATGGTCTTTTTGGCATAGTTGGTAACAATGGAGCAGGAAAAACGACGCTCATAGAGGCAATTGCATATGCGATCTATGGGCAACATGCTTCAAAAACTGGCCAGAACTTGATAAAACGAGAACAAGCGTCGGGAGATTCTGATTGTAAAGTAGAATTAGAGTTTCATCTGGGTTCTGATTCTTACCGCATTATACGAGAATTACGTGGTAGCAGACAATCACCATTTGCTTCTCTCTATGTAAATAATCGCTGTGAAGTAGAAGGAGTAAATCCTGTAACACGCTATCTATCAAAGAAGATAGGTATGGATTACAAATCCTTCTTTACATCAATTTTTGCAAAACAAAAGGAACTTGATGCTTTATCCAATCTAGGACCCCAAGAGAGAAGTAAAAGGATTTTACGATTACTTGGAGTTGATCGAATTGATGTAGCAATTGGCAATTTGAGGCAAAATAAAAGAGAGAAAGAATCAACAATACGAGGGATAAAAAATACTCTAGCAGATATTGGGGAGTTAAATTCCGCACTGGAAGAACTTCAAAAACAAAAAGGATCATATGAACATAAAGTAGAATCAGAAAAAATAGAATTAGAAAAAGCCAAAACTATTCTAGATAATACAACAAAATCAAAAGAAAATCTAGAAATAAAATATACGGAATATCAGAGATTGGATAAACTAGCGAGTAATTGTATAACACAAAAAGATTCTTACGAACTTAATTTAGAAAGTAGAAATAAAGAATTAGAGAATTTAGAAAAAGCAAAGCAAGAGTTACAAATTATAAAACCTAAATTAAAACTCTTCAAATCGATAAAAACTAAGAAAGAGAATCTCGATAAAATACGTGAGGTATATTTGAAGAAAAATAATTACGATTCTCAAATGAGAGACATAGATGTCAATATAAAAGAGATGAGGGCAAACAGAAACGAGATCATTACAACACTGAAACAAACCAGTAATTTAGAGACAAAACTTCAAACCGTAAAAAAAACTATTAGTAATTACACAAAATCATACACTGAGATAGGTAAAAAAATAGCAAGTAAAAAGGCCATAATCAGTCAGTTCAAACAAGAACGAAGAGATTCAATGAAAGATTTTGATTCTATAAAAAAATTAGGACCAAAGAGTAAATGCCCTGTATGTAAAAAAACAATAGGAAAAGAATTTTCGGACATAGTCAAACACTTTACAAATGAGGCATCTAAAACTAATAAGAAAATACAAACAGCAGAAGCCGTAATTGATAAGTTATCTAAAGAAAGCCAAAAAATTCAAAGATTAATGACTAGTACACAAAAAGATGAGGAATCAATTAGCAAATTAATTCGACAACGTATCAAGGATAACCAATCTAAAAACGGCATAGATGAACAGATAAGATCAGAATTACAAAAGAAGAAAAGACTATTGCAAAACATAAAGGCGTTAGGAAAAATAAATTATAAAGAAACAATTCATGGGAAGATAAAAAAACAATTTGAAGAATTATCGTCATTAGATAAAACTAGAATATCATTAGAGACACGATCAACACAAATTCCAGACATAAAAAATATAATTGCATCTTTACAAAATAAAAAAACATCAGTTGTCGGCGAGATAGAAAAAATATCAAAATCTATTAAAGATCTTAATTTTAATTTGCTGGAATATGAGAAAACCAAAAGTGTTCACTCCACTGCAATACAAAATCATCATGAAGTAGAAATGAACATGGTAAATACGAAAAATACTTTGAGCAATATTGAGAGAGACATTACAACTACAACAAATCAAATATCACAAGAAAATGAAAGACTAAAACAAATTGAAGATGAAGAAAAAAATGTACAATTACTTCAAGCATTAGACAAAATATTTGGCGACTTTCGCATAGATTTAGTATCAAGAATTAGACCAATGCTCTCACTACGTGCATCTGATCTTTTCAGAAAATTAACCGATGGTAAATATGCAAATATCATTATTGATGAGAATTATGATATACTAATAGAAGATGATGGGAAACAATTTCCACTTGAACGATTTTCTGGAGGCGAGGAGGATCTGGCTAGTTTGTGTCTACGAATTGCAATATCTCAAGTAATTGAGGAACGAGCTGGAGCTTCTTCAATTAATTTCATTGCTTTAGACGAAGTTTTTGGAAGTCAGGATGAATCAAGGCGAAATAATATTCTTAAAGCGTTAAATGATCTTTCATCACAATTTAGGCAAGTCATGGTGATTACCCATACTGATGATGTAAAAGATCTTCTCCCTTACGTATTCAATGTACTGGGAACTGAAGATAAATCATGCAGGGTAGTTTCAGAAGGCAGCCCAAGTTTGTCTTTAGTTGGAATTGGATAAAATCATTTAATCTGAAGGATTCACAATCAAATATGATAAAAATAGAAGAAAAAGAGAAACTGGTGATGATTACTTCAACTGTTAGTGACTTTTGTGATTCAATGGGATATTGCGAACACAAAATTCCTTTTCATATAGAAGGAGTCAAACCTCCTCCAAGCATAGAGACACTTCAAGGAACAATTGCACATGAAAAAGAACAAGAGATTGAAAAAGAACAATTTGAATTTGCTCCAATAACACAGGAAGAATTACTTGATATGACAAAGAATGTAGAGTTTGCAAGAGAAGAAGTCAATACAAGATTACTATATCCAGTAAGAACTGGAACAAAAAACATTCTAGTCCTGCTACATGGAAGAACCGATAAAATTTTACGAAACGATAAAACTCTGATTGTACAAGATGATAAATTTCCTACAAATTTAAAAAAATATGAAGATAGAATAGAACCGTATGATGATCAAAAGCTTCAAGCATTAACATATCTAAACTCTAAATTTACAACAGATGGAAGCATGGATCCTAACAATTGGTTTGAAATACCTCACGATGAAAAGATTTGGATTATAAAAATACGAGATAAAAGTAATGAGAATAAACCAATCAAGATATTCAGAGGAATTCAGAATGATGTTATGAGAAAATTTTTGACTGATTCAATTCAGAGATTTGCATTACTGGTGCTTGGAGCAGAAGAGAGAAAACATCACAACGTGCCTGGAAAATGTAAGCCATGCAGGTTGTTTAGTCAGTGTCAGTATAGACTAGAGTAGTGTAGCCAAGAAATCTCGAAAATATGCATAATTGAGAAAAATTTATCGATCATTTTCCAATTAACGAGAAATTTAAAATCTAGTTCCAATAGAAGAATGAAATGAGTCTTCCTCAAAAAAGTTCAGATGTAAGTTCTGCAGGTGACGAGGTTCAGAAGAGATTCAGGTATCAATACCTGTATACTGTGCTCCTGTCTGTGCAAATGTATCAAGGCACAATCCCATATGAAGAGTTATTCTGCGAACTGAATGAAGACATTTTGGCAGTATTACCAAGTAAAAAATTAGTACCAATTCAGATTAAAACTCGAGAAAGTTCTAGAGGACCATTTGGTTTACGTGATGACTCTGTAAAACAGAGTTTGAGACGATTTATTACTTTAAACAATGAATTCCCAAATAGTTTTGAAGAATTTATTTTTGTATCCAACATAGGTTTTAAACCAAACTCTGATCTAACAAAACTGATAGAACAAATCAAAATCAAAAAGACTGCTCAAGAATCAAATCATTATGATGAATTTATTGATGAACTTGTAATTCTAACTTCTACATCAAGAGAAAAAATAGTTGAAACTCTTAGCAAGACAAAATGCCAAATAGGACCTGGTTTAGACGATATAGGTAATACTGTACTCAAAGAACATTTATCAAAAATTTCTCATTGTTCTCAGCTTAGTGTTTCGCAGTTAGAAGCAATTCAGGATAATTTTGTTTTCATCATTTTCAAAAAATGTTCTAAAGTTATTGAAGATTCAGTATCCCAGTACTCAGCATTCGTGAAAGATGGGGAGACAAAAAAGATCTCACAAGAAATTGAATCTAAAAGAATCACAAAATCATTAATAGAGAAAATAGCCAAAGAAGGTGTAAACAATATTTATCTGGTATCAAAGAATCTAACATCGATTTCATTAAAAGTCGGCAGTATAGATTTGATGCAAGCAAAAATGAATAGTGGTGGAATAAATATACTCGAAATTAGAAGTATGGAAAATCTGGCATATTCTGCTGAAACATATTTTCTAGAAAAATATCATCGTAATAACGGTTCACCGGAAATAAGAAAACAAATTGAACAAATTCAGGTTAAATTGCTCAATGAAGCAGCTGAGGCTAACACGGATTGTAATAGTAACACTGAACGATATGGTGAAAAAATGCTAGCCAATATAGAAAATCGCCTTCGAAAAATCGTGAGCGAAAAGCATGAAGATGTATTTCAAATTCCTTATGAAATTCTCAAAGGAGTTATCGGAATACTAGCGGGAGATTGCAAAGTGTATTTTAGTAAAAAAATAATGGGGATTTCTGAATGAGTCTTGATATTTTAAAAAAGATAATGGTTTTGGATAATAATTATTATTTGCATAACGTCAGAATTTTGATTTTAATATCTATTTTATGCAATGATAAAATCGAAAAAGAATTGAAAGGAATAACCAAACTTGCTAAACTTGATTTTTTCTTAAGATATCCAACAGCATTGAAACGTGCTTTGCAGAAACTAGGTAAAACTGAATATGATCTTAATTTACATGATCATGAGCTGGACAGTGTAGAATCAAAAATGATTCGGTTCAGATATGGTCCGTGGGATATGAGGTATAGACAATATCTTGCCATCCTAGAATCGATGAGACTTATTGGTGTATCAGTAAATAAACAAACTATTGAAATAAGAATAACCTCCAAAGGTATTGATGCGGCTAAAAAGTTTAAACAGAAACTAGAGTTTCAAGATTTTGTTTCTCGTGCTCAAATTCTAAATGCTACATTAGGCAAAATGAAAGGGACAGAATTGAAAGATATGGTGTATGTTTTGATTCCAGAACTTCATGATATGAAATTTGGTGAGTTGATTAAACCATGAAATTAAAATTAGAACGATTAATACTACAAACAAAACAAAAAACTATTTCTATATCTTTTTCCAATTCTGTAACATATTTTTATGGTAAAATGGGTACGGGAAAATCCACCATAGCTAGATTGGTTAATTTTTGTTTAGGTGGAGAATTAAAAGAAACACCAGCGCTACAAAGCGAGTTTCTAAGCGTTAGTCTTGAACTTATAATTGAGAAGTATGTTGTGAAATTAGATCGACAAAGAGGCTCTAGTGAAATAATTGCAGCTTGGAAAAATAAAGATACTAAAGAATCAAATGCCCTACCTATTCCCGTACGAGGAATTAAAGACAAATTTATCATGCCTGATAAAAAAATTGAGAACATCTCTGATTTCATTTTTTATCTAGGCAACCTAGAACCTCCATATGTGTTAAAAAGCAAACATAACGTCGAGACCGAGTTAATACGATTAAGTTTCCGCGATATAATGTGGTATTGTTATCTTGATCAAGATCACATAGATAGTTCACTTTTTTATCTTGAATATGGAGATCATCCATTTAAAATAAACAAAAGTCAAGATGCGATTAGATATATTCTTGGATTCGAACATGAAGAAATATCAAAACTGCAAAAGACCTTGAATCAACTAAGACAAGATCGTTCATCACATATTGAATCCGTAAAACAATTGAATGCTTTTCTAGAAGAGAATGGCATAAAAAATTCTAATGATATTATGGAACAAATTGAATCACATACAAATCAACTGGCGATTGTAAAAAATCAAGAAGAAAATATTAGAGATGTTAATTTCAATCAGAGTCACCCTATAGATAATTTCAAAGATAAAAGTAGAGAATTGAGTTTTGAAATTGACCGAATTAAACAAAAAATAGAAGATAATAATTTCGAAATGATCAAACTTGAGAGATTAAAATCTGAGTTTATTACTACTAATATTAGAATAGATCGAACTGATGCTGCACGAGAAGTATTTAGAAATATAAGATTTGAAACATGTCCTCAATGTGGTCAAATTATTGAACAAGAGTCATCTGATACATGCCTGTTATGTAAACGACCACCAAAAAATACTACTATTGAAAATATAAAATTAATGGGACCAGATTTAATTGATAGGATAAAAGAAATAGATAATTCTCATAATTCCTTATTTTTGGAGAAAAGACAACTCGAATTTATTTTAAAATCTAAACAGTTTGAAAAACTTGAAATTGATGAGAAGCTTGTAGAACAAGAAAAAAATTATGATTCTAAATATCTTACAGAAGCTTCCGAATTATTACAGAGTAGAGGAATTATAGAAGGTAAAATTTACGCTTTAAAACAAATGTTACCACTACCTCAGCGAGTGGACGAATTAAAAATGAGTGCAGAAGATCTTACAAGCGAAATAGGAAAGATCGAAAAACAACTAGACCAGTTAATCGATGATGCAAAAAAAGGACAAACAGCCCTTCGTGATCTTGAAGATATATTTCTGGACACATTACGCGAAGTGAAATTCCCAGGGTTAAAAGATGACGATTATGTTACGATTTCTTCGGATACATATATTCCAACAATACGTTCAAAAAATAAAGAAGATTCTACTGTGACAACTTTTTCAAATGTTAGTAGCGGAGGAATGAAAACAATTTTCAAAGCTTGTTTTGCAATTGCAATTCATAGATTAGCTAATAAAATTAACCGAAAAGTACTACCAACATTTTTGATTATTGATACTCCTATGAAGAATATAAGCGAACGAGAGAATAAAGATGTCTATAATGGATTTTATAAATTCCTCTACAAACTTGCACAATCAGAATTAAAGGATACACAATTCATAATAATTGATAAAGAGTTTGAACCACACCCAGAAAGAAAAGGATTGGATATGACTGTCAGACATATGACAAAAGATGATCCCAAAAATCCTCCTTTGATTGATTACTATAAGGGACATTGATTAAAAAATAATTTTCGAGCAACGCATTCCAAGTTCTTTCTTTTTCTTTTCTGAAGTCTTCGTATACCATATCCCAACTATCTCAGGCGTACGCCATCCAAAGGCGTCTGCAATCTCCTCATTTGTCATACCTGCATCTTTCAACTGTTGTGCAAGAATGTGTCTCATCATATGACCGGGTTTCTTGAGCATGTATTCTCTGGTCCGAGGATCAACTTGATCGGCGATCTTCTCAAAATACATCCGCAATTTTCTAATCGTTCTGTTTTGGGCGCTTTCGGCATTTCTTCTGTTTTGTGCATCTGTAAGACTGTCATTAAACCACAAAAACCTAGAATTGATTCCTGATTCTTTCTTCCACCTAAGTAATAATTCTCTCAAATCAAGTGGAGGATATTTTGTCTTCCATTCTCCATTCTGTCCCAAATGATAATGTCCACGAGCATCCTTGGTTTCATGTTGTTCCAGTTTGAATGACTGTGATCTATCTTCATTTTTTTCATTAAAATATACTCGTTCCCATACCATCGTTGATACAGCCTTTGTTCTGGCACCTGTTCTAAGCCCAATGCGCCACCAAGTGTATAGCTGCAAGTCGCCATTTGCCAAAATCATATCACCAATTTGCTTTGTTAATTCTTGTGATAATGATACACCTGCATATGCACCGTATTTGTCATGAGCCGATGACAGTCCATACATTTTTCCCATTCGAGGAGCGAATGTTATGTCAAAACTTGCAAGAAAATTCTTGAATGAAACTCGATAACGATGGGTACCTTTTTCGGCATTTTGCTTTCTAAACTCTACCATGAATTTTGCCCAAATCTCTAATGCATCTTTTTTGGATTTGATTATCTCTTTTGGAGTTGTCTTTGTCAAAATCAGTATGGATTTTAGACATTGCATATATTGTGAAATTGTAGAGGACCGAACGTCTCGCGCTATGCAGTCATTCATCCATTTTTCAATCTCTGGTATTTTTGTAAATCTGTTTTTTGATAGTGATTCAACATGTGAGAGTCGTTTTTTTACGAGCCTTCCAGTTTGTGGATCTAGTTTTATCAAACCTAGACGAGCCATATTTTTTATGTGGCGCCTAGTCTGTCTAGTAGATTTGCCAAGCCTTGAAGCAAGTTCAGTTATGGACGTTGTGTCGTTGTCAATTAGGTTCTTTATCTCAAGATATGCTCGCTCTTTCTTTCTTCTAGTACCGCGTATTCTAATTCTACGTTCTTCCTTGCAGGAAAAAGGGTACTTCAAAAAATCCTGATGTCCGATTTTTTGATTTTTGTTGTTTTCAGAGGTGTCTTGTTGAGTCAGTAATGTCTGGTTATCGGGCCATAATTATTTTATCACTGGAAAGTGAAACGCCGCATCAAGTGCAATTCCTA
>Ga0207693_10002237_pt1 | contig 16858 bp, 14 predicted proteins | sample LARL81metaG_FD_184347 | JGI IMG/M metagenome (GOLD analysis project Ga0207693, IMG submission 184347) | Corn, switchgrass and miscanthus rhizosphere microbial communities from Kellogg Biological Station, Michigan, USA - LAR L8-1 metaG... | ecosystem: Host-associated > Plants > Roots >...
GGTGATCGACGACATCACCGGCGGGCTCGGTGCCGATGTGACGATGGAGGCCGTCGGAATTCCGGAGACGTTCGAACTGGCGGTATCGCTGGTCCGTCCAGGAGGCCATGTCGCCAACATCGGCGTGCACGGCGCGCCGGTGACACTGCACCTGGAAGACATCTGGATCAAGAACCTGACCATCACTACCGGGCTCGTTGACACCTATTCGACGCCGACGCTGGCCGGCTTGGTGGCCAGCAGTCATCTGGACACCTCGGCCATGATCACGCACAGGTTCCGGCTCGACGAGTTCGACGCGGCTTATGATGTGTTCTCTCGCGCCGCCGAAACGGGTGCGCTGAAGGTGTTGCTGCGCAACCAAATCGGCTGAGGCAATGCCGGCAACGTTGCGCTAGTCGGTCAGCTTCGTCAGCAGCAGGTACGCACCGGTAAGTCCGAGGATCATCGCCCCACAGACGGTGGGCACCAGGAGGAACTTCGCCCAGCTTATTCGGCTGAGAATCAGCACACCCGCTAGGGCCGTGCCCCCCGCCGTCAGCGTCGAAGGGTTGACCACCTTGAGGGTCTGGGCGAGCGATTTATGTGAATCACTCTGTCCCGCGCGGTGATCCAGGACGACCAGCAGGCCGGCCGCTAGTACGCCCAGCGCTAACAATTCCGCCCCGAGCAGCCACTCCGGCTGCAGTGGAATCGCCAGGAGGACCCCGATCAACAGCACCACGGCGAAAATCACCAATGTCTGGGCGGCCCGGTTGCGCAGGTCAGCCGATTCGGCGACGCGCCCAGCGTGGATCGACAGCGCCACGAACAACAGGCCGACGAGCGCCCCCGCGGAGCCTCCGATGATCACAGCAAAGGTGTCCCATTCGTGCATGGGGCAACGCTACTTCGGCACAGACCAGGTCGTCACTCGGTCACGTCGAGGGCCGCGCGCACGATGCTGTCGGTGTCGATGCCGTGCCCTCTGTAGACATCCTCCAACGAGCCCGCCTGGCCGAACTCGGTGACGCCGAGGGATCGGAACGGAACGCCGTTGATCGAGGGCAGGAAAGCCAGTGTGTGCGGGTGCCCATCGACCACGGTCACCATCGGTGCGGCGCGCTGGGCGGGGAACACCGAATCAAGAATCCACGACGGCGCGTCACCGAGGCCCTGCCGTGCCCGAGCGGCGTCGAACAGCAATCCAGGGCTGGTCACGCACACCACCTCGGGCGCAATTCCGTTGTGTGCCAGACGCTCAGCTGCCTGAACCGCTTCGGTCACCATCGCTCCGACGCCGACGATCGTCACATCGGGATGCGGGCAGGGGCGCAGTGCGTACGCGCCCGCGACCACGTGGCGCCGACGGCGTTCCCGCGCGGCCCGATCGCCCGGAACGCCTGCAAGGTCCTGGTGCACGGGCCGGGTGGACAGCCGCAGATACGACGAGCGGCCGCCGGGCCGCCCCAGTTGCGAAAGACAGCGCAGCAGGATCCATTCGACCTCGACGGCGAAGGCGGGCTCGTAGGCGGTGCATCCGGGCTGCTCGAGGCCGATCGACGGAGTCTTTATCGACTGATGGGCCCCGCCCTCGGCGGACAGCGTCACCCCGGCCGGCGTGCCGACGAGAATTGATTGGCCACCCGCGTAGATGCCGAACGACCAAGGCTCCAGGGCACGTTCGACGAACGGGTCATAGAGCACACCGATCGGCAGCAGCGGTTGACCCCATCGGCTCCAGGTGGCACCGAACTCCCCGATGAGCCCGACCAGGTTGGTCTCGGCGATGCCCAGCTCGATGTGCTGGCCCGTGGGCCGCTCGCGCCAGTGCATGACGGTCTCGGCATCGTCGTCGAACCAGTTGCGGCGTTCCGTGGGCGACCACACGCCGACCTTGTTCAGCCAGCCGGCCAGATTGGTGGTCGAACTCACGTCGGGGCTGACGGTGACCACGCGCCTGGCCACGTCGGGCGCCTCCCGGGTCAGATCCAGCAGCGTCCTGCCCAGCGCCGCCTGCGTGGTCGTGACGGGCAACGGTGTGCGGCCGACCTCCACGGGCACCTCGGGCGCCAGCGTCATGGGGATCTCATTGCGGCGGAGACGCTCTCGAGCGTCGAGGCAGATACGTCCGGCAGCGCTTTCGGCATCGAAGCGGCTCCACGGTCGCGTGGCATCCTTGCCGAGGGAGGCGGCGAGTTCGCTGAACTGCTCCTCGGTCAGCAGCGACGAATGATTCTGCGGATGACCCTGAATCGGAAGGCCATAGCCCTTGATCGTGTAAGCGATGATCACCGTGGGCCGGGTGTCGTCGATCTGCGCGTACGCCTCCCGTAACGCGTCCAGGTCGTGGCCGCCCAGGTTGCTGATCGCGGCGGAGAGCCCGTTATTGTCGAGTTCGGCTATGAGACGGGTGATTTCATCCGCGCCGGGGCCGTCGCCGGGCAGCCGTGTTCGCAGCTCGTCTGCGCTGCATCGCAGCAGTCGTTGGTATTCGGGATTGGGCATGTCCAGGATGCGACGGCGCAGTTGCGGGCCGCCCGCCCGTTTGAAGAGGGCTTCCAATCGCCGGCCGAACTTGACGTCGATCACCTGCCAGCCCGCCGCCGAGAACATCGACGCCAACCGGCCAGCCGCAATGTTGGGCACTACCCGGTCCAACGACTGCCGGTTCATGTCGACGATCCAGACGATCTCACCCAGTTCGGCCACCGACGGTTCCAGGATCGCCTCCCAAACCGCGCCCTCGTCCAGTTCGGCATCGCCGACGAGCGAGTACTGGCGGCCGGTGCCGGTGGCACCGAATGCGACGTCGACGTACCGGCGCGCGATTGCACCCCAGATCGGTGCCGTGGCCCCGATTCCCACTGACCCCGTGGAGTAGTCGACTGGATCGGGATCCTTTGTCCGGCTGGGATAGCTCTGCAGCCCGCCGAAGTCACGCAGCCTTGTCAGGTAAGCCTCATCGAGCTCACCCAGCAGGTAGTTGATTGCATGCAGCACCGGGGAGGCATGGGGCTTGACCGAAACGCGGTCGCCCGCTTGCAGTTGCCCGAAATACAGCGCGGTCATGATCGACACCATCGAGGCACACGAGGCTTGGTGCCCGCCGACCTTCAATCCGCTTGGGTTGGGCCGAATCCGATTGGCGTGGTGGATGATCGCGGTCGACAACCACAGCACGTGATCGGCGATCTCCTGCAACGGGCCGATGTCTTCGACCGGCGGCGTCCGATAGGTAAGCATCAGTGACTCTCCGTGCAGAATATCGTCCAATTTCAACACCGCTGGTCTGATCGCGCAATCGGCCGTGATGAAATTGGGCAGAATGCGCAAAGCGCCGCTATCGGGCGATGAGAAAGGTCACCGGAATGACAACGAGAGCCGTCGCCGACCCGATCGACGCCCGATTACTGATGGCCCTGCGCATGGACCCGCGCGCGACGACGATCGCGTTGGCCGAGCAGATCGGGGTGTCCCGTAACACCGTCCAAGCGCGGCTGGCGCGATTGGAAGCCCGCGGCGCACTACTGCCCTTCGATCGGCGGATCGACCCGGCGTTCCTCGGTTACCCCATGCGGGCCTATGTGCTGACCCTGGTCAAGCAGCGACTGCTCGACGAGGTCGCGGCCGCCCTCACACAGGTTCCCGAGGTCGTGGAGGTGCAGGGACTCAGCGGAACCGTCGACCTGTTGATCGAGGTGGTCGCGCGCGACGCCGACGACCTGTACCGCATCGCCGGACGGATCCTCGACATCAGGGGGGTGCGGCGCACCCGCACCTCGCTGGTTATGCGGGGGCTTGTCGACTACCGCCTCGGGCAGCTGATCGGCGGCTAGATCTTGCGGGCGCTGGCGGTGGCGCGGTCCAGCTCCCAGTAGGCCCGCAGCGCGACGATCTTGCCCTCGTCGTTGACTCGGTAGGTGAACACACCTTCGGCGGTGACCTCGTACCCGGCGGCTCTGATCACGATGTTGCCCACGTTGGCTTCCTCGTTGCCGCACTGGTAGGTCTTCGCGAAGTTGAACGTGAGCTCGCTCGGTGCGATCGCCATGTCGTAGAACTTCGCGATCGCGTCCTTACCGCGGTGGCCTTTGCCCTCCGGATCGAAGTGCGACGGTCCGATCGGATCCTCGACGATGGCGTCGTCGGCGAACACCGCGAGCCAGGCCTCTTTGTCGTGTGCGATCGCGGCCTCGCGGGAGCGCTTGCCCCCCACATGCGCTGGATGCTCGGTGTCGGCGACCGTCACTGCTGCCATCCGGAATGGATGTAGGTGTCCGCGAAGCACTTCAGCGAGTCCAGCTTTTTGTCGAGCGGGGCGTCGAATCCCAGGCCTTCGAGGAGCCACGGCATGACGATGTTGTCGGTGACGCCCGCCTCGGCGAGCTCGCGGTGTCCGTCGACATCGAACTTGTCGATGCACACCACCTGGAACTCGAACGGATCGTCGGCCCGGCCGGCCTCGGCGAGTAGCGCCTTGAGCCTGCCGATGGTTTCCGCCGCCTCCTCGCACGTCATCATCGCGCTCGTCCAGCCGTCACCCACTCGAACGGCGCGCTTGAGTGCCACCTCCGTGTGGCCGCCGACGTAGAACGGCACCGGCTTGCTCGGCGCCGGACTCATCTGCAGCTTCTCGAAGTCGTAGAATTCGCCATGGAACTCGACCATTCCGCCTGCGAGTACGAGCTTGATCACCTCGATCATCTCGTCCACCCGCTTGCCGCGCTTGGCATACGGCTGGCCGCACCACTCGAATTCCTCCGGTGCCCAACCGATTCCGACACCGAAGCCGAACCGGTCATTCGTCAGGTTCGCGACGGAGCCCACCTGGCGCGCCATCAGCAGCGGGTTGCGCGAGCCGAGCTTCATCACGTTGGTGTAGAACCGCAGCGTCGACGTCACCGCACCCATCGCGCCCGCGGCGATTAGCGGGTCGACCCAGAGGGTGTCAGCGTTCCACATCCGCGAGCCGTCGGGCGTGTAGGGGTAATCCGCCGCCTGCTGCTCCATGTAGAAGATCGAATCGGGCAGCGCGATCGAGTTGAAGCCGACTTCTTCTGCGGTTTTGGCGATCTCGACTAGCTGGTCGATCTGACACATCGGCACCGCGCAGGTGTACTGCATCACGGCTTGTCCGCCCCTACGACCCACATCGAGTAGTACTGAGATCCGCCGCCGTAGGCGTGGCCGAGCGCCTTGCGGGCACCCTCGACCTGATGGTCGCCCGCCTTGCCCATCACTTGAATCGCCGACTCGGCGAACCGGATCATTCCCGACGCGCCAATGGGATTGGACGAGAGGACACCGCCGGACGCGTTAACCGGTATCCGCCCGCCGATCGCGGTCTCACCCGCCTCCGTCAGCTTCCAGCCCTCGCCTTCGGGCGCAAACCCGAGGTTCTCCAGCCACATCGGCTCGAACCACGAGAACGGCACGTAGATCTCGGCCACATCGATCTCGTCGATCGGGCTGGTGATCCCGGCGGCCTTCCACAGCGCCTCGGCGGCGTCACGGCCGGCCTGCGGGTTGACCTGGTCGCGGCCGGAGTAGGCCAGCGGCTCGGTGCGCAGTGCGGTGGCGTGGATCCACGCGACGGGGTGATCTTCCGCGACGCGCTTGTCAGCGATGTCCTCGTTGCCGATCACGATCGCGCAGGCGCCGTCGGAGGACGGGCAGGTCTCGTCGAAACGAATGGGGTCCCACAACATCTGGGACGCCATCACCTTCTCCAGTGTGATGTCGGGCTGGTGCAGGTGCGCCAGCGGGTTCTTGGCGCCGTTGAGCCGGTCCTTAACCGCCACCATCGCGCCGATGTGGTTCGGCGCACCCGAGCGACGAATGTACGACCGCACGTGCGGCGCGAAGTAACCGCCTGCGCCGGCGCCCACCGGCTTGGTGAACGGGACCGGAATGCTCAACGCCCACATGGCATTCGACTCCGACTGCTTCTCCCATGCCATCGCCAGCACGCGGCGGTACTTGCCCGACTGCACCAGGCTGGCGGCCACCACAGCCGTCGAACCGCCGACCGACCCCGCGGTGTGCACGCGGATCAGCGGCTTGCCGGTGGCACCGACCGCGTCGGCCATGAACAGCTCGGGCATCATCACGCCCTCGAAGAAGTCGGGCGCCTTGCCCACCACGACCGCGTCGATGTCGTCGAACGTCGAACCCGAGTCCGCCAGCGCCTTGTCGATGGCCTCGCGCACCAGGCCGTTCATCGAAACATCGTGCCGCTTGGCGACGTACTTCGTCTGCCCGGTGCCGAGCACCGCAGCTCGGTTCTTTTGAGATGCGCCGGCCATATTTCTATTTCCCTTCCAGGACGGCGACGAGATTCTGTTGCAGTGCAGGACCGCTCGTGGCGTGTGCGAGTACCCGCTGCGCGGAGCCGTCGAAGACGTGTCGCGCGGCAAAGCCGATGCGCTCCAACCCCGTCGAGAACATCGGGTTGGCCGCCAGCGCGCCGCCGGACGGATTCACCTTCGTCGACGACGAAAGCCCAATGGCCTCGGTCAGGATGAGGTGCTGATGGGTGAACGGCGCGTAGATCTCGGCGACCTCGATGGAGCCGCTGTCACCGCCCGTGGCCGCCTTGGCCGACGCCTCCGTCGATGGTGACGCTGTCAGGTCTCGTGCACCAAGCACCGGCGTTTCGATGCGGTGCTCGAAACCGGTGATCCAGGCCGGGTTCTCGCGCAGCTGGCGGGCCTTGTCGCCCGCAGCGAGCACGATCGCCGACGCACCATCGGTGATTGGAGCGATGTCGTGGCGGCGCAACGGGTCCGCGAAGTAGGGCCGGGCGAGCAGCTCGGAGATGGACTTAGCCTCGTCAGAGGAATCCGGAGCCTTCTCCGAATCGGTCCGTTCGGCCGCCGCGAAGGAATCCAGCGCCACCTGGGCCATCTGCTCGGCAGTCCACTTGCCTGCGTCCAGCCCGAACCGGGCCTGCAGGCCCGCGATCGACACCGAGTCGGGCCACAGCGGCGCGACGTTGTACGGGTCGGTCTGTAGTGCCAGAACCCGGCGCAGCGTGCCCGCCGAGGACTTGCCGAACCCGTAGACCAGCGCGGTGTCGACCTGGCCGGTCAGCAGCTTGATGTAGGCCTCGTAGAGGGCCCATGCCGCGTCCATCTCGACGTGCGACTCGTTGATCGGCGGCACGGCGCCGATCGAGTCGATCGCCGAAATAAACGAAAAGGCGCGTCCGGCAAGGTAGTCCGAGGATCCGGAGCACCAGAAGCCGATGTCGGTCTGCTTGAGGCCCAGTTCGTCGTAGAGCTGGTGGAAGCAGGGCATCAGCATCTCCACGCCGTTGGTGGTGCCGTCCGTGCGGCGTACGTGGGGTGCGTGCGCGAACCCCACCACTGCAATGTCAGTCATCGAAAAAGCCTTTACAGGTGGTGTTTGTAGGAGTCGTAGTCGGCGTCGGGCTCACCCGTCGGCCGGAAGTGGTCGATGTTGTCGATGCCGAGGCCCCATTCCTCGCGGGGCTTCCACACGGCTTCGACGCGCATGCCCATCCGGACGTCCGAGGCGTCGATCTCCGTAACCAGGTGCAGGAACGGGATATCGGCGCCGTTTAGCAGCACGTACGCCGCGACGTACGGCGGCTTGATGCGCTGTCCGGCGAACGGGATGTTGATGACCGCGAACGTGGTGACTGTGCCCTTGTCGGGAAGCTCGACGAACTCGTGGAGCTCGTGGCCGGTGGCGGGATCGGCTTCCTTCGGCGGGAAGTACACCTTTCCGGTCTTGCCGGTCCGCGCGCCCAGCAGCTTCCCCTCCGCCAGCGCGCGCAGGAACGTGCTCTCGGGAAGCGACGCGGTGTGCTGGATCTCGATGCTGCTCGGGACCACAAGCATCGTGACCGGATCGCGGTCGTCGGCCGAGCCCTCGGGTTCAGCGTCGTCACCCAGTGCGAAGTAAGCGATGTCCGTGATCGCGCCGACCGGCTGGTCGGCCCAGTGCGCATGCACCCGGCCGCCGGTGTTGATGGCGTCGGCGGAGGTCGCATCGACCGCGTGCAGCAGCGGGGTGTCCGCGCCGTCGAGTTTGATCAGCGCCCAGGCGAACGGCCGGTCCAGCGGCTGGCCCTCCAGGGGGGCCGACTGCCAGGTCCACGACACCACGGTTCCGACGCTTGCCACCGGTACGATCTCGGTCAATCGTTCATACGTGACGGGGTCGAATTCGGCCGGCGGCACATGCACCCGCCCATCCGATCCGCGCACGCCGACGATGCGTCGTTCGCGCAGGGCGGTGAAGAACTGGCTAAGGAGTGGTCCGACTGAACGGGTGTAGTCGAAGGACAGCTTCAGCGGTGCCGACAGAGGCGGCTCGTGCCGATCGATCTGCACCGGGCTGCTTTGGCTGGTGGTCACGGCATCGAGTAGAACAGGTTCTAAGAATGGTTTCAAGGACAGGTCGAGAGGCGATCAGATGAAGCTCGGACTCCAGCTGGGATATTGGGGCGCGCAGCCGCCGGAGAACGCACCTGAACTGGTCGCCGCCGCCGAGGAGGCCGGTTTCGACGCGGTGTTCACCGCCGAGGCGTGGGGGTCGGACGCCTACACGCCGCTGGCCTGGTGGGGCTCGGCGACGAGCCGGGTGCGGTTGGGCACCTCGGTGGTGCAGCTGTCGGCGCGCACCCCGACTGCGTGCGGGATGGCGGCGCTGACACTGGATCACCTGTCCGGCGGCAGGCACATTCTCGGGCTGGGAGTCTCGGGGCCGCAGGTCGTCGAGGGTTGGTACGGGCAGCGCTTTCCTAAACCGCTGGCCCGCACCCGGGAGTACATCAACATCGTGCGGCAGGTGCTGGCCCGCGAGGCGCCGGTGACCAGCGACGGGCCGCACTACCCGCTGCCCCTGACCGGCGAGGGCACCACCGGACTGGGCAAGAGTCTCAAGCCGATCACCCATCCGCTGCGCTCGGACATCCCGATCATGCTGGGCGCCGAGGGGCCCAAGAACGTCGCGCTGGCGGCCGAGATCTGCGACGGCTGGCTGCCGATCTTCTACTCGCCGCGGCTCGGCGAGACGTACAACGAATGGCTTGACGAGGGTTTCGCCCGGTCTGGTGCACGACGTAGCCGCAAGGACTTCGAGATCTGCGCGACGGCCAACATCGTCATCACCGAGGACCGGGCGGCCGCGCTGGCCGCGATGAAGCCGCATCTGGCGCTGTACATGGGGGGTATGGGGTCCGAAGACACCAACTTCCACGCCGACGTGTACCGCCGGATGGGCTACGCCGAGGTCGTCGACGACGTGACCGAGCTGTTCCGCAGCGACCGCAAGGACGAGGCGTCCAAGGTCATACCCGACGAACTGGTGGACGACGCCGCGATCGTCGGTGACATCGACTACGTGCGTAAGCAGGTCGCCGCGTGGGAGGCCGTAGGCGTGACGACGATGGTCGTGTCCGCCCGGTCGCCCGAGCAGATCAGGGAACTCGCCACGTTGGTCTGATCGGCTATTGCCTCGCGATTAGAACGCGTTCTAGATTGGCCGGATGACTGCTTCGCAGCACACCATCGCCGGCACCGTGCTCACTATGCCGGTCAAGGTCCGCAAGGCGACACAACACATGGCGATGTTCTCCGTAGATGCCGACGCCGCGCAGCGGATGATCGACTACAGCGGCCTGCGGGCGGCCCGCTATCTACCTGGCCGTGCGGCCGTCGCGCTGATCCTCGCGCACTTCATAGACGGCGATCTCGGCGAGTACCACGAATTCAGCACCAGCGTGATGGTCAGCCCGCCCCGGTCCAAGGTGTCCGGACCACGCTCTTTGCAGTCTGTGTTTATTCACCACATGCTGGTCGATCAGACCTTCACTTTGGAATCTGGTCGTACGATTTGGGGCTTTCCGAAAGTCATGTCCGACTTCACGGTTCATGATGCGGATCGGTTTGCCTTCGACGTGAGCATCGACGGTCAGCTCGTGGTCGACATGGAATTCCGTCCCGGCCTCCCGGTTCCATCGGCGCTCACTAACCGCCAGCAGGAGTTGCGCTCGTATGCCCATCGCGACGGTCGCACGTTGGAGACTCCCTTCGTGATGTCGACGGTCGGTTCGCGTTATAGGCCCGGCGGGGCGCAGCTGCGGCTCGGCGACCACCCCTACGCCAAAGAACTTGCGGCGCTTGGCCTGCCCAAGTGGGCGATGCTGTCGACTTCCGCACAGAACGTCGAAATGTCGTTCGGCGACGCTGAGGAGATCTCGTGACGACGACCAAGCCAGATGTGGATCTGACCGACGGCGATTTCTACGCCAACCGCCCCGTCTCCCGCGAGGCGTACCGCTGGATGCGGGCCAACGAGCCCGTGTTCCGCGACCGCAATGGGTTGGCGGCCGCAATGACGTACCAGGCCGTAATCGATGCTGAGCGCAATCCAGAATTGTTCTCGAACGCCAGCGGCATCCGTCCCGATACACCGGGTCTGCCGATGATGATCGACATGGACGATCCCGAACATCTGTTGCGGCGCAAGCTCGTCAACGCCGGCTTCACGCGAAAGCGGTTGAAGGACAAGGAATCGTCGATCGGCAGGCTATGCGACATGCTCATCGACGCGGTGTGCGAGCGCGGCGAATGTGATTTCGTTCGGGACATCGCCGCACCGCTGCCGATGGCGGTGATCGGCGACATGCTCGGTGTGCGCCCAGACGAGCGAGAGATGTTTCTGAAGTGGTCCGACGACCTAGTGAGTCGCCTCAGTTCCAGTATCTCCGAGGCCGACATGCAGGTCACGATGGATGCCTTCGTGGCGTACAACGACTACACGCGCAGCAAGATCGAGCAGCGGCGCGCCGAGCCGACCGAGGATCTGATCAGCATCTTGGTGCACTCGGAGGTCGATGGTCAGCGGCTGACCGACGACGACATCCTCCAAGAGACCCTGCTGATCCTCGTCGGCGGCGACGAAACGACGCGCCACACGATCTCCGGTGGAACCGAACAGCTGATAGGCCACCGCGAGCAGTGGGATCTGCTGCGGAACGATCCTGACCTGCTTCCCGGCGCAATCGAGGAGATGCTCCGCTGGACGTCACCGCTGAAGAACATGTGTCGCACGCTGACTGCAGACACCGAATTCCACGGCACGCGGCTGCACAAGGGTGAGAAGGTCATGCTGATGTTCGAGTCGGCGAACTTCGATGAAGTCGTCTTCGGCGATCCGGACAACTTTCGGGTGCAGCGGGACCCGAACAGCCACTTGGCATTTGGCTTTGGCACGCATTTCTGCCTCGGCAACCAGTTGGCTCGCATCGAGCTGGTCAATATGACCAGCCGAGTGCTGCAGCGGCTGCCGGACCTGCGACTGGCTTCCGACGACGAGCTGCCGCTGCGCCCGGCAAACTTCGTCAGCGGTCTTGAGTCGATGCCGGTGAAATTCACCCCGACCAAGCCAGTGGTTGCCGGGTAGCGAGATCCGTCACAGGTCGCGGTCATAGCTCGCCGCGGTGCATACACTGCGGTCATGGCAGGGCTGTTGCAGATCGAGGACTGCCTCGACGCCGACGGCGGCATCGTCTTGCCGCCTGGGGTCACGCTGATCTCGCTCATCGATCGCAATATCGCGAACGTCGGCGACTCGGTGGCCTACCGTTACCTCGACTTCACCAGTTCGGACGTGGGGCAGCCCAGCGAGATCACCTGGGTGCGACTCGGGGTTCGGCTGAAAGCCATTGGTGCGCGTGTTCAACAGCTCACCGGTCGCGGCGATCGGGTTGCGGTCCTGGCGCCACAGGGTCTCGATTACATCGCAGGGTTCTTCGCGGCGGTGAAGGCCGGAACCATTGCGGTGCCGCTGTTTGCGCCCGAATTGCCCGGCCATGTCGAGCGTCTCGAAACGGCGCTGAACGACGCCCAGCCAACTGTCGTGCTGACGACCAAAGCCGTCAGGGATGCGGTGGAAGCGTTCCTGGCCACGATTCCGTCCGCCAGGAGGCCGCATGTCATCGTCATCGATGAGATACCCGACTCGTCGGCGGAGGCTTTCACGCCGGTGGCGATCGACGTCGCGGACGTCTCTCACCTGCAGTACACCTCAGGCGCGACGCGGCCTCCTGTCGGCGTGGAGGTCACCCACCGGGCGGTCGGCACCAATCTGCTGCAGATGATCCTCTCGATCGATCTGTTGGATCGAAACACCCACGGCGTCAGCTGGTTACCGCTCTATCACGACATGGGCTTGTCTATGATCGGCTTCCCGGCGGTGTACGGCGGCCACTCGACATTGATCGCGCCCACCGCATTCATCCGCAGGCCGCAGCGGTGGATTCACGCGTTGTCGGCGGGATCGCGCGAAGGCCGCGTCATCACCGCCGCGCCGAACTTCGCCTATGAATGGACCGCTCATCGCGGACTGCCCGACCAGGGTGACGGTGTCGACCTGCGCAACGTCGTGTTGATCATCGGGTCCGAACCCGTGAGCATGGATGCGATCCGGTCCTTCGATAAGGCGTTCGCGCCCTTCGGTTTACCGCGATCGGCGTTCAAGCCTTCCTACGGAATCGCCGAGGCCACGCTCTTCGTTTCGACCATCGGGCCGAGCGCAGAGCCGACCGTAACCTACTTCGACCGTGAACAGTTAGCCGGCGGTAGAGCGGCGCGGACCGCGGCCGTCGGCCCCGACGCCGTGGCGCACGTGTCCTGCGGCCAGGTGGCGCGAAGTCAGTGGGCCGTAATCGTCGATGCCGACACCGGCGAGGAGTTGTCCGACGGCAGGGTCGGCGAGATCTGGCTACACGGTGACAACGTCTGTCGGGGCTATTGGGGTCGGCCCGACGAAAGCCGCCGAGTGTTCGGCGCCCGACTAAAGTCCCGCCTGCCCGCAGAAAGTCACGCGCACGGTGCGCCGGTCGCAGGAGAGTGGCTGCGCACGGGGGACCTTGGGGTGTATCTGGACGATGAGCTCTACGTCACCGGCAGAATCGCGGACCTCGTGATCATCGACGGTGTGAACCACTATCCGCACGAAATCGAGGCCACCGCAGCGGAGGCGTCGCCAATGGTGCGACGGGGCTACGTGGCGGCATTCTCCGACGACCGTCACCACCTGGTGATCGTCGCCGAGCGGGCGGCGGGTACGGCCCGAGACGATCCGCAACCTGCGATCGAGGCGATTCGTTCGATGGTGTCACGCAAACATGGGCTGACGGTGTTCGATGTTCGCTTCGTGCCTGCGGGCGCCATCCCGCGCACCACCAGCGGCAAGCTTGCCCGCCGGGCGTGCCGGGCCCGTTACCTCAGCGGTGAAATCGTTACTTCATCCTGAAATTGGGGGCGCGCTTCTCCTTGAACGCGAGCGGACCTTCCTTCGCGTCGTCAGAGAGGAACACCTCGATGCCGATCTTGGTATCGATCTTGAACGCGTCGTTCTCGTGCAGGCCTTCGGTCTCGTGGATCGTCCTCAGGATCGCCTGCACCGCGAGCGGTCCGTTGTTATTGATTACCTCGGCGATCTCGAGGGCCTTCTCCAGCGCCGAGCCGTCGGGCACGACGTAGCCGACGAGACCCATCTCCTTGGCCTCGGCGGCCGTGATGTGCCGGCCGGTCAGCAGCAGATCGCAGGCCACGGTGTAGGGGATCTGACGGACCAGCCGCACCGCCGACCCGCCCATCGGGTACAGGCTCCATTTGGCTTCGGAGATGCCGAACTTGGCGCTCTCGCCTGCGATGCGGATGTCGGTGCCCTGCAGGATCTCGGTGCCGCCCGCGATGGCCGGTCCCTCAACCGCCGCGATCAGTGGCTTGGTCAGCCGACGGCCCTTGAGCAGCGCGTCGATGCGCGACGGGTCGTAACTGCCGTCCTTGAACGAGTCGCCCGGCGGCTTGGCCGTGGCCGCCTTGAGGTCCATGCCCGAGCAGAAGTAGCCGCCGGCCCCGGTGAGGATGCAGCTGCGGATCTCCGGATCGTTGTCGACGCGGTCCCAGGCCTCGACCATGGTCGAGAGCATCTCGGTGGAGAGCGCGTTGCGGGCCTCGGGCCGGTTCAGCGTCAAGATCAACGTGTGTCCGCGCTGCTCAATGATGGCGTCGGGACCAGCCGAGATACTAGCGTCAGACTCGCTCATGGGTATCCGCCTTCCAGCGTCGATGCCGCAGACTTGAATGAAAATGTAACACGTTCTAGTTTAGGTTCCGTGGCCCTGAACATTGCTGATCTTGCCGAGCACGCCATCGACGCTGTGCCTGACCGTGTCGCCCTGATCTGCGGTGACGACCAGCTCACCTATGCCCAGTTGGAGGAGAAGGCCAACCGCCTCGCCCACTATCTCATCGACCAGGGCGTCAACAAGGACGACAAGGTCGGGCTGTACTGCCGCAACCGCATCGAGATCGTGATCGCGATGCTCGGCATCGTCAAGGCCGGCGCCATCCTGGTCAACGTCAACTACCGCTACGTCGAGGGCGAGCTTAAGTACCTGTTCGAGAACTCGGACATGGTCGCGCTGGTGCACGAACGTCGATACGCCGACCGAGTCGCCAACGTGTTGCCCGAGACCCCGAACGTCAAGACCGTCCTGGTGGTTGAGGACGGCACAGAGGACCCCTCCGGCGATTTCCGAAAATACGGCGGGGTTGAGTTCTACTCCGCGATCGCGCAGGGCTCACCGGAGCGTGACTTCGGCGACCGTAGCGCCGACGACATCTACCTGCTCTACACCGGAGGCACCACCGGCTTCCCCAAGGGCGTGATGTGGCGCCACGAAGATATCTACCGAGTGTTGTTCGGCGGCACCGACTTTGCGACGGGCGAGTTCGTCAAGGACGAGTACGACCTCGCCAAGGCCGCGGCGGAGAATCCGCCGATGATCCGTTACCCGATCCCGCCGATGATCCACGGCGCCACGCAATCTGCCACCTGGATGTCGATCTTCTCCGGCCAAACCACGGTTTTGGCACCGGAATTCGACGCAGACGAAGTCTGGCGCGCGATTCACGATCACAAGGTGAACCTGCTGTTCTTCACCGGCGACGCAATGGCCCGGCCACTGCTCGATACGCTGCAGGCGATTCAGAAGGAAGGCGACGGCTCCGATTCGCTGGACCTCTCGTCGCTGTTCCTGCTGGCCAGCACAGCCGCGTTGTTCTCGACGAGCATCAAGGAGAAGCTGCTCGAACTGCTGCCCAACCGGGTGATCACGGACTCGATCGGCTCGTCGGAGACGGGTTTCGGCGGCACCAGCATCGTCGCCAAGGGCGAGCACCACATGGGTGGCCCGCGCGTGACGATCGACCACCGCACCGTCGTGCTCGACGAGGACGGCAACGAGGTCGAGCCCGGCTCCGGAGTGCGCGGTGTCATTGCGAAGAAGGGCAACATCCCAGTCGGCTACTACAAGGACGAAGAAAAAACCCGGCAGACCTTCCGAATTTACAATAGTGTGCGGTACGCGATCCCAGGTGACTACGCGGAGGTCGAGGCCGACGGCACAGTCACGATGCTGGGCCGTGGTTCGGTGTCGATCAACAGCGGCGGCGAGAAGACCTACCCTGAAGAGGTGGAGGCCGCGCTCAAGGGCCACCCGGACGTGTTCGACGCCCTTGTGGTCGGTGTGCCCGACCCGCGCTTCGGCCAGCACGTCGCCGCGGTGGTGCAGCCGCGCGACGGCGCCCGTCCGACGCTGGCCGAGCTGGACAGCTTCGTGCGTCGCGAGATCGCCGGATACAAAGTGCCACGCAGTCTTTGGTATGTCGACGAGGTGAATCGCTCACCGGCCGGGAAGCCCGACTACTGCTGGGCCAAAGACCAGACCGAGGAGCGGCCGGCCGACGACGTGCACGCCAACCATGTGGGGACGCCGTCCTGATGCGCACCGAGCTGTGTGACCGCTTCGGCATCGACTATCCGATCTTCGTCTTCACGCCGTCGGAGAAGGTTGCCGCTGCGGTCAGCAAGGCGGGCGGCCTCGGCGTGCTCGGCTGCGTGCGGTTCAACGACGCAGACAACCTGGAGAACGTCCTGTGCTGGATGGACGAGAATACCGACGGCATGCCGTACGGCGTCGACATCGTCATGCCGGCCAAGGTGCCCACCGAGGGCACGGCCGTCGACATCGACAAGCTGATCCCGCAGAGCCATCGCGACTTTGTCGCCAAAACCCTTACCGACCTTGGTGTTCCGCCGCTACCCGACGATGAGGAGCGCAACGAAGGCGTGCTCGGCTGGCTGCATTCGGTGGCCCGCTCGCACGTCGAGGTGGCACTCAAGCATCCGATCAAGCTGATCGCCAACGCCCTCGGCTCGCCGCCGCGCGACGTCATCGACCAGGCGCACGAGGCGGGCGTTCCGGTGGCCGCGCTAGCAGGCAGCGCCAAACACGCGCAACGCCATGTCGAGAACGGCGTTGACATCGTGGTCGCCCAGGGCCACGAAGCGGGTGGGCACACTGGTGAGATCGGCTCGATGGTGTTGTGGCCGGAAATCGTCGACGCTCTCGGGGGTAAGGCGCCGGTGCTGGCTGCAGGCGGCATCGGCACCGGCAGGCAGGTGGCCGCGGCGTTGGCCCTTGGCGCCCAAGGTGTCTGGATGGGCTCGGCGTTCCTCACGTCCGCGGAGTACGACCTCGGTCACCGCAAGCCGAGTGGGGTGTCGACAATCCAGGAAGCGCTGCTGCGAGCGACGTCCAGCGACACAGTGCGTCGACGCATCTACACGGGCAAGCCGGCGCGCCTGTTGAAGACACGCTGGACCGACGCATGGGACGCCCCTGACGCGCTGGAGCCACTGCCGATGCCGCTTCAGAACATTCTCGTCAGCGAGGCGCATCAGCGGATGAACGAGTCGGACAATCCCGACACGGTGGCCATGCCGGTGGGTCAGATCGTCGGCCGGATGAACGAGATCCGGCCCGTCG
>Ga0207693_10002238_pt1 | contig 16856 bp, 16 predicted proteins | sample LARL81metaG_FD_184347 | JGI IMG/M metagenome (GOLD analysis project Ga0207693, IMG submission 184347) | Corn, switchgrass and miscanthus rhizosphere microbial communities from Kellogg Biological Station, Michigan, USA - LAR L8-1 metaG... | ecosystem: Host-associated > Plants > Roots >...
GTCGATGAGGGCGGCAAAGACATGGCGCAAAAGGTTGCGCTGCGAGATGATGGCATAAGGACAGCCCTCGATCGTCCCGGCCGTGAGCTGGCCTTGGGCGATCAGCGGCGGTGCGAACTGATTGAAATCGCGATCAAGTCGCCAATGGCGGCGCGTCCTGACCTGATGGACGATCCCATGCCGATCCCGGCATGGGTAGATGCGCCCAGTATCGGCGGGACGAACATATAGATCCACGTTGATCGTCTCCTCCGGCAGATGGATGGCGGTTACCGCCTCCAGTCCCACCCCGACCATGAAGATGTAGGTCTCATACTCCCGCAGCAGCCCATACGGGCTGTTGCCGGAGACGGGGGTATCATCGACATGGTGGCGCGAGAGCAGCATGCGTGCGGCCGGGCCAGTTCCGGCGACGGAATGCGTGGGATGAATGCTGCGCGCGACCGCGTAGCGTGTACGGAAGATCTCGGTCAGCACGCCCGTATGGGAGGGCGTTTCCAATTCATCCCAGTCGGGATGCTCCGGCGTCACCGTGCGCCAGGTCATCGTCGGCATGAACAGGTTGCCCTCGCGCATGTAGTCAAGCAGTGCCTCGATGATCGCCTCGGCGCGAAAGCCGCGCCGGCTCAGCGTCGCGATGGCGCTATGGACGATCAGAGCGCCGTCGCGCGGGACGCCGACGCGCTGCAGGATCGGCAGGAAGGCGGCGGCTTCGCGGCTCGCCATCGTTCAGACGACCGCCGCCGGCGCTTTCGCCTTGATCTCCTCGATCATGTCCAGGCAGCGCGCGACGTCGCGGAACGGCAGCCCGCTGAGCTGGGCGAGCTCGAGCTCCCACCATTTCACGCGCACCAGCCGCTCGATCGTTTTTTCGGGAAACCGGTAGCGGATCAGCGCAGCGGGGACACCCCCGACGATGGCGTAAGGCGGGACATCCTTGGTGACCACCGAGCCCGCGGCGATCACCGCGCCATCGCCGATGTTGACGCCGGCCATGACGTTGACGTTGTGCCCCGTCCACACGTCGTTGCCGACGCTCACGTGCTTGAACATGTCGGGAGTGCGCTCGAGCCGGACGAGCTCGTTGTATTCCTCGACCCAGTCGAACGACTTCGGATGATACTGGAACTCGTTCGTGCTCAGCCAGCTGGTGGGATGATTGAATGGGTTGATCGCGGTACGCGCGCCGATCGCCCCGAACGAGCCGACGGTGGCGCGCGCGACGAAGCAGCTCTCGTTCATGCCGAAATATTTCCCGGTCACGACGTCGGGGCCGACCTGAGAGTTCCTGTTGAGGAACAACGGGCCGCGGATCGTCGATTTGATGATGCGCGCGCCGACGTTGAGCCGAATGATCCCGTGCGGAAATATGGGCTCGCTGCCGGTATTCTCGATAAAATCGATCGCGATGCTGGAGAACTTCACGATGGGCTTAGGCGACTTGCGCCGGGGTCAGACGCTTGTGGTAGCGATCGAGAATGTCGTCCACCTGGCCGATCGCTATGACGCTGCCTTTCTCCAGCAGCATTGCCTGATTGCACATCGCCGTGATAAGCGCATCGGAGTGGCTTGCCAGCACGAGGATGCGGGTACGCTGAATGAGCGCCTTCATGCGCGCTTCCGCGCGCTCTGCAAATGCGGCATCGCCCGCGCCCAGCCCCTCGTCCAGGAGCAGAATGTCCGGGTCGATCGAAGTTGCGATCGCAAAGCCCAGACGCGCCACCATTCCGTTGGAGTAGGTTCGCACCGGCAGATCGAGGTACTCGCCCAATTCGCAGAACGCGACGATGTCGGGAAGCTTCCGGTTGATCTCCTCCGCGGTCATCCCCAGAAAGAGCCCGCACGTCATGATGTTCTCGTAGCCATTGTCGTCGGGATCAAGCCCTGGAGCGGAGTTGAACAGCGGCGAAACACGGCCTTGGATGTGCATGGAGCCCGAATCGGGCTTGTACACCCCGGCAAGGACTTTCAGCAGCGTGGACTTGCCGGCTCCGTTATGTCCGATCAGTCCGAGCCGATCTCCATTCTGCAGCGTGAATGAGAGGCCATCGAGCGCGCGCACGATAGTGCGTTGCTGCCGGCCAGTGCCCTCGTGTCGGATCAGTCCGCCGGTGCGGGCGAACAGGGTCTGGCGAAGGCTGCGGTGACTCCCCCCGTAGATGGGAAAGTCGATCGTAACGTTCTCTGCGATGATCGAGGTCACGCCAGGAGGTCCTGTTAGAGCCAATAGGGAATGCGGCGCCGAAAGCGGGCATAGATGTCGAAAGTCACCAGCCACCCGATCACGGCCAACCCGAGCGTGACCGCATAGCTGATCGGCGATGGAGCAGTGCCGAGCATTGGCGCTCGCATCACTTCGATCAGGTGATACATGAAATTGTATTTGACGACTACCTGTGAGTTGCCGCCCAGTTGACTGGCAAACCAGAATACCGGCGTTATGAACATCAGAATCTGCATCAAGTTGCCGACGAAGGGAGGAATGTCGCGGAACCGCGCGCTGAGCATGCCGAACAGGACGGTCATCCATGCTCCGTTCACCGCCACGATGGCGATGCCGGGGAAAAGCAACAGCGTTTTCCAGGAGACTGGGACCTGAAGCGCTATGACGACGATAACCACAATCACGACGTTGTGGAAGAAGACGATGATGTTCCTCCAGACCACCATGAAATTGAGCACCGTGTAGGGAAAGTTGAGTTGTGTGATGAGGCTGACCCCTGCGGTATACGTCCCGCAACCCTCGGTGATGAGCGCCGTCGCAAACGTCCAGGCGACGAGCCCGGCGCTCAGAAACGGGAGATACGAGCGGACATCGGCATGAAATAATGGCGCCCAAATGAAAACCATTCCGCCGATGAACATGCCGATGCTCAGCGTCGCCCAAAACGGCCCAAACACGGTGCGTCGGTAGCGGCGCTTGACTTCCTGCCACCCCAGCCGCGTCCAGATCCGGAACGCAAGGAGCCCGTCGATGATATCGGCTCGCGCCGTTGCATAATCTGCTTTCACGAGAACTGCTTTCACGAGAAGCTCGCTATCAGGTCATGTCGAGGATGCGGGCGCATAGATCGACCCTGCCAGGCGGACGCGATTGTGGTGGAGGAATAAGGCAAATGCATCATACGGGGATAGGTGTGGGAGCGACAACGCCTCGTCCCCCGTCAATGCGCGGACATCGCTGCCTTCGTGCAGCACGGCCCGCTCCCATGCGGCAGTGCTGACATCCACTTCAAAGTACCGGCGGAAATAGCAATCCAGGCCAATGGGCTGCAGATCGTAGTTGAGAACTGCGAACAGGCGCGCTTCCCCCAGCTCCAATTCGAGCTCCTCGCGCAGCTCTCTGCGCAACGCCGCAATGTCATCCTCGCCTGCATCGACGCCGCCGCCAAACAGACCCCAATGGCCGGGGTACCAGATGTCCGGAACGTCATCCCGTAACTGCATGATATAGCGGCCATCCCCCAGCACGAGCAGTGCCGCCACGGCGTGCCCGATCCGCAATGGAGCGCCGGATGCGAGGAAATTCACTGGGGGCAAAATGCAAATCCATGTTTTGCGCGGACAGGATGGAACTGCAACAAGGTGGGCCTGAATTTGCTTGTCATTCCGAGCGCAGCGGTTATAACACCCCACGGCAACGGGTGAAAGCTCGCTGCATCCCGAAATGGCACGCGATTTCAGCAGTTTAGGGGAGGGGTGATGCGCGATTGGTCCGGCGCCGAGTGGGTCGATCCCAAGTATAATTGGAAACCTCTGCCCATTCCCGAGATGCCGGAGCGGCTTCTCATCGATTACGCGACGCGCTGCAATTTGCGCTGCCACATGTGCCCAGTCTGGGGACTGGAGGACGAGAACGCAATCGACGGTGTCAAAGGCATCATGGATGTGGACGCCGCCCGCCGGATGCTGGACCAATTCACCAATGTTCAGCCGATGGTTGCGCCCAGCATCTACGGCGAGCCGCTGCTCATTCCCAACCTGCGCGAAGTCATTACCGATCTCAAGAAACGCGGTATCGCGGTGGCAATGAACACCAATGGATTGACCCTCACCGAGGATACGGCGAAGTTCTTCTGCACTATCGGAGTGGATTCGGTGATGTTCAGTCTCGACTCCACGACGCCTGAAACGCTGATGAAGGTGCGCGGGGTCGACAAGCTCGCCAAGATCGAGGCCGCCGTGTTCCGGCTTCTGCGCATTCGCGGTGATCGCGAGCTGCCGCGGGTGGGCGTTTCAATCACCATCCAGAACACGAACCGGCATGAAGCCGACGAATTCGTCGAGCGCTGGGTGGGCATCGTGGACGTGGTACGGACCGGAATCGTATTCGAGAACGGCACGTTCCCCGACATGGTCGAGCCGCCGAAACGCGTGCCTTGCGCGGTCATCTACAAGACCATGCCTGTGCATAACGACGGCAGCGTTCGCCTGTGCTGTCTCGACGGCGTGCGCGCCACCGACATGGGCAATGTGTTCGAGCACGGGGTCGAGGAGATATGGCAGGGCGAGCAATTTGCGAAGGCCCGCTATTATCATGAGACCGAGCAGTGGGATAAGGTTCCGTTCTGCAAGGGATGCAATGGCTGGGCGCAGTACGAGTACAGCGAAGAAATCAGGGACGGCCTGCTCATTCGCAGATCGCCGGAATACGTCTACTACAACCTGATCAATCGACTTTCGAGCTGGAAAGGCAATCTTCTCGGCGGGCACAAGCCTCCGCCCGAGGGGCTGGTGTAGGACTCTTCCCCCGCGATGTTTTCAGGTGCTCCCGCCGGTGCGGGACGGTATGCGCAAGGGGCGCGCGAGCCGCAATCAACGCGATTTCCAGGGATTGGGCGCACGCGCGTAGTAAGATGAATGGGCGCTTCACGCGTCTCGCCACGAACTTCCGCAGGGAAGGATTTTCCTGGCTGACGAAGCGACTTGCCGCCGAAAAGACGTTTCCGACCACGCATGTCGGCCGGGGAATCCACCTACTTGCACGCCGAGCCCTCGGTGCCACGGCGGCAGTTCCGCGAGCGCTGAGGCGAACGCTGGCAAGCGAGTTTCCGGGATCCCGCGATGTGTTGTTCGCGTTCTACGATCTCGAAGTCGCTCCCGTTACCTTTGATTTCCTCTGGTTCCTCGCTGCGTCCGAGCTCGATCGCCGTCGTTCTCGCCTCAACTCCATTCATGTGGTGCTCGTGCCGGGTCCGCATGAGCGCGTGCGTCGGGAGCGCGATGATTATGAGACGGTTGTTGATCCGTTGGCACGGCAAGCGCGAATCCACAATATGTTGATTCCGATGTGCCGGCTGTTGCCCAGTTGCAGCAGCGTGAGCCTTGTGGGCTCGCGCGCCGAGGCATCCTTCCTGAGATCCGTGGTGGCTCGCCACATCCTGCCGAAAGATTATGAGACTGCGCTGCCGGTTTTTCCCGGACCGCAGGCTTGTCTTGAAGCCGCGCGCGCTGGAGATGCGGATATTGCCTGCCTGCGGGCTCCTGTCGAGGAGTTGCGCGCCATCGCAACCTGGGCGCAGCGCAAGGCGGATGGACGCCGCATTGTAACCATCACGCTGCGGCGCTACGGCTATATGCCGGCGCGTAACAGCAATCTGCCAGCCTGGATCGCGTTGGCCCGATCTCTGGATGCGACACGATACTGCCCTGTATTCGTTCCTGATACCAATGACACCATCGAAGGGCTGCCCGCAAGCTTGCGGGAATTTACGGTGTTTCCGGAGGCTGCGTGGAATGTCGGTTTGCGCATGGCCCTCTACGAGCACGCATTCCTCAATCTCGGTGTCAATAATGGCCCGATGGGGCTCGCCTGGTTAAATGCGCGGGTGCGCTATGCCACTCTGAAGATAGAGACACCCGGGGTTCCACAGTCATCACTTGAATTCATTCGCTCGTTCGGTTTTGAACCCGGAAAATCACTGCCCTTTGCAACGGCGCTGCAGGAGTGGGTGTGGGAGGATGACACGCAGGAAATTATCACCCGGACCTTCCAGCGATTGAGGCAAAAGATCGAAGCGATCGACGATGCGCAAGGACCTGATCGCACGCGCAATGACCCAGCCGCCCGAGAGATCATTCCAGCGTAAGGCAGCATGTCGATTAAAGCAGCGGACGCAATCACGGCCTATGCGGTCCACGAAAGCGCCGGCACATCCGAGGCTGAGCCAGCCTGCTACCGCAGTTTGCATGCCAAAATCAGCAAGAAGACTGCCGCCGTCGCGGTTTGTGGCATGGGCTATGTGGGACTGCCGCTCTGCCGCGCCATTGCGAACCATGGCTTCCCGCTGATCGGGCTCGATATCGACGAGGAGAAGGTCGAGAAGCTCAATACTGGTAAGTCCTATATCCGGCATATCCCAGGGGGGATCGTCCAGGCGATGCTCAGAACCGGTCGCTTTCGCGCGAGCAGCGATTTCGGCCAGATCGCACATGTCGATATCATCATCGTGTGCGTTCCGACTCCTCTCACCCGTTACCGCGAACCCGACCTCTCCTACGTGTCCTCGACGGCCGAGGCGATCGCCCGCAACGCCCGGCCAGGTCAGCTCGTCATTCTCGAATCGACAACATATCCGGGGACAACGGTCGAGCTATTGCAGCCGATCTTCAGCCGCCACGGGCTGATCTCGGGCCGCGATATTTTCCTGGCGTTTTCGCCCGAACGCGAGGACCCCGGCAATCCCGATTACCAGACGACGATGATCCCTAAGATCGTCGGCGGCCAGGGTCGCTTGGCGCTGGAGCTCGCCACCGCTTTCTATCGCGGCTTCATCAAGGCTGTTGTGCCGGTCTCTTCTGCTACTACGGCTGAAGCGGTGAAATTGACCGAAAACATCTTTCGCGCGGTCAACATCGCACTCGTCAACGAGTTGAAGGTCATCTACTCGAAAATGGGCATCGACATCTGGGAAGTGATCGAGGCCGCCAAAACCAAACCTTTCGGGTTCATGCCGTTCTACCCGGGACCTGGACTCGGCGGCCATTGCATTCCCATCGATCCGTTCTATTTGACGTGGAAGGCCCGCGAGTTCGACGTTACGGCGCGATTTATCGAGCTTGCCGGCCAGATCAACGCGGCCATGCCCGAATATGTCATCGGCCGGTTGACCGACGAGCTTGACAAGCGCTTCAGCAGAGGTCTGAACGGCGCACGGATCCTCATCCTGGGCATGGCCTACAAGAAGAATGTTGATGATATCCGGGGCAGCCCGACGCTCAAATTGATGGAGCTCCTGGAAGCCCGCCATGCGCAGGTTCATTATTTCGATCCCTTCATTCCCGAAATCCCCAGGACGCGGGACCATCCGGAATTCGCCGGCCGCACCTCCATCGCCTTCGATCCGACGATCCTTGCTCAATACGATGCGGCCTTGATCGCGACCGATCACGACTGCGTCGATTACCAAATGCTCGTGGACCGGTCGCGACTTGTCATCGACACGCGAAACGCTTGCGAGCGGTTTGGTGTCAAGAGCGACAAGGTCGCCAAAGCGTGATGAGGATCGAGAAACGATGAATGAGCCAATCGTGCAGGAGCCTTTGGCCTTTATCGACCTCCAGAAGCAGCGTGCGCGCCTCGATGGTCATATAGATCGCGCGATCCAGCGCGTACTTGCGCACGGCCAGTTCATCATGGGGCCAGAGGTGGGGGAGCTCGAGGCCGCGCTCTGCGAGTTCTGCGGCGCGTCCCACACGATCACGTGCTCGAACGGCACCGATGCGCTCGGCCTCATCCTGATGGCGCTGGGTTTGGCCGCGGGGGATGCGGTGCTCTGTCCCAGCTTTACGTTTGCCGCCACCGCAGAGGTCGTTGCCTGGTTTGGAGCGATGCCGGTGTTCGTCGACGTGGACGAAGACACGTTCAATATCGACACGGCGAGTCTCGAGATCGGCATCAAATCAGCCAAGGACCGCCACCTGCGGCCTGTCGGAGTGATTTCGGTCGACCTCTTCGGCCAGCCCGCCGATTACGATCGCATTGAAGCGATCTGTGCGGCCCATGGCTTATGGCTCTTGAGCGATGCCGCGCAGAGCTTCGGCGCATCCTACAAGGGCCGCAATGTCGGCACGATCGGAACCGCAACCGCCACGAGTTTCTACCCGGCAAAGCCTCTCGGCTGCTACGGCGATGGCGGCGCCGTGATGACCGAGAATGCCGAGCTTGCCGCCGTGTTGAAGAGTGTGCGGGTGCACGGCGAAGGCAGAGACAAGTACGACAATGTACGCGTCGGCATGAACGGACGTCTGGATACCTTGCAGGCGGCGATCCTCATCGAGAAGCTGCGCATCTTCCGCGAGGAGATCGAGCAGCGCGACCAAATCGCCATGCGCTACAACGAGCAATTGGCCGAGGTTGCCCGTGTGCCGCGCCTGATGGACGGCGTCTCTTCCGTCTGGGCGCAATATACGATTCGCGTACCCTCAGGCCGGCGGGGCGCTCTCGCCGCAGCGCTCAAGGCGCGTGGCATACCCACAGCAGTTTTTTATGCCAAGCCCCTCCATCAGCAAACCGCTTACCAGAACTGTCTGGTCGCCGGGAACGGGCTTCCCGTGACAGAGCGCATTGCGGGGGAAGTCATCAGCCTTCCCATGCACGCCTATCTCGACGAGAGTGATCAGCAGCGCATCATCGAGGCAGTTAAAGCTGAGCTGGATTGATGCCAAGACTCACCGGCAGGGATGCTCGGGCAAACTGCCGGATTCGTTGAGAACAGCCGGCGGATTGAGGCACTGGAGTTGCCGCGGGGCGAAATACGGCACAAATCCTTCTTCCCGGGTTCGCTCGGCCGCCGCCGTCATTTTCTCGGGATCCTTGAGATATTCCACGACCAGCACCTTGCGCCCAGCCTGCTGCGCCGTTTGCAGGAGCTCGATTGACCAGGTCACGTCGCTGGGCTTGTTGGGCTCCTGCGCGCGGCGCACGCCATAGAGCAGATCCTCCTTGGCAATACCGTCGATCGCCTCCAGGACGGGGGGATCCTCCAGCAACTCTTCGGCATTCTGCATGACGACGAGGAATTCCGGGTTCTTGCTGCGCGCGTGCGCGGCAAGGCGCGCAATGAACCTCACCATGTCGAAGCGGGCAGACGGCTGCAGCTTTCGCCATTCGAAAAACGCGTCGGCGCGATCGAGATACACCCCGTCGAAGCCTTGCGTCATGATACGGTCGAGATAGCTCTCCGGCCTTCCGAAGATGAGTTGCTGCCACTCGGGATCCCAGAACTGGACGGCATAGTTCCCCGCCCACCTGCGGTTCTCTTTGTGCAGCCAGGCCGGTTTATGCGCGGGATCGTACCATTGCTCCTGCCAGTAGGGGCGATAGCGTTCCGCCTCGCCGATCGACAAATAGGCGAGCAGGACGCGGGAGCTGCCGTCCGGGCGCCGGCGCATGCGCGCCACTTCGTCGGGTTGGAACTCACGCTCGAAGGTCCGATTGGCGGAAATCTCGCTGTCGATCACCAGCAGATCGTGCGGCGCGGCGGCAACTCGCGCAACGTCGAACGCGCTGAGCCAGTACCCCCAGTTTTTGACCACGGCCATGCGCTGCCTGCGCGCGGGCACTGCGTTCGTCGCTTGCGGCAACTCAACCTGAGCGACTGTGCTTGGTGGCGCGGGGACTGTACGCGATGACATCGCGAGTGGCGATCGAAATGCAAATGCGCTGGAGATTGCGAGCGCAATGCCAGAGAGCAGCAGAGCTGCAAAAGAGCGGCGGAACATCACGCCCGCTCGCTACAATCCATTCTTCTGCCGGTCAACAACAGCAATCCCTCTCGCGGGAGGAGTTGATCCCGTACATTGCGCGCGAGATCGGAAACTCGTGGTCGACGCGGGCCTCGCACTACCTCGACTAGCATTTTCCGTCGTGGTCAATCCGGCCTTCCTGGCCGCGGCGGGTGCCGCCGGCGCGATCCCGGTCACCTTTGCCGGTGTCACAAGCAGCACCAGATTCACCGACAACATTTTCCGGGTAGGCTTGAATTACAAAATATACTGACCCGGCGATCCCCGCCTTCTTCCGGCCGACTCGACAACAGCAACCCCGCTTTGGCGGGGTTGTTTGTTTTCGGCTGCGCAGCTCTGGGCCGTTAATGGGCTTCGCGTGCACGAGGACTGCGCTTGGCGCTCAGCGTTGCGCGCGGATTGCCAATGAGGGCAGCAAACACGTGGCGCGATAGAGGTCGCGCTGCGAGAACAGGGTGGGGACTCCAGTTCCAGCACCCCTTGTTTACGCATTTTCCCGAATGCGCAGGTCCACGTCCTGCGCCAGGCGTTGCAGTGCGTCCCCAATCGCAACGGGATAGGAAGCATTCGGCTCCAGCCGGCGCAACGGCTCAGGCAACCGCGCAAGCTCGCGTGCGGAGCGCGCGCGGATCTCGGAAAGCGGCGGGGAGGGCGCGGTGCGGCGACCTCCCTGCATCACCAGCTGCAGCAGCGGTTCGCCCTCTTGCCGGTCGCTTTCGATCGAGATCACGTCGCCGCACATGCGACCCTGCGCATCGAGCTTACGCCAGACCTGCTTGCGCCCGGGCCAGGTCGCTTTGCCCGTGGATTGCTTGCGCCGAGCGAGCCCGGCGTATTCCTGCAGCTTGTAGACGCAGTCCAGCGAGGGCACATCGGACGATGTGGTCAGGCTGGTGCCCATCCCGAAACCATCGATCGGCGCACCGTCACGGAGCATCCGCGCCACACTGTCCTCGTCAAGTCCGCCGCTTGCAAAGATGCGCACATCGGAGAGCCCGCCCGTGTCGAGGATGCGGCGCACGCTTTTGGACAGCGCGGTGAGATTGCCGCTGTCCAAGCGCACCGCTCCTATCTTGATGCCGCGGGCGGCAAGCTGCGGCGCGAGGGCGACCACCTTTCGGGCGCCGGTGTCCGTGTCATAGGTGTCGATCAGGAGCGTCAGATTCTCCGGCCGCGATTGCGCGAACATTTCGAATGCGGCCATTTCGTCCTGCTGCGTCTGGACGAACGAATGCGCCATAGTGCCGTATATCGGGATGTCGTAGAGCTTGCCTGCGAGCACGGTGGCAGTGCCGGCAAATCCCGCGGCATAACTTGCCCGCGCCGCCGCAAGTCCGGCCTCTGCGCCGTGCGCGCGCCGCAGCCCAAAATCGACCATCAGCTTGTCCGGTGCTGCAAGCAGCATGCGCGCGGCCTTGGACGCGACCAGCGACTGGAAGTGCAGGATGTTGATGAGCCTCGTCTCGATCAATTGCGCCTCCGGCAGCGGCGCCGTGATGCGCAGGATCGGCTCATCGGCAAAAAACACCGTGCCCTCCGGTATCGCATGCACGTCGCCGGTAAAGCGCAGCTCGGAAACATAATCGAGCAGTGCCTTTCCGAACCGGCCGGTCCGCCTCAGCCAGGCCATATCATCAGCTGAGAACCGCAGCTGCTCGAGAAAATCGAGCGCCTGCTCGAGCCCGGCCGACAGCAGGAAGCGGCGGCGTGGCGGCAGCCTGCGCATGAAGAACTCGAAGACCGCGGTCTTGGTCTCGCCATGATCCAGGTAGGCCTGCATCATGTTGAGCTGATAAAGGTCGGTCAGCAGCGGCCCATAGGCGCTCTCAGGAGCAGGGATCATTGACGATCACTTCCATGCGGCCTCGACGAAGCTCAGGTCGAAGAACTTGGATGCAGGCGGGACCGGCTCCTTAAGATCGCCCCAGTCGACCAGCGCGTCCGTCATTCTCTTGTAGGCCGCCTGGCTGATGCGCCCATCCGAGCTGAAGGCATGCAGCTTGCTGACGAAGTAATCGTATGTGTCGGCGGAGTCCTTGCGATCCTGCCTGGAGTATTTGACCAGGATATCGACCGCTCGCTCTTTGTTGCCTGCATCGTAGAGCCAGCGGACCGCGCGGCTGTAAGCCCGGATGTAGGCCAGCAGAGCCTCTCGGTTGTTTGCCGCCCAGCCGGTATTCGCGGCCCAGACGGTGAAGGGAAAATCCTTCAGATAAGCTTCAATGTCGCCCAGATACGTGTAGCCCGCCGCGCCGGCGCGAAAGGAGGAGGGCGGATAGAGAATGGCCGCATCGGCTCCCCCGGAAAGCAGAGCCGCGAGCCGATCCTGCGTTGCCTTGGCGTAGACAAAGTCGAGGTTGCTCGCCTTGAGGCCGGCCGACGCTATGAAGGCTTCCATGTAGATCAGGGTCACATCCTTCGTTCCGCCGATGCTGACCGTCTTGCCTTTGAGGTCCGCAATCTGCTTGATCGCCGGCTTGGCGTAGACGGCGTAAGGCGGCGCGCTGATCGCATTGATCACGATCTTGAGCGGGGCGCCCTGATTGGTCGCGCGGATGAAATCCGGAAAGCCGCTGTAGCCGATATTGAGCGCGCCGGCGGCAACCTGCTGGGCGGCTCCCGCGCCCACGACAACCATGTCCACGCTCACCCCGTTCTCCTTGAACCAGCCAAGCTCGGTTGCGATGTATTCCGGCCATTGCAGGGCGCCATGGCTGACGAAGCCTTCGGTGATCTGCGCTTGCGCATGCGCGCGCTCGCTCAGACAGGCGGCAACGATCATCGCGCCTGCCGCGGCCATCGCGGCGAAGCTGTGCCGTCCCTCGCATCTCAGAACCAATGTCATAGTCGTGCTCCTGAGGGTTGCCGTCGCGCCAAGGCCGCGAGCCCGGTCGGTCGTCGCCTTCGCGCTACGGTACCATGATTGCGCCGCCGTTCACCGCGATCGACTGTCCGATCATGTAGCGAGAGGCATCGCTGAGCAGAAACATGACCGCCTCGGCGATATCCTCGGGTTGGCCGATGCGGCCCAGAGGGAGGTGCGCGGCGCGTGCGTTGAGCTCTTCCAGCGTTGCGTCGGCGAGCGGCTGAGCCGTTTCCGTTACCCCCGGAATGACCGCATTGGTGCGCACACCCAGTGCGCCGAATTCCATCGCCATGGACTTCGTCAAGGAGACGATGCCCGCCTTGGAGGCGGCATAGTGCGCACCGCGCGGGGTTCCCTGCAGCGCGCGTCCCGAGGCGATGTTGACCACGGCGCCCCGCCTCTGCGTGATCATGGACGGCACCAGCGCCTGCGCGCAGAACACCATGCCGAGGAGATTGACCCCCAGGACCGAGCGCCACAGCTCGGGTGTGGAGTCGAGGATCGTCGCACGGGGAAAGATTCCCGCATTATTGACGAGACCGAACAACGGACCGCAGGTCTGCAGCACCATCTGGCCGGCCGATTGGACTTGGCTTTCGTCCGAAATGTCCACTCTCCTGGAAATCGCCTTCGCACCCATCGCGCTGCATTCGGCGGCTGTCTGCGCACAGCGCTCCTCGTTGACGTCCCACAGATAGACGCGCGCGGAGCGCGCGGCGAGCGCTAGCGCAATGGCGCGGCCGATCCCCTGCGCCGCCCCCGTGACCACCACAACATCGCCTTTCGAAAGCCCGCTCATTTAGCCAGTGCCATTGGCATAACGCGCTCGTGTCCCGGATGCGGCGCAGCGCGAGCGCACGCACGGGCTTCTTGACAGTCTACGTGAGCGGGAGGGCGAAGCGGTGCGCTGCTGATCCGGGACCGCCCCAAGCTCGGACACCGAGCCGCCTGAGCTTGTTGCGATCTCGGGTCTGCAGCGCATCATGAGCAGCGCACTCCAGCGTGGGCGTTCAATGGAGAACTGGGGGGCGCTACTCATGATGCGCTGCACCCGGGACACGCGCGAGCCCTGTCATCGCTGCGCCGCCGCTTCCTTGACAAAGTTGTCGTCGAAAAATTTCGCTGCGGGCGGTACAGGAGGCGCAAGATCCCCAAGCTCGATGAGCCCCTCCGTCATTTTCTGATAGGCCTTCTCGCTGAGCAGCCCATCCCGGCTGAATCCCCTGAGCGTGCTGAAATAATAGTCATAGGAATCCGCGGCGTCCTTTTGGCTCTGGCGTGCGTATTTGAGCAGGACCTGCACCGCCTTCTCCTTGTTGCCGGCATCGTAAAGCCAGCGGACCGCGTCGAGATAGATCTTGGCGAAGTCGATGAGGCCAGGCTTGTTTCGCAAGGCCCAGTCCGTGTTGACCGCCCACACCGTGAACGGGAAATCGTTCAGATAAGTCCGGATCTCGCCGAGATTGGTGAAGCCCTGCTGCGCGGCAAGGAGCGAGGAGGGCGGATTGAGGATCGCCGCATCGACCGCTCCCCCCGCGAGCGCTGAAAAGCGGTCGCCGGCAGCTTTGGCGTAGACAAAATCCACGTCGCTCGGGGAAAGGCCAGCCGACGCGAGCAGCGGCTTGATGTAGATGAGCGTGACATCCTTGATCCCGCCGATGCTGATCGTCTTGCCGCGCAGGTCTGCGATCCTCTTGATCGCGGGCTTGGCGAAGACGGCATAGGGTGGCACGCTGATATCGTTGATGACCATTTTGACGTGCGCCCCCTGGTTGGCTGCCCGGATGAACTCGGGAAAACCGCTGTGGGAGAGATCGATAGCGCCCGCTGCGAGCTGTTGCGCCCCGCCGCTCCCGACGCTGACCATGTCGAGCGCAAGCCCGCGTTGCTTGAACCAGCCCAACTCCTCCGCCACGTATTGCGGCCACTGGGAGGTCCCGTGACTCACGATGCCGACGACGATCTTCGTTTCCGCCCGGCCCGCGCCAGCGAAGATACCGGAAGCAACCGACGCCGCGACCGCGACGGCGCTCAGGCTGCAAGCGCGGCCCACCCAACCCGAAGAGCTCCGCACCATGTATGCTCCGATGATTGATGCATGCGAGGCTTTGATCTAAGCAGATCAGCAAAGAAGACGCCATGCGCCATTGCGCGCGAGGAGCCTGCGATGCAGTTCGGCCTCTACGCACCGGTTCCCCACGTCACCGCCGGATCGAAGGAGATCGAGCAATCCATCGCAGGGGCGCTGTCTCCACTGCCGCCGTCCGAGGTCGATCCCGCCTTTGCCCTCGCCAGGGAGGTCCTGTGCGCCGCCGACCGGGCGGGCTTCGATATCATCCTGTTTGCCGAGCGCCATCTCGGACCCGATTTCGAGGCGTGGATATTGGCCGCGGCGGTGAGCTCGTGGACCAGGAGGATCAAGACCATGACCGCGGTCCATCCCGGCCTATGGCATCCCACCCTCGTCGCGAAGATGGCGGCATCGCTCGATCGGCTCACGCGCGGTCGCACCGCCATCAACCTGGTGACGGGCTGGAACGTGGAAGAGCATCGCATGTTTGGCGGCGATGCGTTGTTGGAAAACGATGATAGATATCTCCGGGCGGAAGAGTTCGTCCACGTCCTGCGCGGCATGTGGAGCACGAGCCCGTTTTCCTATAACGGAAGATTCTATCAGGTGCACGAGGCGCAGCTGCTGCTGCGGCCCGCGACTGTCGATCTGCCCGAGATCTTCACTGCGAGCCGCAGCCCGCGCGGGCTCGACATGGTCGCGCGAACGGCGGATTGGTGGTTTCTCGATTACGACAAGGCTGCACAGAGCGTGCAGCAGGTGATGGACAGCCTGCGGCAGTCGATTGACGTTATGAACGAGAAGGCGGCGCGCTGCGGGCGCAAGGTCCGCTACGCCTTCAATCCTTTCGTCGCCTTCGGCGATTCCGTTGCGGGCGCCACCGAGAGCGCTATGCAGCTGCTCGCGTCCGACGGCTCCGAGGCCGACGTGCAGAAGATCATGGCCCGCATCGTTGCGCCGGCGATGAAGGCAGGCTGCGTCGGTCCGCCCGCGCAGGTGCGCGATCAGCTTCTTGCCTATCGCGACATGGGCATCGAGCTGTTTTTGTTCAAGCTGGTGCCGAGCAAAGAGCAGATCGCCATGGTGCACGATGAGATCATTACGCCGCTGCGCGGGGCACATTGAGGCTGTTTCGTAGGGTGCGTTGGATTAGCCGCAAATCGCCTGCTGGCAGCGGACTTGTGCGGCGTAACCCACCGCTTGGCGGCGGATTGTGCTTTGCGCCGGAAGGGCGCGAGGTCGCGTGAGGATCTTTCAGAGCCAGCCTTGCCACCACGCGGGCGCGAGCAGCACCAGGACGGCACCGACTATGATCCACAGCAATGTGTGCTGCGGTGCCGGCGGCGGTTGCGGTGCATCGGTCATGCGAAGCTACGAACGTTGCTGCATTTCTTGGACACTGATCAAACCGCGTATCGGGTGCCAAAGCCAGCTTTTTGCGGGTCTGATGACCTGCGCGAGTTGCGATTCACATCCTGCGGCGTGCAACTGCCAGCAACACGGAGACGGCCTGCGGCAGCTACGCAATGGTCTCGATCGACTGGCCAAGCCAGTGCTCGACCTCGCTCCTCCTGAAGAGAAAGCCGCGCTCGTCCGTGATCCAGTTTTCCGCCGACTCCCGCGGAAACTGGCCATGCCACTTGCCGATATTGCAATCACAACCGGAGCATACTGTGGGGGTGTCCCGGATCCGGGCCACCCAATAATTGCAAAGTGCGGTGTCCTCGACGCAACCACAGTTGCTGCAGCGGAAGAATGACATGGTCTCGATCTCTTGCCTGCGCCCGGAGCACTCAGAAGAGACCAGCATTGCGGCTGAAATCGAGTTCGGGGTGGTAACCGGTAACGGTAATTTTTTTCCACGCCATTTTAAGTGCCAAGCCGAGATCACTCTTGCCGCTCCTTGGACACTTTTCTCGTCCTTTATCTGCGGCCCCTGACTGCAAGCGCTGGTCCCAGCTTCCGGCACCGGTAAAGATGGATGAGCACCAATGAAGGGCGTGGCTGCTGCCATTCTTTTGCTGTCGATGAGCGGCGCGACCACCGCGGCTGCGGCGATTCGCTGTCAGGATGCAGCGGGACACGAACCCGGCGCACACTGGTCGTGGCGCGAGATCGATGGCAAGCGCTGCTGGTTCATGCGCGAGGGCGGTACGATGCCGCCCAAGTCCG
>Ga0207693_10002240_pt1 | contig 16844 bp, 13 predicted proteins | sample LARL81metaG_FD_184347 | JGI IMG/M metagenome (GOLD analysis project Ga0207693, IMG submission 184347) | Corn, switchgrass and miscanthus rhizosphere microbial communities from Kellogg Biological Station, Michigan, USA - LAR L8-1 metaG... | ecosystem: Host-associated > Plants > Roots >...
CGGACAACCGAGTGGATCGACGGCGTCAACCGCGACTTCTACGTTCGCCAGCTGTGGGACGGCAAGGGCTCTGCTCCCGTCGACGTGCTCGACCAGGACGCCCTCGGCCGCTACGGCGAGTTATGCGGCTGGGCCCTCGCGCGTGCTCACGCACGCTCAGGCGACGCGGTGGCGATCGGCACCTATCTCGGCGCCGGGAACACCTTCGACCGAGCGATGTGCGCCTTCGCCGACGGATATGCCGATCAGAACGAACGCGATTATGAGGCTCTCAGGCACGCGGCCGACGCCGGCCGGATCACCGTTCGGACCGGGCTGTGACGAGCGGGGCGGGCGGCGACGAGCACGGCGCAGCAGTCTCGCTCGCACGCGACGCGGACGATCGTTTCTGAGACGGCGATCTGCGGCGGCTCGGCGACAGCGAGACCTCCGTCTCCAAACCCGCGCCGCGCGCGATGGCGCCGACCGTGCGGTCGATCCAGCGCGCGGTCTCGGCCCGCGCCTCGTGATCTCCTGGACCGTGTGGAGTCGATCTGGGCCGGCGGGAGTCCCGGAACAGGCGGGACCTCAAGCAGTTCGCGTCCGAGTCCCCTCGTCCACACGACCAGCGGCGGGTGCGGCGCTCGGCGAGCAGCCACGTCACTAGGACGAGGGCGCGCAGCGCCGCCGGTGAGCCGTTGTAGGTGATCACGATCGGCCCCGCCTGCTTCTCCGGCTCGGACGCTGTAACGCCGTCCAGACCCGCGGCTCTCGGAGCGCGGCTGTCGCTCGTCCGGCTGAGCCCCGGAGATAGACCGCGGCCACTGGGAGGCAAGCGTCTCCGACCACACCCTGTTCCTGGAGCATCCGGAGCTGCCTGGGCACTGGCGCGCCCGGAGCCGACGCCCGGGCGAGGCAGGGCCAACGGCACAGGGCGGTGCCGGGACAAGCCCGGCGGTGGGTGGGGCTACTACGGGTGCCGACTAGCCTAGGACAGGTGTCGACGCTCGATACGGGAGATGCCTTGGGACTTGAGCTGAACCACGTCGAAGATCTGCGCGCCGCGCCCGTGGTCGACCGGAAGGACGCCGAGAGCGGGACGATCGAGGACATCTTCATCGACCGCCAGACCGGGCGCCCCGCCTGGGCCGCGGTGAGCACTGGGCTCCTCGGACGGCGCCACACCCTGGTTCCGCTCATCGAGGGTTTCTGAACTTCAACGGGGAGGCCCAGCTCCCGCTAGCCACGGCACAGGTCAAGGATGCGCCGGGCATGAACCTGGGAGAGGAGTTCACGCCCGCGCTGGAACGCCGAATGTGTGAAGCACTACGGGCCGGACAGCTATGACGAGTGGCAGGGTGAAGAGACCGCAGCCGCGGTCTCGGCCTGCCCGATGACGCGGAGGACGCAGTCGCCTAGGAGGTCGCCCCCGGGCTGCTACGCCTGCGCCGGGTGGTCCTCGTGGTGACGCCCGCGGCGCCGGACGAGACCTGAACCGGAGCGGACGAGTGAAGGTCACGATCATCACGATCATGGGCACCGGGACGGCTGGGCCACGACGTCGGGTCGCGCCTCCTGGCCGGTGGGCATGAGGTCGAATGCGTCGGGACGCACATCAGCACGGCGCAGGAACTGGCCGACGAGCTGGAACGGACGAAGCGGTGGGCGCCACTGAGACTGTCCGGAGAGTTGGCGATGCTGGCGGTCCCCTACACCGAGGCGCCGCACGTTGTCCGGCAGTACGCCGATCAGCTGGAGGGGAAGGTGATCGTCGATCCCACCAACTGGTCGACTTCAGCAGAGTTGAACTCCACGATCAGGATTGGATCGGCTCGTCCGGCTCCGGCGCGGAACTGATCGCCGCAGAAGCTCCCGAGGGAGCCGGATTCGTGAAGGCGTTCAACACCAACTTCGCCGGGCCGCTCCCAGCCTCTGGAAGTCTTCCTGACCGGCGATAACGAGGAGAGCAAGGCCAAGGTCATGCAGCTGGCTCTCCGATGGCGGCCTGCGGCCGATCGACTCAGGCCCGCTGCGGCGTGCTCGCGAGCTGGAGGCACTGGCCGTTCTGCACATGCAGATCCAGGGCCCGCTGAGCGCCGACTTTGCCTCGGCGATCAAGGTGCTGACCGCACCGAAGGTGACTCGGGCGCCTGCCCCCCGGGTCCCCCGCGCCGCAACCAGCGTCGGGCTGCCCTTTTCGGCCCCGCCCCGCTCCTCGTCCGTCCTTTCTCCGAGAAGCGCGGCTCGGACTACACAGGTTCGCGCGATCGCATTCTCTACCGATCGGCCCGAGCGGGCGGGTGCTACGGCGACACCTCGATCGTCCCGATCGCCGGCGCCGAGCGAGCGCTCTGCCACGGTTGCGCTCGCCCCTGAGCGCTCGGAGGTCGACTGCCGCGATACCCGCGGAAACACCGAAGCAGGGCGGAGCCCGGTCGGCGCGCGCTGTCCCGAGATTCGCCAGATTCGAGTTCGACGCCGCCGCTCGGCCGAAGCGTGACGCGAGCGCCCCCGGTATCCGCGCAACTCAGGTGCGTCGCCGGTGCGGCAGTGAGGCGTGCCGCGGCGCGAAAGCAGGTCTGCGCCGCTGCTCGGCCTCGCGACTCGGCTGCGCCGGCTCTTCTGGATTCGTATGGCGAGGGATGGCGCTTGCCGCCCCCGACGGGTCGCTCCTGAATCGTCCCACGCGGCAGAGAGATTTTTGGATCGCAGACACTTGTGCTTCCCCGCGTCGCGCCGCTTGCCGATCGCCCGGTCGGTGTGGCTAGCCGGCGCGTGCTCATCAGAGCCGCGTTCCTGGCGACGCATCAGAGCTCGCGTTTGCAGCCAAGCTCCCTCAGCAAGCGGGCGGCTCGAGCCTGAGTGCCGGCGCCAGGCTGTGATGTCCACCACCGGCGTGCGCGACGAGACCGGTCACTGGCCCAGTCCGCCTCTGCCTGTGGTCTGTCGGATGCGTGTTGCGCGCCCTGCGTGTTGTCGGTCATCGCGTTACGACGCTGAAGCGCAGGGTTTTCCGGGCCGAGCTGCGGCCGCTGCTCGTGGCTACGAACTCGCCGAGGTAGTCGCCTGGTGTCAGCGGTTTGCCGCGGATGCGGCCGCTGAAGCGCAGCTTGTTGAGCCCTCCGTGCGCGCTTCGGGTGAGCCTCGCGACCGTTCGCGTGCAGCGCCGCATACGACGCGTCGGGGAGTTGGTGCGAGGGCACTTGGCGCCTGCCGTGATCGCGACTGTCACGGTGGCGGGCTGGTCGAGCCGGAATGAGAACATCGTTCCGACTTTGTGGCGGGCGGTCGCTGTCCGCCCCCGCAGCGGGGTCGACGCGCGCGCGACCGCGAAGACCCTGTTGGTCTCCGCGAGGTGGGAGAGGACTGGTGCCGTCGCACGACGTCTCGGGCCGCTGGGTGGCGGGGCCGGTGTCGGCCGGGGCGCGGTGGCCGGTGGGGTCGGGCAGGCGGCTTGCCGCGACGCGTCGGTGGGGCACTGGTCCTGGGAGAGGTCGCCGAACCCGTCGCCGTCGTGATCGGGCTCGATCGTCGCGGCGATGTCGACGCGGAAGTTCGAGCCCGTTACGGGGGTGAACGGCGTGGTCTGCCCGAGGGGCACGTCCACGATGTCCGCGAAGTCGAACTGTGCGCCGCGCATGAGGTCACCGCACCAGCCCGAGTTGGAATCGGCGTAGAAGCCGATCACGTCGCCCGCCTGTATGGGCAGCCGGAACGGAGACGAATGCGGCCCCGGTCCGTGGATGGTTTGCAGGCCGCCCTGGGCGATCACCTGGTAAGTGTGCGGCGGGCCGGTGGGCCGGAACACCTTGAAATCGACCGGGTTGTCGTGCGGCGCGGGCGGTCCCTCGACGTCCCAGGACGTCACCACGCCGCTCGCCGGCACCGCGTACGCCGTTCCGGCCGGCAGCACGGTGGGGACGTACGTGCCCTGGTCGCACGGCGAGGTGGGCTGAAACGTCTGGCCCACCCTCGTGGCTCCCGACTGGCACGGCCCCGTGTGAACGGCAGCTTCTGATGGACACGAGTCCTGCGATTCGTCCCCGAAACCGTCGTGGTCTGCGTCCGGCTCCACGGTGGCCGACACGTTGAGCACACCCTGCTCGGGAGTGCCCACACTCGCGAATGGGTTGCCTGCACCCGGGTCCGAACCGCCGTCCACTACGTCCCCTGCGGCACCGAGAGTGGACTCGCAGATGCTGGCCATGCTCTCGTCGAACTCGAGCCCGAGAACGTCCCCGGCCTGCACCGGAATCCGAGCGGGGAACGTATAGGGGTTGAGGAACGGAACGCCGGTCTCGAGATCGCTCTCGCCGACCACCACTTCCGAGCCACCGGCCTCGCGGACGACCTCGAGCCGAGCGCGTAGCCCGTCCGACGGGCCGCCGCCGGTGGTCCACGCCGTGATCACTCCGCCGCCCGGCGGAACCCGGTAGCTCGGCCCGGTCACGTTCGCGTGCTGCCAGAGGACGGACGTCCCCGTCACGGTGCCGCAGGTGAACGGCGAGCTGGCAGTCTGCCCGATCTTGACCGAAGCAGCGGCCGGCGCAGTCCAAACGAGCCGCGCCCCGAGCGTGGCGGCGAGCGCAAAGAGCGTTACCACGATGACCAGCTGCGGCCGGCAGAAGGGCATCCGGTCGGGCTTGAGGTGGATCGCCCGGACCCGCGGCGGGCGATCTCCTGTCGCATTCGGTGCCATCAGCGTGCTGCGACCCTGAAGTGGCGGTTGCTGGCGGTGAGCGGGACGCCCTGGCGTGACCGGTGAGACCGGCGGTGCCTAACTGGGCGCAGCCGCACGGAGATCGTCTTCGTCACCGTGCGGGCATGTCGGGATGGGTCGTGGATTGTGGCGCGCAGGCGCAGGGTGAGCTTGCGAGCGTGCGCGAGTTGCCTGAGCAGGCGCTTCGGCAGAGTGAGGGTGACATTCGCGGTTGCGAGCGCCCGCGCGCGGATCGGGCGTGTCGCCACGCTGGCGTGCCGGCGGGTACCGGTGATCGCACCAAGTTGCCCTGAGATCGGGAAGCGGTTGGCGTTGATCACCATCACAGGCAACCGGCCTCGGGCGGAGATTCGCGTCGTCCTCAGGCGCAGCGTGACGAGCGTCCGGCGTCCGAACGCACGGCGCTGACCGGACCCACCGCCGCCGGTGCCGGTGGTGCCAGTGCCGCCCCCGGAATTGCCTGGGGCTTGGCGCTCATAGGCGCCGATGTCAGACCCGTCGCCCGTGTTTGCGATCGCCGCGAAGTCGGATGGTCTCGGCTGGCCGCGCTGATCGGTGGCCAGCCCGAGCGCTGCGCCGGCGTCGATCGCGGGGCTGTCGGCTGATAGTGCCATCGTCGGAGTGGGCCCGCCGTTGTCGCGCAGCGGTCCGAGCTGCGGGTCGGCGGTGAGCGGCGATCCCGAGATCGTGCCCTGTTCGTGCGCCGCCATCGACGTGACGAGATCGAACTGGCTGACCTCGACGGTCGCGGCGCCAAGGTTCGGCGGGTCAGTGTGCGCCGGCTTGTTGGACGCGAGGTCGGTTCCGCCTACGGGGCCGGTGACGATCGTGTCGCGCAGTGTCGCCAGTGCGGAGCGCGCTGTGGAGGAGTCGTAGACGAGGTTGTAGATCGAGGCGCCGTCGTACGGCGCTGTGTTCGCCGCGTACGTCGACCCGTCGGCGCTGAACGTTCCGTTGAGGTTGAAGACCGCGCCGCCGATGCCCTTGGCGTGGTCGGGAACTGCGTCGGTGCCGCCGATCGCGATGTTGCGGGTGAGCGTCGAGTTGCGGATCGTCAGGTGACCCTGCATGTTGAAGATTGCGCCGCCCATCCCGGCGCCACCACCGCCCTCAGCGCTAGTGGCCGTGCCGCCGCCGAATCCCGGTGCACCGCCCGGCGCGCCACCGCCGCCGAAGCCGCCGGACCCACCCAGCGAGCTGCCGGGCGACCGGATGGCAGGCCCTCCGCCCCCGCCGAAGCCGCCGCCTCCGCCACCGCCTGACGCGCCGTCACCACCACCACCGCCGACGCCGCCGCCACCGCCGTCGTCGCCGGTGCCGACGCCACCGCCGCCGTCGCCGAAGGCGCCGCCGCTGCTGTCGCCCAAGCCGCTGCTCGCGCTGCGGCCGCCACCGCCACCGCCGTCGCCCCCATTGGGAAAGCCGATGTTGCCTCCCGCGCCACCGAGCCCGGTTTCCGGCCCGCCACCTCGGCCGACGCTGGCCAGGTCGCCGGCGGTGCCGTTCTCACCAGCGCGGAAGCCTGCGCCGCCGCCACCGGCGACGACGCTGCCGTGCCCGCCCGTGCCACCCGCGCCGAAGCTCGTGGTGGCGAAGCCACCCCCGTTGATCCCGACGGAGTCCGCGCCGATGCCGCCGCCACCCCGCCCGGCCCGGAAGTTGGTGGTCGAGCCGCCCTGGGCGAGGTTGTCGACCAGTGTGCTGCGCTCGATGAGCACCGTCCCCTGGTTGAAGACCGCGCCGCCCATCCCGGCACCGCCGCCACCCGCGGAGGAATCGCCCCCACGTGCAAAACCGCTTGCCAGGGTCAGGTCGCGCAGGGTGATGGCCCCTGCGCCGGGCGTGACGTAGCCATCCGTGCTGGGGCTCGTCGGATCTGCGCCGACGAACAGCAACCGGAAGTGGGGCGCGGTGCCGTCACGGGCGATCGTCGCACCGCGACCCTCGATCGTGATCTCGCTCGCGACCGCCGGCAGCGCGTTCGGTCCATACCAATCGTTGTTCGGCCTCTCGAATAGGTACACGCAGCGGTCGCCAAGCACGACCGTGTCGGGACCGGGTGTCGCGTTTGCCATGTCGATCGCCGACACAAGCGAAGTGGTGTCTCCTAAACCGTCTGAGCAAGCCGCAGAGAACGTCCTCGCCGCGGCCAGAGCAGGGCACAACGCGGCCAGCGCCGCGCCGGCAAGCAACAGCCACGCGCGACGCCGCATCACCCGAATCACCCAGGCGTGAACGCTCGATCGCCCGCTCATGATGCGCGCACCCCGACCGCCTCGAGGTATTCCGACGGCAGCGCGATCGTGGGCCCCGATTCGCGATCGTGACGAACCGCGAGCGAGGCCAAGTCCTCGTGCAGCTGTTCGCGGCCGGTCTGGTCGAGGACGTCGAACGCCTTGCGCACGGGGCCGTAGTAGTGGCGGAACCCCTCGACGAACTCGGCGGGGGAGCGGAAGCGAAATACGAACTCCCGCCGCCTGAACCTGAGCTCTTGGACCGCGTGACCGACGAGTCGCTCGAGGTGCTCCTCGGTGCCCCACAGGCCCGGTGGCCGCAGCCCCGCCGGGGGCGGGACGTGGGCGGCGACGGTACGGAACATCGCTCCGACGAACCCGCTGGGGGTCCAGTTGGCCAGCGCGATCGTGCCGCCAGGCCGGCAGACGCGCACCAGTTCCGCGGCGGCCTGCTCGTGGTCGGGTGTGAACATCACGCCGACACATGAGAGGACCGCGTCAAACGATGCATGCGGGAAGGGGAGGTGCTCCGCATCGCCTTCTATGAACCTGGCGCTCAGACGCTCGGCGGCGGCGCGCTCTCGGCCGCGTTCGAGCAGCGCCTCCACGTAGTCGATGCCGGCTACGCTGCAGCCGCAGCGGGCCGGGGCTATGGCAGCGTTGCCTGTGCCGGTCGCTACGTCGAGCACTGTGTCGCCCGCGCGCAAGTTCGCCGACTCGACCAGTCGCTCGGCGATGGGTACGATCCGTGCCGCGATCACGCTGTAATCCCCGCTGGCCCAGATGAACCGCTGCCGCTCCTTGATCGCGGACAGATCGATGCGGGTGTCTGTTGTGGCCATCTGAGGTCCCCCTTATGCCGTGGGGTTCGATGCGTGAGCGACGCTGTGGCCGGCGATGCTCCCAGCTGTGAGGCGACTGTTCTATTGGGCAAACGCCCGATTTCACGACTCTCGGAAGTACCTATTGGGATCGCCCGCCGCCTTGGGATACTCGGCCCATGGGGAGGATCTCTTGTCCGGACTTCATCGGCCGCGTCGCGGAGCTCGAGGCGTTGGGCGCGGCGCTCGACCGGGCGCGGGCAGGGCGGTCCCCAACCATGTTGGTCGGCGGTGAGGCCGGGATTGGCAAGTCGCGGCTGGTGAATGAGTTCACGCTGCGGGCGAAGAGCGAGGCGCTCGTGCTGAGCGGCGCCTGCGCGCCATTCGGGACGAGCCCGCCGCCGTTCATGCCGATGATCGAGGCCTTTCGTGTTTATGCCCACGCCGCCGGCGAGGAGGAACGCGCACGCCTGTCGGTCAAGGTTCAGGCGATCGCGTGGCTGTTGCCCGAGCTCGAGCGAGCGGCGTCGCACCGGCAGCGGGTTGACGACTCGGAGGCGGGGCAGAGCCTGGTCTTCGGGCAGCTCCTCGAGGCGCTGGAGGCCGTCGCGAGCCGGGAACTGCTGGTGATCGTGCTCGAAGATCTGCATTGGGCCGATCGCTCCACGCTTGATCTGCTCGCGCTGAGATCACAGACCGCTCGCGCCGCCGGGTGTCTCACCGTCGCCACCTATCGCAGCGACGAGCTCGATCCCGGTCACCCGCTGCGGCCGCTGGTCGCGGAGCTGCAGTGCAGCGCGCAGACCGATCGTCTGGAGCTCGGGCGCTTCGGCCGGCACGAGCTGACCGAGCAGCTGACCGGGATCCTCGGCCGTCCCCCCGGACACGCCGTCCTCGAGGCGATCCTGAAGCGGTCGGACGGGAACCCCTTCCTCGCCGAGGAGCTGCTCGCGGCGGCCAGTCAAGCGCCCGGTGGTACACCAACCCGGGTCCGCGACATAGTGATGGCTCGGGTCGAGCGGCTCTCGGAGCCGGCGCAGCGGATGCTTGGCGTCTTGTCGGCCGCGCGCCGGTCGATGACCCATCATGCGCTGGCGGCCGTCGCGGACATGACCGAGCAGGATCTGGAGCGCTGCCGGCGCGAGGCGCTGGCGCGCCACGTGCTCGTGCGGACAGACGAAGGCGCCTACGCGTTCCGTCACGCACTGATGCGCGAGGCGACATACGACGGGCTGCTGGTGAGCGAGCGCGAGCGCCTTCATCGAGGGCTTGCCCATGCGCTCGACGCGATCCCGATCAGCAGCGCGGCCGCACCGTCTGAGCTGCTCGCCGATCGTGCTCACCACTGGTACCACGCTGGCGACGAGTCTCGTGCGCTGCGATCGGCGATCCAGGCGGGTCTGGCGGCGGACGAGGTGTACGCCATGCCGAGGCGCTTACGCTGTACGAGCGGGCGCTCGAGCTGTGGAACCAGGTCGATGACCCCGAACGGCTCGCAGGCATCGACGGCATAGCGCTCAGGGCCCGGGCGGCTCAAGCGGCGAGCTTCCTGGGAGAGCCGCTGCGCGCCGCGCATATGGTCGAGCGAGCGCTCGAGGATCTGGATCCGGCCGCCGAGCCGGTCCGGGCGGGGTTGTTACGCGAGCGTCTTGGGCGCTACTTGTGGATCGGGGGCGACACCGCCTACGCGCTCGCGGCCTACGAGGAGGCGGTCCGCGTGATCCCCAGCACGCCGGCGTCGGCCGAAAGGGCGCGGACGCTCGCGGCGCTCGCGCACGCACAGTTGATCGCCAATCGCTACCGCATCGCTCAACAGCTGTGCGAACAAGCTCTCGACGTCGCGCGGGAGGCCGAAGCCCTGACCGAGGAGGGCCGCGCGCTGGCGACGCTCGGAGCCGCAATGGCCGAGCTCGGAGATCGCCCCGCCGGGCTCGCCATGGTGCGGGAGGGCCGTACGCTGCTCGAGCGTGCCGAAGCTTCGCCGGACCACTTGTTCGTCACCTATTCCTACGAGGCCGGCGCGCTCGCCGACGGCGGCGAGCTCGACGCTGCAATCGAAGCGGCACGCCCCGGGATCGAGCTGATGCGCCGACACGGCATGTACCGCAGCCACCAATCCTGGCTCGAGGGCATGCTGGCGCACGCCTTGATCAAGCTCGGCCGGTGGAGCGAGGCGACCGCGCTCCTGGACGCCGCTATCGCCCGCGGCCCAGTCGGGATCACGCGCCGCATGCTGCAGCTGCAGCGCGCCGAGGTGCAGCTCGGCCGCGGCGCGCTGGCTGCGGCATCTGACGCGGTGGCGCAGGCCCGCGAGGCCGCTGAGGGAGATCACCCGTTCGCCAGCAAGCTGTTCGAGCTCAACGCATCGCTGGCGGCATGCGGCGGGGACTTCGCCGCTGCGCGCCTCACCGTTGCCCGCGGCATCGCCACGCTCGACGACCTCGACGATGTCCAAGCCAGCGCCCGGTTGCGCATGCGTGGGATCGCGGTCGAGGCCGACCGCGCCGAGCGGGCGCGCGCTCACCGGCACAAGCCCGAGGCCGCAGCCGCCGTCGGCGCGGCCGAAGGCCTGTTCGAACAAGTCCACACGCTCGGCGAACTGCCGACCGCCCGATCACTGTCCGAATTCCCGGCGATCGAGCTCACCTGCGCCGCCGAGGCGGCCCGCGCGACCGGCCGTGCCGCCGCCGACCCGTGGCTTGAAGCCGCCGCCGCGTGGGAGTCCCTGCACCAGCCCTACCCGCGAGCCTGCTGCCTGGCACGCGCGGCCGAAACTGCCCTCACCGACCGACGACGCCGAGCCGACATCGCAGCCTGGCTCGGCTGCGCGTACGAAATCGCCTCCGAGCTCGGAGCGGCGCCGCTCACGCACGCGGTCGAGTCCATCGCTCAACGCGGGCGCGTCCCCATCAGCCCACACAGCCCCCCGCCACCCGAGCCGCCCCGAGCCGCCCCGCTCGGCCTCACCCCCCGCGAGATGGACGTTCTGCGGCTCATCGCCAAGGGCTACACCAACGCCAGAATCGCTGACACGCTATTCATCAGCCGCAAGACCGCCAGCGCCCACGTCTCGAACATCCTCGGGAAACTCGAGGTCAGCCGACGTGCCGAGGCTGCCGCGATCGCAGCGCGACTCGGCCTGCTCGAGCAGCCCACCCCCCAGACCACCACATCGTGATACAGGGACCGCCGAGCCGGCTGCGGATGTGCGCCCGCAGCTCGTCACGCCGAAGACACCCGCACGGAACGGGAGCACCGGCTCAGCACGGATCCGTTGAAGCTGTCGCAATGATCCGGCTCAGCGACAGCGCGGCGGTCTGACGAGGGCTTGGTTCGGCCGGCCTGACGGGCGCGGTGCGGGAGTAGCGCGACCGGAGCGAAGCAGGTGTCACGGCGGCGGCAGCCATCCACCCGCTCCTCGCCACGAGCGCGACCGACTGCATCCCGGTGCCGACCAGCAGTCCCGGCGGTTGCGCTTGCCGCGCAAGGGAGGTGCGGTGCGTACGAGCCGACATACCGGCGGCGCTCGCAGAGCAGGTCTCGGCGTTGGCCGTCGCTGCTGGTTCACGCCTCAGGCGGCCACGTCTCGGTGCTTCCGCTCCGCGCCCGGAAGCAGTGCGTCGCTCGCCGAAGGGGGGTGGGAGTTGTCCGGGCCGGCCGGACGACACCGCTAAAACCCGACAGCCTCTCGTGGATGCGGCAGTCGCCGCTTCTTGCGGTTTCACTCGATCTGCGCCCCGGTTTCCGACCAGTCGTTGCACAGGGTGGCGTGAAGGCGATGCTGGTGCGACGGGGACAGATGGGCGGTTGGCCGGCTGCCCTGTGGTGGACGCCGGGTTGGTCTTCGGCTGCGGTCTGCGGCTTGCGCGGCGGGGTTGCGCGGCGAGGAGCCGCAGGCGGTCGCGGTGAGCGTCGCGACCGCGGTCGGCGCGGTTATGAATCCTCGAGTGTGTCCGTCTGTCGCACCTGGTGCTTTGGTGGGGGTTGGTCAGAATGGGCAGTTGCCGGGGTTGGGGGCGTCTTGGCGCCTGTCGGCGCCGGCGGGGATGAGCTGCACCGCGATCGTCTTGGCGACGGAGCCGCTCTCGTCGCGGACGATGTGAACGTGCCCGTCGCCGGGGTCGATGAATGTGTTGTTGGCGGTGTTTGCCGTGTAGACGTGCGGGGTGCAGGTCGGGTCGTCGCCGTCGTAGGCGGTGACGCTGCCCTGCGTGACGATGACGATGCTGGGGCCGGGATGGGTGTGCCAGCCGGTGCTTGGTATGCATTTGTTCTGGCAGGCCGTGGGGTCCCAGGTGTTTTGTTGGACGTAGATGTCGGACGATCCCTTCGTGCGGATTAGCTCCTGCCAGCCGGCGGGGATCGTGTGCACGTGCGAGAAGATCTCGCCGAAGGTTGCCTTCGCCAGCGTCGAGCTGCTGAAGCCCGGTACCGTCGCCGGTGTTGCCAGGACCTTCGCGCCGTAGAGCGCCGTGCCTAGGACGATCAGACATAGAGTCCAGGTCACTTTTGACTTCATCGCTCCTCCTTTTGTGTTGGGTGGTTGTCCTGCCGGTGATCTCCGCCGACCAGGGGAAGCGGGCGCGCTTCTCCTGCGTTGGCGATCGACACCGCGCCAAGCGGTCTCAGGGAGACCTGCCCTCAGGCGTCCGGACGTTTTTGGGTGCTGCGATCGGCAGACCCTCGGTGGTCAGCTACGAGGAGGCCGCGCATGGTGTTGTCGTCGCGGAGCGCAGGCGTTTATCGGTGGCTCCTTGGCGACGGCTCGGCGTAGTGGGTTCCAGTTCTCGCCGGGGTAGGCGTTCTCGAGATCGAGCAGGTTGTTGTACAGGTCGATGACCGCATTTCTGCACCGGCCCGCCGCGAGCGGGTGAATGGTGACGAGCTGGCTCAGTCCCAGGTGTGCGGCAAAGGCCCTGAAGTGGGCGGCGCGCTGCGGCGCGAGCGCCGTACGGCGAAGACGGGCAGCGGTGTTGATTTTGTCCCAGTCGGCCCTATTCGGACGTGATGAGCGGGCCGTTGACGCGACCGGGACCCGAGGGCCGTGCGCGACGGAGGAGACCGGTGACGCGGAGCCTCCGCTCACAGCGGCCGCCGCGCCGACGACGAGGACGGCGCCGGTCGCAGTCAGCGTGCGCATACGCATGGGGATCCTCCCTTCTGGTTATAGATTGCAACGACTGCCGGGGTCAGCCGGCCGTCGAACGGCATTTGGGCCGTTACGCCTGCGGCGTGATGGCGCCGCGACCGCGTCGCTGTGAGACGACAAGCGCACCGCCGACGGCGACCAGCGCGAGCGCGAGCCCGCCGGCAGCGCCGATTGCGGCGTCGCCCCAGTCAAAGCCGCTCGGCGGTGTTTGGATCCGAACGACCGCCTGCTGCATGCTCGCGTCGGCGGATGTCGACCGAGAAGCGACGGGGATGATTGACTTGTCTTGGCGGCTGTAGATGGCGGGTGCTGGGCGGGTCGCGGTCGCGACGGCGGCGTCCGGGGACCCGGCTGTGGCGGCGGGCGTGCCGGCAGCGGCAAGTGCGAGAACGGCTGCGGCGATGGTCGTGATGCGGTGGCTTTTGGACATGGCGGTTGCCTCCTGTGGCGTGTCGATCGGCGGGTGCGATCGGTGTCGGCCAGAACCCTGGGGTCGGCTGGTGTACGAGCGGTCGAGATCGGTAGACGACCGGTGGATACCGCGTACGTACGTGGCGTTTTGGAAGGTCGCGCAGCCCGGGTGGTAGCGTTGCGTGCAGGGGCATAGAGGTGATCGAGTTCCGGGTCCTGGGATCGCTTGAGGTTGTCGATCGGGACGGCCGGTTAGCGCTGGGCGCGCCCAAGCAGCGGGCGCTGCTGGCTGTGCTGCTTCTACGCCGTGGCGAGCCGGTCTCGTCCGATCGCCTGATCGATGAGGTGTGGGGCGACCAGCCACCCGCAACCGCGACCAAGCTGGTTCATGGATACGTATCGAGTCTGCGCAAGGTGCTCGGCGATGGCCTGCTCCTCACCGAGGGGCGCGGCTATGTGGTTCGGGTGTTGCCCGGCCAGCTCGACGTCGACCGGTTCGAGGCGTTCGTGGCGCGGGGCCGGGAGGCGCTCGAAGCCGGTGACCCGTTGACCGCGGCCAGTGTGCTGCGCGACGCGTTGGCGGTGTGGCGGGGTCCTGCGCTGGCCGATTTTGCCTATGAGCCGTTTGCGCAAGCGGAGATCGCCCGCTTGGAGGAATCTCGTCTGGCCGCGCTGGAGGATCGGGTCGACGCGGATCTGGCGTCCGGAGAGCAGGCGCGGCTGGTGGGCGAGCTTGAGGGGCTCGTGCGCGAGCACCCATTGCGCGAGCGCCTTCGCGCTCAGCTGATGCTGGCGCTGTACCGATCCGGGCGTCAGGCCGACGCGCTGGAGGCGTATCAACACGCTCGCCGTGAACTGCTCGACGGGCTTGGGCTCGAGCCGGGGCGCGCCCTTCAGGAGCTAGAGCGAGCGATCCTGGCCCACGATCCCGGGCTGGATCCTCCCGCCCGGCGCACCTCGCGGCAATTGCTCGCGGCCGCGCGGAACCGGCGGCGCGGCGCGGCGATGATCCTGGCCGCGGGAACGATCCTGCTCGCAGTGATCGTCGGGGTGGCGGTGAACCTGGCGAGCTCCGGAGCGAGCACGGTACGGGTAACGCCGAACTCGGTGGCGGCGATCGACGTGCGAAGCGGCCGGGTCGTCGCAGCGGCGACGGTTGGTACGCGTCCCGGGCCGATCGCGTTCGGCTCGCGCTCACTGTGGATAGCGAACCTCGACGATCAGACAATCTCCCGCGTCGATCCCAGGAGTCTGAAGACGGTGGGCGTGGTCCGCGCTCCCGGCCCCCCCACTGGCATCGCCGCAGGTCCTCGTGGCTTGTGGGTCGTTGAGAGCCCGGGGACGAGCAGTGTCCTGGTCGGTCGGGTGGATCCCGTGTTCGACACGTTTGGCACCGTGGCGCGGATCGGTAACGTCGTCCCGGGCGGGCCGGGGGCGATCGCCACGCACGGCAACTCGGTGTGGGTCGCCCCATCGACGGGCCTGCTGACGCGCCTCGATGGGACAACAGGCAAGCCCGCCGGGCACCTTGATCCGAATGCCAGTCCGGCCGGGATCGCGATCGGCGAGGGGGCGACGTGGCTGACCGACACCGATGCCAACAACGTGGTCCGTGTCGACTCGAGCGGGCTGCCCACGCCGATCGGGGTCGGCGACGCACCCACCGGTATCGCAGTTGGCGCGGGCGGCGTGTGGGTGGTCGACTCGCTCGACGAAGCTCTCGTGCGGATCGACCCGGACACTAGGGCGGTGACGGACACCATCCGCGTGGGTCGGTCACCAGCTGGCGTGGCCGTCGGCGCGGGGTCGGTGTGGGTCGCCAACAGCGGCGACGGCACGGTCACCCGCGTTAACCCGACCACCGACAAGCCGGTCACGATCGCCGTCGGGGGCAGCCCGCAGGCGATCACGATCGCCGACGGGAAGGCCTGGGTAACCGTCGATGAGCAGTCGATCGCGCCAACCGGCGGCGCGCCCGATGGCGGGACGCTACGGATCGTTTCCTCGTCCGACGTGCCCAACATGGATCCGGCGCTCGGCGACGATTACCAGCTTGGGTACGCGACCTGCGCTCAGCTCCTGAACTACCCCGACAAGGCGGGTCTCGCGGGCTCGCAGCTGACTCCCGAGGTCGCTCAGTCGCTGCCCGCGCGCTCACCCGACGGCAGAACCTACACGTTCAAGATCCGTCCCGGCTTTCGCTTCTCGCCACCCTCGAATGAGCCGGTCACCGCGCAGACGTTCAAGGACACGATCGAGCGCACGCTAAACCCGGGGACGCACAGCTATTACGCGCACTTTCTGGCCGACATCGTCGGCGCGGGCGCGTACATGTCCGGGAAGGCCAGCCACATCGGCGGGGTGATCGCCCACGGCGACACCTTGACGATCCGTCTCCTCGCCCCCGCCCCCGATTTTCTCGCCCGCATCGCACAGTCCGCCGCCTCTTGTGCGGTCCCATCGGACACCCCCATCAACCGCAAGGGCCAGAACATGATCCCATCCGCCGGCCCCTACTACGTCACGTCGTACACACCACGCCAAGGGGTCGTGCTGACGCGCAACCCCAACTACCACGGACACCGTCCGCACCACTTCGCGCGGATCGAGCTTGCCGTCGGGATCTCCCCTAAGCGGGCGATCCGCGAAATCCAAGCCGGCCTCGCGGACTACACCGGGGTCGGATCGCTGTGGTCGGCCTCCGCGGCCCGCGCCGCGCACACCTCGCGACTCGCCGCTCGATACGGCCCCGGCAGCGCCGCGGCCGCGCGCGGAGCACAGCAGTACTTCGCCAACCCCGCTGCCCAACTCGACTACTTCGTCCTGAACACGCACCGGCCGCTGTTCAGCGATGTGCGCATGCGTCAGGCGGTCAACTATGCAATCGACCGGCGTGCGCTGGCTCAACGAGGGGACCGATTCAGCCCCCTGCCGGCCCATCCCACCGACCACTACCTGCCGCCCGGGATGCCCGGCTTCCGCGACGCCCACGTCTACCCCATGACCGCCGACGTAGCTACGGCCCGGAAGCTGGCACGCGGTGGCGAGAGAACAGCCGTGCTCTACACCTGCGACTCCTCTCCCTGTCCGGAGCAGGCCCAGATCGTCAAGACCGACCTAGCCGCGATCGGTCTCCAAGTCCACATCAAGACCGTCCCATACGACACGTATTACACAACGCTGGACAAACCAGGCCATCCGTTCGACCTCGCCTGGGACGGCTGGTTACCCGACTACATAGACCCCGCGGCGATGCTGAACTCGCTCCTCGCCGACAGCTCCAACGGTCCGACCTTCGACGATCCGGCCTACCGGCGGAGGCTTGCCGCGGCGTCGAGGCTCTCTGGTCCAGAGCGCTACCTCACCTACGGACGACTCGACCTCGAGCTGGCCCGCGACGCCGCCCCGCTGGCCGCGTTCGACAACCTGTCTAACGACGACTTCTTCTCCGCCCGGATCGGCTGCCAGACCTACGGGATCTACGGCATGGACCTCGCGGCACTCTGCATCAGGCCAGCGCGTAGCTGAGG
>Ga0207693_10002242_pt1 | contig 16827 bp, 17 predicted proteins | sample LARL81metaG_FD_184347 | JGI IMG/M metagenome (GOLD analysis project Ga0207693, IMG submission 184347) | Corn, switchgrass and miscanthus rhizosphere microbial communities from Kellogg Biological Station, Michigan, USA - LAR L8-1 metaG... | ecosystem: Host-associated > Plants > Roots >...
CTGCTCGCCGAGGGGCTGACCCAGGAGGAGATCGCCGACCGGCTGGTGATCAGTCCCAAGACCGCGGCGACACAGATCCAGCGCATTCTCAGCAAGCTCGGAGTACGGAGCCGCGCCCAGGCGGTGGCTCTCGTCCTACGCGAGGAGCGCGACGTGAGCGGGCACGGCGTCCAGGGCGACGCGCTTCACTTGCTCGTTTAGCTAGCCGAGGTTGCTGCGAATCGCCGCAGCGAGCTTCGCTTCGTCGAAGGTGACCGTCGACGAGACCGGCCTAAGCTTCGAACCCGTCTTCCCGAGGAAAAGCGTTGGCGTTCCCGAGACCTTGTCCGCTTTCGCCTGCGCGTCGATCCTGTCGGTCACGGTCTTGACGGCGGTCGAATTCTGGTCGTCGAGCACCCGTCGTACGTCCATTCCCGGCACGCTCGCGGCGGCCTGCTCGATGAACGTCTGGTTCAGCCAACCCGTGTTCTCGGTGCCCTGGTTCGCGTAGGTGATCTGCATGAAGTTGAAGGCGCGATTCTGCGCTGCAGAGGCGATCGCCGCCTTGCGAGCGGGGACCGAATCCGGGCCGATGAACGCGATTGGCCGCGCCTCGATCTTGAGCTTTCCGGCGCGCACGAATTCCGGAACGATGCTCGGCAGCACACTCGTCTCGAACGCGCGGCAGCCCGGGCACTGGAGGTCGATGTACTCGACCATCGTCACGGGTGCCTTCGGCGAGCCGAGGACGAGCCCGTGTTGCGGAATCCCGGCGAACTCGCGCTGCACGAAGGCGGCGGCCGGCAAGGCGTTCGTGACCGAGCCAACGGCCGGAACGGTGACAGCCGAAGAACCGCTGTTGCCGCCGACCGCTAAGGCGATTCCGACACCTACGCTCGCGATGACGAGTGCGATGACAGCGGCGATCACGAGCACCTTCGGCGACGCGCGGCGGCGCTCCCCCTTGCGCACGACCGGAGGTGGAGCGGCCGCCTTTTGCCTGCGCCTGCGTGCTTGCTTACCGCTCATCACCGATAACGGTAGCCCGGGGCTCGAACGCCGCGAGTAAGAGGAATGCAAACAGGAGCGCGAAAGCCGTCAGCGCGAGGGTAGGGATCGTCACGTACCCGAACTCGTTGATCCACTTGACCCCGCACCCGCCCGGCGCCGAGATCAGACAGGTCTTCGACTCTCCTACCACGCCGTTCTCCACCAGCAGGTGGTAGACCGAGACGCCGGCGCCGGCGACGGGCAACGGCAGAAGGTAGCGCGCGGCGCGCGGGTCGTCGAACAACGCCGCAAGCAGTGTCGTGATCGAGAGCGGGTACATGCAGATTCGCTGGTACCAGCAGAGCTCGCACGGGACGAAGTGCGCGATCTCGGAGAAGAAAAGACTGCCGCCGGTCGCGATCGAGGCGACAAGGAAGGCCAGCCACAACTCGTACCCCTCAACGGCAGAGCGAAGGGCCCGAAGCGGCCCCCGGACTCGCACCAACGCCAGCAGGCCCACGACGAGCAGCGCCGCGGCGGCCACCTGGCCGATCACGCCGAGCACGGCCAGGATGACGATCACGTCATGGGTCACGCGTGAACCTTACGGCCGCATGGAGAGCGCGTAGACCAGCGCGACCGCTCCCATGCCGAGCAAGACGCCGGACAGGAACGCTGCAAGGTCGCGGTTGAAGGCGAGCGCGATTCCCGTCAAAAGCGCGACGCCGTAGGTGCTCGGGAACATCGCCGCAGCAAGGGTTCGCCACCATGACTGAACGGCCGGGGCCTCGGTCGCCGGCAGGCGGAGCCGGGCGGGGCGCCTTCGGCCTCCCGGGGCGATCAGCGTGAAGATCGTCAGGCCGGCTCCCAGGGCCGCCTCGGCGAGTGCCGTCGCGAAGGAAAGGTCGATCGCGACCGCCGCGATGAGCCCGGCTGCCCCGAGCGCAAGCCTGACCGGCGCAACCAGGAGCGCCTGCCGAGTAGCAAAAGGCGGCGGCGCGTTCTGAGACGCGCCGCCGCCCACCTGTTCCTAGCGCCGTTCTCGGTCGCGCCCACGGCCTCCGCGGCCGCGGTCACGGCCGCCGCGAGGCCGCTCCTCTTCCGGCGGCCGCGGCGGTGCGTTCTTGGCTCGCTCGATCAGCTCCTCCGGCTGGACCAGCGCGCCGTTCTCGTGCTTGGCGACGAGCTTCAGGCCGATCCTGCCACGGTCCTTGTCGACTTCCTGGACGATCACGTCCACGACGTCTCCGCGGGTCATCACGTCCTCGATATGGCCGACCCGGCCGGGACCGACGTTGGACACGTGGAGCAGTCCGTCCGTTCCCTTGGTCAGCTCGACGAAGGCGCCGAACTGCGTCGTCTTGACGACCTTGCCCGTGTACTCGTCGCCGACCTCCGGCGATTTGGTGAGCTGAGTGATGGCGTTGATCGCGGCGTCGGCCTTGTCGCCCTCGGTCGCGTAGATGAGAACGTTGCCGTCCTCCTCGATATCGATCTGGACGTCGTAGTCGGACTCGAGCGCGCGGATCGTCTCGCCGCCCTTGCCGATCACCATGCCGATCTTCTCGGGATCGATCTTCACCGAGGAGATGCGCGGTGCGTGGCCCGCGAGCTCCTTCCGCGGCTCGGGAATCGCCTCGAGCATCTTGTCGAGGATGAACTCACGAGCCCGCTTCGCCTGCTCGAGCGCGCTGCGGAGGATCTCCTGCGTGACGCCGGTGATCTTGATGTCCATCTGCAGCGCCGTGATCCCGTCGCGTGTGCCGGCGACCTTGAAGTCCATGTCGCCGAGGTGATCTTCGGCTCCCTGGATGTCCGTGAGGATCGTGTAGTCGTCGCCTTCCTTGACGAGGCCCATCGCGATCCCGGAGACCGGCGCCTTGATCGGCACTCCGGCGTCCATCAGGGCGAGCGTCGAGCCGCAAACAGAGCCCATCGACGAGGAACCGTTCGACTCCAGCGTCTCGGAGACGAGCCGGATCGTGTACGGGAACTCCTCGACCCCCGGGATCACCGGCTCGAGCGCACGCTGCGCGAGCGCACCGTGACCGATGTCGCGGCGCTTCGGCCCCCGCATGAAGCCGGTCTCACCGACCGAGTAGGGCGGGAAGTTGTAGTGGTGCATGTAGCGCCGGTCGGTCTCGAGCGAGAGGTCGTCGATCCGCTGCCCCTCTTTGGCCGTGCCGAGCGTGAGCAGGGTCATGATCTGCGTCTGTCCGCGCGTGAAGAGCGCCGAGCCGTGCGGGCGCGGCACGACGCCGACCTCGCAGGTGATCTCGCGGATGTCCTCTGAGCCGCGGCCGTCCGGGCGGCGCTTCTCGACCGCGATCTTGCGCCGGACGAGCTCCTTGTAGATCGCCTCGGCGGCCTTCTTGATGTACTGGCGAGTAATCGAGTCCTTCGCCGGAGGCTCGTCGCCCTCGCTGGTCGCTGGCGCGACCGGGAACGGCAGCTGCACCTGTTCTTCGATGCGGCTGAACAAGAGCTGCCGCTTGGCGGACTTGAGCTCCTTCGGGTCCTGCTCGGCTTCGGTCAACCCTTTCAGGTCATCCTCGAACTGCTCGCGGACCGGAGCCTCGACGGCCGCGAGCCGGACGCGCTCCAGGATCAGTGCGAAGCTGGCCCGGACCTGCATCCGCCTGACGATCTCGTCCTCGGTCGATTCCATCGTCAGCGGCGCGGAGATCTCTTCGACGATCTCCTCGATCGCGGTCGAGCCCTCGCGCAAGCCTTCCGACTGAATGCGCTGGCGGATCCTGTCGCCGTGCTCGCGCTCGAGCTCCTCGGTCAGCTCGTTGTCGAGCCACTTCGCCTTGCCGACCTGGCGCTGCAGGTCTTCCTGGAGGTCGCACAGCTTCCGGATCTCCTCATGCGCCCGTTCGAGCGCCTCTAGCAGGAGCTCTTCGGGGATCTCCCCCGCCCCGGCCTCGACCATCGTCAGGGCGTCCTTCGTGCCGACGACGATCAGGTCGAGCGTGCTGTCGCCCTGCTCCACCTCGGCGAGCGTCGGGTTGACGACGAGCTCGCCGTCGATCAGGCCCATTCGCACGGCGCCGACCGGGCCCAAGAAAGGCAGCGGTGAGATCATCAGTGCCGCCGAGGCGCCGTTGATCGCGAGGATGTCGTGCGCCGAGATCAGGTCCGCGGAGAGCGTCGTGGCGACGACGTGCACCTCGTTCTTGAACCCCTTCGGCCAGAGCGGCCGGATCGGGCGGTCGATCATGCGGGCGGTCAGAATCGCCCTCTCAGTCGGGCGCCCCTCGCGCTTGAAGAAGCCGCCGGGGATCTTGCCCGCGGCGTACATTCGCTCCTCGACGTCGACCGTCAGCGGGAAGAAGTCGGCACCTTCACGGGCCTCCGTCTTGCCCTGCGCGGTGGCGAGCACCACCGTGTCGCCCTCGCGAACCACGACGGCGCCGTCGGCTTGCTTGGCCAGCTTGCCGGTCTCGAATGTGATTTCTCGGCCCGCGATCTCCACCGAGAGGGTGGTCGGGCCCTGGGTTGCAATGCTCATCTGTCCTCCACTTCTTTCTTGAAGGTGGAGGTTTGAGTCAACGCGTGCGCGGCGCGTTCGCTCAAACTTCCACCCTCGGTTGCGTGTAGTTCTCGCCGAAACCAGACCGAAGCCTGGCACCGGATTTCTTCCATTATCTCCTCAGGCCGAGCTCCTGAATCAGCGCGCGATACCCCTCGAGGTCGCGCTTTTGCAGGTACTGCAGGAGCCGCCGCCGGCGGCCGACCAGCTTCAGCAGGCCGCGTCGCGAGTAGTGGTCCTTCGGGTGCGCGCGCAAGTGCTCGGTGAGCTCGTTGACACGCCGTGTCAAGAGCGCGATCTGCACCTGGGGCGAGCCGGTATCAGCCTCGTTGCGACCATGTTGGCCGATGATCTCCTGTTTTGCTTCCCTGGTGAGAGGCATTGATTTTCCTCCTAGATATGCGTCTCCGCGGTCTCCGCACGGCGCGCCAAGGAACGCGCACGGCCGGGGCCGCGGTCTCGCAGTAGGGTAGCAGCCGCCTGATGGAGCGGGTTTCGGCGCAACAGCTCGAGCAATGGGTCGCCGAGGCGCGGCAGCGCTGGAACGTGCCCGGGATCGCGCTCGGCGTTTTGCGCCCCGGCGAGACGGTCGCCGTCGCGAATGGCGTCGCGTCTTTCGACGGCGAAGAGGCCGTATCTCCTGAGACCGTCTTTCGAATCGCCTCCATCTCGAAACCGTTCACTGGGACGCTGGCGATGACGCTTGTGCAAGACGGGCTGCTCGTACTCGACGAGCCGCCGCCTGGGGCGCGCGTCGACGCGACGCTGCGGCAGCTGCTTTCGCATCAGGGCGGCCTGGCGTGCGAGTGGCACGAGCCGATCGACCGGTTCGGCGAGGACGAAGATGCGTTATTGGAGCTCCTCGATGGCGAGCCCGAGCGGCTACCGGTCGGCCCCGGCGAGCTCTACTCGTACTCCAACGTCGGTTACTGGCTCGTCGGAGCTGCGATTGCCCGCGTCTGCGGAACGAGCTTCGAAGAAGCCGCGCGCGACCGCGTGCTCGAGCCGCTCAGGCTTCGCGCCACCAGCTACGAACCCAAAGGTGCGGCACGCGGCCACAATCAGGTCGAGCCCGGAGCCGACGAGCACCGCGCCCTCGAGGACATGTACCCGCGCGTTCGCCGCCCTTCCGGTGGTTTGTGGTCCTCCGTCGCCGACCTTCTGCGCTTCGCCGAGCACCACCTCGGCGGCCCCGGGCCGCTGAGCGAAGATTCGCGGGCCGAGATGCAGACCTCGCAAATCGAGATGGGTAGCGAGAGCTACGGGCTCGGCTGGGATCTCTACGAGAGCCGCGGCCGGCGGATCGTGGAACACCCTGGCTCCGTGGCCGGGTTCCAGTCGCTGCTTCGCCTCGTTCCCGCCGAGGGCGTCGCCTTTGCCGGGCTGACCAACTCGAGCCGAGGCCTGGCGGCGCTCCGCGACGTGCTCGAGAAACTGGGGCTCGATCGCGAGGAAGCGCCCGACGTCACGCTCTCCGCCGGCGAGCTTGCTTCGTTTGCCGGTCACTACCAGGGCCAAGGAATGGAGCTCAGCTTCTCCCCCGACGACGGCGGTCTGCGCGTGGAACTGACGTTGCTCGACGCCTTTACCGGCGAGGCGGACGAGTACCCGAGCGTCCACGCTCGGCCGATCGGCCCCCGCGAGTTCGAGATCGTCGACGGGGAGTGGCGCGGCGACCGCTTCGACTTCCCGCGCGACGGATTCGTCAACATGGTCACGCTCGCGACTCGCGTGCGATGAGCGCAGCGATCGCGGCAGGCCACCCCGCGACGGTCGAGGCGGGGCTCGAGATCCTGCAGGAGGGCGGCAGCGCTGCCGACGTCGCCGTGGCCGCGTCGCTCGCTTCCTGCGTCGCGGAGACGCTGATGACGGGCCTGCTGGGCGGCGGGCACGCGATCTACTACGAGGCTGCGACTGGGCGGGCGGAGAACCTCGATTTCTTCGTCGCCATGCCCGGGCTCGGCACGAAGCGGCGCGAGGTGGAGCTACTCGAGCTCGACGTCCCCTTCGGCGCCGAGCTCATCCACTACGCGGTGGGGATCGCCTCGTGCGGCGTCCCGGGCGTGGCGGCCGGGCTCGAGGCGCTCTGGCAGCGCCACGGTCGATTGGAGTGGACACGGCTGGTCGAGCCTGCTCTACGCCTTGCCCACGCCGGAGCCGAGCTGAGTCCGGCCCACGCGTCCTGCCTGCAGATGCTCGCTCCGGTGATGACGATGAATGAAGGCGCGCGGATCTATTCGCCCCAAGGAACGCTGTTACCTGCGGGCAGCCGGGTCGAGCAGCCCGGGCTCGTGCACGCACTCGAGCTCGTCGCGGAGGAAGGCGCTGCTTCCGCTTATACGGGCTCGATCGCGACGGCGCTGCTGGGCCTGATGGAGGAACGCGGCGGTCTCGTCACCGCACAGGATCTCGCGGCGTACGAGGTCGAGTGGAGCGAGCCGATCGAGGTCACCTATCTGGGCGCGCGTTTCTTGACGCGCGGCGGTCTTTCAGGCCTGCCCGAGACGTTGCCTCGGATTCCCCGGCTGGCAGGGCTCGAGGAGAGCGACCGGGCCGTCCGCCTGGCGAGGTCGCTCGACCGCCCCGGCGCCGACGGACTGGGCGACACGACCAACATCACAATCGTCGACTCGCTGGGAGACGCCTGCGTCCTGACGACGAGCCTGGGCCTTGGCTCCGGTGACTTCCTGCCGGGGCTCGACCTGCATCTGAACAGCATGCTCGGCGAGGCCGACCTCGTCCGGGGTGCGCTCGAGCCCGGCGACCGGATGGGCAGCATGATGGCTCCGAGTGTCGTCTTGCGAGACGGCGACCTCGAGCTGGCCATCGGCGCCGCCGGCGGGACGCGTCTTCGCAGCGCGCTGATCGAGGTCGCCGCGGGAGTGCTCGACGAGGGGCTCCCGGCCGGCGCGGCAGTGGCGCGCGGGCGCCTGCACGCAGCCGGCGGTCGCGTTCAGCTCGAGCCGGGCTTTTCCGAAGCGACCATCGCCGCCCTCGCCCAGGACGGCTTCGAGGTCCGGGTCTGGCCCGCCCAGCACCACTTCTTCGGCGGGGTCAGCCTCGTTACGCCGAATGACGCCGCGGGGGATCCTCGGCGAAGCGGTGCCGCAGCGCGAGTGCCGTAGCCGACGAGGTCGCCAGCCAGCCGAGGTACCCGCAATCCGGGCAGCCCGGGTTCGCCGTCACCGTGCCACCGCACAACGGCTTCGAATAGACCGCGTCGCACGCTAGGCAGCGCACCGTGTGGAGAACCTCGAGCTTCGGGCCTTTCTGCGTGGTCTCTGCGCCTCCCATGACAACAGAGATTCCCCGCTGACCGGAAACTTGCGGCGTCAGACTGGCGGCTCGGCGGCGCGCGTCACCTCCACATCGCGGGTGATCTGCTCCACGAGCTCTTGCTCGTCCGCGAACACGCGTTCGTCACGCAGCCGCTGCCAGAGCTGGACGATCAGGCGCTGCTCGTACAGATCGCCTTCGAAATCGAGCAGAAACGCCTCGACACGGCGCTCGCTTCCACCGTAATGAGGATTCGTGCCGATTGAGATCGCCGCGCGGTGCCCGGCCGCTGACCCCGCGTAGATCCCGTAGGCGGGCACGAGTAGGTTCGGGTCGACCCGCAGGTTCGCCGTTGGGTAGCCGAGCGTTCCTCCGCGAGCGTCTCCGGCGACGACGGTCCCCTCGACCTCGGCCGGCCGCCCCAACATCCGCGCTGCGCCCTCGACGTTGCCTTCCGCGAGCTGTGCGCGAATCGCAGTCGACGAGACACCGGGGACGAGCTCGACTCGCCGGACTCCGAGCCCGAGCTCTTCGAGCGTATCGAGGTCGCCGCTACGAGCGTGCCCGAAGCGGAAGGCGGTCCCCGCAACGACCAGCTCCGTACCGATCGGACGGAGAAGCTCGTCCACGAACGCTTCCGGCTTCATCTGGGCGAGCTCCGGCGTGAACTCGACCACGAGCGTCTCTTCGATGCCCGCAGCTGCGAGCAACTCCAGCCGCCGCTCGAGCGTCGTCAGCAACCCGACCGCATTCCCGAGCACGATTCTGGGGTGTGGCCAGAAGGTCACAACCGTTGGCGCGAGCTCGGGCGCCGCCGATCGCACGGTCTCGATCACGCGCTGGTGCCCGACGTGAACGCCGTCGAACGTCCCGAGAGCAACACTCCGCGGCCGGACCGCGAGCTCGTCTGGCGTCCTGGCGACCTTCAACCGCCCGTCCTTTGGCCACCCGTCGGGGTACGGCCAATCCGAGCGAGCGCCTCCTCCGGCGGGAGGATCCGCTCGAGGTCGGCCTCCTCGACGTTGAACGGTCCGACTTCGGTGCGTCGGAGGCTCACGCAGTGGCCGCCGAGAGCCTCAGCGATCGCCCTCACGTAGGTGCCCGAGCTGACACGAAGGTCAAGGCGGACGACGCCGTCTCTATACGTGATGACATCGAGCGCGTCTACGCGCGACCGGCGAACGGGCATCTCCACCTCGACCCCGCGCCGATGGAGCTTGTAGGCGCGCTCGCCGCCGATCTTCACCGCGGACGCGGCGGGGATCGGCAGCTCGATCTCGCCCCGGAGGGCCTCGAGCCGCCGTGCCAGCTCGTTTTCGGCTGGCGCCTCCAAACGCTCTACGACCTCCCCTTCGAGGTCGCCGGTGGACGTGCGAGAGATCAGATCCACCTCCGTGACGTAGCGCTTGTCGAGGGCGACGAAGCATGAAGCCAGCCTAGTTGCCGAGCCGGACAACACAAGCAGCAACCCAGTCGCGAAGGGATCGAGGGTGCCCGCGTGGCCCGTGCGTGCGCCCGTCCGTCGGCGCACGGAAGCCACGATCGCAAAGGAGGATGGGCCCGCCGGCTTGTCGACGAGAAACAGCCCGCTGGGGTTACGTCCGCGTGGGGGCACTCGCGAGAAACTCGCGCCGGATGAACTCGGTGATCTCTTCAACCGAGTCGTCGCTCGAGAAGCCCGCCGCCTGGCGATGTCCCCCGCCGCCGGACTTCCGGGCGATCGCGGAGACGTCCAGCTCGTCGTTGCTCGAGCGAAGGCTGATCCGTCGCTTCGGCCCGTCGGAGCGAGGCGGCTCACGAATCAGCGCCGCCATGTCGGCGCCTTCAACCGCACGAAGGGAGTCGATGATTCCTTCGGAGTAGGCCTCGGCTGCTCCGATGTCTGTGAAGTCGCTGCGCACCAGGTACGAGACGACAAGCCGGCCGCCGTCGTAGATCTGGGCTCGCTCTAGCGCACGCGCGAGCAGCTTCAGCTTCGCGAACTGCACCGTCTCGTAGACCCCGCGAAAGATCCGGTGAATGTCCGCCCCGGCCTCGACGAGCTCGGCGGCGAGCCGCAGCGACTTCGCCGTCGTGTTCGAGTACTGGAAGCGCCCGGTGTCTGTGACGAGCGCGATGTAGAGCGCCTCGGCGATGTCCGGCGTCAGCTCTACGCCGAGTACGGCGAAGACGTCGCGCAGCACTTCTCCCGTCGAGGACGCATTCGGATCGATCAGGTTGACTCCGCCGAAGCGACTGTTGTCGTGGTGATGGTCGATGTCGATGACGAGCGGCGCGCCTTCAAGCGGCTCGGGGTCCGGCCCGAGCCGGCTCTCGTTGGCGCAGTCGAGGGCGATCAGCACACGCTCGCGCCAGTCGTCCGGAAGCCGCCGCCGGAGGTCCGCCAGCGGCATAAACGAGTACTCGGTGGGCAGTGGCGCGTCGCCGTAGAGGTACATGACGCTGTCCTTGCCGAGCTGGTCGAGCGCGAGCTTCGTCGCAATGATCGAGCCGAGTGCGTCTCCGTCCGGGTTCTCGTGCGTGACGAGCAAAAAGCGGTCGTGGGAGCGAATCGCGTCCGCGACCGCCGCTACCTCACTCGTCTTCTGGGGCGAGTTCATCGATTAGCTGCGTCATGCGGACCCCGCGCTCGACGGTCGGATCGTATTCGAAGGCAAGCTGCGGCGTCCTCTTCATCCTCAGCTCGCTCGCGAGCCGCCCCTGCAGGACGCCGTGCGCCGCCTCGAGCCCAGCGAGGCTTTGTTGCTGCTTCTTCTCAGGACCAAGCACGCTGACGTAGACGCGCGCGTGGCGCAGGTCCGGCGACGTCTTGACTCCCGTGATCGTGACGAAGCCGATCCTCGGATCCTTGAGCTCGCCGACCGCCTCGGACAGGACTTGCCGAACAGCCTCGTTCACGCGCCGCATTCGGTCGCTCATGGGCGAGCCTCTGGCCCATGAGGGGAGGGGGATAAGGAAACTAGCGCGGAGCGAGTGGGAGGTTCCCCCGGATCGATGGAGAAGCGGGCTCGAGGGGGAAACAGGCTTTCTCCCACGGGAGCGAGCGGCAGGCGAGCGACCATGACTGGTATTCAACCCGCGTGGCACTGCACGCGCTCGCGCTCGCCGCCGTCGCGGCGTGGTGCTTCGTGACGGCACTCGCCGGCGGGCTGGTCGGGCTCGTGCTCGGGAACATCCGCCTGCCGGCGCTTCTGCTCATCTCGTCGAGCCCGGCCGCGGGCGCGGGCGCCAACATCGGCGTCTCGGGCGTCGCCGCCGCAACGGCCGCCGTTACGCAGGTACGGGCAGGCCGGATCCACTGGCGTGTGTTCTGGTGGATGGCGCCGCCGTCGGTGGTGGGGGCGATTCTCGGAGGGCTCGTCTCCGGAGCGCTGCCGGGCCGGGCGCTCCTGGTCGTGATCGGCCTCCTGCTGATCGGTTTCGGCGTCGACCTGCTCCGGCCCCGCCGTCCGATCAGACGGCGCGAGCAGCTCAACATTCGTGCGGCCGTCGTAAGCGGTGGCCTGATCGGATTCCTCGGCGGCGTGGTCGGCTTGATCTTGGGCTCGCTCCGCATGCCGGCGTTGTTGCGGTTCGTCGGAGAACAACCGGCGCGCGCGGTGGGTACCAACTTGCTCGTCGGTGTCTTCGTCGGCGCCGCCGGCGTGATCGGGCACATCCCCGGCGGTATCGACTGGGCGGCGTTCGCGGTCGGCGCAGGGGCGTCCGTTCCCGGCGCGTTGCTCGGCGCGCGCATGACGGGGCGCCTCGACGAGCGCCAGCTCCTGCGGGCGGTGGGGGTCGTTTTGCTGTTCGCAGGCGGGATCACGCTGATCGAGGCCGCCGTCTAGTCGTCGAGCGAGACGATCTCCCGCTCGACGCCGGCGACTTCGAACTCCTGGCCGGCCAAAAAACGCTCGGCACCGTCCAAGAGCTGCTGCAGCTCGTGATGATCACGAGCGACGCACGAGAGCGTCAGCCGCGATCGCTGCCACAGCTCGTGGTGGTCGACCTCCGCGACCGACGCGCCGAACCGCTGCTGGAGCTGCGCCTTCGCCGACTTGACGTATTTGCGCTTCCCCTTCAGCGAGCCCGCCTCCGGGAAGTGGAGCTCGACCGAGAGAATTCCGACGTAGCCGGCGGCCATGCCTGTATTGAACCCGCCTGGACCGATCAAGCCGGCGGTTTCTTCGTCTAAGCAAGCATGCGGATTCTCCTCGGGGTTGTCGGCGCGATCGTGTTCGCGCTCTCGCCCGCCGGAGAGCACCGGATCCGTCCCCTCGGCCACGTCAATCCGGGCGGGGGTTACACCGGCGACGTCTTCGTTCACAAGGGCTTCGCCTACCTCTCGAGCTGGCACGGCACCAACTGTCCCTCGCAGGGCGTTCGCGTCTATGACCTGAGCAAGCCGAGCCGGCCGCGACATGTCTCGACCTTCGGGGACGGAAACTCGGACCTCGCGGTCCGCGGCACCTGGACCGAGAAGACGATCGTCCAGCACGCAGCGACGCCGAGCTTCTCGGGGGAGCTCGCGGCGGTCAGCTTCCAGAACTGCCCCGGTACGAACTCCTACCGAGGATTCGGCCTCTACGACGTCTCGAACCCGGGATCGCCGAAGTTGCTCTCGCTCGTCCGCACCGATCCAGGAGGCTCTCACGAAATCTGGCTGCAGACGGTGCGCCATCGAGCCTACGTCTATACGGCGATTCCGGTCGCCGAGTTCCCCGGCCATCCGCCCAGCCCCGGCTTCCGCATCTTCGACGCCACCGACCCGCGGCATCCGACGGAGATCGGTTCGTGGATCGCACCCGAGTCGCTGAAGGCCGGCCGGCAGGCGGTTTTCGTGCACTCGGTCCGCGTCAACGCGTTGGCGACTCGTGCCTACCTCTCCTACTGGGATCTCGGCACCGTCATCCTCGACATCTCGCGGCCGGCGCGGCCGCGTCTACTCGGACGGACGAACGATTCGCAAGGCTTCGCGCACTCGACGGCGATCACGCCGAACGGGCGGCTGCTGATCGAGACGCACGAGACAACCGGCGGCCGGCCGTCTTTCTGGGATATCTCGAACCCACGCCGGCCACGGCTGCTGAGCGTCTTCAAGCCGCCGGCCCGCCTGATTGCGGACGCCAAAAAGCGAGGCGCGGCTGGCTTCACACTTGGTGTCCATGACGCCAAGATCATCGGCAAGCGCGCGTACTTCTCCTGGTATGCCCTCGGCGTGATCGTCGCGGACATTTCGAATCCTCGTCACCCACGGTTCGTGGCGCAGTTCTTGCCGCCCTCCTCGCGCGACCCCGACAACGAGTTCTGCGCACAGCAGTCGTGCACGTACACCTGGGGCGTCTACCCCACTCCGAAGTACGTGGTCGCTGCCGACATGGTCGGCGGGCTCTGGGTGTTTCGGCCGGCTGGTTAGCTCGCCGCCGGCGCCGTAGGCGCCTCGCTGAGGCGTCGCTTGCGATGCCGTCCAAAGGAGCGGCGGCTTTGCCGGCGAGCCGTCTAAACCCGGTTCGTTTCTGAGCCGGCGGTGGTAGCCGGTCCGGGCGCTTCGGACAGGTCGGTGCGCTCGACCTGGCGGGTCTCGTAGACCTCGAGGATGTCGCCTTCCTTCACGTCGTTGAAGCCCTCGAGCAGGATTCCGCACTCGAAGCCCTCTGCGACTTCGCGGACGTCGTCCTTGAACCGGCGCAACTGCGCGATCGACGTCTCGTTGATCACAGTGCCGTCGCGGACGACGCGTACCTGCGAGCCGCGGCGGACGTTGCCCTGGGTGACGTACGAGCCGGCGATCGTGCCGAGCCGCGAGACGCGGAAGAGCTGTCGCACCTCGACCTCTCCAATCGTCTCCTCGGTCGTGACCGGGCGGAGTAGGCCGACGAGCGCCTGCTCGATGTCGTCGGTCAGCTGATAGATGACGCGATAGGTACGGATCTCGACGCCCTCGCGCTCCGCGAGCTGGCGCGCCTCGGAGGAGGGACGCACGTTGAACCCGACGACCATCGCGTTCGAGGCCACCGCGAGGTTGATGTCGTTCTCCGTGATCCCGCCGACGCCTTGGTGGATCACGTTCACGCGAACTTCGGGGTGCTGGATCTTCTGCAGCTCGCTGATCGCAGCCTCGACCGAGCCGACCACGTCGCCCTTGAGGACCAGGTTGAGATCCTGAGAGCCGCCCTCCTGGAGCTGGTCGAACAGCCGCTCCAGGGACACAGCGCCTCCGGCCTGAGTCGCCAGCTGCTCGCGTCGCAGGCGCTCGCCGCGGACCTGCGCGAACTGGCGCGCTGCGCGCTCGTTCTCGACGACTCGCGAATACTCACCTGCCGGCGGTGGATGGTCGAAGCCGAGAATCTCGACGGGCGTGCCCGGTCCGGCTTCTTCGACCTTTTCGCCGCGATAGTTGTAAAGCGCGCGCACCCGGCCCCAGGCGTCGCCTGCGACGATCGAGTCGCCGACCTGAAGCGTGCCCCGCTGGACGAGCATGGTGGCCACCGGGCCGCGGCCGACGTCGAGCCGAGACTCGACGATCGGGCCGGAGGCCTCCGCCTTCGGGTTCGCCTTCAGCTCGAGCTCGGCGTCCGCGACGAGGAGAACCTTCTCGAGCAGCTCGTCGAGGTTCTCCTTGGCCTTCGCGGAGACGTCGGCGAACTGAACCTCGCCGCCCCAGTCCTCAGGCTGGAGCCCTTCGGCCGCGAGGTCGCCGCGAACGCGATTCGGATCGGCATCGGGGAGGTCGATCTTGTTGACCGCGACGACGATCGGCACCTCGGCCGCCCGCGCATGCGAGATCGACTCGCGCGTCTGAGGCATGACCCCGTCGTCTGCGGCGACCACCAGCACGGCAATGTCGGTCACCTTGGCGCCGCGGGCGCGCATAGCGGTGAAGGCCTCGTGACCCGGCGTGTCGAGGAACGTGATCTTGCGCCCGTTGTGTTCGACCTGGTAGGCGCCGATGTGCTGCGTGATCCCGCCCGCCTCGGTTTCGACCACCGCGGATTCGCGGATCGCGTCGAGGAGCGTCGTCTTTCCATGGTCGACGTGGCCCATGATCGTGACGACCGGCGGCCGGTCCGTCAGATCCGAAGGCGCATCTTCGTAGTCCTCCGGCTCGAGCTCCTCCTCCGCGGCATGCCTGATCTGAAGCTCCCGGTCGGGTATCAGCTCAGCGGCGATCAGCTCGACCTCTTCATCGCTCAGCGACTGGGTGATGGTGACCATCTTCCCCAGGCCCATCATCACCTTGATGATGTCGGGCACGGTCTTGCCCATCGCCGCGGACAGATCTTTGACCGTGATGCCCGACGGGACACTGACCGGACCGGTCGGCGGCGCGACAGGCTGCTTGGGCGGACGCGCTTCCTGGCGCTCGCGGGCCTGACGCGGGCTCTCGCGCGGCCTCGCGGCCGCATTGTCGATCACCACGCGCCGCTTGCGACGGCCGGTGACGGCGCCCTGGCGGGGCCTGATCGGGCGGTTTGGTCTCTTTGGTCCGTTAGCCATCGGCGTCAGTGTAGAGCCGTGCAAGCCCTGGATCGACCCGCACGGTCTGTCGGAGGACTCGGTTGAAGGCCGCTCGCGATGTCGCCCGCTCGAAGCAGGAGAGCCGGTGGCAGGTGTAGACCCCACGACCCGGCGCCTTGACGGCAGGAGTCAGCTCCGCTTCGCGAGCGACGAAGCGCAGGAGTTCGGCCTGCGGCGCCTTCCGCCCGCAGCCGGCGCACGTCCGAGTCTGCGACTTCGCTTGCGAAGTCGCTGTAGAGGCCGCCCGATTCATTCGGGCGGCCGCCGATCCTGGCCGATCGGGACATTCCCCGACGGGAACCGCTGACAATTCGCCACTGGATGCTCACGCAGCGCTGGAACCCTCCTCGGGCTTGGCAACGCCGGCGGGTGTCTGCTCGTCGCCGTCGTGTGAGCTCTCGATCGGAATCCCCGCCGGAATCTCCTCGGGCGGCGCGACCCTTGGCGGAGAGACGTCCAGATCGACCTCGTCCTCGACATCGGCGATCACGGTTGCCGGCGGGCCGTGGGTCGCTGCGGCGTCGGCAGGCGCCTCCGACTCGAGCGGCATATCGCCCGGCTCGGGCACCGCGGGTCCGACCGCTTCGGCGTCCGGCGCCAGCTCGTCGGCGAGCGCCTCGAGCTCCGGCTCGGACTCGGTGACGATGGGCTCGACGTCAGGCGACTCGGTCTCGCGCTCGGCGAGCTCCTGGTGCGCGGGGACGCCGCAGTAGCGGGAACCAGGCAGTGCCGCGTTCGGGCAGCGCTTGCCGTTCGAGAGAATCGCGGCACAGCGGCCGGTGAACTCCTCGTCCTCGCCGCCCCCGCCGAAGGCGGCCTCGGCCTCGGCCTGCGCGAACTCGCTGTCGGACTGGATGTCGATCTTCCAGCCGGTCAGCCGGGCCGCGAGGCGGGCGTTCATGCCCTCCTTGCCGATCGCGAGCGCGAGCTGGTCGTCGGGCGTGACGACCGTCGCCTCCTTGCCGTCGTCGTCGAGGTAGACCTCTCGCACGCGCGCCGGTGAGAGGGCCTTCGCGACGAAGCGGGCGGGCTCCGGGTTCCACGGGATGATGTCGATTTTCTCGCCGCGGAGCTCCGAGACGACCATCCGGACGCGCGAGCCGCGAGGGCCGACGCAGGCGCCCACCGGGTCGACGCCCTGGGCGTGCGACTCGACGGCAATCTTGGAGCGGTAGCCCGGCTCGCGGGCAACCCCGCGGATCTCGACGAGGCCGTCGGCGATCTCGGGCACCTCGAGCTCGAACAGCGTCTTGATCAGCTCGGGATCGCGCCGAGAGACGATCACCTGCGGGCCCTTCGTCCCTGAGCGGACCTCGGTGATGACGGCCTTGATCCGCGAGCCCTGCTCGTAGCGCTCGCCGTCGACCTGCTCGGAGCGGGGTAGCAGCGCCTCGACCTTGCCCAGGTCGACCAGAACGTTGTTGCGGTCCCCCGCCTGCTGCACGATGCCGGTGACGACCTCGGAAACGCGGTCGATGTACTCCTCGTACATCATCTGGCGCTCCGCCTCGCGGATCCGCTGGGTGATGACCTGCTTCGCGGTCTGC
>Ga0207693_10002244_pt1 | contig 16815 bp, 12 predicted proteins | sample LARL81metaG_FD_184347 | JGI IMG/M metagenome (GOLD analysis project Ga0207693, IMG submission 184347) | Corn, switchgrass and miscanthus rhizosphere microbial communities from Kellogg Biological Station, Michigan, USA - LAR L8-1 metaG... | ecosystem: Host-associated > Plants > Roots >...
CCCCGCTCCCGTCGGGGATCGCGGCATAGGCGATCCCGCCTGCTACCAGCGCGATTCCGACGATCGCAAGAGCTACGAACGCCGGTCTGATCAGCTTTCCCTTCATCGCTGCGTCCTTTCCTCGGCTAGGGAGTTGACGGTGGCTGCGAGCAGGCGCTCGTACGGCACGCGCGCCCGCTGTGCGACCCGGCGGATCGCATCGGCGGTTCCCTCGAAGTGGCAGAGGACGACCTCGTCGTCGCGAATCAGCACCGATCCGAGGTAGCGAACGTCGTCGGCGAGTGAGGACGCGATGCGTCGATCGAGCTTGCGCACGTCCTCCTCGCGCACGTCGGGCCAGTAGCACTCGGCGACGAAGCTCGTGGCATGTTCCGCCATGGCTCCAACATGACCCGCCCGACGGCTCGGAGAAAGACCTGAAGACCCTACGGAATCGCCGGCGCGCCACGGTCTGTTACAGAGAGAGCCCCCGCCGGAGGCGAGGGCTCTCTACACCGGCGTGTGCGGGTCAGGCCGTCAGTTGCCGGTGGAATTGCCGAGCACCGCGAGGCTGAACCTGCAGTCGCTGCTGGCGTTGTTGCAGCTCACGTCGATCTCGTCGACGTGGATTGGGTGGGTCAGGTCGAGCTGGTACGAGTCTGCGCCGTTGACGCCGCTCCCCAGCAGCTCGAGGACGGTGTTTCCGTTGTCCATGAAATCGACCGCGAGGTTGTCGTCCATCCCTGAGCCGGTCACGTTGGTGACGTAGAAGTCCTGGCCGCTGCACAGCGGGAAGTCCTCGGAGTTGTGCGTGATGTCCCAGCCGCTCGAACCGCTGTCTGTGCACTGCTCCGTCACGGCGCCCGGCGACGCCGTCTGCGCGGCTGTCTCGAGGTTGCCGCTGCCGTCGAAGTTCAGTTTGCCGACCGCGTTATCGATATTCGCGAGATGTCCGCTGTCCGTTGAGCCGATATTGACGGTGTTCTTGCTCGAGTCGATGCCGACGGTTCCGCTCACCGTGCTCGTCGACGTGCCGACCTGTGTGACGGGCACCGGGTTGGTGCTCGTGTTCTGGACGACCACCTGCTGGAAGGGCGTCGTCGCGGCACGGGCGATCTGCTCGCGGAACACGGTCGAGCCGAGCACGATCGCGGTTACCACCAGCAGGAACGCCGGTATCAGGGCCTTGCGCATGCTTCCTCCTTTTCGTTCCGCCATGGCCGCAAGATGGCCCTTCGGGCGGCGCGGAGAAAGACCTGAAGACCCTACGAAATCGCCTGCGCGTCGCCGCGGTCGAGGGCGCGGGCGAGCTGCGCTCGCGAGGAAATCCCGAGCTTGCGGTAGGCGCGCTTCAGGTTCGACTCGACCGTCTTGACGCTCACGAACACTTGCTCCGCGATCGCCTGATTGCTCAGACCGTCGGCGGCGAGCTGTGCTATGCGGAGCTCGGTTGCGCTCAGCTCCTCCGGCGCGCGCCGGACTGCGACGCGGCCGAGTTCGTCGTCGACGCGGGCAAGCCAGGTCTCGGCGCCCGCGGAGGCGAACAGCTCACGCGCCTCGTCCAGAGAGAGTCGCGCCTGGCGCTTCTGCTTCAGCCGCCGCTGCAGCCGACCTTGGACGAGAAGCGTCCGTGCGCGCTCGAAGGGCATCGGACAGCGCTCGTGCTCGGCGAGCGAGCGCTCGAGGGCCTCCGCGGCGTCGTCGAGCTCGCCCCGGGCTGCGAGCACCAGGCCGCGGCACCGCGCCGAGACCGCGAGACTCCACGGGATGTGCGAGCGGGACGCGCGCTCTTCGAAGCGGGCAAGCAGCACCTCCGCGCGGTCGACGTCGCCGACCGCCAGCGCCGCCTCGATCGCGTCGCCGTCGACCCGCCAGATCGCCGGCTCGCGGAAGGCGACGCGCTCGAACACCTCGAGCGCCGACGCCAGGTGCCGATCGGCGGAGGCTGTCTCGCCGGCCGCGAGCTCGGCCAGTCCCAGGCAACGGCTCCAGAGCGCCGTTCCCATCTGCTCGCCCGGATCTGCCTTCGCGGCCGCTTCGCGGACGGACTCGAACCGCCCGGCATACGCGTTCACGTACGCGCGCCAGATGTCTCCGGCCCCGGCGCCCACGCCCTGCTGGCCGAAGGCGTCGTGCATGCGTTCTGCGAGCTCCGCCGCCTCCGCCAGATCGCCGGCCCAGGTTGAGACGATCACGCGATTGAGCAGGATGTTGGCGAGCGACGACTCGTCGCCCTCCTCGCGCGCCTGCTGCTCCGCGCGCTCGAGGTGCGCACGCGCGCCGTCGAAGTCGTCGATGTAGCGAAGCCACTGGCCGAGCTTGAAGACGACGCGTGTGTCGACTGTCGCCGGTGGGCCGCTCTCTTCGAGCGCGAGCGCCTGCATCGCCGTCTTCCGGTCGAACCCGTCACCGAGGAAGAGGTCGGCACGCACGCGCGCGCTCAACGCCGCCGCCACGAGGCCGGGATCGGCATCCGGAACGCCTTCGAGCAGCGCCAGCGCCTCCCGAGCGGAGGCCGCTGCCTTCGGAAGGTCGACGGTGCCGGCATACAGGGCGACGGCGGCGTGGCACCTGGCCTTGAGAACGGGGTCGCGCGCGTCCGCGAGCGCCTCCTCCGCGAGCGCCGTCGCCGCGGACTCGCCGCTGCGCCAGTAGTCGATCTCGACGAGCGTCAGCAGCGCTCGTGCGCGCAGGTCACCCGGCGGAAGCGTCGCGCGCAACTCCTCCAGCAGCGCCCGCGCGGCGGGGAAGTCGCTGGCGAGATGGAGTTGCTCGGCAAGCTCGAGCTGGAGCCCCGGTCGCGCCGGCGCGTCTGTCGGAAGTAGTCGCAGCGCGAGCCCGATCAACTCGGCGGCAGAGTCCGGGGAGCCGCGCATTCGTGCGTGATGGGCGGCCGCCTGGAGCTCACGTACGACTTCCGCGTCCGGCCCGCGCGCGGCGAGGGCGAGATGCCGCGCTCGCTCCTCCGGGTCGCGCGCGAGGTCGGCGACAGCGCGATGGGCCTCGCGGAGCCGGGCCGCGGGAGCTGCGGAGTACACGGCCGACGCAAAGAGCGGGTGGACGAACTCGATCCGCCCGTCCAGTTCGACGCGCACGAGCCCCGCCTCCTCCGCGGGCGCGAGCTCGCCCGGATCGATCGTCTCCGTGTCGGCCCGCGCCAGGGTTGCGGCGCGCAGCAGCGCATCGCGCGTCTCGCCCGGAAGGGCCCGGACGCGTGCCCGGACGAGCGCGTCGAGGTCCTGTGGGACGGGAACGCGGCCCGACACGTCGTGCTCGCCGCGGCGGTCGAGCTCACGCGCGATCTCGACCGCGTAGAACGGGTTGCCGCCCGACGCCTCTGCGATCCGCACGAGCGTCGGCCGCGGAAAGGTGCGCCCGAGCTCCTGCGTGAGCACCCGGTGAAGGGCGGCGACCGAGAGCGCCCCCAGCTCGACGTGCTCGACCTGGAGATCGCGCTCGAGCGCAAGGATCGGCGCTCGGGCAAGCTCCGTGGTGCGAACCGAGACGAGGCCCCGCACGGGCTCCTCGCCGAGCCGGCGCAATGCAAACTCGACCGCCGCCGCCGACGAGGCGTCGAGCCACTGGAGGTCGTCGATCGCGCACACGACCTCCGACTCGCCGGCGAGCGACCGCAGGAGCGTGAGGAATCCCGCGCCGACGACGCGACGCTCGGGCGGCCGTGTGGAGACGGCGCGCAACAGAGCCGCGTCGAGACCCACCCGCTGCGGCTCGGGCAGCCGCGCGAAGAGCTCATCCGGAACCTCGGCCAGCAGATCTGCGAGCCCCGCGAATGCGAGCCGGGCTTCCGACTCGGTCGGCCGAGCGATCAGGACTCGTGCGCCCTTCGAACGAGCATGCTCGACCGCGGCCTGCCACAACGTCGTCTTGCCGATTCCGGGCTCGCCCACGATCGCGACCACACACGGCCGCTCGGAGCCCAGAAAGGTCTCGACGGCCCCCAGCTCCGATTCGCGCCCGACCAGGCTCGACACGATCAAAGCGTATGCGCCGTCGAGCTTTTCTCAATAGCGCGGGATCAAGCGCCCGTTCGGCCGGGGAGAGGCGGCAGTGACCCCGAAGGAAGCAACCTCAGGCCGAACGGGCAACGCGCACTCTAGGCGGGTCTTCGGCAACCCGAATTGACCCGTGTGGATCATCCTGGTCGCCCCGTCCTGCCAGCACCCTTGGCGGGGCGGCGCCCGCTCGGCTGACGATGACGGAGGGCATTGGCGCCGAGAACCGCCGCCCAGAAATTCATCCCGGTCGGATGACAACCCGCGGGCGGGCAGCCGGTTGAGTCGGCGAGATGGCCAAGGTCGTCGGCATCGTGGCTCTCTTTGCGGCCGGTCTCGCGCTCGCGGGCAGCCTCGCGGCCGGCGGCGTGGCCGACATCACGACGACGGAGACGCTCCCGGTCACCACGACGCTCGCGGAGACGACGACCGAGCCGACAACCGTCGTCTCGACCGTCGAGCAGACGACGACTCGGCGGGTGATCGTCGGCTCGACCGGCACGACGTCCAGCTCGAGCTCGACGAGCGACACCCCGACGTGGGTCTGGGTCGTGCTCGGGCTCCTCGCCGCCGCGGTGATCGGTCTCATCGTCGCCCTCCTGACGCGCCACGGCGGCCTCTCCGACGACGAACGGCAGCGGCGTCTGGACGCCGCCATCGCGAGCTGGGCGGCGCAGGGGTGGGTGCTGGACAGCCAGACCGCGGGCTCGGCGATCATGCGGCGTGGGCCGGACCTGATGGTCGTCAGCATCGACGACAAAGGGCTGACCAACGCCCGGCCGCTCGCCAACTCGTAATCAGCCTCAGCCGAACCGGCGGCGTAGCCAGATCACGACGGGCGGCACCGCCGCCAAGACGATGCCGATACTCAGGTAGGGGTCGCCGGTGCCGTGTCCGGTCAGCCACAAGCTGATCCCGACGGCGATCAGTGCGAGGGCACCGGCGTAAATCCCGACGAGCGTGTTTCGGCTCAATGCGTCAAGCCGGAGCGCCACTGCGCGCGGCGAGCGCCCGCTTGAGGAGATCGAGCGCCAGCTGCGGCTCGCCCTGCTCCTCGTAGATCTCGGCCATCGCCGTCAGCGCGGTGGCCACGCTCCTCCCGGGGACCGGTGCCTGCTCGACTGCAAGCTCGTAGAGCTCGAGTGCGCGGGCGATGTCCCCCTGGGCGCGGAAGATGTCCGCGACCGCGAGGTACGCGCGGGCAGCGTCCTTCGGCGCGGCCGCGTTGAGTCGAGGCACGATGCCGAGCAAGAGAGCGGCGGCTTCGTCTTCCTCGCCGAGAGCGGAGAGAGCGCGCGCCCGCTCGACCTCGAACATCGCGGCGTCCGTCGCCTCGCCGGCTGCGGCAACGATCGGCGCGCCTTCGGCCACGAGCTCGAGCGCGGCTTCCGGGTTGCCACGGTCGTTCTCGATGAAGGCGAGCAGAAGCAGGGCACGCGCAGCCTCGAGCGTCTGTTCGCTCGCTTTGAGAGTGGCGATCGCGAGCCTCGCGTACTCGGCGGCACGGTCGGGCTCTCCCTGCGCCAGGTGGACGCGCGACTGCGACCAGTAGAGGCCGGCGCGCAACATCGGATCGATGGTCTGGCGCGCCAGGTCGAGGACTTCACCCACAGCGGCGTGCGCGCGGCCGAACTCCCCATGATCGACGTAGGCGTTGGCGAGAAGCAGCGAGAAGCGAACCTGATCGAACTGGTCCCCGCGTCTGCGCGCCTCGTCGAGAAAGCGCTCGAAGAGGGCAAACGCGTCGTCGAAGCGATTTTGAGTCGTGTAGATCCGGCCCAGGGCGTTCGCGGCTGCCGACGCGTCTCCCGAGTCGAGCTCGCCCGAGTCGAGCGCCTGCTGCAACAAGTCGGCCGCTCGCGCGGTGTCACCCCGACCTGCTGCCAGCCGGCCGAGCCCGAGCTGTGCCCGAGCGACTGCTGCCGCTGATTCTGCGCCGTCAAGCGCCGCGTTGTAGAGCTCGGCCGCCCTTTGCTCGTCGCCGAGCCGCAAGGCGACCTCGGCCTCGAGAAGCTCCGAGCTCAGATCCGTGCCGTCGGGATTGCCGGTCGCCAGGTAGTCGGCGCTGACTCCGAGACGCTTGCCGAACTCGCGGAGGATCTGCAGCGACGGGACCCGAGCGCCTGCCTCGATTCGCGATACGTACGCGGCCGTGCAACCCTCGAACGAGAGCTCACGCTGCGTGAGTCCGGCGCGCTCGCGCGCTTCCCGTAGGCGCCGACCGACCGCGGCGGGATCGTCGACGTGGCTTGAAGGCCGGCGCGGCATCGCGAGCCAAGACTACAGGCATTAGCAGCACAAAACGCAAGCCGAAAAGGAGGGTGGCGGCAGGACGAAAGGTTCCCGCCGCCACCGGTCGCGATTCTTTCGGCCGCCTAGAAGCCCGGCCAGGGACCGCCGTCGGCGGCGACGAGCGCACACAACACTGAGCCGAGGACAACGGCCAGTAGCACGAACCTCGTCTTCACGGACTGTCCTTTCGCTTCGGTCTCTCAGAACAGCCCCGGCGACGGTGTTCTAGTGCACGCGTCGGACGGCGCTATCTATTGTCACATCGAGCTCTGGAGCGGTAAACTCCTGGCGAGCTGGATCCTCGACAGGGTCCGGCTCGAAGGCCGTCAGCCCGTCGACAGGCGTCGAGGTCGCGCTCGATCCGTCGATCACGACCTCGACGCCCTGCCGACCTGCGGCTAGCCCGACAGCCGCTCCATCGACGCGCGCAGGCCGTCGCGCCAGTGCGGCAGTTCCGGCGCGTCGGCCCGCTCGCTTCGCAGCACCGAGTACGCGGGCCGGGGGGCCGGCCGGTCCAGCTCGGCGGTCGCGATCCGCCTCACGTGGCAGTCGATTCCCGCGGTCTCGAAGGTCGCCTCGGCGAAGTCGGCCCAGGTGCAGTCGCCGCCGCCGGAGAGGTGCCACCGCCCCTGAGGCAGATCGAGCAGCTCGCGCACGGCCGCCGCGAGGTGCCCGACATACGTGGGCGAACCGCGCTGGTCGTCGACCACCGACACCTCGTCGCGCTCTGCGCCGAGCCTGAGCATCGTCCGGACGAAGTTCGTGCCCGCCCAGCCGTGGAGCCAGGAGGTGCGCACGATCCAGGCGTCCTCGCCGGCCACGGCCTCGGCCTGCAGCTTCGTGCGGCCGTAGACCGAAAGCGGGTTCGGCGCGTCCGACTCGCCGTACGGCTCCCGCTTGTGGCCGTCGAACACGTAGTCCGTGGAGAAGAGCACGACGGGCGCTCCGAGCTCGAGCACGTGCTGCGTCCCGCCGACGTTCACCGCGGCCGCGTCCTGCGGGGATGCCTCCGCTCCGTCGACGTCCGTCCAGGCCGCGGCGTGCAGCACGACGTCCACTTCGGGGAGGCCTGCGGGAGGCGGCAGGGTCACGTCCCATTCCTTGCGCGTCAGCGGTATGACGCGGGCGTCGGGCTGGAACTCCGCGCACAGCGCCGCCCCGAGCTGCCCGCCGGCGCCGGTGACGAGGATGCCGCGGCTCAGGTCCACCGGGTCAACTCCACCGGGTCTCGCTTACGGGCGCACGCTCACGGAGCGGCTCCCACCAGTCGCGGTTGGCGGCGTACCAGTCGACCGAGGCGCGCAACCCGTCCTCGAACGAGGTCTCCGGCTTCCAGCCGAGCTCGCGCCGGAGCTTCGTGGAGTCGAGCAGGTAGCGGCGGTCGTGGCCGGGGCGGTCCGGGACAATCGTCTTCAGCGACTGCGGCTTCCCGGTGAGCCCGAGCGCGAGGTCTGCGATCTCCTCGATCGAGCGCTCGATTCCCGAGCCGACGTTGTACGTCTCGCCGGTCTGCCCCTGCCCGAGCACGAGCTCGATCGCGTGGCAATGGTCGTCGACGTGTAACCACTCACGCCGGTTCTGCGTCGAGGCGTACAGCGGCAGCTCACGGTCGTCGAGCGCGTTCGTGACGAAGAGCGGGATCACCTTCTCGGGGAACTGCCGCGGCCCGTAGTTGTTCGAGCAGTTCGTGATCGTCACCGGCAGGCCGAACGTCTCGGAGTAGGCCCGCACGGCATGGTCGGCCGCCGCCTTCGAGGCGTTGTACGGCGTCCGGGGGCGATACGGCGACTCCTCGGTGAACGCTTCCCCCGAATCGAGCGGCAGGTCGCCGTAGACCTCACAGGTCGAGACGTGGTGGAAGCGCGACACCCCGTGCCTGCGCGAGGCCTCGAGCAGCGCCTGCGTGCCGAGGACGTTGGTGCGGAAGAAGCGGCCGGGATCGACGACGGCGAGGCTGTTGTGCGACTCGGCGGCGAAGTTGACGACGGTGTCGATCTCCTCCTCGGCGAGGAGACGCTCCATCGGGTCGAGGTCGCAGATGTCGCAGATCGCGAGCCGAACACCCAGCCCGTCGAGGTTGCGCGGGTCGCCGGCGTAGGTCAGCTTGTCGACCCCGACGACGCGATCGTCCGGATGGCGCCCGACCCACCACCGGACGAAGTTCGAGCCGATGAAGCCCGCCGCGCCCGTGACGAGGATCGATTTCGCCATTTCCCTATCGTGCCGGTTCCTCCGGAGCCGGACCGCGCGATACCCTGAGCCGGCTCGGGAGAGGTGTCCGAGTGGTCTAAGGAGCGCGACTGGAAATCGCGTAAGTGCTGAAAGGTGCTTCGCGGGTTCAAATCCCGCCCTCTCCGTTACAGACATGTCCGGTAGCTGCTACCGGACATGTCCATTTCAGTCGTGGATGCGCGCGAGCAACTCGACGCGGCGCAGCACTTTCTGTTCGGTGCCGCCGAGCCGGATCTCGTACCCGGCGCCGCTCGGGAAGAGCACCTTGTCGCCGGGGACGATGCCCTCCACCTCGGAGCCGACGGCCGTGACGATGCCGCTGCGGCACTGGGCCTCGGCGCTCGCGGGGAGGATCAGCCCCGCCCGCGTCTCGGCCTCCTCGTCGGTCGGCTGGACGACGACGTAATTGTCCAGCGGCTCGAGCGAGAGGCGAAGCGGGCGCGTGTCTTCCAACATGCGTCCACGATACTCCTGCGCATGCCCTCGCAATCGCCGTTCGTGGAGCTCGAGGTCGGGTCGCGCACCGTCAAGGTGACGAATCCGGACAAGGTCTTCTTCCGCACGCGCGGCGAGACGAAGCTCGACCTCGTCCAGTACTACCTCTCGGTCGGCGAAGGGATCGTGCGCGCGCTCTACGAGCGGCCGACGCAGCTGAAGCGGCATCCGGACGGCGCGGAGGGGGAGGCGATCTACCAGAAGCGGGTGCCGAAGCACCGGCCCGACTGGATCGAGACCGCGACCGTCACGTTCCCCTCCGGCCGCACCGCCGACGAGCTCTGCGTCACCGAGCTCGCGCAGGTCGCGTGGGCTGCCAACCTCGCCACGATCGACTTCCATCCGTGGCCGTCGCGGCGTCGCGACGTCGAGCACCCGGACGAGCTCCGCATCGACGTCGACCCGCAGCCCGGAACCGGCTTCGCCGAGGCGAAGCAGGTCGCGGCGATCGTCAAGGAGACGCTCGACGAGCTCGGCTTCGTCGGCTGGCCGAAGACGTCGGGCAACCGCGGGATCCACGTCGCCTGCCGGATCGAGCCGAAGTGGGGCTTCCGCGAGGTTCGCCGCTGCGCGCTCGCGTTCGCGCGTGAGGTCGAGCGGCGCGCGCCGAAGCTCGTCACGACCGCGTGGTGGAAGGAGGAGCGCGGCGAGCGCGTCTTCATCGACTACAACCAGAACGCGCGCGACCGGACGATCGCCTCGGCGTACTCCGTCCGCGCCCGGCCCGACGGGACGGTCTCGGCGCCGTTCCGCTGGGAGGAGCTCGACGACCTGGAGACCGAGGACTTCACGCTCGCGACGATGCCCGGCCGTTACGCGGAGCTCGGGGACGTGCAAGCCGGCATCGACGACGCCGTCTGCGACCTGCGCAAGCTGTTCGAGTGGGTCGAGCGCGAGGAGGCGGAGGGAGCCGGGGAGGCGCCGTATCCGCCGAACTTCCCGAAGATGCCGGGCGAGCCGAAGCGCGTCCAGCCCTCGCGGGCGAAGAAGGGAGACGCTTGAGCAGGATCGACCTCGCGCTCGTCGGGGCGCGTGTTCGCACGCTCGATCCCGAGAGACCTGCTGCGGCCGCCCTTGCGATCGCCGGCGGCGAGATCGTGGCCGTCGGGAACGATGCCGAGATCCGGGAACTCGGAGCGGCCACGGAGACCATCGACCTGCGCGGCGCAGTCGTGGTTCCCGGCTTGACCGACAGCCACATCCACCCCATCCAGGGCGCGCTGGACACGCGCGGCGCCGACCTCCGCGATCTCTCGTTGCTCGAAGACGTCCGTGCTGCGCTCGCCGCCGAGCGGCGGCGCTGCGCGCCGGGCCAGTGGGTGCTCGGCTACGGCCTCCAATACGGCGCGTTCCACGAGAGCGGAATCCGCGGCGACCTGTTCGAGGACGTCGTCGAGGGGTCGCCTGCGCTCCTGACGTTCATGGACCTCCACACCGCTGTGGCGACGCCGCGCGCGCTCGAGCTCGCGGGCGTGAGCGGACCGCAGACCTTCGCCGAGAACGCGGAGATCGTGTGCCGGGAGGGCGCGCCGACCGGCGAGTTGCGTGAGTGGGCGGCCGTAGCCACCGTCGAGCGTGCGCTGCCGCAGCTCACCGACGCCGACCGGTATGCGCTGCACGCCGCGGCGCTGCGCGAGCATGCGGCGGCGGGGTTGACCGGCGGCCACGCGATGGACGGGACGCTCGCGACGCACGACCTCCTGCGCGAGCTCGAGGCGAACGGCGATCTCGTCCAGCGCTTCGTCGTCCCGTTCACGATCGTCCCGCAGTCGCAGCAGGACGACTGGACGGAGCTGCTCCCATACCGCGACGTCCGCGGCCGCCGCTGGCGGGCCGGCGTCGCGAAGTTCTTCATCGACGGCGTGATCGACACGGGCACGGGCTGGCTCTACGAGCCCGACTCGGAAGGCGAGGGAACGCTCCCGTTCTGGCCCGACCCGCAGCACTACCGCCGAGCGGTCGCGACCTTCGCACGCGCAGGCTTCCAGTGTGCGACGCACGCGACCGGCGATCGCGGCGTTCGGGAGGCGCTGGACGCATATCGCGAGGCGGGGGCGCCGCCGCTGCGCGGCCGGCACCGGATCGAGCACATCGAGACGTTGCAACCACAGGACCTGCGGCGCTTTGCGGCGGAGGGGGTTGTCGCCTCGATGCAGGCTCAGCACATGCTCTGGTGCGAGCCCGACCGCTCCGACAACTGGTCGCGCCGGCTCGGCCTGGAGCGCTCGGCGGCTGGACGCGCCTTTCCGATCCGCTCGCTGCAAGAGTCCGGTGCGCTCGTCGCACTCGGCTCCGACTGGCCGGTCGTGCGCTTCGATCCTCGCCTCGGCCTGGCGGCGGCGCGGCTTCGCCGACCGCCGGGAGAGCGCGACCGGAGACCGTATGACGACGAGGCGATCGACGGTCTCGCCGCGCTCGAGGGCTACACGACGAGCCCAGCCGCCACGATCGGCGAGCAGGAGCGGCTCGGTCGGATCCGGCCCGGGTTCACCGCCGATCTCACGGTCTTCGCCGCCGACCCGGTCACCTGCGATCCGGACGACCTGCCCGAGTTGCCGGTCGTGCTGACCGTGGTGGACGGCGAGATCGTCCACCGCGCCGACTAGCCGAGCAGATCCTCCACCGCGACATCGTTGCGGCGACGTGGAGGACGAACCTCGCGCCAGGTGCAGTCCTCCGCGTCCTTGTCAGGGCGGAAGCGGAGAAGGCGCGTGCCGTGGCGGAAGCGGTGCTTCTCCAGCTTGTCGAAGCGCACCTCGACGACGAGCTTGGGCTTGAGCGCCGTCTCTTCGAGCTCGCCCGTGCCCCAACGATTCGGTTCGCTGAAGCGGCGGTCGTTCTTCTCGTCGATGAGCGGCACGACCTTGGCCGCGATCTCGGCCTGGTTCCTCGCGCCGACCGCGGCCGAGCCGACGTAATCGAGGTCGCCTTCGTCGTCGTACAGCCCGAGCAGCAGCGTGGCGATCGTCTCGCGGCCGCCCTTCTTCCAGCGGATCCCGGCGACGACGCAGTCCGCCGTCTTGTGCGGCTTGACCTTGACGACGCCGTCGCGCGAGCCGGGGAGGTAGGGCAGGCCGAGCCTCTTCGCGACCACGCCGTCGAAGCCCGCGGCCTGCAGTGTCTGCAGCCACTCGGTTCCCTGCTCCACTTCGCCGGAGACCGGGGACAGCTCGAAGCCTTCGCCGATCTTCTCGAGCTCGGCGCGCCGCTTCTCGATCGGGCGCTCGTGCACCTGCTTGCCCTTCCAGAGCAGCAGGTCGAAGGCGACGAACGTCGCCGGGATCTCGGCCGCGAGCTTGCGGACACGGCTCTCGGCCGGATGAAGGCGCATCTGCATCGCGTCGAAGTCGAGCGCGCCGTCACGCGCGATCACGATCTCGCCGTCGAGGGCCGAGTGCGGCGGCATCAGATCGCCGAGCGGCCGCAGCTCCGGGAAGTAGCGGAGCAGCGGCCGGCCGTTGCGCGACCAGAGCGCGAGCTCGCCGCCGTCGTTCTCGAGCACGCCGCGGAAACCATCCCATTTGGGCTCGTAGCGCCAGCCGCCGCCGGCCGGGAGCTCGGCGACGAGCTCGGCCTCCATCGGCGGGAAGGGAACGTTCGGACCAGGCGCCTCAGCCATGTCTCCAACCTAGACGAGTGGTTCGAACCACGCGATACTCGAGGGCGTGGGGGGCGAAAACGCGGAGAAGGTTCAGGACGCGCTCTACCGGATCGCCGAGCTGGCGAGCGCGGCGCGGGACATGCAGGAGTTCTACCGAGCGGTCCACGAGGTGGTCGGCGAGCTCATGGACGCAAGGAACTTCTTTATCGCGCTGTACGACGAAGAGCGGGAGTTGATCAACTGGCCGTACCACGTCGACGAGACCGAAACGTATCCCGACCCGAACAAGTGGTACCCGGTCGGCGAGGGGAGCGGCCGCGGAACGACCGCCTACGTCCTCCGCACCGGCGAGCCCCAGCTCATCTCGCTCGAGCGGTTCGCGGAGCTCGCGGAACGCGGCGAGCTCGCCCTCGTCGGCCCGCAGAGCGAGGAGTGGCTCGGCGTCCCGCTCAAGACGGACGAGCGCACGGTGGGCGTCCTCGTGGTGCAGTCGTACACGAAGGGGGTGCACTACACCGAGCAGGACAAGGAGCTACTCGCCTTCGTCGGCCAGCATGTCGGCGTCGCGCTCTCCCGGGCGCGAGCGATCGAGGAGACGCGGCAGCGCAACGCAGAGCTGGCGCTGATCAACAGCGTCCAGGATGCGATCGCGGGAGAGCTCGACCAGCAGGCGATCTACGACGCCGTCGGCGACAAGATCCAGGAGATCTTCGACGCCCAGGGCACGTGCATCTCGATCGTCGACGAGGCGACGGGGCTGGCGAGCTTCCCCTATCTGGTCGAACGTGGCGAACGCCTGTGGCCGGAGCCTCGGCTCTTGACGAGCGGCTTCACCAAGCACGTGCTCGAGACGGGCGAGCCGCTGCTGCTCCACGAGGACCTCGAGGCCCAGGCCGAGCGATTCGGGGCTGGCGTGCTGGCCGGCGAGATGCCGAAGTCGATGTTGTGGGTTCCGCTCTTCTCCGGCGGCCGCGCCAACGGCGTCATCTCCCTCGACAACTTCGACCGCGAGCACGCGTTCGACGAGGCCGACCAGCGCTTGCTGACGACCCTCGCCGCAAGCCTGAGCGTGGCGCTCGAGAACGCTCGGCTGGTGCACGAGACGCGGCAGCGGAACGCGGAGCTGGCGCTGATCAACAGCGTGCAGGACGCGATCGCCGGGGAGCTCGATCAGCAGGCCATCTACGACGCCGTCGGCGATCGGATCCGGTCGATCTTCGCTGCCCAGGGCGTCACCATCGTGACGCTCGACGAGACGACCGGCCTCGTGCACTACCCGTACGTCATCGGGCGGGGCGGGAGGATTCGGTTGGAGCCACGCGAGCCGACCGGTTTCGGGAAGTACGTGCTCGAGACGCGCAAGTCGCTGCGGCTCGTGGAGAATCTCGAGACGGAGGCGTCGCGGTACGGCAGCGTCCCCGTGGAGGGCGGCGAGGCGCAGAAGTCCGTGTTGTTCGTGCCCCTCCTCACCGGCGGCGTGGCGACGGGCACGATCTCCTTGCAGAGCGCCGAGCGCGAGCACGCCTTCAGCGAATCGGACCAGCAGCTTCTGGAGACGCTCGCCGGCAGCTTGAGCGTGGCGCTCGAGAACGCGCGGCTGGTCGACGAGACGCGGCAGCGGAATGCCGAGCTCGCGCTGATCAACAGCGTGCAGGAGGCGCTGGCGGGCGAGCTCGAGATGCAGGCGATCTATGACGTGGTGGGCGACAAGATCCAGGAGATCTTCGACGCCCAGGTCGTGGACATCGGCATGTTCGACTTCGCGGCCGGGCTGACGCGCTACCCGTACTCGATCGAGCGGGGCGTCCGCTTCCCGGACGAGCCGAACCCCATCACGGACTCACCCTCCAACCAACGGATCATCGAGTCGAGGGCTCCGATCCTCAACAACGACATACCTGCGGCGGAACGCGAGCGTGGCGAGACCTTCCCGGTCGTGCAGGGCGAGCCTGCGTTGTCGACGCTGTTCGCTCCGCTCATCTCGGGCGACGAGGTCCGCGGCCGCATCTCGCTCCAGAACCTCGACCGGACGAACGCATTCTCCGAGAACGATGTTCGCCTGCTGACCACGCTCGCGGGCAGCCTCAGCGTCGCCCTCGAGAACGCGCGGTTGGTGCACGAGACCCGGCAGCGGAACGCCGAGCTCGGTTTGATCAACAGCGTCCAGGACGCCCTCGCCGGCGAACTCGAGCTGCAGGCGATCTACGACGCCGTCGGCGACAGAGTCAGGGAGGTCTTCGACGCGCAGGTGGTCGACATCGCCATCTACAACGAGGCGAACGGACTTCTCGAATTCACCTACACGATCGAGCGCGGCGAGCGCCTTGCGTCCGAAACGATTCCGCTGATCGGCTTCCGCAAGCACGTGATGGAGACGCGCGAGCCGCTCGTGATCGACGAGCCCACGCCCGAGATCTTCGAGCGCTACGGAAACCCGCGTGTCCTGAGTGGCTCCGAGACCCGGTCGGGTCTATTCGTCCCGCTGATCGTCGGAGGCCGCTCTACCGGGGTCATCTCGCTGCAGAACATCGACCGCACCCATGCCTTCGGCGAGTCGGATCAGCAGCTGCTGCAAACGCTTGCGGGAAGTCTCAGTGTCGCGCTCGAGAACGCGCGGTTGGTGCACGAGACGCGGCAGCGGAACGCGGAGCTGGCGCTGATCAACAGCGTCCAGGACGCGCTCGCCGGCGAGCTCGAGCTGCAGGCGATCTACGACGCCGTTGGCGGCCGCATCCAGGAGATCTTCGACGCTCAGGTCGTCGTGCTGGCGACGCTCGACGAGGCGACGGGTCTACTGCATGACCCGTACATCGTCGAGCGTGGCGAGCGGCTGGAGTCGGAGCCGTACGCCGCGCCGGGCTTCTCGCGGCACGTGCTGGACACGCGAGAGCCGCTGCTCGTAAACGAGAACGTCGAGGCCGAGATGGAGCGACTCGGCAGCTACGTCGCGGTCGGCGAGGCGCCGAAGTCGGTCCTGTTCGTGCCGCTCGTCACCGGCGGCAAGGCGATCGGCCTGATCTCGCTTCAGAACCTCGATCGCGAACAGGCCTTCGGCACATCCGACCAGCAGCTGCTGGAGACGCTGGCCGGCAGCCTCAGCGTCGCGCTCGAGAACGCTCGGCTGGTGCACGAGACGCGGCAGCGGAACGCCGAGCTGGCGCTGATCAACAGCGTCCAGGACGCGCTCGCCGGCGAGCTCGAGCTGCAGGCGATCTACGACGCGGTCGGGGACAGGCTCCGCGACGTCTTCGACGCGGAGGTGGTCGACATCGCCACATACGACGAGGCGACAGGACTGCTCCACTTCCCGTACGCGATCGAGCGAGGCGAGCACCTCCCGGGCGACCCGGTGCCGCTAATGGGGTTTCGACAGCACGTGATCGAGGCCCGTGAATCGCTGCGGGTCGACGAGAACCTTGCGGAGACGGCCGGGAGGTACGGGAACCCGGTGCTGGCGGGCGAGATGCCGAAGTCGGTCCTCTATGTGCCGCTGGTCATCGGCGGCAAGGCGACCGGTGTCATCTCGCTGCAGAGCATCGCCCGCGAGCACGCCTTCGGCGACTCCGACCAGCAACTTCTCGAAACGCTCGCCGCCAGCCTGAGCGTGGCGCTGGAGAACGCGCGGCTGGTGCACGAGACGCGGCAGCGGAACGCCGAGCTGGCGCTGATCAACGGCGTGCAGGACGCGATCGCGGGCGAGCTCGATCCGCAGGCGATCTACGACGCCGTCGGCGACCGGATCCGCGAGCTCTTCGACGCGCAGGTCGTCTCGATCCGAACGTACGACGAGGCGACGGGGCTCGTCCACTTCCCGTACGTCATCGAGCGAGGCCAGCGGTTCGAGGGGGAACCGATCGCGCTCGGCGATGCCGGCTTCTCGAACCATGTACTGACGACGAGAGAGTCGCTGCGCATCGTCGAGAACATGGACGCCGAATCCGAGCGTTACGGCAGCCTGATCATTGCCGGCAGCGAGGACACCAAGTCGATCCTCTTCGTTCCGCTCGTCACCGGCGGCAAGGCGACGGGCATCGTCGGGCTGGAGAACATCGATCGCGAGCACGCCTTCAGCGAGTCGGACCAGCAGCTTCTCGAGACGCTGGCCGGCAGCCTGAGCGTCGCGCTCGAGAACGCTCGGCTGGTGCACGAGACGCGGCAGCGGAACGCCGAGCTGGCGCTGATCAACAGCGTCCAGGATGCGAT
>Ga0207693_10002245_pt1 | contig 16814 bp, 14 predicted proteins | sample LARL81metaG_FD_184347 | JGI IMG/M metagenome (GOLD analysis project Ga0207693, IMG submission 184347) | Corn, switchgrass and miscanthus rhizosphere microbial communities from Kellogg Biological Station, Michigan, USA - LAR L8-1 metaG... | ecosystem: Host-associated > Plants > Roots >...
CAGCACCATCACCGTCATGATCGCCGCACCGCTGATCAGCAATACAGCCTTGATGATCTGCACCCAAGTGGTGCCCCGCATACCGCCGATCAACACGTACACGATCATCAGCACACCGACCACCGCGATTATCACGCTCTGACCGGTGCGTCCCTTGATATCGAGCAACAGCGCGACGAGCCCTCCGGCGCCCATCAACCCCGGACCCGGCGCGCGTGTCGTCACCACCACGAGCACGCCGATCACACCGGTGTCGCCGGCAAGCAGCGGCTGTGCGACCACCGCCGGTTGACGGCCGCTCAGCACCCGTCGCTGACCGGCAATCGACTCTTGGGCCGCACGTTCGCACGCGGCGACGACCTCCGGTCCCCAGATCCGATCGTCGGGCGGATCACGCACCAGCAACCCGCCGTCACCGTCGAACACGACCACCCCCTCGACGCCGGTCAGTGCGCGCAGATGCGGAGCGGCTGCGCGCGCCGAATCCGGTCCGAGGCCCTCACGCAGCGCGCGTGCGGCCTGCGACGCGGTGTGAAGTGCAGCGTGCACGGCGCGCTCGGTGGGGGTGGCCACGACGCGACGGGTCCGCACCACGAACACAGCGGCGATCACGCCGGCGACGGCGAGTACCGCCACGACGGTGATCAGGATCGGGCCGGACATCTCACCTCACTGCGCCACCGTTGGGCCGACCGCACCGACCGGTCGGCGCTGAAATTGGGCCGCTCGCAGACCAGTGTGACGCACGGCCGTTGACACCATATTTCGTGACTACGCTCACAGCGCATGAACGACACATGCACCGATGTTGCAGCCACTTATCCGCCGTCGCCGGAGTTCGCGGCCCAGGCGAACGGGACCGCCGACCTGTACTGGGAAGCCGACGTCGACCGGTTGGGATTCTGGGCGAAACAAGCCGCCAGGCTGTCATGGGAAACGCCGTTCACCGACGTGTTGGACTGGTCGGAGGCACCGGTTGCGAAGTGGTTTGTCGGCGGCAAGCTCAACGTGGCCTACAACTGCGTGGATCGCCACGTCGAAGCAGGCAACGGTGATCGGGTCGCGATCCGGTGGGAGGGCGAACCGGTCGGCGACAGCCGCGACATCACGTATGCGGAGTTGTTGGTCGAGGTGTCGCGCGCCGCGAATGCGCTGACCGAACTGGGCTTGGTGGCCGGCGATCGGGTGGCGATCTACATGCCGATGGTCCCCGAGGCGATCATCGCGATGTTGGCGTGCGCACGGTTGGGGGTGATGCACAGCGTCGTGTTCGCGGGATATTCGGCGTCTGCGCTGCGGGCAAGAATCGCCGACTCCGGGGCCAAACTGGTGATCACCACCGACGGCCAGTACCGGCGAGGGGCGGCGGTGTCACTGAAAGAGGCTGTCGACGAGGCGATTTCGAGTGAGACCTCGGTTCGGCATACGTTGGTGGTGCGCCGAACCGGGATCGATACGCCATGGACCGAGGGCCGGGATCTCTGGTGGCACGAGATCGTCGATTCGGCCAGGGCCGAGCACTCTCCGGAGGCCTTCGACTCCGAGCATCCGCTGTTCTTGCTGTACACCTCGGGCACAACGGGTAAGCCCAAGGGCATCGTGCACACCTCCGGCGGCTATCTGACCCAGGCGTCGTTCACGCACCACCACGTTTTCGACATCCAGCCGCAGTCCGACGTGTACTGGTGCACCGCCGACATCGGCTGGATCACCGGGCATACCTACCTCGTCTACGGGCCGCTGTCGAATGGGGTCACGCAGGTGGTCTATGAGGGGACTCCCGCCTCGCCGAACGAGCATCGGCATTTCGAAGTCATCGAGAAGTACGGCGTCACCGTCTATTACACGGCACCGACGTTGATCCGCACGTTCATGAAGTGGGGTCGTGAGATTCCGGATGCGCACGACCTGTCGAGCTTGCGACTGCTGGGGTCCGTCGGTGAGCCGATCAACCCCGAGGCTTGGCGGTGGTATCGGGATGTCCTCGGCGCCAACAAGACCCCGATCGTCGATACCTGGTGGCAGACCGAGACGGGCGCCATCATGATCTCGCCGCTACCCGGCGTCACCACCTGCAAGCCGGGCTCGGCGACCAAACCGATGCCGGGCATCTCGGCCAAGGTAGTCGACGACGAGGGCAATCTCATCGAGCCCAGCCCGGAGTATGGCGAGCACGCTTCGGGCTACCTCGTGGTCGATCAGCCGTGGCCGTCGATGTTGCGCGGTATCTGGGGTGATCCGGAACGGTTCAAGGAAACGTACTGGTCGCGGTTCGCCGAGCAGGGCTGGTACTTCGCCGGCGACGGCGCCCGGTACGACCTCGACGGCAACATCTGGGTGATGGGCCGCATCGACGACGTGATGAACGTGTCCGGCCACCGGATCTCCACGGCCGAGGTGGAGTCGGCGCTTGTCGGGCATTCGCACGTGGCCGAGGCCGCCGTGGTCGGCGCCAGCGACGAGCACACCGGCCAGGCGATCATCGCGTTCGTGATTCTGCAGGCTCACACCCGCGACCGCGGGACCGATCTGGTCGACGAACTGCGGGCCGAAGTGGCGAGGGAGATCTCGCCGATCGCGCGTCCGAAGGAGATCCACGTGGTGCCCGAACTTCCCAAGACCCGCAGCGGCAAGATCATGCGGCGACTGCTGCGTGACGTGGCCGAGGGCCGCGAACTCGGGGACACCACAACTCTTTTGGACCCCAGCGTGTTCGAGGCTATCCGCGCGAGCAAATGATTGCCTGATCGCGGCATTCTCGGCGGTAGCGAAGCGCTCTCCGGCGAACCTGTCGACTGGCCGGCGGAAGTCTCTCGGCGAGCGATACTTGAGCCCGACAGTGAGCACCAAGCGGCGGAAATTCAGAAGGCGCCCGCGCGAGACGGCTCGAAAGTCCGTGAAACATCCTGGGACTACACCGCGGGAGTTGACGGCGTCAACAGGCTGAGGCAAGACGGCCTGCTGGGAGCCTCGAACGTGCCCGGTCGATCGATGCCAGTCGTCCCGGCAATCCCAGTTGCACTCGACGTCCCCCAAGGGCTGCTGGAAACATGGGCGGACAATCCGGAACCGGCTGCCAATGATCGGATGTCGCGGTAGGGTTCCAACGCCAAGTTGGATCCATTCACCGCAGCAACCAGCTTCCGTAATTGCCGCACAAGTGCGGCGCCTCCTGCCATCGGAAGGTTCGGCAATGACCAAATCACGGCTCCTCGCAGCCGCAGCCGCGTCTGCCCTCGTCGTTATTGGATTGGTGGGGTGCGCTCCCCCCGAGAAGAAGGACACCGGCAACCAGACAGAGTCCGGTGTGAACGCCAGGGAGGCCACCTCTGCGGCCGACTTCGGCGGGATGGACGGCCTGGTCAAGGCCGCGAAGGCCGAAGGCGAGCTCAATGTGATTGCGCTGCCGCCGGATTGGGCAAACTACAAGGAGATCATCGACACCTTCTCCTCAAAGTACGGCATCAAGGTGAACTCCGCGCAACCCGACGGCACCAGCCAGGACGAGATCAACGCCGCCAACCAGCAGAAGGGCAAGAGCACCGCGCCCGACGTCTTCGATCTGGGACAGGCGATCGCACTGGCGAACACCAACTTGTTCGCGCCCTACAAGGTCGCGACGTTCGACTCCATTCCCGAGCAGTTCAAGGACCCGGGCGGTACCTGGGTCAACGACTACGGCGGCTACAGCTCCATCGGCTACGACTCGGCCAAGGTCCCGGACATCAAAGACTTCAACGACCTGCTGAAACCAGAGTTCAAGGGCAAGGTCGCCCTCAACGGTGATCCAACGACCGCCAGCGCCGCGGCCAACGGCGTGCTGATGGCCGCGATCGCGAACGGCGGCACGGTGGACGACATCGCTCCTGGCGTCAACTTCTTCGTCAAGCTCAAAGAAGCAGGCAACTTCGTGCCGGTCGATCCGACGCCCGCGACCATCGAATCCGGTCAGACGCCCGTCGTGATTGACTGGGACTACCTGAGTGCGGCCGAGACCAAGAAGATTCCGACCTGGAAGGTGTTCGTGCCGGCCAATGCGCTCGTCGGCGGCTACTACTTCCAGGCGATCAACAAGGACGGACCTCACCCTGCGGCAGCCCGGCTCTGGCAGGAGTTCCTGTACAGCGACGAGGGTCAGAACCTTTTCCTGAAGGGCCTCGCGCGACCGGTGCGCGCGGACGCGATGGAAAAGGGCGGCACCGTCGACAAGAACCTGCTCAGCGCGCTGCCGTCGGTTCAGGGCACCCCTGTGGTCGCAACCGACGCGCAGAGCAAGAAGATGGCGGACTACCTCGGAGCCAACTGGTCCAAGGTGATCAGCTGATCCGAACCTCCTGGCGGACCAGCTCCGCCTGGACCGCGGAGATGTCCACGTCTTCCAGAGGCCGGTCCGTGCGGATGGACAGCGCGGCCGCCACGCCCGCGCCCTGGCCGGTGACGGCGCAGCATGACATATTTCGGGTCGCTGCGTGCGCGACGCGGTCCCCACCGGTGGCACGACCGGCAACGATCAGCTGGCCGACCGTCTGCGGCAGCAGCGACCGGTACGGGATCTGCAGGTACCGCCCGGTCGTCGGCAGCACCAGCACGCCGTATCCGTCGATGAACTCGGGGTAGATGCCGATGCTGTCTTCGAACCGGCCCTGCCCGCGCACGTCGGACTCGGTCAGGTTGTAGACGGCGTCGATCTTGCGGGTGTCGCGGATGCCGATGGTCATCCCGAAATTGCGCAGGCGGGCGGCCGCACAGCCGGGCGTGTAGCGGCGCAGCGCCTCGATCGCCAGCATGGCCTGCTTTCGACCTTCGATCTCGAAGCGGGTGAGACTGTCGGGGTCGGTGCCGTCGCAGCCGGCGAGGTGGACCAGGTTCATGTAGGTCAGCTCGCCGGTGTCGTGCATCGCGCCCCAGGTGCCGCCGATCGTGTTCAGGTGGCTCGGAAGTAACCCGTCCGCGATGGCTTTGGCGAACGGCTTGCCGAGGTACGGCGAGTAGAGCTCAGCGTCCTTGTCGTCGGTCTCGGCCGCGAATTCACCCGCCGCCCAGTCGCGGTACGTCTGCGGATCCTCGGCCACCCCCTTGAGGAACGCCGCCTTGTCTACACCGGCGAGGTGGAACATCACCGAGGCCGCCATCATCTCCTCAGGTGGTGTCTTGTGGACCGGCGCGCCCGCACGCGTCGCCACGTCGGCATCCCCGGTGGCGTCGACGACCCGGCGGGCCAGGATCGCCTCACGACCGGCCTTTGACTCGGTGACGATGCCGATGATGGAGTCGCCGTCCATCAGCGGTGCGACGAACTGGCGGTGCAGCATCGCGTGGATGCCCGCCTCCTCGACCAGTCGGTCGGCCACCAGCTTGAAGCCTTCGGAGTCGAGTTCGTAGGACAGCGACTGACTCTCGGGCACCGCTGCGCCCATGTTCTTGGCGCGTTGCTCGAACTCCCATCCGATGCCGCCGGCGTCCACCGTCTGCTCGTGGCGGTACCAGGCGAAGCCCTCGACGCCGACCGTGGTGATGTTCCCCCCGAAGCAGCCGAACCGCTCGACCAGGGCCACCCGCACACCGGCCCGCGACGCCGCCAGGGCGGCGGCGAGGCCACCCGGACCCGACCCGACGACCAGCACGTCGGTCTCGTGGATGACGTCGATCTCGCGGCTCGGTTCGGTGACGGTTCGGGAGTGCGCCGGCATGGTGCGGAATCCTAGCCTTCGAGCCTGGCCATAAACCGACGACCGGAGGGCATCCCTTCTACTAGAGGGCGCCGCTGGCTCACTGCACCCGACGTGGATGTCGATCGCGATAGACGGTGCCATAAAATCGACCGACGCGCCGACCGCCTCCCGTACGTTCAACCGCGAGTCCAGAAGTGACCGACTCCTGCATCACATGTATCGGCCACCTGTCACTTCGGCCACGGTCCCAGTCATATAGGACGACAAGTCTGAGGCGTAGAACAGTGCCACTGAGGCGATCTCGTCCGGCTCGCCGGCCCGTTGCATGGGAACTTCGGCGAGTTTCCGTTCCCAGACGTTTTGCGGCATGGCCTCGGTCATGGCCGTACGGATCAATCCCGGCTGGATCACGTTGACACGGACGCCCAGGTGCGCCACTTCCTTGGCGGCTGCCTTGGACAGTCCGACAATGCCAGCCTTCGCCGCCGAATAGTTGGTCTGCCCGACGAAGCCGACCTTGCCCGAGATCGACGACATGTTGATGATCGATCCTCCGCCGTTCTCCCGCATGATCGCTGCGGCCTGTCGGGTTCCGTTCCAGCAGCCGCGAAGATGGACGGTGATGACGTCGTCGAACTGTTGCTCCGTCATTTTTCGCATGGTGGCGTCGCGGGTGATGCCCGCGTTGTTCACCATGACGTTCACCGTCTGGAATGCCGCCGTCGCGGCGTCGAGCAGAGCCGCCACATCCGCCGCGGAAGCGACGTCGCACCCGACGCCGATCCCGTCGGCGCTCAGCGAGGCGGCGGCTTCCTTAGCCTTGGTCTCGTCCAGGTCGCCAATGACGATTCGGGCGCCGTGGACGGCGAATCTGCGCGCGATTGCAAGTCCGATGCCTTGAGCGCCTCCGGTTATGACGGCGGTGCGTCCTGTAAGCATTGAAAGTCCTTTCAGCGTGACACGGGCTGGAACTGGCTGGCCTGGTAGGCAATTCGTTGCGTGAGGGCGTCATCGGCGGCCTCCGGGTCCATGCCGGATTCGAGGAGTAGCGAGTGAGTGTGTTCGCCGAGCGCGGGCACGTCACCCATGCGCGCCTCCACGTCGGCGAAGGTAGCCGGCGGCAGCAGCGCCACGGTCGGGGCGTATTCGGTGCCGACGGTGCGCCAGCGATCGCGCTGACGCAGCTGCGGGTGATCGAGGACCTGGTCGAGATGCTTGACCTGTGCGGCGGGAACTCCCGCTGCCGCCAAGCGGCCATCGAGGTCAGCCGCCGTCCAGCGCACGGTGTACGAGGCGACGACAGCGTCGCATTCGTGACGATTTCGGACACGTGCGATGTTGGTGGAGAATCGTGGATCGTCGGCCAGTTCCGGCGCTTCGAAGACGTCGGTGACCAGTGCACGCCAGCCCCGATCGTTCTGCACGCCGATGAGTACTTCACCGTCGGTGGTCGGATAGGCGTCGTAGGGGGCGATGGAGCTGTGGCTGAGGCCCATACGCGGCGGCTGGCCACCGGTGTGCATCTGTGTGTAGAGGGCGTGTCCCATCCATTCGACCGTGGCATCGAGCATGGCGACGTCGATGGTGGCCCCTTCACCGGTGCGGCAGCGTCGCAGCAGCGCGGCGAGCACGGCCTGCGAGGCGTACATGCCCGCGGCGATGTCAGCGGTTGGTATGCCGGTCTTGACCGGCGCATCGGGCGTCCCGGTGATCGAGATCAGGCCGGCCTCTGCCTGGATGAGCATGTCGTAGGCCTTGCGGTGCTCCAGCGGCCCGCCCCGACCGAATCCTGACATGTTGACAACGATCAATTCGGTTCTTGTGGAACGGAGTTCGTCAGCGCCGAACTCCAGCCGCTCGGCAGCGCCCGGCGCCAGGTTCTGCAGGAAGACGTCCGCACGGTCGATCAGCCGTCGGACGATGCCGCGGCCCCGCTCGCACTTGAGGTCGACGGCCAGCGATTCCTTGCCACGGTTCAACCACACGAAGTGCGCGCCGGTGCCATGGACGACATGGTCGTACCCACGCGCGAGATCGCCGCCGTCGATGCGCTCCACCTTGATGACGCGCGCCCCGAGATCGGAGAGGTTGCGTGTGGCAAGCGGTGCGGCGACCGCCTGCTCGATCGCGACGACCGTCATCCCCTCGAGCGGAAGGGTCATGACGCGCTCCGCTGAGCCTGGCGGACCAGTCCCCCTCCGATGATCAGGCGCTGGATTTCGCTGTCCCCTCGTACAGGCGCATGAGTCTGACGTCGCGGTAGATCCGTTCGACGGCCACCTCACGCATGTACCCGGCCCCGCCGTGTACCTGCACTGCCAAATCGGCTGTCTTTCCGGCCATTTCGGTGCAGAAAAGCTTGGCAGCCGATGGCGCGATGCGTCGGTCTTCTCCGGTGACGTATAGCCGCGCGGCTTCACGAGCCAGCGCTCGGCCCGCGAGCACACCGGTCTGTTGATCGGCGATCATCGCCTGCACGAGTTGGAAGTTCCCGATCGGGGTACCGCCTTGCTTTGCGGTCGCTGCGTAGGCGACCGATTCGTCGAGCGCGCGTTGTGCGCTGCCCACTGCCAGTGCTGCCATGTGGATACGGCCACGCGCAAGGGATGTCATGGCGGCCCGATAGCCGATGTCGCCGTCACCGCCGACCAGCGCTTCCGGTCCGACACGCACGTCCGAGAAAGTGACTTCGGCTGTGCGAGAACCCTCTTGCCCCATCTTGGCGTCTTTGGTCCCTACGGTGATACCCCGAGCATCGGCAGGCACCAGGAAAACCGCGATTCCGGTGCTGGTCTCGGTCGCGGCGGCGGTACGCGCGAAGACCACGAAGAGCCCGGCCTCGGTGGCGTTCGTGATGAATTGCTTGTTGCCGTTGACGATCCAGTCGTCACCGTCGGGCTTCGCCGTGGTTTTGAGGCCGGCGGGATTGGACCCGGCGCCGGGTTCGGTCAGCGCGAACGACGCCACCACGTCGCCGGACGCGATGTCGGGCAGCCACCGCGCCTTCTGTTCGTCAGTGCCGAACCCAACCAGTACCTGGCCTGCGATTCCGTTGTTGGTGCCGAACATCGACCGCAATGCCAAGGACGTGTAGCCGAGTTCCATGGCGACCTCGGCGTCCTGCACCAGGTCGAGGCCAAGCCCACCCCAGTCCTGCGGAATGGCATACCCGAACAATCCCATCTCGGCCGCCTGCGCCCGCAGATCGGCCGGGATGGCGTCGGTGGTCATGATCTCCAACTCCCGCGGCATGACCTTGGTCCGCACGAAGACAGAGATCTGCTTGAGGACATCGCTGAACACGTCGTCGGGGACGTCGGGATTGCCGGTGTACATGAGACCACTATCGCGCAGCAGATTACTGTCAGTCCAATACCTAATCAGTCCCTGTGTATTACCCTGAGAGAAATAATTCGTGGTGGGACGACATGGACATCAACGAGATCCGATCTTTCCTTGCAGTCGCCGAGGAGCTGCACTTCGGCCGTGCAGCCGAGCGGTTACACGTCGCGCAGCCACCGCTGAGCCGAACGATCAAGCAATTGGAGCGCGAGCTGGGGACGACGTTGTTCGATCGCAACACCCGCTCGGTGCGCCTGACCTCGTCGGGTCAAGCCCTTGTCGAACCGGCCAAAGAAGTTCTCGAGGCGCTGCGCCGCGCCCGCGCCGCTGTCGCCTCGGCCGATCACGGCGAAGTGGGCACGGTGCGAATCGCCTTCGCGGGTGTTTCCACCCATGGGCTGGTGGCTCGGCTGGCCAGGGCCGTGCGCTCGCAGCGGCCGGGCATCGTGCTGGAGATGTCCAGCCAGAATTTCGCGCAACCGGCAATGAAGCGACTGCTGGCCCGCGAGACCGACGTCGCGCTGGGCCGCTGGGATGTCATCCCGGCTGATATCAACGCACGCGTCGTCATGCGCGACTCACTGGTGGTGGCATTGCCGGACACACACGCGCTGGCCGGCGCCCGCCGGCTGTCGATATCCCAGCTGTCCGCAGACTCCTTCGTCTCGCTGCCCCCGCATGAGGGTTCGGTGCTGCCCGACCGGTTACGGCGCCTTGCACGCACGTGCGGCTTCGTCGCCGATGTCGTCCAGGTAGCCCCCGACACGCAAACCGCTCTGGCGCTGGTCAGTGCCCAGGTCGGCAGCCACCTGACGTTGGCCTCGGTGGCGAGCAACGTCACCGACCCGCACGTGGTGTTCATCCCGCTCGACGAATCCGTGCCGACCACCGGCGACGTGCATCTGCGCGCGGCGTGGCGACGTGACGACAAAAGCCCCGCACTGCGGGCCGTCATGGATGAGCTGTTGACGCTCGAAGAGGCTGCCGCACCGACGGATTGACGCCTTAGAGCGAGGTTTCGCCGGTGTCCAAGCCGAGCTGACGTAGCTTCCGGTACAGGGTCGTTCTGACCATACCCAACAGCTCGGCGGCCTCGGACTTGTTGCCCGACGCCGCATCGAGTGCCTGGATGATCGCGTCCCGTTCGGCGGTTTCGAGGAGCGTCATACGACGTCGCGGAGGCGCCTGCTGCAGGTGACGGGAAGGTGCTTACGCTCGATTACCGACGACGGCACCTGCTTGACCAAGGCTTCGAGGGCCCCGACCAGTTCGGTCATGTTCCCCGGCCAGCCCCACTGCACGAAGGACTGCAGCGCAGCGGGTGACATCGTGTGCCGCCCGCCGGGATCAACCTGGTCGAGCACCCGCTTCACTACAGCGGGTATGCGTTCCGGCGTCGATGCCAACGGCTGCGTTCGTGCCGCATAACCGATTTCGTCGAGCGTCGCGAGTACGGGCGCACTGCATCGGTCCCGATCCACCGTGATGAGCAGCGTGTTGGTGCGCTTCCCGGTGATCGTCACCGACCGATGGTCGTCCACCACGGCCGTCAACTGATCCGCGTCGACCTCGTGGATGTGCTCAGCGCGACGCAGCACGACGTCGGCGCCGTCGCTGAGCAGCTTCTGCTGCAACCGCGCTATCGCTGATGACCGGCAACCGCTTCGAGCTCGGCGTCGGACTCGGGTACCGCGAGCTCGAGTTCAGCGGCTTCGGCCGAACCGTCAAACACCGGCCCAGCCTCCTCGATGACGCCATCGCGATCATCCGCCGGGCCTGGAGTGGAAGCGCCGACGGTTATGAGGGCAAACGACTTTCGCTTCCAGCAGTGCCCGTCACACCGGTGCCGGAAGTCACGCCGCGACTCCTGGTCGGCGCCCAGTCACCCGTGGGAATCGACCGCGCCGCGCGCGTCGGAGACGGTGTCATCACGCTGTCGAACGATCACTGCCAGGTGTATCTCGACGCCCTCCAACGCCATGGGCGCGACGTTTCCGAGGGCCGTGTCTATGCCAGCCAGTGGACGATCGTCGCCGAAGATCCCGAACGCGTGTGGGCCCAGGTCAGCGAGAACGTGCTCTACCAGATGAACAAGTACATCGAATGGGGCTCGTTCGAAGGCCCCGACCAACCGTCGCAGTACACCAGCTCGCAGGCCGTGCTCGACGCAGGCGCCTACCGCCTGATGGATGCGTCGATGGCCGTGGACGAACTCGTGGCGCTGGCCATAAATTACCCGCAGATCCGCGACTTCCACTGCTGGGCGCAATTCCCTGGAGAATCAATCGAATCCGGTTCCGAACGCATCCAGTACATGGCGGACCACGTCATCCCGGCGGTCACCGAAAGGCTCACCAGACGAACACAACCAACGGCCGCGGCAGTCGGGTGAATTGGCTCTCGCTATCCCATCATCAGGCGGTGAGGAGTCGGGGTCGGGTGAGGCTGTCTGCGGCGCGGCGCAGTGCGTCGAGGATGCTGTCGCGTTCGTCGGTAGAGCCGGTGGGGTGGACGATGGAAACGCCGATGGCGAATGACGGTTCGCCGGAGGCACCCGGGATGGGGATGGCTAGTCCGAGTACGGTCGGATGGACTTCCCCTTCGTCGACGGCGTAACCGCGCTCGCGGGTGCGTTCCAGCTTCTCCTGCAGTTCCGCGAGCGTGGAGGTGGATTTCTTGGTGAATCCGACGAGATTGCTCGTGTCCCAGTAGAGTTCGGCGATCTGGGTTGGCGTCAACTCGGACAGCAGTGCGGTGCCGACGGCGGTGACGGACGCGGGATAACGGTCCCCCACGCTGGCCGACATGGGGAAACGCTGGCGCCCCTCGTAGACCGCAAGATACAAGACTTGTGCGCCATCGAGCAGGGCGATTTGGACCAACTGGTGGCGGAGCACCTCGGATTCTTCGCAGACGCGGTAAAACTCGCGAATCTGGTTGAAGCCGGCCAGGAATGCGCTACCCAAATCGACGGTGCGCCGCCCGAGTAGGTAGCCGGCGCTGATGCGCCGAACGAGCCCGCCCTCCTCGAGTGCTGCACATAGGTTCGACACCGAAGACTTGGCCAAGCCCAATTCGCGGGCGATCTCGGTGAGTGTCCTTGGCGCCCCTCGGGCTTCCGCGAGCAGGTCAAGAATGCGGATCGCACGCGTCACCGCCGGCGAATTGCCGGTGCCGCGCTCAGCCTCGTCGGCCATGGCTTCTCCTTGGGTCGGGCGTCGGATGATCACTGCGGCGGCCCTCTGCTGCGCTCAGTAGAACTCGACGGTATCAACGCGGTTGCGCAGGGGGCGCCCGTCGAGGTATCGGGTGGCGTTCTCGGCGAACAGCCCGGCGATGAGCCGATCCTCCGCGGAATTGAGTGCCGCGGTATGCGGACTGATCAGGACCTTGGGATCGGTCCACAGCGGGCTGTCGACCGCCAGCGGCTCGGAGGCGAACACGTCGAGCGCGGCGAATCCCACGTGCCCGTCGCGAAGGGCGTCGATCAGCGCGGGTTCGTCGATGACCGTGCCGCGCCCGATACTGACGAAGGTGAATCCGGGCTTCGCCGCGCGCAGGACCTTCGCGTCCACCAAACCTTCGGTCGCCGCAGTGCCGGGCAGGCTGACCACGATCCCGTCGACATCGCGTGCGGCGTCGGCTAGGTCGTCGGGATGCAAGATTTCGTGCACCCCGGGGACGGGGGTGCCCGAACGACTGGTGCCCACGACGGTGACTCCCAGGGCGGCGAGCTTAGCGGCCACCACCCGGCCGATGCCGCCCAGCCCGACGAGCAGGATGCGCTGTTGGCTCAGCAGCCCCATCTCCCAGCGATCCGTCCAGTGGATGTCCCGTTGCTGCTTCAGCAGTCGCGGTAGTGTCTTGGCCCCGGCGAGCAGGCCGAAGACCGCGTACTCGGCCAGCGGCTCGGCGTGCACTCCGGCCGATGTGGTGAAACTGATTCGGTTGAGCTCGTCATCGGTGAGCTGCGCGGCCTTGACCTGGCTGCCGCCGCCGGCGGGCATGGTGTGCACCCACAGCAGCCCCTCGTTGTTGCGCACGGTGCGCCGCAGTGCGGCTGGCTGCTCATCGGGGACGCCGTAGAGCGCCTGCGCCGAGTCGACCAGATCCTCGAAGGCCTGCTGCTGTTCGGGGGTGCGACGAAAGGACGGGTCGCCAGCGTGGTCGCCGGCAAAGCGCTGAGGCGCCAGCAGCGACTGATCCCGGACGAAGTCGATGCGAGGCTCTGCCCGCACGACACGGTCGATCAGCTCCTCGCTGATCGGAGTGGAAGCCACCACCCGCAGGCGCTGTGGTGGCTGGGCGGTCGGGTCGAAAGCCACGGTCGCGGTCCCTTCTTTGACGGTTAAACTCGATCGTACGTTATGTTCAGCCTACTGAACAGAGTCTATTCAGATGTCCGCGAATAAGCTGTTTCGCTCATATCTATTAGTTTTGTTCGATCTATTGAACTCAGTTCAGCATTATCGTATGGTGGACATCACATAGGGCTTCGCCCCACATATGGATCACACTTCCGCCGGGATAGTCGTTTGTCGATCGCTTCCACCTGCGGACACCAGAATCGGAGAGCGGACATGGCAGACGAACACCCCTCGTTGACCGACGCACAGCGCGCTAGCGACGATCCCGACTACGCACGCAATCTGAAGCGGGCCACACTGGCCGCTTCGGTCGGCAGCGCACTGGAGTACTACGACTTTGCGTTGTATTCCTTGGCGTCGGCGCTGATCTTCGGCAAGATCTTCTTTCCTGCGCTCGGCGCGTCGGCCGGCACCGTCGCCAGCCTCGCCACGCTGGCGATCGGCTTTCTTGCCCGGCCGCTCGGTGGCCTCTTCTTCGGCGCCCTCGGAGACCGGTTGGGCCGCAAATGGGTGCTGATGATCACCATCGCCCTGATGGGTGGATCCAGCACGCTGATCGGTGCCCTACCCACAGCTGAGCACGTCGGAGTGTTGGCGCCGATCCTGCTGGTGATCCTGCGCATCGCCCAAGGCTTCGGAGCCGGCGCCGAGCAGGCGGGGGCAACGACCCTGATGGCCGAGTACTCGCCAGTGCGACGGCGTGGCTTCTACTCGGCGCTGCCCTTCGTCGGCATCATGCTGGGCACGCTGTTGGCGTCCGCGGTGTTCGTCGGCCTCGGACAGGTGCCCGAGGACGCGCTGCTGGGTTGGGTCTGGCGCATTCCGTTCCTGGCGTCGATCTTCTTGATCGCGGTGGCCGTGCTGATCCGTCTTCGACTCAAGGAGAGCCCCACCTTCGTCAAGCTCGAGAAGCAAGACCAGGTCAGCCAAAAGCCGTTCCGTGAGCTGCTGCAGACGTCACGCTCGACCGTGCTGCGCGGCATCGGCCTGCGGATGGCCGAGAACGGCGGCTCCTACATTTACCAAACGCTGACCATCACCTACGTGAGCACCCTGGGTGTACAGAAGTCCATCGGCCCGCTGGCGGTGGCGATCGGTGCCACCATCGGGTTCTTCACCATCCCGTTCGCCGGGTCCCTTTCGGACAAGTTCGGCCGGATGAGGGTCTACCGGGTAGGTGCCGTCATCCAGCTGGCACTGGCGGCGGTGGCATGGCCGCTGTTGTCGCTCGGCAACCCGGTCGTCACCGTCATCGTCATCGCGATCTCCTACGGAGTGGGCGTCAACGTGATGCTGGGCGCGCAGTGCGCCGCGCTGCCGGAACTCTTCGGATCCCGGCACCGCTACATCGGCGTGGCCGTCTGCCGCGAATTCAGCGCCATCATCGCCGGCGGCGTCGCGCCGTTCATCGGCGCGCTGCTGCTCGGCTGGTTCAACAACTCGTGGATCCCGCTCGCGGCGTACGTCATCGTCCTGACGCTCATCACCCTGTACGCAACGTTCCACACCCCGGAGACCCGCGGCCGCGATCTCACCCTCCTCACGGACGCGGTAAACGACACCGAGTCCGATATCGCCGTCCGCCCCGCGCCGCTGGCCAACTCCTACCGCACGAGCGACGTCACACGCCCGGTCCCCGCGTAGACCCCACCAACGACCAAGAAGGGCCGCCCTCATGCGCATCGCCCGCATCGCCGCCCCCACCGGCCCGCGTCACGTCGTCCAAGACACCGACCGATGGTTGGAGATCGCGGACCCGTTCGCCGCACAGCCTCGGTTCACCGGGAACGAGTATCCGGTCGGGACGGTCCGGCTACTCGCCCCGGTTCAACCGATGGTCGTGCTTGGAATGGCCCACAACGGGCCCGGCGACCGCGCACTGCCGCGGCAGGCATTCCTGAAGTCGCCGCGAACCGTTGTGGGACCGGACGACGACATCCTCGTCGATGAGCGACTGGGCCAGGTGAACGTCGAAGGCGAGTTGGCCGTCGTCATCCGGCGCCACTGCCGCAACCTCACGCCCGATGAGGTGCCGGCCGCGATCCTCGGCTACACCATCGGCAACGACGTCACGGCGGTCGACCAGGTCGCGCTCGACGAGAAGATGACGCAGGCCAAACACGGCGATGGCTTCACCCCGATCGGTCCGTGGATCGAGACCGATCTCAATCCCTCTGCCGTGCCGATCACGGTGCGGGTGAACGATGAAGACCAGGTCAGTGCCAACACGGCGCAACTCGCCTGGGATATCACCGAACAGCTGGTCTACCTGACGTCCTACCTCAGCCTCGGCCCAGGTGACGTCGTACTCACCGGCGCGCCTGGCACCTTCACTCCGGTCAAGCCCGGCGACCGTAGCGAGATCGCGCTCGGTGGCATCGGCGCACTGTCCAACCCGGTGCGTGCGCGGTGACGGCACCCGAACCCACTGGCGCAGGGAGTCTGTTCGACCTGACAGGCCGGTTGGCACTCATCACCGGGTCGAGCAGGGGAATAGGACTTGCCATCGCAGCGGGGCTCGCCGGAGCCGGTGCCCAAGTCGTGCTCAACGGCGTGGACGGGCCGAGACTCGAGCGCACTCGCGACAAGTTGTGTGAGCGGTACGGCGCCGACACGGTGCATACTGCCCAATTCGACGTCACCGACTCCGACCAGGTTCAGTCCGCCGTAGCGGACATCGAAAGCCGTATCGGGCCCATCGAGGTGTTGGTGAACAACGCCGGTCTGCAGCACCGCGAACCGTTACTCGAAGTGAGCCTGGACAACTGGAACCGGGTGCTGCAGGTAGATCTGACCAGTGCGTTCCTCGTCGGGCGCGAGGTCGCGCGGCACCAACTCGTCCGAGGGTCGGGCAAGATCATCAACATCTGTTCGGTACAGACCGATCTCGCCCGGCCGTCGATAGCTGCCTATACCGCCGCAAAAGGTGGCTTGCGCAACCTCACCCGAGCGATGACTGCCGAGTGGGCCGCGGGTGGATTGCAGATCAACGGGCTCGCACCCGGATACATCCACACGGAGATGACGCAAGCGCTCGTGGATGACTCGACTTTCAACAATTGGATACTCGGCCGCACCCCCGCAGCCCGGTGGGGCACAGTCGACGACCTGGTGGGTCCAGCGATCTTCCTCGCGTCACGGGCCTCGTCGTATATGAACGGCCAGGTGCTTTTCGTCGACGGCGGTATGACTGCCGTTGTCTGACAACGCTACCCACCCGACAGGACCTCACATGCCCGACACCTCAGCCCAACAGCCCGTCCTGGTGATCATGGGTGTCGCCGGCTGCGGGAAGTCGACCGTCGCGGCGCTTCTCGCCGGCCAACTGGGATGGGATTTCCAGGAAGGCGACGACCTGCACTCGGCAGAGAACGTCGAGAAGATGGCGTCCGGGCAACCGCTGACCGACGATGACCGCTGGCCGTGGCTCGAT
>Ga0207693_10002246_pt1 | contig 16812 bp, 19 predicted proteins | sample LARL81metaG_FD_184347 | JGI IMG/M metagenome (GOLD analysis project Ga0207693, IMG submission 184347) | Corn, switchgrass and miscanthus rhizosphere microbial communities from Kellogg Biological Station, Michigan, USA - LAR L8-1 metaG... | ecosystem: Host-associated > Plants > Roots >...
GGCGGAGAGTGGTTGGCCGTTCATGGAATGGGCCAGCAGCACATCATCCATTGCTTTCTCCACCGGCAAACTGCGCGCGAAGTTGATCTTGCCAGCGGGACGCGGTGGCTCGGCGATCGTGCCGTTATCAGCGCCTTCGAGAATGATTTCACGCGCCTCGTTCGCCATCCCGGCGCGTTGCAGCAGATCGCGCAGTCTCACGCCAGTCCATTCCGCGTTGCCGATCGCACCAAGTTCCCATTGCACCCCTTTAACTTTCGGAACAAGAAAGACGCGGCTATTACCAGCGCACTCGATCGTGGCTGTGATCGTCTGCGTCGGCATCCGGCGCAAGTCGTCCATCGTCACCTCGAATGGTTGCGCCACTTTGCCTTCCACTTTTAAACGCCATTCGCGCTCGTCGATTTTCGGGATCGGAAAATGGCAGCGAACATAAAAGCGCTCGGTCGGCGTAACCAAGCCCTCCAGCGCACCGAACGGCATCTCGAGATTCGGCGGTTCCTTCTCCCGCGTGATCATGTTCGCGCGGAACTACGCTGCTTTTTCCTGGGCCGCGTTACGATCGACCGGATACCGCGCCTCTCTCCATGCGTGCCAGCTCCCGGGAACATTGCGCACGTTGGCAAATCCTTCCGCTTTCAGGATGCTGGCGGCGATGCTGGCGCGATAACCGCTGGCGCAGTAAACCGCTGTCGGCTTTGACTTATCCAATTCGCCAAGGCGCTTCCACAACTCAGACAGAAAAATATGACGCGCACGCGGGACATGGCCGCCCTTCCACTCGCGATTCGAGCGGACATCGAGGATCTGCAATTCGGGGCCGGCATCTTTCAATTCGTGCACGCTCATCTGCGCAATTTGCGCAAACGGATAACCGGCGTTGTCCCATGCTTTCATTCCACCGACGAGATAGCCTGCGAATTTGGTGAAGCCGGTGCGAATAAACAGGCGCACGATTTCATCAAGATCATCGTCCTTCTCCAGCACGAGCAAGATCGGTTGTTCGGGATCGAGCAATGAGCCGGCCCAGATCGAAAGCATGGGTGACCCGCCAATATTTAGCGCTCCGGGAATATGTGCGGCGCCAAAAGCGAGCATGGTCCGGGTATCGACCAGAATGCCCGCTCGCTCGTCGACTGCCTTTTTGAATGCCTTGGGCGGTAAACCGGCAACGCGTGGTAACTGTCCGAGCACTTCCGGACCTTCCGCGTTCACCTTTTTCATCCGCGGATAATATTTCGGGATGGGCGGCGCGGTGGAGACGGCAAACCTGGTGAACGATTCTACATCCTTAAACTGCAAAAAAGGATTAAGCGGTCGCTCGTAACCGATGGTGCTGCTTAAGCGGTCACCAATTTCTGCCCCACAAGGCGACCCGCTGCCGTGCGCCGGATAAATGATAACGCTGTCGGGCAGCTTCATATAAAAGTCGCGCAGGGTGTGAAATTGCTGGGCCGCGAGTTTACCAGTCTCCTTTTCCCCCAGCAGATCCGGACGGCCCGCCGAATTGACGAAAAGCGAGTCGCCACTCAAAACCCCCCACGGAACCTCCGGATGTTCCGTGTCCGCCAACAAATAGGAAACGTGCTCAGGGGTGTGGCCGGGAGTATGCCGTGCCGTGATGATCACGGAACCGAGGTTGAAGGTGTCACCATCAGAGACTTTTTCGTTTTCAAAACCGTAACGCGCGCCTCCTTCGTGACTGACGTAAATCTTCGCGGACTCAACCCGGCCCTGAAGCTCCCGTGCTCCGCTAACAAGATCTGCATGAATATGCGTCTCGAAGATTTGAGTAATGGCGACGTTTTTTGCACGCGCCAATTCCAGATAAACGTCAACGTCTGCTCGTGGATCAAAGACCGCCGCGATGCCTTCTTCATCATCACCGATTAAGTAAGAAATTTCAGCCAACCCTTCCGTTTGAATCGTTTCAAAGACCAATGACATAACCCGTAACTATACCGCTGGGGCTCCGACTCAAGCAAGCCGCGGCAAAGAAAAAACAATCCTTCCCTCGCTTGATTGGGACATTATTGGTATCATTTGGTCGATTTCCCTGAGATGCGAATTCTGTTGATCGAAGATGAAAAGAAGACTGCGGCTTATCTGGCCCAGGGTCTGGGCGAAGCCGGCTTTCAAGTCACGACCGCGGAAGACGGCGACACCGGCCTGGAATTCGCGCTAAGCAGATCATTCGACCTCTTCGTTATCGACGTGATGCTGCCGAAAAGAGATGGCTGGTCGATTATATCGACGCTGAAGAGAAAGGAAGTCCGCACACCTATTCTTTTGTTAACTGCGCGTGATAGTGTCCGTGACCGGGTAAAAGGACTCGAGCTCGGTGCCGACGATTATCTGGTCAAGCCGTTTGCCTTTTCCGAATTGCTGGCAAGGGTGCGATCGGTCCTGCGTCGTTCCCAAAGTGTGCAGTCGCCGGAGCAGTTGCGCATTCACGACCTGGAGATTGATACCCGCCGTCACAAGGCCTGTCGCGCCGGGGCCCCGCTTAGTCTCACCTCCAAGGAGTTCTTGCTCCTGGCCCATTTAGTCCGGAATGCTGGTGAAGTGGTGTCGCGCAACGAAATTGCGAACCAAGTCTGGGACATCAATTTTCCTATTAACACGAATGTCGTCGATGTAATGGTGCGACGCTTACGGGCGAAAGTGGACGACCCGTTCAAGGAGAAACTGGTGCGAACCATTCGCGGCGTCGGTTATGTTCTTAAGTCAGACTAGGAGACGGCTGAAGACCCTGATCCTAACCTTCTCCCAGTGGGAGAAGGACCGTTGCTGGCTATCGGACGATCCAAAACTGAGTGCGGATTCCTCTCTCGCTTTCTCCCGTCGGGGGAGACGCATACCGCGCATGCGGGAGCAGTGAGGGCAGTTCTTCAACGGCCTACCAGGCCGCGATCAATCGCATCGCAGCTCGTCCTTCTCTTCACCCTGGCGGCAGCGCTGCTTCTCTTCTGCGGACTCGGCACCTTCTACTTGATTGTAGTTCGGCACGCATTCGAGGAAGACAATCAATTTCTCGCTGACCGACTGTCCGCGCTGGAAAGGGAATTGAGCCAGAGCGGCGGTTTGGGCCGATTGACCGCGACATTGCGAGGCGCGCATGAGAACGCGGTCGAGGCCTACTGGGTACGAGTAATTAATCCGAGCGGAAAAATTATAGCGGAAACGCCGCAAATGAGCGTTTTCCTGCCGCCATCTGTTTTTCCCAGCCCGACGGCTGCGCCTTCGCCGTTTAGTCCGAAGAACTATCGAATAGGTAGGAAGCTGTTTTCACTGGTAGCGACAAGCGAGGAAACCGATGGCCAACCCTACCTTCTCCAGGTTGCGCAAGATCGATCAAGCGACAAACAATTCGCCACCCAATTTGCTCTCGTCCTGGGCAGCGCTTTGCTTCTCGGGATTGGGTTGTCGGCGATAATTGCCATCGCGGTGACGAAACGCGGCTTGTGGCCCTTGCAGCAAATGACGCAATCACTCGAACGCATCGACCCGAACCATCTTAACGAACGCCTCGGCAGGACGACATGGCCGCGCGAGCTTCAGCCGGTCGCGACTGCTTTCGACGAGATGCTGGGGCGCTTGGAAAACTCCTTTACCCGTCTCTCTCAATTCTCTGCGGATCTGGCGCACGAACTTCGCACGCCTATTTCAAATATCCGCGGACAAGCCGAAGTTACACTAACCCGGCCACGCACCTCGGAAGACTACCGCAACGTCATTGAGTCAATTACGGGTGAATGCGAAAGGCTTTCCGGAATAGTCGAGAACCTCCTGTTTCTCGCTCGCGCCGAAGCCGCCGATCGCCAGATCGAAAAAGATATTTTTCCGGCGCGACCGGCCATTGAAAACATCGCGTCCTACTATCGCACGATCGCGGAAGAGCGGGGTATCTCCATCACCAATGAAGGCGGCGGTGATGTCTATGCCGACCCTCTGCTGTTCGATCGGGCCTTGAGCAATCTTCTCGACAATGCATTACGATTCACTCCGGACCGGGGCAAAATCACGATCAGGAGCCACAGCAAGAATGGCCGGACGGAGCTGGCGGTGGAAGATACCGGCTGTGGAATCGCGCCTCACCACCTCTTGCGTATCTTCGATCGATTCTACCGGGTCGATTCCTCGCGCAGCTCCAAAGGAACCGGTCTGGGTCTGGCCTTGGTAAAATCCATCACCGATCTGCATGGTGGTTCAGCCACGGCAACAAGCGAGCTTAACTGCGGCACTACTGTCACGCTTATTTTCCCGGCGAAGAATAACTCGGTCGCAGAGAACAAGCTGCCTGCGTCGTCGTAAAATCATGTTGCCAACAGGATGTTTGTCGCCGAACAGGGGATGATCAAGTTCACCTTCGGACATCCGGCCAAGGTCCACAGCGTCGATTTTGATAATACAATGGGGGTGAACACTTGGGCGGCATTTGCCGGTTCTGATGAGAATGTCGCAGTCGATGGCGACTTCGCCGTCACTGAAAATGAGTTGCGAACGGCACTTAAGTCACTGCGCGAGGCCGGCATCGACATCGCCGCCATCCACTCCCACATGACCGGCGAAGAACCGCGGATTATTTTCTTCCGTTATTGGGGCCGTTGCCCAGCTCAGGGTCTTGCCCAAAGTATTCAGAAAGCTTTGCCTGCTGGAACTGAGATACCGGCAAAACCTCGCCCGAGTGTCAGATGAGAGCGTCGGCTTCTGTTACAAGACGAGCACGATAGTGTAACCATTTCACTCCAAGTAGGTTAAACCCACTTTTCGATACCTTACCTTCGTTTCCGCTAGTCAATGGGTCGGACAAGCTTACAAACTTCTTATATTTGATGACAGAAGATGCCTGTCCGGCGAGTTTTATTGAACGACTGTAAGTATCTGAAAAAGCGAGACATCGATCTATTCTCGGTGTTTGTTTGGCGCGTAAAAGACCTCACTGGCATGGCCGGTGCTTGTTTATGATTACTGATTTCTCGCGCGGCGTGTTTACTACGTCCTGCTGCGGCGTTAGCAACGTGGCGCGCTGAGGAACTCCCCACGCTAGCCTCTCCCTGAAAAGGGAGAGGCGAATGGGTGCTCGTGAAGGCCGCGCGCTACTGTCTCGCCCTACACAATCCTGACTTCAACCCTTTCATCGGTTGCACGCCCAGAATTGCTCAGTGAAAAGCAACGCCATGCTTTAACCACGTGAAGCGGCGAATTGTTGAATCAAACGCCGCCCGCTCTACAATAGAGTTAGATGCTCAATGCCATCCTAGGGGCGTTAAAGTGGGGTGCGGTTGGTTTTGTGGTCACGCTTTTTCTCATGGTGATGTTCGAGGCCAGCCGGATTCACGATGATATCCCGGTTCCTGAATTCAAACGTCGCCACACCAAACGGACTGCGGTCGTGCTTTCTACTTTTGCCGGGATTCTCTCCGGCCTGGTGTGGTTGTTAGTACAACACTGGGACTAACTTTTCGCCGCCATGCCGTCTGTTCCTTTGATGGAACTCGATAAGTTAGAAGAATGAAAACACCATTTGTTCTGGGCGTCGTCGGCCACTTCGGCCTGGCTGTACGCGATCCGAAGAAGAGTGCCCGCTGGTTTCAACGGACCCTGGGTTTACGCAAGGAATTTGACTTTAAGGGCGGCGTTGCCGTTGGAAACGACAACGTCACCATCGCCCTGTTTAAAGGCAAGCCCGCACCCCAAACCTTGGAGCATATGTCCTTCCATTTGCCGAATATGGCCACTTTGAGAAAAGCCTTGGCGCACTTAAAGAAACACAAGGTCGATCTCGAAGATCCCCGTGACGAAATCGGGCCGGAAGCTCCCGGATCGAAACACATGGGTCTGTGGTTTCACGATCCCGACGGGTATCGTTGGGAGTTATCAGTGCAAGGGGGTAAATGACAGAATAGGTTTGCTTTGCCCCGCTCCTTGCTCCATTCCGCTTGCTCCCCTACTTTCAATGTGAGCAATGCCCAAATCCGTCTCCGTTCGCTCCGGCCAGGTCGAGTTTCTCAAGCTTAACCTGCAACGACGGGAGTATCGCGATATTTATCAATGGTTGCTGGCCTTGAAGTGGCCGGAATTCGCCGCTCTCATCGCCGGCATCTATATCATCCTGAATCTGGTTTTCGCCGAATTCTACGCGCTCGGTGGCGGATCCATCGCCGGACTGAGATCTGGTTCTTATGTGGACGCTTTTTTTTTCAGTGTCCAAACGCTCGCCACCGTCGGCTATGGCCATTGGTATCCGCAAACACTTTATGGTCACATCCTCACCACTATCGAAATCATCGTCGGCATGTTCGGCCTCGCCGTTATGACCGGCTTGATTTTCGTCCGTTTCTCCCGACCCGCGGCCCGAATTCTATTTAGTAAGGCAATTGTCATTGGCTCGTTAAATGGGCGACCTACCCTGATGTTGCGCGTCGGCAACCTCCGTGCGCAAAGCATGGTCGAAGCGGAGTTCAGGATTTTGTTCACGCGGGATGAACCAATTATCGAAGGCGACACTTTCCGCTACTTCTACAACCTGAAACTACACTTCCACCGGCTGATTTCGTTTCCCGCAGCGCTCACCCTCCGCCACACCATCGATGAGCAAAGCCCACTTTTCGGTGAGACTGCGGAATCGCTGGCAAAGAGCCGCGCGATGTTTGTTGCCTCAGTCGTTGGAATCGATCCCGTGATTCCTGCCGCAGTACAAACCCAGCATGATTATACCTGGCGCGATGTCCGCTTCGGCGAACGCTTCGCCGAAATTTATTCCGAACCCTCTCAGGGAAAGCTCACCGTCGATTTCGGTCGACTACACGATACCGAGCCGGTGGGCGAACAAACAACTCCGGCGGCGTAATTAACCCTCCAGCACAACACCCGTAGAGTTGTAGGGACGCTCGCCAGAGCGAGCGCCCAGAAAACTGGCGCTCAAGTCTCGAACTTCTCTTTTGTCCTGATATTAATTTCCGAGGTAAGCGTTCGATGAACCGGGCATTTATCTGCGATTTCCATTAACGTGGATCGCTGCTCACTTGTCAGCGAACCGATCAATTGAATCTCGCGCTCGATCCGATCGATTTTGCCTTCTCTGGTCTCGCATTCGGCACAGTCCGCCGCATGAATCTTTGAATGCCAGAGCGAGACTACGACTTCTTGTAGCGGCCAGTTCTTTCGTCGCGCGTAAAGGCCAATTGTCATAGACGTGCAACTGCCAAGCGCAGCCAGCAGCAGATCGTACGGTGACGGCCCGGCGGCTGTTCCACCGAATTCGACTGGCTCGTCGGCGGAAAGCTGATGTGCACCAGCCTGAATCTGTTGCGCGAATGCAGTCGCACCCCCGCGTACAATCACATGCGGTGGATTATCAGAAATCGCCTCGGCCATTATGCGCTAAACGATGAGACTATATCGGCGATTGCGCGGTGTCGAACTTAAAGCGCCGCGAAGCGCGATACCCGGAAGTTAGGCATCTTGCCTGAATTCCTTCCGTGCAGAACACATCTCATTTGTATTTTAGCAGGATCCGCTTCATAACTCGCTGACTCGCCCAGCTTGGGTACCTTGCGCACGACTTACCTCATGCCGTATGGAAACGCCGACTGAACCGAACGTAAGTAGTGGAAAACCGTTCGCCGATTTTTTCGCGCTCAAACGCAATCTCGTCATCACTCTGATTGCGATTTTCATCATCGGGGCCGGTGAGGAACTGTGGATGCGTTTCCTCCCAAAATATCTCCAGACCCTCGGCGCCAGTGTGTTCGTCATCGGTCTGTATGATGGTTTACGCACCCTGATCAGCGCCATTTACGCTTATCCGGGGGGATTATGGGCCGATCGCTGGGGCCACCGGCGCGCCTTCATCACTTTCAACCTCGTCTCGATCGCCGGTTATGCGCTGGTCCTTTTGATTCCGCATTGGGCCGGTGTCATTGCCGGAATGTTCCTGTTTCTCTCCTGGAGTTGTTTCTCTCTCCCGGCGACTTTCTCGCTCGTCGGCGCCTCCGTCGCCGCCGATCGCTACTCAATGGGGATCGGCGTGCAGATGGTGATCAAACGCGTCCCGATTATGATCGCGCCTGTGATCGGTGGAATTTTGATCGATCATTTCGGTGTCGTGCCGGGGGTTCGAATCGCGCTAATCATTTCGATCATCCTCTCTGGCGTTACCTTCATTGCGCTGCGTGAACTGCGCGAAGAACGAAAAGAAGCCGCAGAAATCGCCCCCGCCCCAGAACGCTGGAGCTTTCTGCAGAGTCTGCGCGGGTTTGATGCCTCGATGTGGTGGTTGTTGTTCAGCGATATTTTAGTCCGGTTCTGTGAGCGAATCCCTTTCGCCTGGGTGGTAATCTTCGCCATGGATTACGCCGGTGTTACCGGCCGGGAAGTAGGCTTGCTCACTACTATTGAAGTCCTGGTCGCAACGTTGTGCATCATTCCCAGTTCCTATTTTGCTGACAAACGGCGACGCGAACCGTTTGTCGCCGCCACTTTCGTCATGTTCACCCTTTTCCCAGTGGTATTGCTTTTTTCACGGAGCTTTCCCGCGCTGATGATTGCCTTTTTTATCCGTGGGCTGAAAGAATTTGGCGATACCTCACGCAAGGCGCTCATCGTCACTTACAGCGAACCGGAGCACCGCGGCCAGATGATCGGCGCCTATTATCTGGTGCGCGACCTGATCGTCAGCGCCGGTGCAATTGTCGGCGCCTATCTTTGGACCCGCAGCCCGGCCGCCAACTTCCTCGGTGCCGCCGCATTCGGCCTTGCCGGAACACTCATTTACCTCAGGGCAACCCGCCATGAACGCCGAAAAGCACGCGAGAACGTGAAGTTGGACATTTCCCGAATGCGATTGAAATAGCGATCCGTTTTGCTCGCTTAACGATAAAAGGACAACCCGATGGAAGCCGCTCCTATCATCTTAAACGAAGAAGAAGTGCGAAAGCGTTTACGCATGGAGGACCTGATCCCGGCCATGGCTGATGCGTTGCGAGATCTCTCTGCCGGTGCCGTTCTGCAACCATTGCGAACAGTTCTTTCGATATCTCCGCACAATGGTTTTCTCGGTGTCATGCCCGCTTCGGGTCGCGCGCTCGGGGCAAAGCTGGTGACATTCTATCCGCAAAACAAAGAGGTGCCGACGCATCACGCCATGATTTTGCTCTTTCGGCCGGAAACCGGCGAGCCACTGGCGGTAATGGATGGCCGGCTCATTACCGAAATGCGCACGGCCGCGGTATCGGCGGTGGCGACAAAGCTGCTGGCTCGCTCGGACACAAAAACGCTAACGATTCTTGGCTCAGGCGTGCAGGCGCGAAGTCACCTCGAAGCATTGCGACTGGTGCGGTCATTTGGCGAAGTGAAAGTCTGGAGTCCACGTAACGCCGAACGCTTCGCCCAGGAGTTCAACGCCCACGCCGCCCATTCGGCTGAAGAAGCCGTGCGCGGAGCGGATATAATCGTGGTAGCAACCTCGGCAATCACCCCGGTTCTGCGCGGCGAATGGCTCGCACCAGGCGCCCACATCAACGCTGTCGGCGCTACGCGGCCGAATTGGCGCGAGTTGGATGACGAAGTGCTGCGTCGATCGACCATTTATGTGGAATCACGCGAACCGGCGCTAAAGGAATCCGGCGATGTCATCGCCGCCGGTAAGGAACTAATCGAAATCGGTGAACTGATCGCCGGGAAAGAAGGCGGACGAAAATCGGTCGATCAAATCACCCTGTTTAAATCAATCGGAGTCGCAGTAGAAGACATTGCCACAGCAGAACTGGTGCTGAACGCAAAAGCTTCAGCGCCGAGGGCTGGCGGAAGTTAGCCGGTGGCGCAAGCCACCGAGACGGCCGCAATAACCTCTGGAACTCCGGCAGGGCGCCGCTCAAGATTTCTTCCGCCAGACAACGTCTTCGTTGTTTCGACGATCGATCAGGGCGTCCACTTTTCCGTCTTTATCGTAGCGGAATAGGATTCGCCCTTCGATTCCCTTGCGGAAAAAGAGGTCGGATGTTTCCGGTAGTAATTGATCTTTCTTGCCGTTCCGTTCGACAAACAGGCTGTCGCCCTCCGAAAGCACGGTGCGTGTTTGACCAGAGGCCAGCTCATAAGTGCCGATGAAATCAGCAAATTTTTTCGGATCAGCTTTGCCGACCGCGGGATCTTCGTAATAACGATGCGCCTGGCTGGCGACAATCTGCCAGGTACCGTCGCGCCGCAGCCAAGTATCAGTGATGTGATAACGTGCGCTTAGTTTTTGGCCAAAAATCGTCTCTGCTTCGTTAGCGTCATAGCTGAGAATGGCAACCTCGTCGTAGATCCGACTCTGCACATGCTCGAGCTTGATCACGCCAGAGTAACCAGTCGGCAAAGGAGTGATATCGGCAACGAGCTTGCTCTTGTCCATTGTTCGCCCCTTCTCGTCTGAGAAGATGCAATCATCAGCAAAATATTGCTTCCATGGTGCCTGATTACCGGCTGCAACGGCATCGTATAACTCCTGCGTTCGCTGCACCAATTCCTGCTCGGTGATAGGCGCGTCCTTCCCAGCCGCCAACGCGATGGTCGAGGCCAGCAAAATAACGGTCAGAAAACAAAGTCTCATGCCGCCGCCCTCTGCTTTCTCTCCTCTTCTTTCTCCATTCGTACTTTATTGCCCACCGCGATAACATACGTTGCTTTGGGAATAGCAAAGCCGTCGCCCTTGGCGTAGCGACGAACCGATTCCTCGATGGCGGATTGAATTGCTTGCAACCTTGCCGGCGTCTGGCGCGCAAGTAATCCTGCCGTGCGGACACCGCGCGGGATTGCACCGCGCGCTGTGGCGGCGGCCGAGACGTAGCCAGGACCGCAGCCAATATCCGGGACCGACATCCCTCCCGAAACTTCCGCTGCATCGAGCAATGGTAGAATGAATTGCCACGTCGAACTGGCCCAAACAGAATCATATTTGCCGGCGACGCGTTGCCAGCCTTCATGTTCGAATTTGGCGAATGACTCCATCAGTTTTTGCGCTCTAAAAAAATTATCGATTTTTCGTTAGACGTTCTTCCATTTTGGCAAAGACGGTGGCAAGGTGGCGGAATGAAGAAACGGCCAGGAGCATATCGCGAGTTTACCAATATCCGAATTTTGCCCAGTGGCTACCAGGTAGCCATCACGCGCAATAAAAAGGAATACAGCAAACATTTCGCCGGACATTCCAAGGATGCATTGAAGGCGGCCCACCGCTGGCGCGACAAAGTCCTTCGTCTGCTTCCTAATAAACGCAGCCAGCCAATCCCGTCGCGGATTCTGACCAAGCTCCGTCTGAAGCAGCCGGTAGTGGGAGTTTCTCGCTATGGGGCGCGACGGTTCTATTCTGTCACTTACCATGGCGCAAAAGGGAGAACGCGGGTGCGCACGTTTTCCTGGCGCGATCCCAACGGAGAATTAGCGGCCTATTCGGCAGCAATAAAATTCCGCCGAAAGAAGACGAAGTTCCGTTAAGGGCGGCGACGAGGTCGCGATCGCTACAAGCGAGTTCGTGTTTCTTAACGAGAAACGCGACGATTTGATACTGCGATGTATTCCGTTGAAGCCGATCAGTCGAAGCGGCTGTTGGTGATCAGTGCCGCGGGAAAGGTAACAAAAAAAGAAGTGGCCGCAGTCGCGCAACAGGTGCGCAAGATGATGAACGAGGTGACGCCGGGATTTCGAGTCCTGACGGACTTTCGGTGGCTCGATCGAATGGAGCCGGCCGCGGCGATACATATCGCGGAAATCATGGATGCACTGGCGGAGAAGAAGGTGGCGGCGGTGGTGCGCGTCGTTCCCGATCCCCGCAAGGACATCGGCTTAAACATTCTCTCACACTTTCACTACGGTCCGAACATCAAGCTCGCTACCTTCGAGTCGTTAGCCGCAGCCTTGTCGATGTTGATGGAAGAGGCGTGATGCGCTGCGCCGCACCTCACGCTCTTCGCCGCCAGAGAAAGTAAACTGGCACGCCGGTCAAGACGATCAGGATGCCGATGCCGGAGGTACTTGGTGCCAGATAAGCGAGGTCGAGAATCAAAATCGCGGCTAGCGCGATCGAAAGTATCGGTACTATTGGATAGCCCCAGGTGCGATAGGGCCGTTCCGCTCCTGGATTCTTGCTGCGCAAGACGATAACCGCTGCGACAAGGAGCACATAAAAAACCAAGTCGGCTGAGACGATGTACTCGAGCAATTGAGTATAGACATTGCCGAAACCGCGCTCGCCAGTTTGCGCGCTCGTCGTTACCGTCCGCGGCAGAGTGAGCAGCGCCGTCCAGATTGCCTGAACCACCAATGCAAATGCCGGCACGTGAAATCGATTCGTCGTCCCCGCTTTCCGAAAAAATAAATTATCGCGCGCCATCGCGTAATAGACCCGCGCGCCGGCGAGGATTAGCCCGTTGTTACAACCGAACGTCGAGATCATGATGGCAGCGGCCATCGCCAGCACGCCCGGTTTCCCGAAAACCGCCCGCATCATTGCAACGGCAACCCGATTTTGCGGCGCGTTTTGAATCTCCGCTAACGATAAAGATGCGATGTAAGCGACATTCGCCAGCACATAAAGCACCACCACGATCCCGCAGCCATACAGCAACGCGCGCGAAAGATTACGTCCCGGTTCGCGCACTTCGCTGCCGATAAAAGTGACGTTGGTCCACGCGGTCTGTGCAAAGACCGGCCCGACCATAGCTTTCCCAAATAACAATGCGACGGCGAGTCCGCCGACCACGGCGAATCCTGGTTGTGCGACCTGTGGGCTCCAACCGTTCGCCGGCGCATTCCACCAGTGCGACCCCAGTGCCGCGCAATTCGATTTCCAGCCGCAAAGCAGCCCAATGACGATGACGCCCAATAGCGCCACCGTTTTGGTAAAGGTGAAACTGTTCTGCACGATCCTGCCGACACGAAGTCCGCACGTGTTCAAAAAAGTGAGAAACGCGATCAAGAGAATTGCGACCAATTGTTCGCTCGAAAGACTGAGCGCGTAGCCCGGCAGCACGATGATCGGCGCGATCAGATAGTGGTCGCCAGCAATTGCTGGCACAAAAACGCCGAGGAATCGTGCGAATGCGATCGCCACCGCTGCGATCGTTCCGGTTTGCACAACAAGAAACAGCGTCCAGCCAAATGAAAATCCGAGCGCTGGTCCGTAAGCTTCGCGCAGAAAAACATAAACGCCGCCCGCGCGCGGCATCATCGTGGCCAGTTCCGCGCAACAGAGTGCTCCTGTAATTGTCAGCAATCCTGCGACGACCCACGTCAGCAACAGCCAGCCCGGGGCGCCAATCAGTCGCGAGGATTCGGCCGACACAATAAAAATGCCCGATCCAATCATCGAGCCGATCACGATCATGGTGGCGTCAAGGAGGCCGAGATTGCGGACGAGCGATGACTCGCGTGAACTATGGACGTTATCGGTCATGAATTACTCGAATGACGAATCAGGAATCAAATCCGAATGATAAAGCTCGAAGGCATTATGGCAGTTGAGGAAAACGACTGCTTTCCTTCGTCATTTGGGCTTCGTCATTCTTCTTGGCGCCCGAATTTCAACCCCTTCTCTTTCCAAACGCTCCCGCAACGTACGCGCAAACTGGACCGCACCGGGCGTGTCGCCGTGCAGACAAATAGTTTCAGGGCGCACGGCTACATCGCTGCCGTCGATGGCGCGAATCTTTCCTTCCTTTAACATCCGCACGACCCTTTCCGCCGCCTCACCAGGATCGCGCAGCAGTGCGTCTGGCCTGGTTCGCGAAACGAGCGTCCCGTCGCTGTTGTAGTTGCGATCGGCAAAGACTTCCGAGGCAGTTTGCAGCTCCAATTCGTGCGCCGCCTTAAACAACTCCGTCCCGGCGGGGGCAAATAGAATTGCACCCTTATCGACGGCCAGCACCCCGTGCGCGATCGCATCGGACAGCTCCCGGTCGCGCACCGCCATATTATATAGGGCGCCGTGCGGCTTTACATGGTTCATCTTCACTTCCGCTGCCGTGCACAGCGCTTGAAAAGCGCCAATCTGATAGGCGACCAGCGCGTAAACTTCCTCTCCCCCAACCTGCATTTCAGTGCGTCCGAAATTCTTGCGATCGTCGAGACTCGGATGCGCTCCCACCGCCACTCCTTTTTCTTTCGCCGCCCGAATGGAATTAAAAATCCCGGCCGGGTTGCCCGCATGAAGTCCGCATGCAATGTTGGCCGAACTAACGAGACTTAGGATTTCGTCGTCGTGACCGGCGCCTTCACCCAGATCTGAATTCAGGTCGACTTTCATCCGAAGCGCGCCTCCAATCCGGCACGAAAAAGCGCGATCTCACGCTCGCGCTTTCGTAAAAGTTGATGCGCTTCCTCCAACTCAATCAATTCAAAGCGAACTTCGTCGAGCGGTTGTAATTGCGCCGCGTAGCCCAGATCGACGGTGATCACGTGCGCGATTTTCGGATAACCCCCGATGGTCTGGCAACCCTGAAGAAGGACCACCGGTGCTCCACTCGGAGGAAGTTGAATTGTTCCTGGCGTTACCGCTTCGGAAACAAGCTCACGCCGGTTGGCCGACGCAATCTCTTCGCCCTCCAATCGCAAGCCCATTCGGTCCGAATTCATCGCTACGCGAAACTTCTGCGCCAGCAATTTGGCTCCGATATTGTCATCCCAATTCTTCCCGCGAATAATGCGAAGAGGTTTTCCGCGTCCGACGAATCGCGGCGCGCTCCAGTCAGAAACATGGTCGGGAATTTCGTCGCGCACACGCGCACACAATTCCGATTCCGCTCCCAGCGGCAGCTCATCGCCATCCCGCAGCGCACGGCCTTCCAACCCACCAAAATGCGCGCGCAGATCCGTCGCTCGGCTTCCCAGAATTTTGGGAACATTGATGCCGCCGGAAATTGCCAGCCAGGCGCGGCCACCGCGTTGTGGCAAAATCTCGATGTCAGTTGAAACGCGCGCACAGTGCAAAATCGGAACCAGGTTGTCTCCGACCCGCACTTCGAACTCGCCGCCAGACCACGCCAATATCCGTTCATCGTGAAATCGCAGCCGGAGCCGGCCGCTGACGCACTCCAAACCAGCCGTACATTCCAGATTCCCGACCAGAAGATTCGCCAACCGCAATGAGATCGGATCGAGCGCGCCGCCTGGCGTAACGCCAAATTTCCGGAGTCCGATCCGGCCACAATCCTGCACCGTGGTCTGAAACCCCGCCGAAATAATGGACACGGTCATTGTTCGAAAACATCAAATTGAGCGCGCGTGATTCTACGAAACTGCACGCAATCGCCCGGTCGCAAGAGCGTGGGCGGGCTTTCATTTACCCGAAACAACTGCAGCGGAGTGCGACCAAGCACATTCCAACCTCCCGGAGATTCCAGCGGATAAACCCCAGCTTGAGCATTGGCGATCGCAACCGAGCCGGCCAAGACTTTCGTGCGCGGACTTTCCAAACGGGGCACGTGTAATGGTTGCGGCAGACCGGCTAGAAAAGGAAAACCGGGCATGAACCCAATGCAGGCTACTGTGTATTCGGCAGAGGAATGCAACGCGACGATCGCGTCGGGAGCCAGAGACGTGTGATTCGCGACGCGGTCGAGATCGAGCGCGAATTCTTCGTCATAGCAAACCGGAATCTGAACTCGTCGTTTCTTTCCGGACACACGAACGCCAGCCGATGCAATCAAGACGTGAATCTTATCTTCAATGTCCGGCTCGACTTGGGGGAGATCGAAGAAAACAGCTACCGATTCGTAAGAGGAAGTGACATCGACTACGCCAGGAAGTTTTGCCCCTTCGATCGTCGCGGCTGCGGAAAGGACGCGTGCCAGGAGGCCGCTGGAGTCCGAAATTTCATCCGCCAGATTAATGATCAGCGCGGAATCTCCCAGGGCGTCGATTTTCATGTGTTCCGTTTGTCATTCCGAGCGAAGACAAGAAGAGATGCAAGTCCTTGAGAATCCGCAAATCCCTACTTCTGTACCGCTTCAATCTCGATTGCCGGTGTAACGTTATTACTAATGCTAGAGATCGATTCGGTGGCGTTGCCAAATGCGAGTCCAAAATCCTTGCGATTGATTGGATCTGTGGTGACGATCCAACGATTGCGTGCGGGGAGTGAATCCCCACCTGCCGGGGTAGCCAATTTCACGTGCAACGTCATGGATTTGGTGACGCCGTGCATGGTGAAATCGCCCAAGATATCGCCACTGTTTTCGCCGGTTTGTTTTACGCTGCGACTCTTGAAGATGATTTCGGGGAATTTGCCGGCGTCGAAGAATTCCGAGCTAAGCAAATGTTGGTCGCGCTTCTTGATTTTGGTATCAATGCTTCCGACGGAAATGCGGGCAATCACGGACGAACCCTCCGGATGTTGGCGGTCCACTTCAATCGTGCCGCTAAATCGATGGAAATCGCCGCGCACAGTGCTGACGAATTGATGAATGGTAAAAGCGATTTGCGAGCTGCCAGCATCGATTTTGTAAGTTTCGGCAGATGCGCTCAGCGCAGCCAGCAGCAGTAGAAAAAGACAGCGAACTTTCATGAGTCACCCTTATCGCGAGTGAGCAATTTGAGCAACGTAACCCGCGAGGATGGCAGCCTGCCAAACAGGTGTCCCAACGCCATTGCCGCAGTCGGCTTCGCGCCCTGAACACCCGTGATGCGCGCAAGTTCGGATTCGAAATGCGTCACCGCCCGCTGATTCGGATCGTATTCATTCAGGTAACCGAAGGCGCGCTGAAGCAAACGGAAGATCTCCGGTTCGTGATGTTCGGTTTCGGTGCAGACTTCAATTAATTCGACGAAATA